>MRWF01029234.1_pt1 | contig 22421 bp, 17 predicted proteins | sample 1013331 | NCBI WGS metagenome assembly MRWF01 (sample SAMN06117577, study PRJNA244670) | biofilm metagenome | biome: Water; feature: Cathode Biofilm; material: Biofilm; isolation source: microbial consortium enriched at the cathode of a solar microbial fuel cell | place: USA: District of Columbia ... | reverse complement strand
AGCATGAGTATTCCCGGGGTATACGCGCCGGTGGAACGTGATGGCCAGTTGCTGGTGGATGGGGGCGTCGCCAACAACCTGCCCATCAGCGTTGCCAGGGATTTGGGCGCCGACATCATCATCGCAGTGGATATTACCGACAGTCTGATGGAAACCGACGAGCTGCGGGGCGCGTTTTCCGTTGTCGGTCAACTCACAACCATCATGACCCGTCGGAACACCGACCAGCAGCTGGATCTGCTCGCCGAAGACGATGTTCTGATCCGCCCCGACCTCGAAGGCTACACCTCCGCTGATTTTTACGATGCGCCGGTTCTGTTTGAGCTGGGCGCCAGCTCGGCCCGGGAACACGGCGTCGAACTGCGTCCGTTGGCATTATCCCGCAAGGCCTGGGCCGATTGGCGCGACAGCGTGTCAGCGCAGGACGCGGGTGCGCGTATCGTGTCACGCATCGAGATCAAAGACAGTCGTCGGTTGGCCCGGGACTTCCTCAAGGAACGAATCCGGCAGAGAATCGGAGAGCCACTGGACACCGCCCGCCTGGAAGCCGACCTCAAACGGATCTACGGGCTTGGCTATTACGAGATTGTGTCCTATTCGACCTCGTCTTTGCCCGAGGGAACCGTTCTGACCATCCGCGTCCAGGAGAAGAGCTGGGGGCCGAACTACCTGTCTTTCGGTTTGAGTTATGAGGATAACTTTGACGGGGAAACCCGGTTCAATCTTGCCTCTTCCCTTCGAATGACCGAGCTCAATGCCCTGGGCGGGGAGTGGCAGACCGGTGTTCAGCTGGGCACCGAGCCCTGGGTTCGCAGCCAGTGGTATCAGCCGCTGGATTACGGCTATGAGCGTTTTCTGGTGCTCGGTGGCGAGTACTCCCGGGATACCTTCAGCCTGTTTGATGCCGCCGGAACCCGCGTTACGGAGGTGGATGTGACCTTCCGGAAAGCGGATCTGGCACTGGGCATGGAAATCGGCGGCAATGCCGAAGTTCGCCTGATCTATGCGCGGGGCTATGCCACGGTTGACGAGCAGATCGGGCAACCGGTAGCGCCGGAGGGGTCGGTGCATCAGGGTGGGCTGGCCGTGCAACTGGTACACGACTCTCTGGACGATACTTTCTATCCTCGCGACGGTGGCTTTGCCGGCCTCCGTGGACGTTTTGAACGGGAGGGCCTGGGATCCGACCGGGAGTTCGATTCGGTAACCGGCCTGGCGCTGGGAACCGGAAGCTGGAAAGGCCTGACCCTGACCGGACTGGTCTTCGGCCATGCGGTAACCCGGGGCACTCCCGGAATTGAAAATGCCGTCCGCCTGGGTGGATTCCGCCGGCTATCGGCATACGCGCCGGGTGAGATTACCGGAGACAACGCGTTAATGGTTTCAGCCTATGCCAGCCAGACCTTTGGCGGCCCGCTGCTGCCCTGGTTCGTTGGCGCCGGATTCGAGGCGGGTAATGCCTGGCCCTCTCTGGATGAGGCGAGCTGGGACAGTTCGGTGAAATCGTCCAGCGTATTCGCCGGCGTGGATACCTTCCTCGGCCCCGTTCAGGTGGCCGCGGCGTACAACAACGAAGACAACTGGACGGCCTACCTGAACATTGGTTTCTCGTTCACCCAGCTCTTTTACTGAGTGCCGTCAGGCCGTTCTGCTGCCGGTCTTTTCAATGGCAGTGAGAACTTGCTGGCATTGTTGCAGGGCATAGCGGTGCAGGATGTCTGCCAGGCGATCCTCATCCCGATCCTTGATGGCACTGATTGACTGTTCCATGTGGGACAGGTTGTCCTCAATGACACGATTGCCTCCTTCCTGGAAGGCGACGAAGGCACAGCGCTTTGCCGAAGGCCAGAGGTCATCAATGGCAGAGACAATGAAGTAGTTGTCGGCATAGGCCAGCGATGCCTTGGTGTACTCAATACCCAGCTCCAGAAACGCCATCAGATCGTTTTTCCTGTAGCAGGCCTGCATCTGCTCATACAGGCTCTCCAGCCGGGCCATATCCTCGGGCTGCCAGTGACGCACCAGCTTGCGACCGGTGTGGGTGAGGTAGAGCTCCAGGGTCTCGTACAGGCTGCGCACGAAGTATTCATCCAGCGGGGTCACGAACGCGCCTTTGCGGGGTACGTTGCGGACCAGATGCCGCTTCTCCAGCAGCAGCAAGCCTTCCCGTATGGATCCATGACTGACGTCCATCTGTTTCGCCATGGCGCCCTCGTAGATCCGTTCACCGGAGCGCAGCTGGCCAAAGGCAATCAGGTTTTCGATGTGGCGTGCGACCTGTTCGGTCAGTGTTTCTCTGGGCTTGAAGGCATTCATGGTGATCTGTCGCTACTGCATACTGGCTGAATCGTCCTGGCATAGTCGCACATCGGCTATTCCGGAGCCAGTGGACGGATGGCCTATAGCAGTGGCGCCAGCAGGCGGACGGCCCGGCAACACAGACGGAACAGGATCGACCGATCCTTGTAGTCGCTCTCGATCATCAGGCGGGAATTGTCCAGATCGTGTTCCAGCATGGATTCCACACTCCGGATGAAATGCCTTGCGGTGGTTATGGCGGTGATCTCGAAATTCAATCGCATCGAGCGGTTGTCCATGTTGGCGGTTCCCACCGCCGCGTATCGATCATCCACCAGGATCACTTTCTGATGCATGAAGCCAGGCTGGTAGCGATAGATGCCGATGCCGGTCTTGCAGGCCTGGACGAGGTAAGAGTAAGCCGCCAGGCCAATCAGGCGGCTGTCCGATTTCTCCGGAATCAGGATTCGTACGTCCACGCCCCGAAGCGCCGCCAACTGAAGGGCGTTCATGATCTGGAAATCCGGAACAAAATAGGGCGAGGCGATCCAGAGCCGGGTGCGGGCATTATTGATGCAATTGAGGAAAAACAGTGTGCAGGTTTCCCAGCTGTCCGCGGGTCCTGTTGGCAGCATCAGCACCTCGTCGTCGCCGGGCTGGTTGTCGACCGGCGCCCAGTCGAGGCTGGGAAAATCGTTGCTGGCCCAGTTCCAGTCTTCCAGCCATGCCAGCTGCAGGCCGGTGACGGCCGGACCCTCAATCCGGCAGTGGGTATCGCGCCAGGGTTCCTGGTCCATGGCAGTGCCCAGGTATTCGTCTCCCAGGTTGATGCCACCCACAAAGCCGATCTTGCCGTCGCAGACCAGCAGTTTCCGGTGGTTCCGGAAATTGATCTGGAACCGCCTCCGGCGGATGTTGCCGTTACCGAACGAGGCCACGCGGGCGCCGGCGGCGGCGAGCTGGTTCAGGTACTTGCGCGGCAGCCAGACGCTGCCAATGTCGTCATACAGAAACCAGACTTCCACACCCTGGGCCAGTTTGCGCTCGAGAATTGACTTGATCCGGCGGCCAACCCGGTCTGACCGCACGATGTAGAATTCCAGCAGGATATAGTGCTCGGCGTCTTCCATGGCTTCGAACAGGGCCTCGAACGTGGCCTCACCGTCCCTGAGCAGGGTACATCGGTTGCCATCGGTGAACGGCTGCCGGCCCAGTCGGCAGAGCACCTGAAGTTCGTCGGTGAACCGTTCGCTGGCGGGGATGGGTATGGAGGTTGTTTGCTGCTCGAACCGGTTCAGCAGATTGGTCAGGGATTCGTCGCCAAGCCGTCGGGCTTTCACGTAGCCGCCAAACCGATGCCGCCCGAACAGCACGAACATGGGCACAGCCAGGTAGGGCAGGCCGATCAGGGCAATGACCCAGGCAATGGCACCCTGTGTTGTCCGATAGGTCAGAAGAATACGGTAAATACAGGCAAATGCGCCCAGGTAAACGGCCCCGACCACCAGTGCAACGAGAGACAGCTCGTCCATCATTGCGCTCCCTCATCTGCCTGGTGGCCGTAGGGCCCCGATGTGGCCAGATGCCTTGCCCGGTACTCTGCCGGTGAGGTGCCGGTCCAGCGCTTGAACGCCCGGCTGAAGGCGCTGAGCTCTGAAAAACCCAGCAGAAAAGCAATTTCACCCAGAGCGTACTGGTCGGCCGCAACATACCTGAGCGCCTTGTCCTGGCGAACCTGCTCAACCAGGCCATGGAAGCTCAGGCCTTCCTTCTTGAGCTTGCGGTAGAGCGTCTGGCGGCTCATATGGCATTGCCGGGCAAGGCTGTCGGCATCGATTCTTTCGGTCGCCATCTGCTTCGAGATCAGTCGGCGAATCCTGCGGCCGAACGAGCGGCGGCTCTGAAGCCTCGCCAGCAGCGTATTGACCTGCTTCAGTACTGCCGAATACACGTAGGGATTGCGGCGTGGTATCGGGTGCCCCAGATGCCGGCTGTTGAACGCCAGCCGGGTAATACCGCAATCAAACCGCACCGGGCCACCGAGAAGCTTTTCGTACTCGTCGGCGTACACCGGCGCCGGATGGGCGATCTCTACCCATTCCGCCCGGATGCCCGGATGAATGAAGTGGCGGGTGCGGGTGATGGCCGCAGCCAGGGTCCGGTCCATATCCTGCCGGCAGTAATGTTCGGCCATGTCCGGTTGCCAGCAGAGAATGGCCTGGTCGGCGGTCTGTTCGAAGCTTAGGAATACCGACTCGTTGATCAGCCGATGCAGGCGCACGTACTGGGTAACGGCTTCACCCAGGGTGTCACAGTTGAAAAACACATGCCCGACCAGTCCCATCCGCTCGGGATCCACCACTTTTCCGGCGTGCAGCCCGACAGCCGGATCGCCCGTTACCAGCTCGGCGTGTTCCCACAGCCGGTAATGGGCATCGGCGGGCACGCGCCGGTCCGGGTCGGTGAGCTCCGACATGGCCAGCCCGGTCAGCTGTTCCACCCTTGGCGCATTGAGAACACCCTGGCGTTCCAGATAGTGAACCAGCGCCAGCGTGCTGGAGGCAGCGACCAGGGGTGCGCTGGTGGAGTCTGATTGGGCAGATGTCACGTTGATAGTTAACGACCTGTCATGATGACTGATACAAAATGTCAAGTGGGTGCAACGGCCTGTCAAGGGTTACCCGTGGCTTTAACGATAGCATCAACGTATCAGGTTGAAGCAATGGAAAAGCAATCAGGAGGTGTTTTATGGAACAGGAAATTTTCGTACCTCATACCGAGCTTGAGCGTAAAAACGTGATTGAGCTTGCCGAGTATCTGAACAGCATCTTCTATTGCTGATCCTTCAGACGTCACGTCTATGACCTTCAAGCCGGGCTTTGCCCGGCTTTTTTTCGTCCACGGAAAATGACCGCTAATACCGGCACTTGCTCGCAAGACTGGCAGTGGTAATGTATCCGGTCTGAGAACGCAGACCAATCCGGAGACTGACTGCCCATGACTGTTGCGCTGAACCACCGCATTACCGGCGAAGGCCCGCCCCTGATACTGCTGCACGGGCTGTTCGGCTCCCTGGACAACCTGGGGGGTATCGCCCGCCGTCTGGAAGACCAGTGGCAGATTCACGCACTGGACGAGCGCAACCACGGGAGTTCGCCCCACACGGATACCATGGACTATCCGGCCATGGCCGCCGACGTCATCGCCTACATGGACGCCCAGGCGCTGGACAAGGTGAGCCTGCTGGGTCATTCCATGGGTGGCAAGGTGGCGATGCAGGTTGCCCTCCAGGCTCCGGAGCGCGTGGAAAAACTGATCGTGGCCGACATTGCCCCGGTAAACTACAAACCCCGGCACGATGCTATTCTGGACGGGTTGACCAGCATGGATCTGACCGGTGTGCGTTCCCGTCAGGACGCAGACAGGCTGATGGCAGATTTTGTCGAAGAGCCGGGTGTTCGCCAGTTCCTGCTGAAAAACCTGGAACGGATTCCCCGCGAAGACCAGCAGGAGGGCGGGCCAATGTTCCGGTGGCGGCTCAATCTGCCGGTTATCGATGCCTGCTATGAGCATCTGGCCAGGGCGCCGGAGGGTGATGGCCCGTTTGATGGTCCTGTGCTGTTTCTGAAGGGCGCGGATTCGGCCTACATCCAGGAAAAACACCGAGATGATATCCAGCGACTGTTCCCGCAGGCACAGCTGCGTATTATCCAGGGGACCGGCCACTGGCTGCACGCTGAGAAAGCCGACTCCTTTGCTGCCCTGTGCCGCCGTTTCCTCAGCGCCGATGAATGATGGTGCCCTGCGTAGGGCATTTTCCTGCTCACCGGCCCGTCTGCTAAGGTGGGCCAATCGCTGACATACGGAATGGACATAACAACAGGCGGGCAGAGTGTATGAAATGGCTGATGGTGGGTTTGCTGGTTGTCTTCCTGCTGCTTGGCAGTTTCCTGCTGACTCCGTCGCCCGTCGACAGCAAAGCCTGGAACCCGCCATCGCCACCTCCGCTGACCGGTGAGGTTGCGCCAAATGAGCGCCTGAGGCTTGCGGACCTGATCGCCAGGGGCCAGGTATACGGCCCAGAGGACACAGCCGTGAGCGAGGATGGCGTGCTTTATACCGGCACCCAGGATGGCTTCATCGTGCGGGTGTTCCCGGATGGCCGGGTTGAAAACTGGTTGTCCACCGATGGTCGGCCTCTGGGCATGGTGTTTGACAGCCAGGGCAATCTCATCGTTGCAGATTCCTGGCGGGGGCTGCTGTCTATCAGTCCTGAGGGCGAGATCACCGTATTGGCCCGCGAGGCGGAGGGAACGCTGTTCCGCTTCACCGATGACGTCGACATCGCCGATGACGGGCGCATTTATTTCACCGACGCCAGCTCCAAGTTCCACCAGCCGGAATACATGCTGGATCTTCTGGAAATGCGTCCCCATGGCCGCCTGCTCCGCTACTCTCCAAAAACCGGCAAGGCCGAGGTTCTCCTGGCCAACCTGCATTTTGCCAATGGTGTTGCGGTATCTCCGGAGGGCGACTACGTGCTGGTTAACGAAACCTGGAAATACCGCATCCTTCGATACTGGATTCACGGGCCCAAAGCCGGCCAGGCGGAAGTCTTTGCCGACAATCTGCCCGGTTTTCCCGATAACCTCGCGGTGGATGATCAGGGGCGCTACTGGGTGGCGTTTCCTACCCTTAGAGATTCGAGGATGGACGCCATGCACCCCCGGCCCTGGCTCAAGGATCTGGTGGCTAAACTCCCGAGCAGCCTGAAACCTGCGCCACAAGAATATGGTCTTGTGATTGCGTTCGACCGGGACGGTGAGGTTATTACCAGTCTCCACGACACTCGGGGGACCCATTTGCAGGAAATCACCTCGGTGAATCCTCACGATGGCAACCTGTACTTTGGTTCACTTCACAATGATCGTATTGGTCGGCTACCGTTGCAGGCCATTCCGGGTCTGGGGGACAGCAACTGATGCAGCAACACGATATTGACTGGGATCTGCCGGCGCCTTTCACGATCGAGATAGCGGTACGGCCCGAGGATACCGATCGGCTTGGGCACGCCAACAACGTTGTTTACGTACGGTGGCTGGAAGACGTCAGTTGGGCCCACATAGAAAGCCTGGGTATGACCTGGGAATTGCACGAGAAAACCGGCAAGGCGATGGCCATTACCCGAACGGAAATCGATTACCTGGCCTCGGCGAACGCCGGCGATCAACTGGTTCTTGGGACCTGGCTCACCGATTACGATGGTCGGTTCCGGTCTGCACGGCAGTTCCAGCTCGTTCGTCCCTCGGATGGCAAAACCTTGGTCAGGGCCGTTTCCACTCACGCCTGTGTTGATCTGAAAAGCCAGCGGCCTGCCCGTGCGCCCAAAGAGTTCGCCGAGATTCTCGGTTCCGCTGTGGTAGCCGGAGGCAAAGGGCTGTAGGTCACCCGAGGTCTTTTGTGCTTTACTTCAGCTAATCTTGTTCAAAGCCAATCCCGTTTAACCTGTTGTCCGGAGATCTTCATGGAAAATACTGCCGATCAGAACGCTGAAGCCACGATGCGCCATGTGATCTACGATCGCTTTGGTGAGCGTGACGTCCTGCAAGTGGTCTCGGCCGATGTGCCAGTCCCCGGAGACGATCAGGTGCTCGTCAGGGTGCACGGTGCGGGGCTCAATCCGATCGACTGGAAAACCCGGAAGGGGCTTGGTTTCGCGGCGCGGCAGATCGAGAATTCGTTGCCGTGGACGCCCGGTTACGATGTCGCCGGAGAGGTTGTCGGAGTAGGTGCCAACGTGACCACCCTTGCGCCCGGTGACCGTGTCATGGGCATGGTCGGATTCCCGGCCGGCGGTGGCGGTTATGCGCAGTATGCCCTGGCCGCGGCCGATGAACTGGCTATCGTGCCGGAAGAACTGGACCTGGTGTCTGCAGGTGCCTTGCCCCTGGCGGCACTGACCGCATGGCAGGCTCTGTTCGAGATGGCGAAACTGGAGTCGGGGCAGAAAATCCTGATCCACGCCGGCGCCGGTGGCGTGGGCCATTTTGCGGTGCAGTTTGCATTGGAGCGCGGTGCCCATGTCATTGCAACGGCCTCGGCCGGTAACCGGGATTTCCTGGCGGAACTCGGGGTCCACGAGGTGATTGACTACCGCAACACGGATATCGCCGAAGAGTGCTATGGTCTGGACGTGGTACTGGACCTTGTTGGGGGTGATACCGGCAAACGCTCCCTGCACACCCTCGGCGAACATGGAGTCCTCGTGACCATCCCGACGGTTACCGCCGACGAAATCATCAGTGCTGCCGAGGAAATGGGTTTACGCGCCCATGGCATGACTGTGCGTCCCGACGTGTTTCACCTGGATGAGATTGCCGAGCTGATTGAGGACGGCGACGTCAAGGTGCACATCGAAAAGGCGTTCGCGCTGGACGATGTCGCGCAGGCCCACGAACTGCTGGAAGGCGGGCACGTGCGCGGCAAGCTGGTGCTAGATTGTCGATGAGGGTTCCTGATCGGCCGGTTGATCCTGGCTGGCCGATGGTTCTCCTCCCTCTTTCTCCTTGCGCTCCTTGCGGGCCTGGGGCGGTACCAGGCTGATCAGGATCCAGTCGTTTTCCGGTTTCAGGTCTTTCATGCTGCAAACCGGGGCGACGTGTTCCTTGCTGTCGAACGTGAACAGCACCAGGGCCTGGTTCTGGTATTTGTTCAGGAACTCCTCGTAACCGAATTCCTCACTCAACTGGGTGGTCTTTACGGTGTAGCCCTGGCTCACCAGACTGGCCAGCTTGGCGTAGCTGACGCCATCGAACAGGCCCCGGGTCATCTGTATTTTTTCAGCCGTCTGATGCCGGGCCTTCTGGTCCTGATCACCTTCGGCCAGGCTGAACACGCACTTGTTTCCGAACCAGTCCAGGAAGTGGTACGTGGCCAGTGAGTTCATGTGCTTGTACGGGGAGATCACCAGCAGCTTACCGATGCCTGTCAGGTCCAGATGGGTCGATGCATGCTCGGAAACCGGGTTGCCGAAGTACACCTGCAGGTTCTCCATGCGGGCCTGACGGACGTTTTCCCAGTTGGTGTCCGCCAGGGTCACGGGCACCTCATACTTTTTCAGGGCCATGCCAATCATACGGGCCACCGGATTGGCGCCCAGGATCAGGAAGCCGTATTCCGCTGGTTCCGCGACCTTCAATAGGCGGGCAACCGGCCGTGCGGTGAGGCTCTGCAGAGTAACGGTGGCGATAATCAGCATAAACACCAGGGGTACCAGGGCGCCGGCACTCTCATAACCCAACTTCTGCAGCTGGAAAGCGAACAGCGCTGACACCGCGGCCGCGACGATGCCCCGGGGGGCGATCCAGCTCAGAAATAGCTTTTCCCGCAAGTTCAGGTTGGTGCCGATGGCCGACAGGAAAATACTCAGGGGGCGGGCTACCAGCATCAGCAGGGCCAGCACAGCCACCAGGCCCCAACCCAATTCGGCAATCGCCGCAAACTCAACTCGCGCCGCCAGAATAATGAACAGGGCGGATATCAGCAGAACGCTCAGGGATTCCTTGAACTCGAGGATGCTCTCTATAGGCACCTGCTTCATGTTGGCCATCCAGATGCCCATGATGGTCACGGTCAGCAGGCCAGACTCATGGGCCAGTTCGTTCGAAATGGCATAGACGCCGAGCATGAAAGTGAGTGTGCCAGCGTTATGCAGGTACTGCGGAATCCAGTGCTTGCGCAATACGATGCCGTTGAGATACCCGGCCACGGCACCGATCACAAAACCCACAGCCAGGGTTTTTCCAAAGATATACAACGAGTGGCCAAACACGTTGCCCTGGCCCCAGGAGACAATCCCCTCGAATACCAGAACCGCCAGCAGAGCGCCAACGGGGTCAATGATGATGCCTTCCCAGCGCAGTATGTTGGCCAGTTTCGAATCGGGTCGCACGGAGCGCAGCAGCGGCGCGATAACCGTCGGGCCGGTGACAATCGAGATGGCGCCAAACAGCAGGGCGACTGCCCAGGAGACATCCAGAAGCCAGCGGGCAGCCAGGGTGCCGATGATGCAGGTGACGATAGAACCGACCGGAATGAGGTTGCGGACCATTTTGCCATGGCCCCGTATCTCCTCGTAGCGCAGGGTCAGGCTGCCCTCAAACAGGATGATGGCAACGGCCAGGGAAATAACCGGAAACAGCAGATCGCCGAACACCACTTCCGGTGCCAGAAAACCCAGAACAGGCCCGGCGGCAATGCCACCCGCCAACAGGAAAAGGATGGCGGGCATACGCACGCGCCAGGCAAGCCACTGGCAGAACAATGATAAAACGCCAATGCTGGCAAGAAGCAGGACAGTGCTGACTGGCATAATGGTTTCAGTTCCGTTGATCTATTGGTTGGCGCGCCGGGCAATCCGGTTCAGGAGTCGGGAAGCCGCAAATAAACCGAAGCTGGCGGTCACCGGGCTGGCGGCGCCAAAGCCGGAGGCGCAATCCAGGCGCACCGGACCGTCGGTGGCCGGTTTCTGCAGGCACACTTCCCCGTCTCCGGCAGGATACGTCAGCTGCTCGAGGGAGTATACGGCCTCAATGCCAAAGCGCCGCTTTGGATTCCGGGAAAAGCCATATTCCCGCCGCAGAAGGTTTCGAACCTTGGCCAGCAGTGGGTCCTGGGTTGTTTTGCTGAGGTCTGCCACCTGGATCTGAGTGGGGTCGATCTGTCCGCCTGCGCCGCCGGCACAGACCAGAGGAATTTTCCGGCGCTGGCAGTGGGCAATCAGGGCGGCCTTGGCTTTGACGCTGTCGATGGCGTCGATCACCCCGGTCATGTCTTCGGTGATCAGCTCGCTGACGTTCTTCGTGGTCAGGAAGCCGAAATGCACCCGAATGTCGGCTTCCGGGTTGATCGCCCGCAACCGGTCTGCCATGGCGTCGGTTTTGGTACGGCCGTACTGGCCTTCCAGGGCGTGGAGCTGGCGGTTGGTGTTGGACACACAGACATCGTCCATGTCGATCAGGGTGATGGTACCAACGCCACTTCGGGCCAGGGCTTCAGCGGCCCAGGACCCGACCCCGCCAAGACCGACCACAGCAATATTGGCGTGACGAAAGGCTTCCAGGGCCCGGCGCCCGTAGAGTCGTTCGATGCCACCAAAGCGGAAAGCGTAATCGTCGGCGTTCATGGTGTCCCCGTGCAGGTCCGGTCGCAGACCGGACAGAATCAAAGATCGCAATTGTAACCCAGTGACCGCACAGACAAAAAAGGACCATAAAAAAAGCCACCGCGAGGGAGTATATAGTGAATTTTGTGTACTTCTGTCGGTGAGTGAGTGAATGCCCCATGAGCAAAGGCTTTTGGGGCATTTTTCATTTTTACACGGTGTGTAATTTGGTGTGTAAAAATAGGAGCGCTTGCTCCAAGGGCTCTGCCCTCTCGCCGCAAGCGGCGATTCACCCGAGGTATTTCACGACCAGCGATGTGATCGAGTGAGAGCACAGATACAGATAACTTCCTCGGGGATGCTTAAAAGTGAGTAATGGTCGTACCACCATACTCATACTGTAGCTGGAGATTGCCACAATAAATTGGCCGCCCGTAGCTCTGATCGCAAAGCGGACATTCTGTTTTGGCAATAATGCAGACAGTATGCGCGGTTTTGGAATGGAGGCGAAGCCGCAACGTAAAGCCGTCGCCGTGCCTGCGATGGTTATGGGACATGCCTATTTTAGCTGGAAATTACAGTCGAAATTCGTAGACCGCGCCTTTACTCCGCTTCTTGGCGCTCCATAGCCGCCGTATGCGTTGACTTGAGACCCAACAACTTTCTGCATTCCAATATGTATTGCATACGTCCAAACCCCCGCGGCATTTCCATTATTTCCGGGGGCTTCTACAACAATTACTAATCCAGGATTTTGCGCAAGGACATAACCCATTTTTTCATCAATACGGATTTGGTCAGGAGGAGTAAACGTGAATTTCCACGTAGACCCAAACTTTTCCGCTGTCGTCCAAACTCCGCCCGATTGGTCTTCACGAAAATCTGTTGCGTCGCGATATCCATGCGTATTCACATCTTTGCATATCGCCTCGAATGCCGGATTTTGGCCTTGCCCGAAAGCAAATGTCCCGGTGGCCGTGAGAACCAGTCCAACGATCAATGTTCTCATACCTATTTCCTCGGCATTGGCCTGTCGTAATCAAATAACGCAAACAGCAGGGGCGCGACGAAAGGAGCGTCCCTTGCCCGTATCTGTTATGCCTAGCTCTCAGGCAGCTCCCGGATAGCTCGCCGAATGTCTGATTCCGCATCATCCAATTCACGGATAGCTCGATCGATATCTGAGCTTCCTTCACCTGACCGGTTCCTCGCGCTCTGAAGAGCAGAAATTGCGTCTTCAACTGCACTCAGGGCTCTTTTCATCCGTCCTTTCGTGTCCATTTACCTCCCCCCCTCGTAACAATATGAACTACTTACCGAACTGACAAGGTGTGTTAGGCGACTCCGTAGGCCAAGCTCACCACCAGAAGCGCTGCCTGAATTACTAGCAGAACTAAGCAGCTGTTCTCTGACAAATTCGACAGCCGGTACTGCAACAGAGAATGTTTTATGTCCTTTTCTCGCTGCTCATCAGTGAGCTTTTCCGGATCCCCAGACATTACATTGCCGATACGGAAATACATCTTCTTCATTGCAAGATAGTTATATGTCAACAACGCAATTGATAGTAGAGCAAGCACGACCACAATGACCTTGATCTTCGAAAGATCATCGGCAGAAACCAAGGTGGCCGCTGCGAGAATCAATCCATTCACAGTAAGAAGGGCGTTCCACAAACCATAGCTTGCCTGGAGGTAGCGTTCGATTACTTGTTCTCGTCGAGCTTCGTGCTGATCCTGCATACACGCTTGCCTAACAGCTTGTTTTGTCTGAATTCGCACTAAACCCAGTCGGCTCCTTTATTCTAGATCTGAATCGCAGTGCAAATTTTCAGTCCAGTTCAAAGGGATACTAGCTGCCTTTCCACTATTCTGCGAACCCGGGCTCTGTCAAAAGATTGCACGCGGCTTATCTGTGCACATTTCTGCAATTAAAATCCAGGGGGCTGAAAAAGCTCTTCGCTAAAACAATGAGCCACAAGGATTCCTTGTGAAAAGTGCACAGCACCGTGCAAATTAAACCGCGAGCATTTTGCGGATTTGAGGTGCTTTCATTATATGCCCATAAATTCTACAGGCACCTATGCCGACCAAAAGCCCTCACAGAAACTCAGCTTTAGACCAATTGGTTTGCTCCAGACAGGATGGATTTCTTAGGTTTGAGCCAGGAGAACGGGCGTGAATTGAGAGCAAGGCGAATGTTCGCTTTTGTTTAAGGTATTGCCTGGGATGCGGGACGGTCGCAAAGCGAATGAACTGGACATACTCTTAGCAATTAAGTATGAAGCAGTGGCCAACTCGGCCTCACTTTGCGTAAGGTTATCGTGGAGATTAAATTCATAGAAATGCAGTAGGATCAAAAATGAGAAAAACATTAAGCATGGTAAGCGCACTTTGTCTGGCATCCATTTCAGGGTTGGTCACAGCAGAAGAGATGGGTCAGAAGGCATATGTCGGAGCAAATTATAATTTCGTCACCTATGACGAAGACACTCTGGATGACGAACTGGATTTGGGTGCTCTGTCCGGAAAAGTCGGCGCTAAGATCAATCCGTATGTTTCAGCGGAGCTGCGCGCGGGTTTTGGTGTTGCCGACGAAACAGCCAGTAACGGATCCATATCTGCGAAGCTTGAGCTGGACTACATCGTCGGGGGATATGCCCTGTTTGGTATCCCCAACGAAACTCAAATCTACCCCTACGTGGCACTGGGCTTCACGAAGGGTGAACTGACTGCGACGATCTCCGGCCCTGGTGGCAGCGTCTCGGCATCGGAATCCGAATCAGACCTATCTTACGGCGTCGGTGCCAATGTGGCTTTGACTGACAACGTCGTTTTGAACGCAGAATACATGCAATACATCGATAAAGATGAGTATGAAGTTTCTGGAATATCCATTGGTGGATCATACCTATTCTGATTACTCAGCCCCGGGGGCTCTATCTCCGGGGCTCCGATCTTCTCGCCAGATTTGATTAGAATTACTCACCTAGACGGTCTGCTCGACACTTGGAATCTCAATACGAATGCTCACAATCGCTTTAGAGATCGATTCATTGCAGAACCCCGGCTTGCCCTAAATCCCCTCAGCCGCTCCGGTCACACCAACTGTATAGACCACTTTTTACCTTACTTGTGCGATGGCAACGAAAAGATCTTCTCGTATAGTAAATCGCGGATTTGGTTAAAGTGCCACTGTGACCTGCTCCCCTTAGAACTAACCGTTATTCACTGAGTAATTTTCATCATTAACCCTTATTCCCCGCACTGGGTGCGCCCGTAGTTGCAAAAATCGGGCTTCGGCGGAAAGTAAGTTTGTTTGATTTTCTGGGGCTGGTGCGGGTCGACGCGAATGTTCACTTTTGTTTAACTAAACAACTGAGCTGAACCTGAGGTATTTGACGACCAGCGATGATCGTTTAAGATAAAGTTGCGGTACAGGGAGAGGTCCCGATGGCCGCGACCGGCGATGCGGGGGCGTGCCATTAATGGCTAACCCCCGAATCCCTCTCTTCCAGCAACTCCCTCAAGAAGCTCGCCCGCCTGGTGGCATTGCTTACCGATTTTACGATGGACGCAAAATCACTAGCCTGCCCGACAATGTGTATCTCTGCCTCGGCACGGGTAATCGCCGTGTAGAGCCACGCACGGTCTGAGATTCGCCCCTTCTGGACTGCCACGATGATTCTCGGGAACTGGCTTCCTTGAGCCTTATGGAGCGTGATTCCGTAGCCAAGCTCCATGCAATCGAAGACTTCATCCGTAATTGAAATGTCTTCGCCGGTATCCAGGGTCACGACACCAAAGGTTTCCTGGCCATCCTGAGTGTCGCGCTCTGTTGAGGATAAGGTGCCAAGAGACCCATTCTGAATGCCGATGGTGTAGTTGTTCCTGGTGAAGAGGATCGGGTCGCCCACTCTCATATCGAGGAAGAATTCATCGCCATGCAGTCTAAACTGCAAGCGCTCCCCATCCGGATTGATCAGCCTTTGGCACTGACGGTTCACCTCCCCAACGAGAACCTTGGTGGCTCCGATGATCTGGGTGTTATAGGGTGACTCCGCGTACAAGGATTTGCACTTATCGACCACCTGCTGCGGAGGCGTCTCGTGGAACGTGATTGCGCCAACCGATAGCGATGGAGGCACCTCGCCCCGATTGATGGTCGCCGAGTATTCCGGGATGCCCGTTGAGCCTTCTTGGCGTTTGACGATGTTCAACTCAACTGTAGCGATTGCGCCGGATTCAACGATGTCTGAGAGCACTTTGCCACAGCCGATGGCTGGTAGCTGGTTCGGATCGCCGGTCAGGATGATGCGTACCGAAGGATCGAGGTGCGTTACGATCCGATACATGGTCGGCAGGTCGATCATACTGGCTTCGTCGATGACCAGGAGATGCTGCGCCTGTTCTAGTGACGGCGAGATCGGCTCTTCCCGCAACAGGCGAGCAATTGTCATGGTGAAGAATCCGATGCTTTCGTGCAGTCGCATGGCTGCTCGCCCCGACAGAGCGACGGCATGAACCTTATAGCCTAGTGCGGCATAGGCTTTGAGCACGGTACGAAGGACCGTGGTTTTACCCGTACCGGCACCACCCGTGATGCAGGACACCGAATTTGTCAGGCTCGACTCGATCGCTCGGAGCTGCTGCTCAGTCAGGTCGTAGGGCAACTCCTGAACGGCTTCGGTGAGCGCCTTGAAGACGGATCCATCTTCATCCTTGATGGCGGCCAAGGCCTTGAGCCGCTTGGCAACGACCGACTCCATCATGATTTGTGCGGTAGGATGGTAGGTGCCGGTTTCTGGCCTGAGAATGAACTGGCCGTTGCGATAACCGCTGGCGAACGCCTCTGCGACCAGGGCTTTATCGCCCAGAAGCTTGATCACCTCGGGCCTGAGCGCCTGATGGGAGGCGTAGGTGTGCCCCTTTTCTACCTCTTTTCGTATCGCGCTTTCTAAAGCAGCGGTGAGCCGCACCGGTGCCGATTTCTCCATGCCCATCTGTTCAGCGATGGCATCGATATCGGGAAAAGACATCCCGAATCCGAGCAATGCGTAAGGATTGCTCTTGAGTATCTCAACGGTGCGATTATCGTGGTATTTCAGGATGCGTTGCTGAATGCTCAGCGGCACTCCCAGAGAAGCCAGCCAGTTCGCATGCGCAAGGTTTTTGTACTTGGCGTAGCCCTTGTATAGCGCGGCTACCGAAACCTCGCTGAGAACCTCGCTGAGACGGCCTCTGTGCTCGGAGGTGTCGGACTGGAGCATGGGGTGCAGATCGCTGCCAAAAGCGTCCCAGAGGGCTCGTGCTTTGGCCTCACCGATACCGGTGAACTCCTTTTCATTGGCAATAAAGCGGATCAGCGTCTCACCCGTTTCCGGCAGCGTGCACTCCATCTCAGCTGGGGCGTCATACAAATGCTGCTGAAGCTCATAATCGCCTGCCTGAACGTTCTCCAGCGTCCTCACACCACGCACCCGCCATTGCTGGCCAACGGACGGCTTGATAGGCAGGGACTGGTCTTCGCATCGGATGCTGACGATGTATTTGCCCGAATTGATTTTGTAACTGTCGGCTTTAAGGGGAATGCCCGTGAAGATCGTGTATTTATAGCCGCTATGCTGGCAGCTGGTGACACGGAAATACTCTTCACGCATCGGGCGCGACTCCGAACTCTGTGAGGACTTCGGACAGTTCACCGTAACGTTTTAGCTTGGCTTCGAGGGTTGCCACCCGGGCCTTTAGCTCAATGTTCTCCTGCTCCAGCACTGAGAGCCTTCTCGATTCCCTGGCTCTTTGGTTAACGCTGGGATCATAGCGCTTCGGTTCTGATCGCTGGGCCTGGGCAGTTTCGGTCAGTTCTGGCAGAACACCCCGATCACGCAAGCTCTGCTCCAGATTCTCCAGTGCCGTTTTAATGGCCGGGTTCTGGCGCAACGCGCTCTTTCCGACGCCTATGGCTTTGGCCATTTCGCCACGGTTTAACTGGCCCCGAAAGATGATCTGCTTAAAATCATCATCCGTCTGGGTGGCCGCCCAGCTCTGGAAGGCACTCAGGTTCTGACGTGCTCTTTCCTGACCATTACTCATCCATTTCCCCCAGGATCTTCTTGAGCCCGGTCAGGAAGCCGCGAGGCAGGATTTCCGTACCCAGCTCATCTTTCACTTGGCCCAGTGCGTTCGCTCTAAATCCGAGTTTCTCCAACCATTCCTCGGTGCAGACGGTTTGCAACGCCTTGATCTCGTTTTCCGAACAGATCCCCTTTAACGAGGGCAGCAGCTCCACGCTGGCTTCAGACTGGGGCTCCACATAGGTCGTGGGACGCTTATCAATCACGATCTCGGTTGTGCTCTTGAGCATGTTCGCTTCGCTTCTGTAGCGATCCCGCTCCCGAATGATCTGTCCGAACAGCGCACGCACCGCCGCGTCATCAATGCGCTCCAGCAGTTGGTGGTCCTGGCTCATTCTCTTGGGTGGCCCCACCGGTGGCTTCTTCGTGGTGGTCTTTGCCTTGGCGGCCCACGCTTCGACCAGATCCCGATAATGCTTATTCGCGGTGGCACGAATCGACTGATAGCCCACACCGCCATCTTCCTCGGATACGCGCCCAATGGTGGTGATGGAAAAGTCCCGAGCACCGGAGTCGAAGTAGGCGCTCAACGTTTCGTGGAGCTTATCCAGAGATGCCTTCGTCTTCGCGGTCTTGCGGTCTTTTAGGGTGTCCAGAATCGCATCAACATCGATGTTCATTCGGACACCTCCAAGGCCGGAATCCGCTTCAGAGCGCCTGACGACAGCGTGATCGGGGTGATTTGTTTGACTGCCTCAAATCCGGATTTCAGCAGCCCATCGTTCTCCAGGTACTCTTGCGCTTCGATGTAATTTGTTGCGATTCGGTAGCCTTCCATCCTGTCGTCTGGGTCCGCGATCTTAGCCATCTTTCGAACGAGCGCATTACCCACGATCAACTGTGTGTTTTCGTCCATTTCCAGAAAGACGGGCTTGTACCCGGAGCGGGCCATCATTCGGCTCAAGGCATTGGTGCGCTTGGCAATCGCAGGCGTCTTGCGCAGGTCGTCCTGAAGGTCGGGGTAGAATTCAGCGTCCTCGCAGAGCAAGGACAGGTGAAGCAATTCCGAGTCGGTTTCGATGAATTTCATGCTGACATTGAGGTCTTCCGCAGATCCCACGGCAATCAGCTTTTGACTGTCATCCCCCTCAGTTCGCCCATTCTCGATCTGTACCACTTTGTTGATCAGATTGAAGATGGCGATGTAGTCTTTGGCGTACGCATCTGCCTCCACGCGCTGCTTCTCGTACCGACGCTCCAGCGCCTGAAGTTCGCTGTGCTTGAGAAACGGTTTATCTTCTTCTTCGGCGATGAACATCTCATCCTTCAGAGCCTCTAATTGGCCTTCAATCTCGACGGCCAGTTCAGCCGCCTGGTGCGCTTTGTAGCTGACTTGATTGAACTTGGAATTCAGAGCTGGCAGGTAGGTCGCATCGGTGATGTGCCAGCGACAGCGGGGGCAGTTTTCAGGGCCATGGGGTACCGGGCCATAAACCCTTGAGTGTGCCGACGCAGCATCTTTAATGAGGGGGCCGCCGTTCCAGCAGCCGCCAACGGTGGACAGTTCATCCGAACGCACGGAGTTGCCGCCGACCAGGCATAGACCGGTGGCCCGCTCTTCCCAGCCAATCGGATTCCGGTTCGCCAGCACGGCTTCGACAGAGTTGTATGTATCACCGAGCGACGCAGTGCGAAGCTGGATCTGCCTCATCTCTGCGTCCTCAAGAAAGTTCTTCAGGGACGTTTCCCCGCGTTCAACTAGGGCGGAGTCGGCCTCGCTCATTTTTTCGGCCATCACCGAGGGCGTGATCTTGTTGTAATAGATCGTCATCAACAGCCGGGTATGACCGGCCAGTAGCTTGGAGATCACCGGCAACGGCAGATCGGTGTCCATGGTGTAGCAAGTAATCAACGACACTCGAAGGCTGTGAAGCGGGTATTCCGTTGCCACCTTGGATGATTCTTGACCCTCGTAGTCCTCGTCGTAGTCTTTCACAAACCGGAGACGGTCACCATCCTTCATCCTCAGGCCTGACTGGAACAGTTCTTCTTCCAGTTTCGACAACAGTCGATACCAAGGATTAGCAAAAGAAACGTGGCCAATCGGGAACGCAGAATTTCGGTCCCGAAACAAAAGGGCAAACTCGCCCATTTCTGCTAATTGCTTCTTGGATTTGGTTGCGCCAAGATCGCGACGCGAAAGCTCTGTACCACCGATCAACCGGTTAATCGGGTTGTATTTCTCTTGCCAGTTGCGGAGTTTTTCCAGCCAATACAGCAGTTCTTCGTGCTGCCAGGGGATGGTGTAGCCGCGCTGAGGCTCGTCTTTGTTTTGGTCGGCGGTTTTGTTGGTCGAGACATACAGCCCGGTGGCATAACTCTCCGTCATCGAGTCATAAATGCGCCGGAAGACGCCTTTCTGATAGGGGCGTTTCGGGGTTCCGTACCTGAATGGATGCTTGATGTTCTCGACCCAATGACCGCGCTCGTAGCGCCAGGTATCGCCTTCACCGGAGTCTAGAAGCCGCACCTGGTAAGAACGAAGGGGCAGATGGAGCTTAGTAAATAGAAACATCGCCATCACAGGCGACCAGACCTCATGGATCTCAACTTTCTTATTGTTCCTGTTCACAATCCGTTTACGGGCAATGCAATCCGGATCATCGGGATCAATGACCTCCGGATGTACTTCCATCCACGCCTTATTGCCATCCTGAAGATGATCGATAGCCCACCGCCAGTCCCGGAAATGAAACCCGACCCATGGCGTTTTATTGCCGGGGTCATCGGTTGGATAGGGGCAAAGAATGTGCCTGGCTTGCTGGATATAGCGATACGGTAACGGGCTGTGGGCGGTTTCGGTGTTTGATATATCTCTCTTGATTTTATCGAACGGATTAGAGAACAGGGGCCGCTCGACGCCGTTATCGTCCTCGGCGATCAGATGGTGGTTGAGGATGTAGTCGCAGAATTCGACCGTGCACGAAATGAACTTATAGACCTCTGTATTCACTCCACCGCTAGTCAGAAAGGCCTCAAACTCTTCACTGGATACTTTGTGGCCGCTCGGATGGCCCTTGAACATTGTGGCCACGTCAGCGGCATACGGGGCCTTCGCGTTCAGGTAAAGAAGAAACTTTCTGATACCATCCAAATACACTCTTACGGCTTTGTCTTGCGTTTTTAGCCATTCAACGGCGTACTGCTGCCATTGCAGCCAGTCTTGCCCCAGTTCCTCAGTCACCCACCCCAGCGTCAGATCCGTGGTGTAGCCTTTCCTTCCTGATTTCTTGCTCATGTTATCGTTTCCCTAACCGTGGATTCTTGCCGGTGAAGTGGCCGTTTGGATCGAGGTCTTCAAAGCCGTGTTCTGCCAACGTCTTCCAGTCGAAAGAAGCGGGGGTCTTTTCTTTATCCGATCCCAACTGAAGTTGTTGTGTTGCTTGGGACAGCGCTTCTGAGACTTTCACGCTGGAGGGCATGGTGTAAGGAACCTGAGACTCCAGGCTTGCGTGGTGCAGGCACTTTTTGCGAATTAGCGGATCGACCCCAGCATCCGTCAATCGACGGCCATAGTTGTGGCGATGGCCATGAGGGTCTAACCCTACGGTCTTGTCGGGTTCGAGACCAATTCGTCTTAACCCAGCCGCATAGTTTTGGTTGAAGGAATTGTAGGTATAGGGGTTGCCCAGATACCGAGAATCGAAGTTGATAAACGCATAGGGGTGATGGCACTCCACCGATGCTCGGAAAACCAAATACTGTCGCCACAGCGACATGAATACCCGGGCAAACTCTTGCGGGAAGAAATACGCCTCCAGGTAACCATCCTTGTGGTCTAGGGTTTTGGATTTCCAGCCGAGAACCTGGGTGTTTTGCATCTCCTGGCGCGGTATGCGTGAGTACTTTTCTTGTAGGTACGCCTTGCGGGTTTGTATCCCTTTTCGGGACTTCCATCCTTCAGGTGCCATACCTTCTATCTCGTTGTAGATCCTCACGATTGCCCGATCCGGATCGGAGGGGTCTTCAAAGACATCTGTGACCCAAAGCAACAGTGCTTCGCTACGCCTCAATCCGGCCGCGTGCATCAGGAGCACGATAAGCTTGTCCCGCAGCGCAACTCCCGGGTCTTTGGCTCCTCCCAAGCCTTTCATGTAGAAGTCTTCAAACTTTCCCGTAGGGAAGGCGATGGCATCGTCATTGGTTTTTGCCAGAGGTGTTCTGCCCTTGATGCTGCGGGCTCTCTTTACCGTGGTATTAACCGAGGTGTCTTTAATGTGTCCGAGGAAATCGTTCTGGTTGCGCCTAAACCAAGCGGCATACTGGATGCGCTCCTCATGTCGAGTGGCCGTGCGCAAGGTATTAAGAGGCTTGGCCAGACCTTTGTCTGAGAGCCAATTGGTGAAGTTCGTCAGATTGCCGATGTGACGATTTATCGTGCCAGTGCTGGCCGGTATCCAATAAAGACCAGAGGGGTCTAATCCATCTTCACCGATGGTGCCGCTGTAGAGCCGACGGACAAAGCCCGCGAACAACTCTTCGGGTTCATGGAACATGCCTTCGTTGGCATCCATGAACTCGATGAGGAGTCTAATCGACTGAATATGGTTGGTGATGGTTGAAAGCGAGGTGCCATTTAGGTGAAGGCTAAGCACATAATCTGTGACTGACCCCAGAACCCCTTGGTCGGTCAGAATGACCGGGATCTCTGTGGCCACTCCACTTTTGTCCTGAACTACCTTGGCTGTAACCTTCGTTGCAAACATTCTTGAATCCTACACATATTACACATTATTTACTATACATATAGTGCAGTCTTCAGGAAAAAGAAACCCCCAGTTAAGGGGGTTTTTATCAAAATTACACAGTTCTATGTACTATACAGAA
>MRWF01030630.1_pt1 | contig 22651 bp, 22 predicted proteins | sample 1013331 | NCBI WGS metagenome assembly MRWF01 (sample SAMN06117577, study PRJNA244670) | biofilm metagenome | biome: Water; feature: Cathode Biofilm; material: Biofilm; isolation source: microbial consortium enriched at the cathode of a solar microbial fuel cell | place: USA: District of Columbia ... | reverse complement strand
CCCTACGAAGAAGTGGTGGAAAACGGCGAACTGATCCGCCGTCGCCCAAAATCCCCCAATGGCATCATCCCCACGCTGCTGAGCTTCTTTGCCGACGGCAAAGCCGGCTCCTGGGTGGCCTGGTCCATTGACGACCCGGACCTGGGCCCGTTCCAGACCCACACCGAAGTGGATACCGACCGCTACGAAAAACTGGTGGCCGCGCGGGTGCCCCTAAGCAAAGACGACGTCGAGATTTTCTACAAGCGGTTCTCCAAGGAAGCCTTCTGGCCAACCCTGCACACCTTCTGGGAGCGGGCCACCTTCCACGATGATCACTGGCAGGTGTTCCTCAAGGTCAACAAGCAGTTTGCGGAGCGCGCGGCCGAGGAAGCCGCAGAGAACGCGGTGGTGTGGATTCACGATTACAATCTATGGATGGTGCCGGCCTATCTGCGCGAGATTCGCCCGGACCTCACCATTGCCTTTTTCCATCACACCTATTTCCCCTCAGCAGACGTGTTCAACGTGCTGCCCTGGCGCCGTGAAATCGTTGGCAGCCTGTTGCAGTGCGATCACATCGGCTTCCACATTCCCAGGCAGGCGGAAAACTTTGTCGATGTGGCTCGCGGTGTCACGCCCCTGGAAGTCACTCAGAAAGCCGGCTGTGCGCCCCGGTTCCTGACCTACGGCTGTGCCGTGGGCCTTGATGAGATGAGCACCGAAATCAAGGTGAATGATCGCAAGATCGGCCTGGGCGCCCACCCGGTGGGGCTGGACCTGAACCGGGTGCGACATGCCCTGGCGGACCAGAGCGTGATTGACCGCATGGAAACCCTGCGTAACGAACTGATGGACGTTCGGCTGATTCTGTCGGTCGAGCGCCTCGACTTCACCAAAGGCATCATCGAAAAACTGGATGCCTACGAACGCATGCTCAACGAGCACCCGGAGCTGAAAACCAAAGTTACCCTGATGATGGTCTGCGTGCCGGCGGCCGCCGGGATGACCATCTACGAGGAACTGCTTTCGCAGATCGAGCAGACGGTCGGTCGCATCAACGGCCAGTTCGCACAGGTGGGCTGGACGCCCGTGCAATTCTTCTTCCGCGCCCTGCCGTTCGAGGAACTGGTGTCTTACTACACCATGGCGGACGTGATGTGGATTACACCGCTGCGAGACGGGCTGAACCTGGTGGCCAAGGAATACATTGCCACCCAGGGCCTGACCCAGGGCAGTGGCAGGCTGGTGCTCTCGGAATTCGCCGGCGCCGCCGCCGAACTGCGCGGTGCCATCCTGGCCAATCCCCATCACCCCCAGGACCTTGCCGACACCTGCTACTACGCCCTGGCCATGAGCCGCAGCGAAGCACAGAATCGGCTCAGCGAGGCCTTTGAAGTGGTCAGCCGTTACGACATCGATTACTGGGGGCGGGAATTCATCGACACCGCCGAACAGCGCCGCACCATCAAACTGGAAAAGATTCTGCCCATTGGTCATTGCGCCGCCTGAACGGAGGAAACCACACCATGTTGCTCAAAAATGCGGTGCAGCTGATCTGTTACCCGGACCGGATCGGCAACAATCTGAAAGACCTTTACACCGTGGTGGACACGCATCTGTCCGAAGCCATCGGCGGGCTGCACATCCTGCCGTTTTTTCCCTCCAACGCCGATGGCGGCTTCTCGCCGCTGACCCACAAGGAAGTGGACCCGAAGGTGGGCACCTGGGACGACATCGAAGCCTTTACGGCAAAGTACGATCTGTGCGTGGATCTGACGGTTAATCATATCTCGGACGAATCGCCGGAGTTCACCGACTTCATTGCCAACGGCTTCGACTCGGAATACGCCGATCTGTTTGTGCACGTGGATAAATTCGGCGAGATCTCACCGGACGACATGGCGAAGATTCACATCCGCAAGGAGAAAGAGCCCTTCCGGCAAGTGACCCTGTCCGACGGCACCAAAACCCGAGTGTGGTGTACCTTCACCGAACAGCAAATCGACCTGAATTACGAATCCGACCTGGCCTATCAGCTGATGGAAAGCTACATCGGATTTCTGACATCAAAAGGCGTTAATCTGCTGCGGCTGGACGCCTTCGGATACACCACCAAACGGATCGGCACCAGCTGCTTTCTGGTGGAACCGGAGGTGTATCAAATCCTCGACTGGGTCAACCAGGTTGCCTTGAAACACGGGGCGGAATGCCTCCCGGAAGTACACGACCACACCAGCTACCAGTACGCCATCAGCCGGCGCAACATGCACCCCTATGGCTTCGCCCTGCCGCCGCTGCTGCTCTATTCACTGCTGGACGCCAACAGCACCTACCTGAAGAACTGGCTGCGCATGTGCCCGCGCAACATGGTCACCGTACTGGATACCCATGACGGCATCTGCATTCCCGATGTGGAAGGCGTTTTGCCGGATGAGAAAATCAAAGTACTGATCGACAACATCGACGCCCGCAGCGCGGACCCCATCATGCGGCGCTCAGCGGCCAACATTCACAGCGTGGGTGCCATCTATCAGCTCACCTGCACCTTTTATGACGCGCTGATGCAAAACGACGACGCCTACATCGCCGCCCGGGCCATCCAGTTTTTCACCCCGGGCATCCCACAGGTTTACTACGTGGGGCTACTGGCCGGCTGTAACGATCACGAGCTGATGGAACAAAGTGGCGAGTTGCGAGACATCAACCGCCATTACTACACCCTCGAAGAAGTGGAGCAGGACATCCAGAAACCGGTGGTACAACGCCTGCTAAGCCTGATGAAGTTCCGCAGCAACTACCCGGCCTTTGATGGGCACTTCGAACTGAACTATTCCAACAACTCAAGCGTGGCCATGGCCTGGCGCCATGGAGACTATTACTGCCACCTGTTTGTAGACCTGAACTTCAAAACCGTGAAGGTCACTTACACCGATGTGGAAACGGGGGAAACCCGGCACCTGGAGTGCTGACCGAGGGGCTGGATGCGCATCGGGCTCACCTGATCATACCCCTGGCCTGCCTTTGCATCAGCGCAACACAAAAACCAGCAGGATCAGGACCAAAGTAATATTCAGCCCCCATATGACCAAAAAAAGCCGCCGCCGCTGATTCAGCCGCTGGATTGGATTAGTCATAGCTGAACCGCTCCGAGAGAATCCGGTGAGCGGGTGTGCCCCGCTGGATCAGGTGATCCTCAACAACGTCCATCATGACCGCCGGTCCGCACATCACAAACACCCAGTCACGGAACTCCAGCTCTGAAAAGACGCGATCCATCAGCTCGCCATCAATGGAAATGGAGAAAGGGTGTTCCTTCATCGAGAAAGGGCTTTGCCCCACATTCAGCCAGGCGAATTGCCCGGCCTGATAATCCAGCCCACGGTGACCGTTGGGGGTCACCGTCACTTCCCATTGCTTCGGCGTCAACCGAACGACAGACGTCACGCGCCAGGGGCGAGCCTTCTGCAGCCAGGGAACCACCAGGTAAACCATCAGCAGTGACCCAACCGCCACACCCGTCATGACCAGCCACACCCAGGTCATCACCGGCTGCGATCCGTAACGCCCGGCATACACCGTATGGTGCAGCAGAAGTACCGCGATCAGCAGCGCGCCGAGCCCGTGTAACAGGCGCCATGTCTCGTATCGGTAGCCCAGCTGGGTGCGCCCGATGGCCATGACAACAAGGCCGGTAAGCAACAGCCAGGCGATAATGCCTGTCGCCAGATCGGAAAAATCCGTTGTAAGCGTCAACTGACGCGTGGGGTCCCATGGGCGCTGCCCTCCTGTCGGCGTTCCCTGGTAAAGAAACGGGTGCAGCAGAGCAAAAGCCAGTGCCGTGCGAGCCATGACCTGGTGAAACCGCATGGTCACATCCATGCCGACGTCATTTGAAATGGCCCGGAAACGCCCGGACAGGATGAATTCCACGAGGATCATCGAGAAGGCAAGAATGCCAAGGCCGGAGGCCAGTTCCTGGTGGAACTGGCGTGGTGGACCTCCTACCCATGCGGACAGGAGCAACGGCAGGGTGACAGCGACAAGGTAAGCAACGATCAGAAGGAGCGGTTTCATCTGGCGAGTCTTTTTCCCTTCCTTTGATCATGCAAGATACCCCTAATGATAGCCAATACTGTCAACTTGGGGGGCAACCGAGCTCCTTCTAAAAAATAAACCTGTCCCGATTTTAAATGGAGCAAAGCGACCGTCCCTGGTCGCCTGCCATCGTATTGCAGCGCTATTTCACCAGGCGAGATCCGCGATATTCCATATCGTTTTTGATCTTACCCAGCCCTTTACCTTTGTCGGTTCCGTTAACCGACGAGGTGGTCAAGGCGAAGGTCATCACAGAATGCGCAACAGCATCGGACATCTCATCGAGCGCCTGAAGGCTGATGTTATCGAAGGTGTCACAGGCAAGGTGGTAACAGGGATCGTATTGCTCACCGGCAACACCGCCATATAAACCGACTTCATCAGGTGTCTTGATCCCCTCCGCCCCGGTGAAGAGCCCACCCGCAGGGATTCCGATTTCAATAAAAGGCCCATAATCAGAGCGGCCGTCGAAGGCGGTTGCCTCAACCGGCAAGGACCTCGCTTTGAAGTACTCAAGGAAAACGCTTTCGATCGTCTTTGAACCGTTGGGGCCTGCAAGCGGAGTATCAGAACCATCGCCATCGTAGACAAAGCGAACGAAATTCGGCGAGCCAATCATGTCGAAATTCAGATTCAGCGCAATGTCCTTGATGTCACGCGGGCTCAACTGATCAACGTAATATTGTGCTCCCAGCAAGCCGGCTTCTTCCGCCCCCCACCAGGCAAAACGCACCTTATTTCTCGGGCTGATCTGCTGGTTTGCCATCTGGATCGCAACTTCCAGGATGGCCGCCGAGCCACTGCCGTTATCCTGGATACCGGGACCTTCGGACACCGAATCAAGGTGTGCGCCTACTACCACCACCCGGTCGTCCCGGCCTTCTGGCGAGTTGGCAATAACGTTCGATGTCGTGCGAATTTCCGAGCTGGCATCGACCACGAGATTTGCATCAACACCGCCGGCGGCGAGCTCAACGCCAACCTCGAAGGCGGCGCCAACCACTGGAATAGTGAAACCAGGATCACCGAGCGTTCCCAAAAAGTTTTCGGTACGCCCGGGCTGGCCTTCATTGAAGATAATCACCCCGATGGCACCGGCATCCGCAGCATTCTGCGCCTTCTGGGCGAATGAGCAGGACCCCCTCTGGATCACCGCGATATTGCCGGCTGTAAACCCAGAGAAATCCGTTGCCTCACAGCCACTGGTCGAGGTGTTGGCTTCCGTTCCAGGTGGTAAAGCCAGATCCACGCCCTCGGCGACTCCCGTCACGTTGCCACTGCCGGAGTAGGTCATGGTGGCAAAGCCGGCAAGCCCGAAATACTCGTAGACCGTCGGATTGGGGGCTAACTGCTCTAGGACGGCGGGCGAGTTTTCCTCGAAGAATGGGTAGTCGAACTCCTGGATCGTTACCTCATACCCTGCAGAGGTCATCTGTCCGACGACGTAATCTACCGAAGCCTGGTAGCCGGGCGATGATGCTTCTCGGGTTCCTCCATTGGCATCGGCTGCTGCCTGAAAGGCAGCCTGGTGACTGCGAACCCCTGCAACAGTAACCGCTTCTCGAAGGGTATAAGTATCAACGCTGGTAGCGGCGAAGACAGGTAGGCCGGTCGCTGCTGCGACCACTGCGATGGCAAGAGGTGTACGATTAAACCTGACGTTTAACATGGTGTAGCTCCTTGCTGCGTTATTTTTATCTTCCTTGAATACCGCTCGCATCCTGCCGCAGAATCAGCTGCGACCAATCAAGCGTATCAGGTTTCCCTGATTCCGCTAGTTTTCCCATCGTCCCAGCAGTTCAGTAAAGCCCATACCCGAATCGCCCCCACTTCAAACCCTGCTGGACACACTGCCTCAGTGCGGCCGCGTTGAGTGGATTGGCATCCGCCCGGCGCAACGATCAAACCTCGCTGCCCCATTTCTGCTACCTGGAAAATACTGGATGCTATCCTGCAGTTTCATCAGCTTTATGAGGCACCCATGACGAAGCCAAAACGAATCTACCTCGCCGGCCCAGAAGTTTTCTTCCCCGCAGCTGAACATCAGGCCATCGTGGCCGAGAAAAAACGCCTGCTACAGGAAAACGGACTGGAGGGCGTAGACCCGCTGGACACTGAACTGGCGCTGTCCGCCAACGAGGCGAAATTCAGGCGCGGGCATCGGATCTACTGGGCCAACCGGGAACTGATGGACAGCTGCGAGGCCATCATCGCCAACCTGACCCCCTTCCGCGGTATCAGCGCGGACCCGGGCACCGTCTTTGAGGTGGGGTATATGATCGGACAGGGTAAACCCGCCTTCGGGTTTACCCTCGAAAGCCGATATTACCGGGAACGAGCAGGCGCCACCGACCTGGACGAACTGGGCCATACCATTGAAGACTTTGAAATGAGCGACAACCTGATGATCGAGGGCGGAATCTACAGTTCCGGTGGCCAGCTCTTCGTGGCAGAGCAGCCCGGCGAACACCGATACTTTTCGGCAGAGCTGTTCCGCCGTTGCGTGAGGGCGATAAAAAAATAAATCTGTCCCGGTTTCCACAGCGCATGAACGGCAATTGCAAACTGAAATTCAAAGAGAGAACCTAGCCAAACAGTTCGCGGTGCCCGAGGGCGAGACCAAACCTTATGGGAAAACAGGAGCATTCAGTGATGTTTGATTTCCACGGCCGGCGCGTCATCGTCGCTGGCGGCAGCAAGGGTATTGGCCGGGCAATCGCGTTGGGCTTTGCCCGAGCCGGGGCCAGCGTCTCTGTGTGCGCCCGCGGGCAGGCGTCCCTGGACGCTCTGGCAGAAGAAGTGGCAAGCGAGGGGCTGGCCCTGCATGTGGCCCCCTGCGACATCGGCGACAAGGCCGAGCTGGAAACTTATCTGCAGAACGCCATGGACGAGCTGGGCGGCCTGGACGTGCTGGTCAATTGCGCATCGGCATTCGGGCGGGAAGACAACGAAGAAGGCTGGTTGAGCAGTGTTGAAGTGGATCTGATGGGCACGGTTCGCGCTGGCCACATCTGCCTTCCGGCGCTCAAGGAAGCCGGGGGCACGATCATCAACATTGCCTCCATCGCCGCCCTGCACGCCTCGACACGCACCGCCCCCTACGCAGCCATCAAGGCCGCGGTCGCTCACTACACCGGCAGCCTGGCGGTGACCATGGCCCCGCATAAAGTGCGTGTTAATGGCATTGCCCCTGGCTCGATCGAGTTTCCGGGCGGCGTGTGGGATCAGGCCCGGCAGAACAATCCAGAGCTCTACCAGCGTATTCGCGAGGGGATTCCCTTCGGGCGCCTGGGCACGCCGGAGGAAGTCGCCGACGTCGCGTTATTCCTGGCCTCCGATATGGCCCGCTGGATTACCGGCCAGACACTGGTGGTGGACGGCGGCCAGGTTTTGTCCTGAGCCACCAACTCATCGCCCAAGGAGTTTTATAACCCCATGCCCGAATCGACCCCACTTCAAACCCTGCTCGACACACTTCCCCAATGCGGCCGCGTTCAGTGGATTGGCATCCGCCCTGCACGCGGCGAGCCCATGCAGGTGCTCGAGAGGGCAACGGTCACCCCGGGCAAAGGGCTGGACGGAGATCGATTCAAGGGCCGCGATACCAGCAAACGACAGGTGACCCTGATCCAGAAAGAACACCTGCATGCCATTGCCTCGTGCCTGCAGCGGGAAGCCATTGAACCCGAGGTTTTCCGGCGCAACATCGTTGTCTCTGGCCTGAACCTGCTGGCCCTGAAAGGCAAACGGTTCCGGATTGGGGGTGTGGTGCTGGAATACACCGGCCTGTGCCACCCCTGCAGCAAGATGGAGACGGCCCTCGGGCCGGGTGGGTACAACGCCATGCGTGGGCATGGAGGCATTACTACGCGGGTGGTTGAAGGGGGTGAGCTGGCTCGTGGTGACGAAGTGCAGGCGTTGCTACAGTGAAACAAGACCACCGGTTTCCCGTATCCACTACCTGGCAGCAAAAGTCAGCAGCCCAGGAAGGGAAGAACCCATGAGCAAAAAGATCGATCTCTACAGTAGCTCTTACAGCAATTACTCGCTGGAAACCTACAGCGAGGTCCGGCTGGAGACTTATGGCGAGGATTATGGGCAAACCAGCTGGGTTTCGACTGAAGAATCCCACGAGATACCCGAGTTACTTCAGCTGACATCAGATTCATCGGTCCTGGACATCGGTTGTGGATCTGGCGGGTACGCTGTCGGCCTGGCAAAGCGTATAGGCTGTCGGGTTGTAGGGTTCGAGATAAATGCGTCGGGCGTGAAAACGGCGAATGCGTTGGCCGAAGATGAGAAGGTCAGCGACCTCGTGAAATTCGAACAACACGATGCCTCTGAAGAATTGCCCTATGAAGATAATTCTTTCGACGCCATCTATTCCACGGATGTCCTGTGTCATGTCCCTCGTCGGCGAGAAGTTCTCTCCAACACACAAAGGTTGCTAAAACCTGGTGGGAAATTCGTCTTTAGCGACGCTTTGGTGATCGGGGGACTGATTTCCTATGAAGAGCTTGAGAATCGATGCCCAGACGGTCTGTATTTTTTCAGCCCTCCCGGCGTCAACGAGCAATTAATACAGGAATCCGGTCTCAAGCTGCTTGAAGCTCGTGATACCACTGCGAACTGTGCTCTGTTGTCCAAACGTTGGCACGATGCGCGCGAAAAACGGAAAGACGCACTGATCGACTGTGAGGGTGAAGAGAACTTTCTGGGCGTGCAGCGATTTTTGGCCGGCGTTCACCGGTTAACGAGCGAGAGGCGTTTGTTGCGCTTTTTGTACACTTGTTCGAAATAGAGAGCGGCAACCGGGCACGAGTCGCATTGCCGGCACGTCGGCATTGCGCAATTCAGATCCTCCGCAAAGCATCATCAAGATCCAACGTGCGAAACTTTTGGCGAAAGGTGTCGCCGGCCAGTCGCGCCTCCCATTGCCTGCGATGCTTCAGCACCGATTCGTCGGCAGGCACGGAATCGAGAACGGACAATGCATAACCGCGGAGCAACTCACTCCGGCATTCGATGACAAGATCGGACGACGACGCGGTACCGGACTCCGAGTAGGCAAAGCACTGCTGGACACTGCGCCTGGCGCTTTCCCGTTCAACCGGTGAGATCGCTACCTCCCGCGCGTCGTTGTCGGGAACCAGTAAAACGTTCACGCCCCGCCCGTTAATGGCCTCTGCGGTCTGCTGCGCATCGTTTGGAACGTGGACGTTCTTGTGGTTGGGCCAGATGTCGAACATGCCATAGTCGGCACAGGGGGCCTCCCGCTGAAAGGTAAAGAAATCCGGGTAGGCATAAAACTCTGGCCCGCGCTCACGATAGCGGTCATAGAACGCGGTGACGTAGGCCATGATCAGAGTCATCGCACCAATGCCCTCAAACCGACGAGGGACAACGATGCTAAGGCGATCGGTATCCTGAAACGACGAAAACAAGTCCGCGTGCCGAATGTCCTCGCCATCCTGGGTGATTTTGAAATCGCTGCCTCGCAGGCTGCTGCTGTGCATGGTTATGTCGAACGCTTTAAGAAAATGGGCCTGTCTCGATTCTGAGCGGTCACCCGGTTTCCCGAGCTTCAGCTTTCACGGACAGGGGAAATACCGTCGATCTCAGTAACCGTTTTTGCATCCGCCCGTTCAATGATTTTGAGGAGTGTGGATTGAATGGTTTCATCTTCCCTGGCATCACTGCCACTTACGAACGTTTGCTTCTGGGGTTCCGCGCCCTCTTCCTCGGTATAAGAAATCACAACCTCGCTGGCTGAATCGGGCGTTTTGCCAGAGTTCGCTTTACCAAAGTACTCCAGCGAAACCAACGGATAGCCGTGAAAGCCCTTCTTGACCTGCTTTGCGATACGCTTTTTTGCTTTATCCACATTCATAGTTAGGGCCTGTCGCTGCGGTTGTTATCTGAGTGCGCATCCGAACCCAGTCGATACCATTCGCCAATTCTATGCCCTTAACCCCATCCAAAATAGCTCTGCCCCGGTTTTCGCTGTCACCGTAAAAACCGGGCCAGGAAATTCAGCTGATCTTCGATGGACTGCTCCATAGCTTCGCCCCGATAGACATCAAAATGACCCACCGGATAGTGCTTCACTTCCGCGTTCGGCATTTTCTGGGCTGCTTTGGCTGCAGCACTCGCCGGGGCGACCGTATCGTGGTCGCAAATCAACACCAGTGCCGGGCAGGCAACTTTGCTGGCCAACCGGATGGGCCGGAAAAGAGGAATGGCATAACTCACGCCCGCCGCGACGTAATTCGACGCGTTATCGGCCAGCAAGGGAACATACCCCTCCTGGCAGTCCTCAGCCGTCATCATGCCCAACTCGCCGGGACGGCCGGCCGACGCAATATACCGGGCAGACATCCCCAGCCCACGACGAAGCCAGTCGACCGTTCCGTGCCAGGTCAGACGCATCGCCTGCATGAAGCCGGCATAACCGACAACCCCCAGCAAAGACGCCAAGCCATCCATCATCGGGCATTGGGAGATGGTGCATTGCACGTTTCCATCCTTTGCCGCGGCCGCAATCACCAGCCCGCCAGAAAACGACGTCCCCCACAGGCAAATGCGGCTGCCATCGACACGATCCAGCTGCCGCACAAAATTCAGTGCCGCCAGCCAATCTGCCACTTCCTTCCGGGGGCTCAGCGTCTGGCGTGGCTGACCATCACTGTCACCGAAATGGCGGTAGTCAAAGGCAAAGACCGCGTATCCCGCATTGCAGAAGGCTTCCTTAAACGGTGCCAGACCACTGGCATGAGTCAGCCCAAAACCATGGGCCATGACGATACACGGTAAATCTTTACTGCCGGCATCCGGCGTGTAAAGAACACCGCGACAGGTTGTACCATCGCTCTGAAATTCCAGGGGCGTTTCGATCATTGTTTGGCTCTCATGCTTGAAGGTCGAGAGTCTCAGGATAGCTCATTGCTTCAATATCAAATCGGCAGCGTAAATCGCCGGGGCACGGCAGCTAAGCGTTGCTATAGTGAAACAAGCCTGTCTCACTCCGGTATTGGCGAGATCCAGTGTAAACGTACAACCCATGGCAGGAGCTTCCCATGCCCACTTACACCGTCACGGTCGCAAATCTGTCTCTGTCGTCGCAGCAGAAATCACAGATCGCCGAGGCCATCACAGCGGCCCATAATGCCCAAACCGGCGCTCCCAGGTTCTTTGCCCAGGTTCTGTTTTCTGCGGCCAATGAGGGCGAACACTTTGTGGGTGGCAGAGTGAACACCGCGCCTCAGGTGTATGTGCACGGCCTGGTGCGGGAGGGCAGAAGCATCGAGATCAAACAGGCCCTGATGAGCCAGATGCTTGAAGAAATAGCCCAAATCGTAGACATCTCAGCTGAAGATGTCTGGATCTATCTGCAGGACATCCCGGCCACCCAGATGATCGAGTTTGGGCGGTTTTTGCCAGCGCCGGGCGGTGAGGCTGAGTGGGAGGAGGGAATGTCTCAGGAAAAGCGGGCTAGTTTACCCTCACAACAGCGATAATAGATCTGTCCAGGTTTTCCCAGGGGTCAAGACCGGCCAGTCAAAAGCGATAACATTAAGCCAGCAACCCCGAAAAGAAGCGCTGCAAAATGCACAGCCAGGTTCTTCCGGACAGTTGGGGCGGGCTTCTCGTTGAAACTGAAGTAATCCTCACCAAACAGCCCAACACCGCAGCGTTTACAGTAGTTTTTCGAATAAGAGCCCCGCGGCTCAGATGGCTCAAAGCTTCTTCGGGAACTATAACAGATGGGTTTTATCACTTCTGGCACCGAACAAAAAAGCTTTTTTGTATTCCGGGTGGTGCACTCGCCGGGCATTTTATAATTTCGCCCAGTGTTCACCTAAAGCCTGAAAAGCCTCACTATCTGTCCAGCCCCAAATCAAATTTTCTAATAGCCTTATCCTGTGTGTCCTCTAAAAGCCCAAAACCTCCCCTTTTCTCATAGACCTTTGATCCGTCCCTCGATTGACTCTCAAAAATTCCAACCTCGCGGACAGCAAACGAAACGCCACAAAGCTTGGTAACAAGAGATTGATCAAATTCCACCGTGTCTTCCCCTGCCTTAGGCCAGCCAATGGTAATATGTGGATAATAGTTAACCTGCTCAACACCAAAACCGTGACCAATCAGTAGCTTCCTAGCCAAACTATTCAATACCCGCATCTGGCCAAGAGGAAAAACCTCAATACACCAACAGCGAGAATGAAGGAGATCTATGGCTGTCAGTTTCCCAAGCTCCACATCAAATTCCGGGACTTCGATCTTCTTTTTGATGCGCAGTAATCTATCCAATTCATTAGTAGAAACGTCACCAATAAAACAGACCGTGAGGTGAAGGCGATTTTGGGCTTGCGGGACGAGCCCAACAATCCTTTCAGAAATCAAGGCCACTCGCCTCCGCAAAGCTTCCGGCAACTCAATGGATAAAAACACTCGATGTAAGATATGAAGCTCCTTCCCTAGGTTGCACCGGCGCATGATCCATCAATATTTTCCGGTTCTTAACGAAGTCTACCAGAAGCACTTCCATGCGTTCTTCGAAAAGTGCTACGCTCGACTCATGCTATTAGAATCTAGATGTTTTTTCGACAGGAAGTTCTGCACTTCTGATGGACCAGACATATGACAAACGCTCAAAATCAGCCCGAAAACAGGAATGTAGAATACAACACCCGCGAGGGCGACCTGGAAGAAAGAATAAAACTTCAGCGCGGAGTACATGATGTACTTCAAGAGAGCACCAGCTTCAAACTCAAAGTTCAAAAATCTGCTAACATATTACTCAGCGCACTTATTACTTTGGTTGTATTTACAGATATAAATATTTTAAAAAATTATTATCCGAGCATTAATGAACCAAAGATACTAATATTTTCGGGCTTATTAGCCCTTGCGATCTTTCTAATAAATGCTCTTTTTGACAGCTTTTTTGTGGAATCCAATAACTCTCTACACATTCGAGCTATTCAGCAATATACCGACTTATCATTCGACTTAAAGACTGCAAAGATTAAGTCAGAGGGCGGCTCCTTGTCAGAAGACGAACTAAACCATTTTTATCGTCGTTACCTACAAATAAGTCAAAATTCACATACCACAACAGGGAAAGCATTTGATAGCGCTCAAAAGCAGTACCTCCAAAGAAAAGCGCTACGAAAAGCACGAGAGGAAAACCCTTTCTATACAAAAAAACAAGCAAAGAGAAGAGCAGTAGAAATTTCAAAAAAACCACCGGCCGGGGGGTAGGAATCTGTGAGTAATACACAGCCTGATAGTCAGCGGGTAATAAAAAATAGAAAAGACCATTCAACAAAAAAAATTAATGAACTTCGACATGCCCTAGGCAAAACCCCTGAAGTAACAGAGTACCCAAATCTCACAATAATTGGAGCAGGCTCATTTTCGCGCTTAGAAGCGAGCGAATTCTCGGACATTGATATGTTCTTTTTCGCTAATCCTGATAAGTTGGAAGATCCGAGGACAAAAGAACTAAAGTTATTTGGAAAGCTTATCCAAGTCATATCAGACTTGAAGTTTCCAAAATTTTCAGGTGATTGTGAATATCTAGACATCCTGTCGATCGACAAAATGTTTGACATACTCGGAAGCCCCACAGACGACCACCAAAATTACTTCACCGCGCGAATGCTTTTAATTCTTGAAAGCCAATGGTTATATAACGAAGCTGAATATGAAAAACTAATTGAACGCGTCATAGATTATTACTTTAAGGATAGCGAACTACACAAAGATGACTTTCGTCCGATCTTCCTACTGAACGATATTTGTAGATACTGGAAAACGATTCTCCTCAACTATGAATATCGCCGAAAAGATGATGAGTCAAAGACGAAAAAAAAGGTACACAACTATAAGCTTAAATATAGCAGGATGATGACGTGCTTTGCCACTGTTTGCGCAATTGGCGCGATGCCAACATCAACAAATAAAGAAGAAGTAGTTAAACTAATAAAAATGACACCTCGAGAACGATTAGAAAAAGTTCCAAAATGGCTGCCAAACGCCCAAAGTATGGTGAATAATCTAATTACAAAATATTCCGTTTTTTTAGACATGACGGGCCTCTCTAAAACCGAACTCCACCAAAGATTTGCAACCGAAAATAATGGCTCGAAACTCCTCGAAGAGGCCAATGAATTCGGAGATGCAATGTTTGAACTGATAAAATTTATTGACAAAGAAAAGAACTTTGAATTAGGTCTTGTACGACACTTGGTGATCTAAATTGGCAACTGCATTCGTTCTCAATCTCGATAATACAGAGATCGGCCCACTTCTCGATGCTATCCGAAAACTTGGAAATCCGAAGTCGAGATCAAAGCCTCATGTAACTGTTCGATACATTGACCGTTTGAGGAAAAACGATCTTTCAATTTACAGGCAGTGTGCTCCTACTAGCCTGGAAATAATTGGGCCGGGTAGCTTCGGACTGGTGAAGCCCGATGATAACAGTAACAAGGTGGTGTTCATTAAATGCTCTTCGAAAGAACTCAATAGACTGGAACACAAACCGCATTTCCCCGATAGTGTATTTCATATTACGATGTATGATGGTGATGACTCAGAATTTGCCAAAAAACTTTTGAGTTTACTGGAGCGTTATGATTGGAGCTTCCAGCTTCCATTAATTGATCAGCGCTTAGACGAAATCGAAATTAGGAAAAATAGCAGAAAAAAAACGTCAAATTTGATGTTTTCATCAAAAACAAAGGATGTTTTTGCGAAACTTTTTAGTCAAAATCTCTCACTGGAGCTTTTAGCGTCCCTGTCAGATTCAGATCGAATAGATGCCATTCGCCAAATCTGTGACGAGATCCACTTTGTTGCCAAAGATTTTGAACCGGTCGAGCATCCATATCAGCAGGACTGCAATCTGGAAAAATACGAATCCTCGCCATACGAAGCTCTTAGTTGGGATAAAAACAAAGATCCTGACGCTAATCAGTCAGGCCTCTACATTACTCCGCCCGAGCTAGCGACAGATATTACAAGGTGCGCTTTAGATCTCATGGGTGCAGGCAGAAACTCTGTGTTTTTCGGAGATCCCGCGGTTGGGAATGGCGTATTTTTTTCAATTTTACAACATCTCCTCGATGACAGTTCAATAAAATCGGCAATTGGAGTCGAATTGAACAATCAAATAGCTCAGTCCACTCGATCAAAATGGAGTAGGTATGGCTTAGAAGTCAACTCAGGAGATTATCTTCACTTTGATAGCAAACCAGACAGAAATCTTATTTTGGGAAACCCTCCTTATGTTAGATTTCAGCACATCGACAAAGCGTATGGACAGCTTTTACGTGAAAAAGCTACGAAAGCCAGTGGTTTAAAAATAAGTGGACTCTCTGGTCTTTACGTTTATTTTATTCTTGCTTCCCACTCATGGATGAGAGAGGGAGCTATTGGTGCGTGGCTTATTCCAACTGAGTTTATGGATACCAACTATGGTTTTGCGCTTCGGCAATACCTTACAACCAGCGTAAGACTCAAGAAGATACATATTTACGACGACGCATTACCACAATTCGAGAATGCGAAGGTCTCATCTTGTGTCGTATTCTTGGAGAAGAATGGCGCGCGGGAGGATGATTACGTAACGTTTAGTCACGGCGGAAGTATAGATGATCCTCAGCAATCCCGAAGTTTCTCGATTGGGTTTCTTAGAAGTAAAAGACGCTGGACCTTTGAAATGCTTTTTGGTGAGCCAGTTGATTCATACGGCCCAACGCTCGGAGAGCTTTTTGAAATCAAAAGAGGAATTGCAACCGGTGCCAATGAGTTTTTCATTCTGAAAAGAGATGAGGCTTACGACGCCAATATTCCAGATGAGTTCTTGGTTCCCCTTCTCCCAAAATCTCGAACACTTTCATCAGCTATCGTTCGCAGAGACGCCAAAGGGCTCCCTGCGGTTAATAACCAGTTATTTTTGTTTGATTGTAGCCTTGAGGAGTTAGAACTTAGAAGAAAATTTCCACTAATAAAAAAGTTCCTGGATTCCGCAGACGAGATGGGAATTAAAGATAGATCGTTGATTCGTTCGCGCAGGCTTTGGTATCGCCAGGAACGAAGGGATCCGCCGCCTTTTCTGTGTACGTATATGGGGCGCGGTACAAACACTGTCTCGCCAATTCGGTTTATTAAGAATGAGTCAGATGCTTTGGCTACGAACACATATCTCCTAATGTATCCAAAGCCCAGACTGCAAGTCATTCTAGATCAGAATCCGGTTAGAGAACGCGATCTTTTTGATCTGCTTCAGGCGGCAGAGGACGCTGACCTTAGAATAAATCTGAGAAAGTATGGTGGTGGTTTGCGTAAGATTGAACCGCGTGAGCTTGGCACAGTGAGACTTCCGACTCTACCCGAATGGTTAAAAGAAGCACTGGAAAACAAGCTTGATTTTTAGCCAGGAACTATCGGCAAGGTATGCAATCTGTCGCGTTCGACAATGAAGCTGATGATGGCTTCCAGTCTAACTCCGTTATTCAGTTTGGGAGACACTAAGAGGTATTCGTCAGGATTTTCTGGAGCCTCGACCAACTGAGTCCATGGAGGCGTGTACTTGTTCGGCAATATCGAGCTTGTTGATGATCAACGAATTGGATTTGGTGACGCCGGGGCCTCTTTTGGCGGGCTGAACAAAAACTCGGACAGATTTATTCTTAGACTGGATAATTAGAGAGCCGCTCGGTTCCCGAGCGGCTCTCTAACTATCGTTTGCAAGTTTCGAAGTGCGTATCAGGCAGCCGCCAAATACGCCCCAGCAACCGCCAACACACCACCAACACCACGACTGAACCGGCTATCTGCTTTCAGCATCAAGCTACCCAATCCACGCCCGACGAGGGTAATGGCGAGCGTAGCGATCGAGAAACCAGCCAGGTAAGCACCAAGTGTCGCGCCTGCAGGCATCTCCGCCCCATGGGCAAAACCATGGAACAGCATGAACGCACCAACCAGAGTGCCACCCACAGCCGTCGGCAGCCTCGCCAGTGTGGCAATCAGGATGCCGGCGACCAGTACTGAAAAGGTAATCCCTGTTTCCACGCCCGGCAGACTCAGGCCGCCCCAGGCAAGGGTGGCGCCGAGAATCATGCCGCCGATCACAAAGGCCGGGGTGGCGTTTTTCATGTGCTTGCTCTGGCGCACACTCCAGAAGCCGATGGCGGCCATGGCGAGCAGGTGGTCCAGGCCCAGCATGGGGTGCAGCAGACCGCTGGTGAAGCCGCCTTCGGAGTGGCCGGAGTGGGCCATGGCGGAGGCGGAAGCAGTCAGCAACGCGGCAGCTGTGAGGAGTTTGGCTGTGAGTTTCATGGTTTTCTCCTGATGGTTCCTAAGTCGTTTGTACTCGATTGGCTCAAGCAGTCTCGGCAAGCTTCTCAGGCCGTCGCTCCGGCAACATGCCCCGCTCCAGAATGAAGCTGATGATCGTCTCCAGCCCTACCCCGTCGTACAGGTTGGTGAAAACGAAGGGCCGTTCGCCGCGCATTTTCTTGCTGTCCCGCTCCATCACGTCCAGGGAGGCATGCACCTGTTCGGCGATGTCGATCTTGTTGATGATCAGCAGGTCGGATTTGGTGATGCCGGGGCCGCCTTTGCGGGGGATCTTGTCGCCGGCGGAGACGTCGATCACGTACAGGGTGAGATCGCTCAGTTCCGGGCTGAAGGTGGCGGAGAGGTTGTCACCGCCGGATTCCACCAGCACCAGTTCCAGGTTCGGGTGGCGGCGTTGGAGGTCGTCGATAGCCGCCAGATTCATGGAGGCGTCCTCACGAATGGCGGTGTGCGGGCAGCCGCCGGTTTCCACGCCGAGGATGCGGTCTGCGGCCAGGGCTTCGTGGCGCAGGAGGAAGTCGGCGTCTTCCCGGGTGTAGATGTCGTTGGTCACCACAGCGATGTCGTAGTGGTCCCGCAGGGCTTTGCACAACTGGCGCAACAGGGCGGTTTTGCCGGAACCAACCGGGCCACCCACTCCAACTCTCAGACAATGTGTCATGGCAGATCTCCTCAATTGTTATTCAGCTTCTGAAAAGCCGTGAATACTGTGTTTCATGCATTGCACTTCCGAGCGCCAGTCCCGGCAGGATGGGCCCGAGTTCGTGATCGTTTCGTTCGAGGGCGGTGTCCACCGCCACCGCCAGTTGCGGCCGTAGCCGTTCGATAATGCGCTGCGCGGCGGTATGGCCCAGGGGCAATGCCTTGCAGGCCACCGCAAGCTGGTTTTCCAGCCAGGCCCAGGCAAAGCCGAGCAGCGTCTGACGAACCGGCACAAAGCGTTTATGGGCGGCCCACGCGAACATGGTGATGTAGCCGGGCTCTTCCGGAATCAGGTGTGGCTCGGGCAGCAGTTCCAGGTTGCGCAAAAGAGTGACGAGGGCGCCGCCGAGGCGGGTGTCTTCGTCACTCAGCTCGGCGGTTTCCCGGGTGGCATGCAGCCAGTCGTTCCACTTTGCCAGCGCAATGGCATCGCCTTCCGCCCAGGCGGTCTGCAAACGTACCAGCAGGGGCAGTTCGCAGCGGCTGAGGCCGTCTTCCAGTACGCCTTCAATCCACTGAGCCAGTTCGGCTTCGTTGTTCACCCAGCCCAGTTCGAAGGCGCTTTCCAGGCCCTGGGACCAGGCGAAGGCGCCGATGGGCAGTGCCGGGCTGACCAGTTGCATCAGGCCCAGCAATGCCAGGTCGTCCACCTGCGGGGTGGCGGCCTCAGTGGGTATGTTTCTTACTGTGGCCATGGCTGTGCCCGTGGTCGTGATCGTGTGAATGACTGTGGCTGTTGCCGTGACTGTGACCATGAGAATGCCCGGCCTGGGTGTAGGCACCGGGTTCCGGATCAAACGGGGCGGTGTGATGCACCACGGTGGCGCCCAGGCGTTCGGCCAGCTCTTCCAGCACATGATCCGGCGGGAAACGCACGAAGCTGCCCTGCTCGTCTTCGCCGATGGCCAGTGTCACGTGGCGGTTGCCCAGGTGGTAGCACAGGCGGGCCAGGGGCTGGCCAGACTTGATGCGCGCCGTCACAACCTGCTCTTCGGCGGCGCGTATGCGCACGATCTCGCCGGTCCTGGCCTGCAGCAGGTCGCCGTCCCGCAGCACCGGGCCGCGATCCAGGAACAGGCCTACGTCCACGTTGGTTTCGGTGGTGGCCCGCAGCCGGCCACGGATACGCAGCTCGTAAGGCAGGATCAGGTTGTCCAGAATCTCGCTGGTATCGATGCCGGTGGACTTCACGTCACCGATGCGTTCAATCAGTTCCAACATAACAATGTCCTCTTATTCCCGGCTCAGAACAGCCTTCAGCTGTATTGACTAAAAGAGATGGTAGCGCTGGGCCAGGGGCAGCTCGGTGGCGGGCTCACAGGTGAGCAGCTCGCCATCGGCATGCACCTCGTAGGTTTGCGGGTCCACGGTGATGTGCGGGCACGCGTCGTTCAGTTTCATGTCGCCCTTGCGCACGTCACGCACGCCCTTGCAGGCGGATAATGGGCTGTCCAGGCCAAGCTCTTTGCCAATACCGGCATCAATCGCAGCCTGGCTCACAAAGCTCAGGCGGGTGGCACTGGCGGCTTTGCCAAAGGCGCCGAACATGGGGCGGTAATGCACCGGCTGGGGCGTGGGAATCGAGGCGTTCGGGTCGCCCATGGGCGCGGCGGCAATCATGCCGCCCTTGAGAATGGTGGCGGGCTTCACGCCAAAGAACGCCGGGCTCCAGAGCACCAGGTCCGCCAGCTTGCCCACTTCCACGGAACCCACTTCATGGGCGATGCCATGGGTGATGGCCGGGTTGATGGTGTACTTGGCGATGTAGCGTTTGGCACGCAGGTTGTCGGCGCCCAGGTCTTCATCCTCCGGCAGCAGGCCGCGCTGCTGTTTCATCTTGTGGGCGGTCTGCCAGGTGCGGCACACCACTTCGCCCACGCGGCCCATCGCCTGGGAGTCGGAGGCGATCATGGAGATCACGCCCATGTCCTGCAGGATGTCCTCGGCGGCGATGGTCTCGCGGCGGATGCGGGAATCCGCAAAGGCGACGTCTTCCGGGATGTTCGGGTCCAGGTGGTGGCACACCATCAGCATGTCCAGGTGTTCGTCGATGGTGTTCACGGTGTAGGGCCGTGTCGGGTTGGTGGACGACGGCAGCACGTAATCCTTGGAGCAGGCGGTGATGATGTCCGGTGCGTGGCCGCCGCCGGCGCCTTCGGTGTGGTAGGTGTGGATGCAGCGCCCCTTGAACGCGGCCAGGGTGTCTTCCACAAAGCCGGATTCGTTCAGGGTGTCGGTGTGGATCGCCACCTGCACGTCGTATTTGTCCGCCACCGTGAGGCAGTTGTCGATGCTGGCCGGGGTGGTGCCCCAGTCTTCATGCAGCTTCAGGCCAATGGCGCCGGCCCGGATCTGCAGTTCCAGGGATTCCGGCAGCGAGGCGTTGCCCTTGCCCAGGAAGCCGATGTTCATGGGCAGTGAATCCACCGCCTGGAGCATCTTGCCGATGTGCCAGGGGCCCGGTGTGCAGGTGGTGGCGTTGGTGCCCGTGGCCGGGCCGGTACCGCCACCGAGCATGGTGGTGATACCGCTCATCAACGCTTCTTCCACCTGCTGGGGGCAGATGAAATGGATGTGGGCATCGATGCCGCCGGCGGTGAGGATCTTGCCCTCGCCGGCGATGATTTCGGTGCCGGGGCCGATCACGATGGTCACGTCTGGCTGGGTGTCCGGGTTACCGGCTTTGCCGATGGCGGCGATGCGGCCTTTCTGGATGCCCACGTCGGCTTTGACGATGCCCCACCAGTCCAGAATCAGGGCGTTGGTGATCACCGTGTCCATCACCGCCGCATCGGCGCGCTGGCTCTGCCCCATGCCGTCGCGGATAACCTTGCCACCGCCGAATTTTACTTCGTCGCCGTAGTGGGCGGCGTCGCTTTCCACCTCAATCCACAGGTCGGTGTCGCCGAGCCGTACCCGGTCGCCGGTGGTTGGGCCGTACATGTCGGCGTAGGCTTGTCGGGTAATTTTCATTTCTGGCCCTCCAGTTTGCCCATGACTTCCTGCCGGAAACCGTAGATTTCACGGCCGCCCGCGAACGGGATCAGCGTGACTTCCCGGCTCTGGCCGGGTTCGAAGCGGATGGCGGTGCCGGCCGCCACATCCAGGCGATAGCCACGGGCCTTGGCGCGGTCGAAATCCAGGGCCGGGTTGGCTTCGGCAAAGTGGTAGTGAGAGCCGATCTGGATCGGGCGGTCGCCGGTATTGGCCACCTCTATCTGGATGCGCTCGCGGCCTTCACAGAGTTCGATGTCGCCGTCTTTGAGCTGGTATTCACCGGGGATCATGGCGCGCTCCTTACACGATGGGGTTGTGGACGGTGACGAGCTTGGTGCCATCGGGGAAGGTGGCTTCCACCTGCACTTCGTCGACCATTTCGGCGATGCCGTCCATCACGTCATCACGGGTGAGGACTTCGGTGCCGGCGGTCATGAGCTCGGCCACGGTACGGCCTTCGCGGGCGCCCTCCATGATTTCGGCGCTGATCAGGGCCACGGCTTCCGGGTAGTTGAGCTTCAGGCCTTTGGCTTTGCGGCGTTCAGCCAGCAGGGCTGCCGTGAACAGTAGCAGCTTGTCTTTGTCTCTCGGGGTTAGTTCCATTTTTGTTCTCCGCTTGCTTGTCGGATTACGCTTTGCTAATCCGTATATGGTCTCCTCCCCGTTTGCAAGGTCTCAGCACTCAATGTCAGGGACAGGTTTGCGCCCGTATATCCGGCCTGTTTGATGAGGCGGCTTTGTCGCCTCTGGCCTTGATGGAAGATCCGCGCCTGCCGTCCTTATCGACCTAACGGCCTCTGGGGCCCTTGGATTAGTCAGGTTTTCGGCAGGCCGGTCTGACCTGTTATGCCATCGATTGCTGTGACCCTCGCAACCTGCGGGAAGGGTAACCGCTTTACTTTCCGACGTCGCGTCGGTGATTTAGCTCAGTCAATCCCTGACTTATTCATACCGCCAGCCGTTGCTCCGATGGCTGGTAGTGCTCGCCTCGGGCGATAATCACCCAGGCAATGCGAACCAACTTGTTGGCCAATGCGACGGTTGCCTTGTTGAACCCTCGCTCTGCCTTGAGTCGCTGGATCCATCGGCTGAGGCGGTCCATTTTCCCGTCCGCACGGGCAACCACCGCTCTCGCCCCGTGAACCAGTTGGGCGCGTACGTACGGGTCGCCTCGCTTGCTGATTCCCAGTAAGACGTCTTTGCCCCCGGTGCTGTTCTGACGGGGGATCAGGCCCAGCGCTGCGCCAGCGTCTCGGCCTCGCCGGAATTGGCGGCCATCACCCATCCAGCCCTTCAGCAGACTGGCGACGACTTCACCAACGCCCGGTATCGCTTGCAGGCGCCGACAGGTCTCATCCTGTCTCGATCTCTGCTTTACTTGTTGGTCGTACCAGGCCAGTTCCTGCTCTACTTCCAGAAAACGCTGATACTGGCGGTGCAACAACTGCCGGGCCCGCTCGCTCAACCCGTTGTCAGCGTCTTCCAGTGCCAGTGGCAGCTC
>MRWF01029946.1_pt1 | contig 22694 bp, 22 predicted proteins | sample 1013331 | NCBI WGS metagenome assembly MRWF01 (sample SAMN06117577, study PRJNA244670) | biofilm metagenome | biome: Water; feature: Cathode Biofilm; material: Biofilm; isolation source: microbial consortium enriched at the cathode of a solar microbial fuel cell | place: USA: District of Columbia ... | reverse complement strand
GTTCGACCTGCTCGGCGTCTGGGCGCGCGACGACGCGACCCGCCGCAAGATCCTGGTGGACAACCCGACCGCTCTCTACTTCGCTCACTGAGCGGCGTGGTTCGACGATGTCCTCCACACGTACCCTGCGCATCCTGGACCGGCTCGCCCTGATCGTCGGCGGGCTGGCAGTAGTGGTCATCCTGGTGCTGGTGCTGGCCGAAATCACCGTCCGGGCGGCCGGCAGCGGCCTGCCCTTCACTTCGGAATACAGCAGCCTGGCGATGGCCTGGCTAATCTTCTTACCGCTGGCCGAGGTGACCCGGCGGCGGACCCACATCGCCGCCGACTTCCTGGTCGAGCGGATGAACCCGCGCTTGGGCGCCTGGGTGACCGCGCTCGGCGCGTCGCTGTTCTTGGTGCTCTACGTCGCGGCGCTGTTCTATGTCGGCTGGACCGTCACGGCCAACTCCTTCGCCGAGAACATCCGCAGCCAGGGCCTGATGATGACGCCACTGTTCTATCCGCAGGTCGGCATGATGGTGGGGCTGGGGCTGATGCTGCTTCGCGCCTCGGTGGAGCTGGCCCGCTCGGTCGTGACGGCGTTGCACGTCGGCGCCGATACGGCGGCGTGAGGGAGCGGCAGCGATCGAAACCCTGATCCTCATGATGATCTCGATCCTGGTTCCGCTGTTCCTCGGCGTCCCCATCGCAGTGACGCTGGGCGGCAGCGGCCTCGTCTGGCTCGTGATCCTGAACCCCGCGCACCTGCGCGGCGCCGGCTACGCGCTCTGGAACATCGCCGACAACTACATCTTGATCAGCGTGCCGCTGTTCCTGCTGATGGGCGAGATCATCCAGCGCTCCGACATCGCCCAGCGCTTCTATCGGGCGATGAGCCTGTGGCTGCGCTGGCTGCCCGGCGGGCTGCTGCACGCCAATATCGGCGCCTGCGGCGTCTTCTCGGCTGTCAGTGGCTCCAGCGTCGCCACCGCCGCGACCATCGGCACGGCGGCGATCCCCAACCTGATGGCGCTCGGCTACGACCGGCGCTTGATCTTCGGCACGCTGGCCGCCGGCGGAACGCTGGGCATCCTGATCCCGCCCAGCATCCCGCTGATCATCTACGCGGCGCTAGTCGAGGTCTCGCTCGGGCGGCTGTTCATCGCTGCCGCCGTGCCGGGGCTGATGATGCTGGTGTTGTTCGCCGCCTATATCGGCTGGCGGGCTTGGCGCGACCCTGCCGTGTCGCCGCCGGTGCCGCTGGACGAGACCCGCACCCGCAGGCGCGAACTGCTCGGCTCCATCGGCGACGTGTTGCCGGTCCTGGCGATCATCTTGGTGGTTCTGGGCGGGATTTATTTCGGCTGGGCCACGCCGACCGAGGTGGCGGCGCTAGGCGTGCTGATCGCCCTGGTGGTCGCCGCGGCCTATCGCCGGCTGACCTGGACGGTGATCCGCGAGTCGGTGGTCGCCGCAGTCACCTTCACGTCGATGCTGATGTTCGTCATCATCGGCGCGCACATCTTCTCCTACGCGCTGTTCGCGTGGGGCATGACGCGGGAGGCGACGAGCTGGGTCGCCGACCTTGCGGTGGCGCCGGTGGTGGTGTTGGGCGTCATTGTGCTGATCTACCTGGTGCTCGGCATGTTCATCGACGCGCTGTCGATGATGGTGCTGACCCTGTCGGTGGTGTTTCCTATCGTCACCGGGCTCGGCTACGACCCGGTCTGGTTCGGCGTGGTGCTGGTGATGCTGCTGGAGATAGGCCTGATCACCCCGCCGGTCGGCATCAATCTCTACACCATCCAGGGGCTGATACCGGGGCTGACCAACGTGCTGGAGGTGGCGCGCGGCGCCCTGCCATTCGTGCTGCTGCTGTTGATCGGCGTCGGCCTGCTGGTGGCCTTCCCCGACATCGCGCTCTGGCTGCCACGGCAGATGTACTGAGCGGGCACCGCTGCGGCGGTGCGGGCCGGGGCGACACGGGCCCCGGCGCAGCCGCCTGCCGTGTGAGGATCAGGCGCTCCTACGACGATCCGCCCGGCGGGGCTCCAGGTGGTAGGAGTCGAGGTTCGCTTCCCGGGTCATCTCGTAGAGGTCGACATTCCCGCAGGGGCATTGTCAGTGCAATCTGACCCCGGCGCAGCAGAGCTGTATCTGGTTGAGGTCAGACGGCTGATGGGAATTTTCCGCCCGGTTGTTCCGCCAACGCGTGGTGTCCTGGCGGTCGCCTATGCCGAGGCTCGAGAATGCCGCGCGGTAGGAACGCAGGCGGTCGGTGACGATGGTGCGTGTTGAGCCGAAGCGTTTCAGCGCCCGCCTCAGGAAATCCATGGCAGCCCTGTGGTCTGAGCCCCTTGGTTCCCTCGTTCAGAACGAGAGTCATTCCGTTTGTGCTCTGAGCCCCTGGATCGCCGGATCCTGGAGTTTTCGGCTCTGATCACGGTGACGGGCGGGTATCGCTGCCGCGATTGTGCAGCGCGATCGGCAGGCCCCAGCTGTAGTTTAAATCGTTCTCAAACCTGTCCAACGGAAGGGGAATAGCTCACTGTGAGGACCGCCGGGAAGCGGTCGGGCCAAACTACGTTTGGGCGCTCGACTTCGTTCACGACCATCTGGCAACGGGCAGGAGACTACGCATTCTGACCGTGGTGGACACGCACTCCCGGCACTGTCCCGCGGTCGATCCGCGCTTCGCTCATAGGGGGAGAGAATGTAGTCTACACCTTGGAACGGGTCTGTGCCAGCATCGGCTATCCGAAGACCATTCGTGTCGACAACGGGAGCGAATTCATCTCGCGGGACCTGGGTCTCTGGGCCTATGCGAACGAGGTGACGCTGGACTTCTCCCGGCCCGGCAAACCCACCGACAATGGCTTCATCGAGGCGTTTAACAGCATGCTCCGAGCGGAATGTCTGAACGCCCACTGAGTTCATGAGCCTTGCCGATGCCCGCGAAAAGCTTGAGGATTGGCGCAGCGACTACAACGAAGTCAGGCCTCACAGCGCGATCGGTTGCAAGGTGCCGATTGCGCGGCACAATTTCGGCGGCGATACCAGCTCGTCACCGTGATAGAACCGAAAAACTCCACAATCCGGTGGTCCAGTGTTGGGGCCCAGCGCAAATGCAGACCAGACTCTACCTTCGAGAGGATGAAGAATGGGGCTCACGTCACGGCGCGCGTACCCGGCGAGGGTTTCCCCTGCCAAGCCACGGCGGTCGAAAGGAAAGTGCGCTGTCGAATACGGCGGAAGGACGCGCTCTGATTTCGAAGTCCCAGCGCAAACGCTGGCAAGGGATAACGCAGGAGAGCACTCATGATGGTTCGTAACCTGACAATAGCTGCAGTATCGGCTGCGACAATCGCAGCACTCTTGATTACAGTCACCAACGAGGCAGAGAGCGATTCGGCCGACGTGGCCCGATACCAATTGGTGCCCTCAGGCGGAAATCAGCAAGGAGCATTTCGTCTCGACACGAACACCGGGCGTGTTTCTTGGTGTTTCGGATTTAGTTCGGCAAATGGCCCAGGCGTCAGATGCACAAGTTGGACGGATTAGCCGTTCATTCCCCGCCTCGCCGCATACGTCGAAGTTGCCATTTTCAATTACTATGCGCTTAAGAATTATTTTTGAGGTTGATTGATTTTTATAATAGATCATCGAAATTATTGTTGCTCTCAACAGTATTCGAATCTGTGACCCGCTGATTACGAGATCGGCACCATCACCTACTGCGAACCGGACATCGTCGGCAACCGCCATTGGCCGGACGGCGTCCTGCTGTGGATTGCCATGGCACTGGACGAGATACCCCTTGCCTCAGACTCAGAGCAGCAGCCATTTACTCACCTCTCTCCGAGGCAGTTCCTCTCAGCCTGTGGCCCCGCGGACGTGCCCATACTGGAGCGCGCCGCGGCGTTCGCAGAGAGACCCCGGTTCGGCCCGCGGGGCTCCAAAGGTCGGGACATACTGCTGTTCTATCTCTTCGACATCTGGGCCAGGTGGAAGGCGACGCTGCCGACCATCTGCGGGGACGACACCCGTGAGACTGAAATCCAACGCCAGTTCGACCATGCCTGCAAGGCCGCCGGTTTTACGTCCCCTCCGTTGCGACCCTAAACCACCGCATCCGCCATTACCGGCGTGAACGCGAGGATCTCGTCGATTTTTGCTGAAGACTTGACACTTACGCCGCTGACGTCGCTCGCGCCAATCTGCCGTTGACGAGACCCCGGAGGCGCAGCCACGGCTTATGTAAGCATCGCGGCATTCTCCAGGGACGGCTGACCGGGCCAAGATCTTCACACAGTGGGAGGCTGGATCAGCTGGGACGATCGTTTCGGGGCCGGTGGCTGATCGCCCAAGGATGTGTGTGGACGGACGATCCATCGACCCAGAATAGAGTTGTCACAAGGATGGCCCGGCGCCTAGATTGTTCGGGAATCCAGACATTGCTGTCCTGGGTCCGCATTCCGACAGAGAGGACAGGCTTGGGCTTTCGCGCGATCGGTGAGGCGGAGATTCGACGCCAAGCGGCACAGGCGATGATCGACCTGTTCGATTCCATGTACGAGGGCGCCTTCGCCGTCGATACGCGCGGCCGCATTTCCTGGATGAACGACAAGTTCAAGGCGCTGTTGGGATGGAACGGCGTCGATCCGGTGGAGGGCAAGCCGGTCGAAGACGTCATCCCGCATTCGGAGATGCGCCGTGTCTTGGATTCTGGACGCGCCGATCTGCTGGACATCATCGACCTGGGCAACCGTCAGCTTACCGTCTCCCGCATTCCCCTGCGCGGCGAGGACGGTCGGCTGCTGGGCGCCATAGGGGTGATCCTGTTCGACCGTCTGCAGTCACTGAAGCCGCTGGTCAACCGCTTCCAGCAACTCCAGAGCGAACTGGAGACCACCCGCCGGGAACTGGCCGAGAGCCGGCGCGCAAAGTATCGCTTCGGCAGCTTCGTCGGCGCCACGGACGCCGTCCGTCAACTCAAGCGCCACGCCCGCCGGGCGGCCGAGCGGGACGCGGCGGTGCTGCTCTATGGTGAAACAGGCACCGGCAAGGAACTGCTGGCACACGCGATCCACGCCACCTCTCCTCGTGCGCAACGTCCCATGGTGCGCGTCAATGTAGCCGCGATTCCGGAAACCCTTCTGGAATCGGAACTGTTCGGAGCGGCCCCCGGTGCCTATACCGGCGTCGGCCGCCAGGGTCGCGAAGGGAAGATCCTGCTCGCCGACGGCGGCACGCTCTTTCTCGACGAGATCGGCGACATGCCGCCTCCCCTGCAAGCCAAGCTGCTGCGTGTGCTGCAAGAGCAGGAGATCGAGCCGCTGGGCGCCAACAGGGTAATCGCCGTGGACGTGCGGATCATCAGCGCCACTAGCCGTGACCTGAAGGCCATGGTTGACCGCGGCGAGTTCCGGGCCGATCTCTACTATCGTCTAAATGTCCTGCCGGTCACGGTGCCGCCGCTGCGCGAACGGCTGAACGATCTGCCCCTGCTGTGCGAGACGCTGCTCGAAGACATGGCACACCGGGCCGGCGGTGCGCCCCGCGACGTTGCCGCCGACGCCTTCCATCGCCTGGCCGCGCACAACTGGCCTGGCAATGTGCGCGAGCTGCGCAATGTACTGGAACAGGCCGCGGCCGCCGTCGACACGGATGTTCTCGGCCCCGATGATTTCGACGGCCTGCTGCCCCGGCCCCGATCGGCCGCTCAGCAGGTCTCAACGAAGCCGGCCGGGGAGATCCGGCCGATGCGTGAGGTGCTGGCAGAAGCGGAGGACGCCGCTATCCGTCACGCGCTGGAACAGACCAATGGCGTCAAGGCCGAAGCGGCCCGGCGCCTCGGAATATCCCGGGCCCAGTTCTACGCCAAGCTCGCCAGCCACGGCATCATGTCCGAAACATCGGACAGGCGGAAAGCTGTCTGATCTTCCAGACAATCAGAAGCCACCGCGTTGATTTCACTAAGTGATTTATCCGCTTTTCTTGCGGCCGTCCGGCAGAACGGACATCAGCCCTGTCGACTTATCGGGGCAGTGACGGTCCAAGTCATTGAAAAGATTGGCATCAATGCTATGGCACGCGGCTTGCCAACTGGTGTCCAGCCTCACGCCATGCGCGTGCGGCCAAGGGAGATAAGTGGAGGAAACCCAATGAGACGCTTGCTCGGCGCCGCCGCGATGGCCGCCACAATGGTTGGGGCCGGCATGTCGCTGGCCGACGACACCGTCAAGATCGCCCACATCTACGGCAAGACCGGCCCGCTTGAAGCCTACGCCCAGCAGTCGCACCGGGGACTGATGCTGGGCCTCGAGTACGCCACCGAGGGGACCATGGAGGTCCTGGGCCAGAAGATCGAGGTGATAGAGAAGGACACCCAGCTGAAGCCGGACCAGGGCCGCGCACTGCTAGCCGAAGCCTATGGCGACGACGAGGCTGACATAGCCATCGGCCCCGTGAGTTCGGGTGTGGCGCTGGCCATGCTGCCGGTCGCGCAGGAGTACCAGAAGATCTTGCTGGTCGAGCCGGCGGTGGCCGACAGCATCACCGGCAGCGCCTGGAACCGCTACATCTTCCGGACTGGCCGCAATTCCTCGCAGGACGCCATCGCCAATGCGGTCGCCATCGGCAAGCCGGGCGTGAAGATCGCCACCCTCGCGCAGGACTACGCCTTCGGCCGCGACGGCGTCGCCGCCTTCAAGGAAGCGCTGGCGGGTTCCGGGGCCGAGCTGGTGCATGAGGAGTACGCGCCCCAGGACACCACGGACTTCACCTCTCATGCACAGCGCATCTTCGACGCGCTGAAGGACGAGGAAGGCCGCAAGATCATCTGGATGATCTGGGCCGGGAAGGGCAACCCGCTGGGCAAGCTGGCAGCGATGGAACCGAGCCGCTTCGGCATCGAACTGGCGACCGGCGGCAATATCCTGCCCGCCCTGGTGGCCTACAAAGTCGCGCCCGGCATGGAAGGCGCCGCCTACTACTACTACGAGATCCCGCAGAACCCGGTTAACGACTGGCTGGTGAAGACCCACCAGGAGCGGTTCGACAGCCCGCCGGACTTCTTCACAGCCGGCGGCATGGCGGCTGGCATCGCCATCGTCGAGGCGATCCGCAAGGCCGGCTCGACCGAGACCGAGGCGCTGATCAATGCCATGGAAGGTATGGAGTTCCAGACGCCCAAGGGCAAGATGATCTTCCGCGCCGAGGATCATCAGGCATTGCAGGAAATGTATCACTTCAAGATCGCGATCGAAGAGGGCGTCGAGTGGGCCGTGCCTAAGCTCGTCGACGTCATCGAGATCGACGAGATGGATGTCCCGGTCCGGAACTAGGATCACGCCGGAGGACCGGCCGCCCCGGGTAAATCTACGCCCGGGGCGGTCCTTGGCCCGCGAGGGGAGAGACGCCGAGCCATGGCGAATGACCAGCAGCCGGTCGTGGAAACCCGCGGCCTGACGATCCGCTTCGGTGGCCATATCGCGGTCAACAACGTGAGCTGTGCCTTCGGCCGCGGCACACTGACCGCGATCGTCGGACCCAACGGGGCCGGCAAGACGACCTATTTCAACCTCATGTCCGGGCAGCTACCGGCCCATACCGGACAGGTGCTGCTGAACGGCGAGGATGTCACCCGCCTCTCGGCGCCCGCACGGACCCGCCGCGGCATGGGCCGGGCCTTCCAGCTCACCAACCTGTTCCCGAACCTGACTGTGAGGGAGAACGTGCGGCTGGCGGTGCAGGCGCGCAAGGGGCTGGGCTTCGACCTGCTGTCCATGGCGTCCCGCAACACGGGCCTGATCGAGGAAGCCGAGGCTGTGCTCGATCGCGTTGGCCTGCTGGCGCGCGCTGACGCTGCCGCCGCTTCCCTACCCCACGGCGATCAGCGCAAGCTGGAGGTCGCCATCTTGATCGCGCTGGACCGTCAAGTGCTGATGTTCGACGAACCGACAGCGGGCATGAGCATGGATGAGGTGCCGGTCATTCTGAATCTGATCCAGCAGATGAAGGCCGACGCCAACCGCACCATTCTTCTGGTGGAGCACAAGATGGACGTGATCCGCACCCTGGCCGACCGTATCGTCGTGCTGCATCACGGCTACCTGGTCGCCGACGGCGATCCCGCCGAGGTGATGAATTCGCCGATCGTGCAAGAGGCCTATTTGGGCACGGGGGTGGCCGATCGTGTCTGACGATCCCATCCTCCGTCTCTCCGGCGTCCACACCCATATCGGCCACTACCACATCCTGCAGGGCGTGGATTTTCAGGTTCCCCGGGGCGGCGTTTCGATGCTGCTGGGCCGCAACGGCGCCGGAAAGACCACGACCATGCGCACGATCATGGGCCTCTGGCGCGCCTCCGCCGGTGAGGTGATCTTTGACGGCCAGCCGATTCAGGCGATTCCGACACCGGCGATCGCGCGGCTGGGCATCGCCTACGTGCCGGAGAACATGGGCATCTTCGCCGGGCTGACCGTACGCGAGAACATGAGCCTCGCCGCCCGCTCCGGCCCCATGGACTCCGACCGCCTGGACTGGATCTGGGGAGTGTTTCCAGCCCTGAAGAAGTTCTGGGACTGGCCGGCCGGCAATCTCTCAGGCGGTCAGAAGCAGATGCTGGCGGTCGCGCGCGCGGTGATCGAGCCCTGCCGGCTATTGCTGGTCGACGAACCCACCAAGGGTCTCGCCCCCGCCATCGTCGGCGCGCTGATCGACGCCTTCAGCGAGCTGAAGCAGGAAACCACGGTCCTCATGGTCGAGCAGAGCTTTCACATGGCCGAACGCGTCGGCGACAGCGTCGCAGTAATGGATGACGGTCATATCGTCCACGCCGGCGCAATGGCCGAACTGGCCGCCGATCCGGAGTTGCAGGGGCGGCTGCTGGGCCTTTCGTTGGAGGGCTCCCTGTGAGTGTGATGAACCGCAACGACGATTCGGCGCCGCGCGCGCCGCTGATGGACCGCCTGACCGGCGAGGCTTTGCCGGTGCTGGCGCCAATCATCCTCGCCCTGGCCGCGCTGCTGGCCATCGGCTCCCTGCCGACTTGGCTGACGCTGACCCTGGCGGGCCTCGCCATGGGTATGATGATCTTCGTCATGGCCTCCGGCCTGACGCTGGTCTTCGGCCTGATGGACGTGCTGAACTTCGGCCACGGGGCCTTCATCGCCCTGGGGGCCTTCGTCGGCGTAACGGTATTGCGCGGCGTTTTCCCCGAATATCTAGCCGCCGACTCGGTGACGCTGAACCTGGTCGCCATGGCCGCCGCGATCACTGCGGCAGCGCTGGTAACTGGCGCGCTGGGATGGGTCTTCGAGCGTGTGATCGTCATGCCCGTCTACGGCCATCACCTTAAGCAGATCCTCATCACCATGGGCGGACTGATCGTAGTCGAGCAGCTCATCCACGTGGTCTGGGGCCCGAACGAGATTCCGATCGAGCAACCGGCGACCCTCCGCGGTTCCTTCACCATGGGCGAGTTCGGCTTCGAAAAGTACCGACTGTTCGCCGCGCTCCTGGGGATCGGCATCTTTCTCGGCCTGCGCGCGGTGCTGAAGCGCACCAAGATCGGCCTGATCATCCGCGCCGGGGTCGAAAACCGCGAGATGGTCGAGGCGCTGGGTTACCGCGTCACTCTGGTGTTCGTCGCCGTCTTCGTCGCCGGCTCGGCACTCGCTGGCCTCGGTGGCGTGATGTGGGGGCTATACGACCAGCTGGTATTTGCCCGCATGGGCATGGACAACATGATTCTCGTCTTCATCGTCGTGATCATCGGCGGGCTGGGCTCGGTCGAGGGCTGCTTCATCGGCGCTCTTCTTGTCGGCCTGATTGCCAACTACACCGGCTACCTGGCGCCCACGGTTGCGCTCGGTTCCAACATCCTGCTGATGGTGCTGATTCTGATGTGGCGGCCCCAAGGTCTCTATCCCGTCGCCGGCAGCCAGTGAGGAACGCCCGATGCTGACACGACTCCTTTCCGGCGACCTGCCCCGCAGCCGCGCGCTCACCGTGGTCCTTCTGGCGATCCTCATCGGCCTCGTCCTGGCGCCGTTTCTGTTTCCCGGCACGCGCTCGCTCGACACCGCCGCACGAATTGCCATTTTCATCGTGCTGGTTGGCAGCTACGACCTGCTGCTGGGCTATACCGGCATTGTCTCGTTCGCACATACCATGTTCTTCGGCATTGGCGCCTATGGCGTTGCCCTGTCGCTGACCAATTCGGGTCCAATCTGGGGCGCCGTGGCACTCGGCGCCGCCGGTGGGATCCTGCTCGCCGTGGTTCTCGCCTTCGTCATCGGGCTCTTCTCGCTCCGGGTGAAGGCGATCTTCTTCGCCATGGTGACACTCGCCGTCGCCAGCGCCTTTGCGATCCTGGTTTCGCAACTCTACCAACTGACCGGTGGCGAAGACGGGCTGAGCTACAGTGTACCACGGGAGCTGACGCCGGGCTTCAAATGGGCCGAAGGACGCCTTTTTGGTGTCCGGCTCGACGGCAAGCTGATTTCCTACTACCTCGTCGTGACCGTTTCGCTCGCCGCCTTCCTGTTCATGCTCCGCGTTGTCAACTCTCCCTTCGGGCGGGTGTTGCTGGCAATTCGCGAGAACGCCTTCCGTGCCGAAGCCGTCGGCTACCGCACCGTTCACTACCGCACCATCGCCACTTGCCTCTCCGCCGCGATGGCGGCCGTTGCCGGCGTCCTGATGGCGTTGTGGCTGCGCTATACCGGCCCCCAGACCACACTCTCGCTCGACATCATGATCGACATCCTGCTGATGGTAGTCATCGGCGGAATGGGGACCATGTACGGAGCCGTTTTGGGCGCGACGATCCTCGTTCTAGCCCGGAACTACCTACAGGGCCTGATGGGTGCCGCCGCCGAGGCGACCAGCGATTTGCCGTTCCTCCCCGGGCTACTGCAGCCCGACCGCTGGCTACTCTGGCTCGGCGTCCTGTTTATCCTCAGCGTCTATTTCTTTCCAATGGGCATCGTCGGAAGACTGCGCCTGCGCCTGAAGCGAGACAGTGAGGAAGTTCACTCGACGAATTAGTGGATCAATCCAGATACTGTGTGAGATATACCCTGTCCGTTGGACAGGTTTGACGAGGATTTAACCTACAGTTGGCGCTGTTCCGGGTCGGGCTGATCCTCTCCCGCCGAGTCTTGATACGGCGGCGGCTAGACCGGAATCCATGTCGGATCAATAGCCCCGTCTCCAGTCGACGACGTTTGCAAGCGGGCGCCCCGCGAGCCATGCGCGAAGGTTCTCGCAGAAGAGATCGATCGACCGGTGGCGGTTCACATCGCTGCCGGTCGAGGTATGCGGCGTCATGAGGATGCGCGGATGGGCCCAGAGCCGTTCGGGCGGCGGATGCTCGAACTCGCCCACATAGACGTCGAGCACTGCCCCGCCGAGCTGTCCGGCATCGAGCGCCTGAACCAGCGCGTCCTCGTCGACGATTTCCCCTCGGGCGATGTTGATCACGATCCCGCCTGGCTTCATCGCCGCCAGCGCTGCCGCATCGACCAGGCGGGTGGTCTCGGGCGTCCACTGGCAGCAGATCGCCACGACATCGCTTTGTTCCAGCAGCCTGTGAAGGTCCCTTGGTCCGCCAATCTCGGCAAAGCCCTCCGGCCGGTCATCGGCATCTTCGGGCGGACGGCGCCGCGTGCCCACGACGCGCATGCCGAGCGCGGCGCACAGCCGGCCGGCTTCGGCGCCGATGCCGCCTGCGCCGACAATGCAGACAATCTTGCCCGCCAACAGCCATGGTCGATAGGCGTGCCGGTCGACGTGGCGGCTGGCCTGGTCCGCCGCAGCCCGATCGAAGGCCCTGGCGAAGTGCAGGATGCCGCCGACGACATACTCCGCGGCCGGCAGCGCGTTGGCCAGGCCGCGGGAAGTCGTGACAATGACGTCACTGCCCCAGAGATCGCCGAGCCGGAGGTTGCTTGCCCCGGCCGGGCGCTGGTGGAACCAACGGAGCCCCGGCGCCCGGGCGCGCAGATCGAGCGGGAACGGCCAGCCGCCGAGAACGATCCCGGCCTCGGCAAGCAGGGCATCGCGTTCGGAGCGGGAGGCCTTGCCGGCACTGTCGGGCGCGACATAGAGGTCGACCGCGTATCGGGGCCAGGTCTCGCGGTACTCGCCATCGAACCAGCCGCCGGCGTCAACAAGTCGGACCGACGGATCGACGGCCTCGATCCGTTGCCGGTCGGTATCGGATAGCGGCACAAGCGTCAGGACATTCGGCACTGCATCCGGCTCCAACTCAGCGCCCGCATGGGCAGAAAATCCGATCTTCATTCCATTCGCTCAGGCCGTGAACCCATTGTGGCGGGACCCAGCCGGTCGGGATGGTCGGAGCAAGGAACTTTTGGTCATGGCCCGGATCCGGGCCAACCCGGGCCGCGAAGGCCCGGAAACGACGGTGACATTCGGGCGGAACGAGCCTGCCCTTCTGTCGTCGAAAAGGTTCGACGATCATTCAAGCGCCGCTGAGAGCCGGTCGGAAAGCCAACCTGGCGCACATTGCATCGGCCGGGCCTTCAGCCAAGGCCTGCCTGACAACCGGATGTCCGGTGCCTCTGCATATTCGGCATGGCCTGGCGGCCTTCTTGCGCGTTATCGATGAGCGGGGAGACCAGAAACGATGGGCTATTCAGCCGAATTTTCCGTGCCGTTCACGGCTCGTGAGTCATGAGCATGCCGCGATCCAGGGGCGCCGCCCGCCCGAGGCATCATTTCCGGGCCGATCCGACGCCGCGCGAGAATCTCGTGGGCATTGCATTCATGCTCCTGGCCAGCTTGGTCCTGCCGGCCATGAATGCCGGCGTCAAGTACCTCAACGACTTCTACCCCAGCGGCCAGATCGTGTGGGCCCGCTATGCCGGTCATCTCCTGGTCATGATCGTCGTCTTCCTGCCGTGGCACGGCACCGGCCTGTTCCGAAGCCAACGACCGGGCATCCAGCTGGTGCGGTCGCTGCTGCTGTTCGTCTCGACGGCATTCTTCGTCTACGCGCTGCGTTACCTTGAACTCGCGGTGGCCATGGCAATCGTCTTCACGACGCCGATCGTGGTCACCGCGCTTTCCGTACCCTTTCTGAGCGAGAAGGTCGGGTCGAGGCGCTGGGCCGCGGTCGCGGTCGGTTTCGCAGGAGCGCTGATCATCATCCAGCCCGGCGGCGCCGGCTTCCACTGGGCGATGCTCCTGGTCGTCGCCAACATGTTCATGTTCTCCGTCTACCAGATCCTCACGCGGAAGATCGCCGCGGACGACACTCCCGAGACGACGATCACCTACACGGCGCTGGTCGGCTCCGTGGCCGCCGGTCTCTTCTTCGTGGTCGAGCCGGGGGTCTGGCCCGTCTCGGCCTGGCACTGGTTCCTGTACTTCCTGCTCGGGGTGTTCGGCGGCTTCGGCCAGTACTTCGTGGTCAAGGCCTTCCAGTACAGCCTCGCGTCGGTTGTGGCGCCGATCACGTACATCCAGCTCGTCGTTGCCGGCCTGTTCGGCTACCTAATTTTTGCCGAAATTCCCGACCTATGGACCTGGGTCGGCTCAGCCGTGGTGGTCGTCTCGGGACTCTACATCACCTATCGCGAGCGGCGCCGGAAGCCGAACCGGGACGCTGAAGCGCGACCGACCGGAACGAGCTCCAGTCTGTCACCGTGATAGAGCCGGAAAACTCCACGATCCGGCGGACCAAAGACGGGTTGAAGTCCAACAGACCGACGGACCGACGGACCGACGGACCGACGGAATCTACCCATTCCCGTGGCAGAATTTCAGGCCTTCACGTCAGAAAAAGTATATACTTTTTTTAAATAGCCGATCTATGGCAGTACAAAAATGTAATTCAAGGGATTCCGGATGCAACCACGTCCGCTAATCAGAAAGTGGGCTTTCTTATTGGCCCATATTGCGATCATAGGGATCGCGCTTGGTGATCTTGATCCTTGGTTTTTGTCCGGTGTCGTCGCAGCGATCTTGTACGTAAATCTGACACGGCATCCTGAGACCCTCAGGAAGGCACCGAATGTTGGTCTCATCCTCTGGATGCTTTTCATCTCTGCGGCGACGGCCGTCGCGCTGTATGGCGCTGTTGAAATCATCGAGCAGATTCTGGTCGACTGATACACATCAATTTGGCCGGTTCTGCATCGTCGGCGCGATTGCCTCTAACTCTATGGCGTCGACGGTGCCACTGATCTTGGTCTGTGCCTGATTCCGGCTCGCTGCCAAGAACCGGATAGCCAGGCCTCAAGTTTCATGATTGTTCCAACGCAGTTTCGATCTTGAGGCAGATCAGGAGAGGATCATGTCGTCAGCCCTGCGGGCCGCGCCGGCGTTGATTACATGACCGCGCGAAGCGGTGCGGGCATCGGGCGTATCGTGGCGAGCATTGTCATCCTCGTGTCGGGCTCGCTGCTGGCCTGGCTGCTGCGCTACGGGACGGCTGTCGTGCTGCCTGGCTTCCAGGCCGACTTCGGCGCCGATCCGGCTGCTCTGGGCGCCCTCGCCGCCGCCTATTTCTGGCCCTATGCCGCGATGCAGCCCTTCGCCGGGGTCCAGTCCGATCTCTGGGGGCCGCGCCGCACCTTCGCCTTCTGGCTCGCAGTGGCAGGCCTGGGCACCCTTCTGTTTGCGCTTGCGCCGAGCTATCCGCTCGCTCTCATCGGCCGCGCGCTGGGCGGCGCAGGCGTCGGTATCGTCCTGGTGATCGCCTTCAGCCTGCTCGCCCGATGGTTCGGCGACCGGCATTTCGGCACGATCGCTGGCCTCTTCGCCGCCACCGGCCCGATCGGAGGATTGCTGGCGGCGCATCCGCTGGCTGCGTTGGCGGAGGCGTTCGGATGGCGCACAGCCTTTGTCATCGTGGCCGGCTGGCTGCTGCTGACCGCCCTGGCGGCCGTTCTGACCCTGCCGGGGCCGGCTGCCCGGCGCGCGGGGCTAAGCATGGGCGAGGCCTTCCGCGGTCTCGTGCGCGCGGCACGCCTGCGCAACCTCTGGCCCTGCGCGGCGCACGCCTTCGTCGCTCTCGGCATACTCAGCGCCATGCAGGGTCTCTGGACACTGCCATTTCTGGGCACGGCCTATTCGCTGTCCCCGCCGGCTGCGACCGACGTGCTGCAGGCCTGGTCGATCGGCCTGCTCGTGGCGCTGCCGGCCTGGGGTTATGTCGCTGACCGCCTGCTGCGTTCCGACAAGCGCACGATGCTCGCCAGTGTCATCCTGCACATCCTGCCATGGCTGTGGCTGGCCATGGCGCCATCGGCGTTGCCGGTAGACGCCCTGTTTCCACTGTTCCTGTATCTCGCCCTGATGAACGGCTGCTGGATGCCCGCCTATGCCCTCGTCAACCGCTCCGCGCCGCCGGAGTTGCGCGGCAGTGCACTTGGTCTGATGAACCTGGCATTCTTCCTGGGCGCTGCCTGTTTCCAGCAGTTCAGCGGCCTTCTGATCGGCCAGTTCTCAGCGGACCCTGCGACGGCACCGCTCGATGCCTACCGCTGGCTGTTCGCAACCTTCGTCGGGGCGCTGATCGTGTCCGCCCTCGCCCTGACGAGAGCTAGGGACAAGCGCGATCGGTCCGGCTGAACTCTGCCCCGTGCTTGCAGTATCCCGAAATCGGGAGATAACCGGCCTTCGCTGTGATCTCTTCCCTGAAGCGGCTCCTCCATTCAGGAAGCCAATCGCATTCCGTCTTCTATGGAACCAAATGAGCAGGCGCGGCTAGGGTTCGCATGTCAAAGTCGTTTCAGTGGCAACCCTATCCGCGACCAGCGAATCTCACTATCCTTGAGGGGGCAGGATAGGGAGAAGGTCCCTGCGAATCCCGAAGAGGTGGAGGTCATCGAGCCATGGTTCGGGATATTCTGGAGGAGATGTTCGGGCCGGAAATAGACGGCGCGGGTGGAATCGGCCAATCGGTTATCGCCAAATATTCTAAGTCCCTGTCATGCGGCGGTCGTTGGTAAAATGAGCCTGATCGCTAATCTGCTCCTAGGTTGGCCGATTCGCCTGTTAGGGGCGCCCAAAAAAGAAATTCCGGATTGCCTGGGACAGCCCCCTAGTTTGTGCTTTTCAGCTATGATGAACGCCTATGATGGCTGTAAAACGACAAAGACAATGGGAGGCTGGACTGGCCTACGGTCAAGACGATCTGTTTGAAGTTGTTTGCTTGAATCAACCAGCAATCAGAGTTTCACAAAAGCTCAATAGTATCAAAATTTCTGGTGTAAGCTTGGAAACTACACCTGTTTTTGAAGCCTACTGGCGGTTTGCAGCCAAACGCCAAAGCGTCTTTTTCCAGCGCCTGAAAGGTGCGAACGATCCGGGCGTTTCCGACGACCTGGTTCTCTCCTCGTACCGTTTTACCAACAGCTACAGAGCGTCTGACCGTGTGAGCCAATATCTCATCAATAGAGTCATATGGACCGACGAGGGTAAGTGGTCAGATGAAGATCGTTTCTTTCGTATACTGTTGTTTAAAATCTTCAACCGCATTGGAACTTGGGAAACACTCCAAAACGAACTCGGCGAGATCTCGTGGGAAAGCTATAGTTTCCGAGCCTTCGACGGCCTGCTTTCGAAACGTCAATCCGCAGGCGAACGGAACTATTCGGCCGCCTACATCATGCCGTCGGCTGGATCGGTGTTTGGTCATCGTACCAAACATGCGAACCATTTGAGATTGTTGGAATGGATGATTGCAGAGGATTACCCGGCCCGTCTCAGGAAATGCCGATCAATGGGAGATGCATTTGCGCTTATGGTTGCAGCGCCGTCTATTGGACCTTTCCTTGCCTATCAATTCGCCACGGATTTGAATTATGGGCCACTGACATCATTCTCCGAAATGGAATTTGTTAAGGCCGGCCCTGGCGCTTTGGACGGCGTATCCAAGTGCTTCGTTTCGACAAAAGGTGTCACAGCAGAGGAAATCATCCAACATATGTCGGCAAACCAAGGTCGCTATTTTGACATGTTCGAAATCGAGTTCTCTGACCTGTGGGGTCGTCCCCTGCAGCTCATTGACTGCCAGAACTTGTTCTGTGAGATCTCGAAATATGCCCGAGTGATCTTCCCCGATATAAAAGGGTTATCCGGTCGATCACGAATCAAACAAAAGTTCAGGCCCGCAGGACGTTTGCCCGCTCCATTCTACCCGCCGAATTGGGGGCTGAACCAAAGGATCGTTGAAGAATTGGGGACACACTAAGAGGTATCTGAAGATGGCTTAAAGTCGAGACCGCGTCTCTCAAGGTCGACAATGACGAAGCCGCCTCGATGCTGTTTGAGTAATTCGAAAACGCGATACCCTTCACGAATGGCGCGCTCCCACTCCCAATATTTATTCTTGTAGACTTCGTGTCCGAACGTGAGTTCGCGAACCTCCTTGAGCAACGAAAATGGGATTTCCTCGTTGTCTGGAAAAAGTGGGCGCTCATATGCGCGCAAATCACCGTGCAGCTCTTTGGCGCGCCGTGAAGCTTCCCAATGAATAAACTTGATCACGAGTTCTTCCACAACCGCCGACCGACCGCCATCCTCCTCCAGTTTGGTCTTTCCTATGCGCTTGATCTTAAAAAGATCCCGTAAGACCGGCGACCATCCCAGCACCGCAACATTTGCGAGATGGATAACATCATGAAACCGGTATCCGTCCTCGATCGAATACTGATCTCGCAGCGGGTCGCCGCGGCGCGCTCCTTCCCAATATATTTCAACCGTCTCAGAGTCGGCCGAGCGAAACTCAACCTCAAAATTCCGCGGAAACTTCTGACCGTCTGGAGCGCTCGCATCATGGAGCGGTGTTGGCTTGCCATGGTTTTGCCTAGCCTTCGCCTTCTCCACATTCTTCGCTCCGACCTCATCCATATCGATGCCGTAAAGCGAGGCGATTGCGCACAGATGCCAAGCGATTTCTCCCAGAACAACACCAATCGGGCGATCCTTCAACTGCGTATTCAGTTTCGTTTCGATTTCAGGGAACAAATGACGCATTAATTGCGCAGACAATTGTGTCAGTACAGCAGCGCAGACCTGCAAGAGGACATGTTTATCGGTTCGCGCGGTTTTGTACGCCAACGACTGGTAGTCGGACAGGGTCCGCCGCGAATTCCTCTTGAACATCTCAGCGCCATTCAGAAAATCTTCTAGATCATCTGGGGGCAGGACCTGGCGAATCTGATCGCCACGCTTGCTCGGGTCGGTTACTTCTGATTGCAAGTGTTCAATATCAGAGATCAGAATGTTCGGGTTGTGTCCCGCTTCCTCAATCCGCGCAAGAGCGAAGGCGTACCACATTGCATCGCCGAGTTCTTCTTCCAACTCTGCCTTGGCGAGCGGTGAAGACAATGCACCGCCTTCTCTCAGCCACTCCTTTTTTATGGCGGAAATGACGGAGCCGATCTCGCTGGCTAGGCCGAAAATCGCAATTTCGCGCGGATCTGCGGCGTCTATGACGTCCGCACCATATTCTGCGGAAAATTGATCCGTGCGCGCAACAAAAGCTGCGTACCGTTCGATCAGCATGCGAGCACCTCGGCGGCTATCATCCGGCGAAGTTTCTTGTCGTGTGTCCAGTCGGCTGGATCATGGATCAGACCGCGATCAGGCAGGCCTCGAAGCCATTCAATAAAGGCCTTTTTCAACGCCTCATCTTCAACCGTGTATTCATGACCGCGGCCAGTTTTGACGAATGGACGGTAGACATCTGGTGGCCGCGGCCCGTTCGATCCCCAATAGGCATAATCCCGACCGATCAGCACCTTGTCGGTCGTTGCTGTGTCGCGCCGCAGATTCCCCTCACCAATGAGACTGTTTCGGTCGCTATGAAATGATGGCTCCTGAATCCAATCGCCTCTGCCCTGATGGCGATGGTAGATATTGTCGCCATAGCTCAGCATGAGAGAACCGCCCATTTTCGGGCGTTTGCTGCGAAATCGTGGATCGTGCCAATAATCGTCGAAATTTGAAATCTCATCGACTAACATCCAGTATATGATTTGGCGGCTGAGGCCGTGTTTGGCGGGACCGTACCCAACGATGACATCTCCAATCTCGGCATACTGCCTGATTTTTGGCTTGCAGCATGCCAGCGTGCAGACCTTGAAAAACGGGTTCGGCGCAAATCCCTTGTCATGGTCGATGACATATCGGTAGAGGCGCCGCGGACGGTTATTCGCATTCATTCGGCTCAACCTCATTCGGATCGGCATTTTCGCCTGCGGGCGTCAGGAAGGCATTTTCGCAATCGGAGCCCAACTCTCCTTTGACCTTTTCTGCATCCCACGGAACTTGTGCCGTGCTGAATTTTGCCACAGCGGGATGAATGCCGGTCTGAGCCTGGTCGGGCGCCCATATTCCGACGATATTGCAGACACCTTTCTGTGCGCCTGCGAACGCCGCCGCATCTAGCAGCGCGCTCTCGCCCGCATCATCATGCAGGATTATCACGAGAGCATCGTTCGAGGTCATACTTTCAAGGTCGCCTGCACTGCCGACAAACTTTACCGCACCGAGGTCGATCTCCGCCGACGAAAGAAGCTTGAGTATGTCGATTTCCGGTAGCGACTTGCCTTCTGCTTGCGCCACGAAGACACGGCGCTGATCATTCTGGCTCATTCGACCAATCTCCTATCGCGCCGGTATTGTCGTGTTGTCAGTGGCGGTCGAAGCAGATAACAGAGGCTTGTTCAGGGCGGGTTATCTGCTCGTCTGGCGTCCCTCCGGGCGGCGCTTGCACCATCGGGTAATCTGCTTAGCAGTCGGAGCCGGAGATTTCCGGTTCCGACTGCTTTACTAAATCTCCTCAAAATGCGGGCGCACCTCATTCGAACCTACGAATTGCGATAGCAGCCGGTAGTTTCCGGTTTCACGCCGCACTCTCCCGGCCACAATGGCCGGGTGGACGTTCACCGATTGCGCAAAGGCGATGACACGCGAGGGCGTTGCCGCTTTCAGAAGCTCCGCTGCATCCCAATCTTCCGACGGAATAAGCGCTTCCTGGGCGAGCGTGTCCGCCTCGTCTTCAAAGGACCAGTCTTCTGAATGATCCGAAACGTCCAGTTTGAGGTCGTCAACGAAGAAGGCTCCTTCATCGTTCAGATGCCGCCACACATGGACGGTCTCGTGCAAGAGACAGAACCAGAAATTGTCAAGACGGTCATACCGGAGCGTGAGTCCGATCACCGGCACACCCTCCTTTGTGCGCATGGCGGCGCCATCCAGATGGGTTTTCGGAAGGTGCTTGGCATAGACGACAGCTACGCCCTGTTGTTCGAGCGCTTCGACCGCGCGTTTCGGGCCGTCAGGCAATCGGCTTAGTGTCGCGAGAAAACGGAGAAACTCCGGATCGATGGCGCCGTCGCGATAGGTCGTATGCAGCGTCCGTTCGCGCACGGTCGCGAGGACGTGAAGACACCACGCCTGTAACGCATAGGGATCCATGCGCGCGTTTTGGCGCGCTACATCATTCTTGCGATAAAATGTCTGTGGGACAGCATCACGTCCGCCGGCCCGCTCGATCAGACTGCTCATCAGCTCTTCAGCCGCCTCAGTGGCGTTGCGGACGGAAGGCAGCCACTGGCGCTTCATCAGTTCCCGGATCGGAAACCGCCCCCATCGGATATGGTCTGTCTCGCGGTCGAAATCGGCAACGCTCATGTCGCCGATCAGCACGTCGGCGGGAATGCCGAGATGTGTATTCAGTGCACGGATCATTTTCAAAGTCAGCGTGCGCTTGCCGGACAACACTTCCGAAACCTTGGCGCGGCTGCCGAAATAAGGAACAAGATCGGCTTGGCTGAGGTTAGCCTGCTCCATCCTAAACTGTATTGCCTCAATGGGTGTCGGCAGATCGATCGGATAGTGCTCGTCTTCATAGACCTCGACCAGAGTGGTCAACACGTCGAGCTCGTCACGTTCCGGGCTGCCGTCAGTAGCGTCCATAAGACAATCGATACGAGCAAGTGCAGCGTCGTAATCGGCATCATCTCGAATAGGGCGAACTGTGCTCATCATATCTCCTCCACATCGATCTTATCGTAGTCGGCATGGGTGCCGACAAACCTGACGAAGATGATGCCCGCGCTATAGTCGATCCGAACCACGAGCCGGTACTTGTTGCCCGCAATGTTGAAAACGAAACGGTTTTTTCCAACGATGCTGGCGTGGCGGTATTGTTCCTTGACGTCGTTCGGCGTTTTCCAATCGGCCTTTCTTGCTTCGTGATACCAAGCGTCGAGCGCGGACTTCGCATCCGGAGCCCCATCGCCAAATTCGCGAAGTGTCCGACGAGCGATGATCCGCATTCCATGCCTCTCCATATACCCTATAAGGGACCAATGTCAATTGCTCCCTTATAGGGATCATGATATATCGGTCAAGAAAGACTACTCTAGCGAGACTCAGGATCAATCGAAGCCCACGGTTAGCGAGTGTTTACATTCACAATCTGCAATGATGCAGGCCTCTCTCACCCAGGCACACTCCGACGGCCCATAGAATGTGACCGCACCACACCAACCGTGGAATCTCACTAACCTTGAGGCTCCAAAGGGGCAGGTCACGGAGTCTCGCAACTCTCGTTAATTACTTCAGGAATCGCCTTTAGAATCTGGACGACCTCATTATTTGCGGCCTTGTCGATATGATTTTGCCCTCGTTGCGATCCAGTCAACAGTCGCACACTTATAGAGGTCGGAGCGCTGGATATCCCGAATGGGCTTAACCCATTGATCCGTCGATGAAATTGGTGATCGAAAATTAGCGTGAGCACCATCGGATGCGCATCTACTCGTCACACGTGCCGAGTGTCTTGTGCCGCGCGTGTTTCCAATACAACTAGGGTACTTGGGCCAGCGACAATTCCAATTCACTAACGTTATCAACTTGAACGTAACCCTCGAATTCGGCTGGACCTTTCGCCGCAAGGAAGCATGCATGCTCTCGGGATCGGCGGTGCCTGGGTGTGCGCGGCCGGCCCCGGCCCGGCCTCCGCATCGCGGTCCGGGCTTGTCCTGGTGACAGCGCCGGCGTCGGGCCGGCGCGTAACGAAACCAGGGAGACCGACCTTGACGAAGCTCAATGACAAGCAGACCGCCATCCTCGCCAATGCGGCGGAACGTGCCGACGGCTCGGTGCTGCCGCTCCCGCAAGACATGCCGCTGAAGGGCGGCGCGCTCACTGCCACGCTGCAGGCCCTGGAGCGCCGCGGCCTGGCCGAGCACTCGGCGGATGACGTCTGGATCCTCACCGAGGCCGGCCGTGCAGCGGTGGGAACGGCCGCAACTGAGGCCGGCGACCGGGACGACGAGAACGCGGCACCGCAGGCGGCGACCGCGGACCCGAATGCAGGTGACAACCACGACGCGGCTAAGCCGCTTTTCCGGTCCGGCACGCGGCAGGCACAGCTCCTCGATCTGCTGCAGCGCGACGAAGGCGCCGATATCGACGAGATGGTGCAGTTCACCGGCTGGCAGCCGCACAGTGTCCGGGCAGTGCTGACCGGATTCCGGAAGCGCGGCATCGAGGTGAGCCGCACCAAGGAAGGCAACGGCGTCAGTGTCTACCGGGCTACGCTGCCGGCCAACGCGGACGCGATGGCCTACTGACGGCACTCCGATCATGCGAAGGGACAACACCATCCGCGCGGGCGGCGACGGCAACGTCGCCGCCCGCGACACGATCGC
>MRWF01027356.1_pt1 | contig 22823 bp, 18 predicted proteins | sample 1013331 | NCBI WGS metagenome assembly MRWF01 (sample SAMN06117577, study PRJNA244670) | biofilm metagenome | biome: Water; feature: Cathode Biofilm; material: Biofilm; isolation source: microbial consortium enriched at the cathode of a solar microbial fuel cell | place: USA: District of Columbia ... | reverse complement strand
CGACGATGACGCCGCGCCGGAAAGTCCGGTGGCCGGCTCCGCGAAAGCCGGCGCCGCCACCTCCGGGTCCGCCGCCTCCGGCGTCACCGACACGGACGACGTGGACGAGCCGCCGGCCCGCCCGGTGACGCGCCGGCCCGAAGCCACCCGCGAGCCTGCCACCGGCTCCCAGCGCGAAGAGCTGCGCCGCGAGGAAAGCCGCAAGCAGTCCGCGCCGCGCCCGTCCGCCGCCCGTCAGGAGCCGAAACCCAAGGACCCGGGCCCGGTACTGGAAGTGATCGTCTTCCACCTGATCGCCCGCCGCCCGGAACGCTTCGACGGCCAGGACATGCTGCGCCTGCTGCTGGAAAACGGCCTGCGCTACGGCGACATGCACATCTTCCACCGCCACCGCGACGTGGACGGCCGCGAGCAACTGGAGTTTTCCGTGGCCAACGCCGTGGAGCCGGGCACCTTCGACATCGATACCATGGAAGACGAGCAGTTCGCCGGCATCACCTTCTTTATGAAGCTGCCCGGCCCCCGTGACCCGCTCGCCTCCCTGGAGCGCATGCTCACCGCCGGCCGCCGTCTCGCCGAAGGCATGAACGGCGACCTCAAGGACGAGCAGCACAGCGTGCTCACCCCGCAAACCATGGAGCACCTGCGCCAGCGCGTGCAGGAATTCGAACGCCGCCAGCGCGTCTCCCACGGGGCCTGAGCACCCTTGGCGACAGGCGGACCGTTGTGGGACGGCCTTTTGTGGGAGCTTGCTTGCAAGCGAAAGGCCGGCAAAGCCGGCCGGCAGGATTCCAGAGACGGTGTTGCTGCCGCCGTTAAAAAGGCCTCTGGGATCCTGCCGGGCGCTTCGCGCCCTTTCGCGGGCCGGGCCCGCTCCCACAAGGCCCGCCCCCACCCCCGCATTAACCAACGGACCAGGCAACAGTGACCGCAAAGAAAGACACTTCCCCAGCCGAAGAGATCAAAACGCTTCGCGATCAGCTCAATCAGTGGGCGCATGAGTATTACGTCCTTGATGATCCGTCCGTGCCTGATTCGGAATACGACCGTGCTTTTCAACAATTGCAGGCTTTGGAAGAAGCGCACCCCGATCTTGTTACCGCCAATTCGCCCACGAAAAGGGTTGGCGGTAAGCCCCTGGAAAAATTTGATGAAGTAAAGCACCAGGTACCCATGCTGAGTCTTCAGACGCTGACCGATGAAGATCAGTTTTCCGCGTTTGATTCCAGGATAGCCAAACAGTTAAATCGGAAATCGAATAACCTCAGCCTTTTCGACAGCGAGAGCGTCGAGATTGAATACTGCTGTGAACTCAAATTCGACGGTCTTGCGATCAGCCTTTTGTACGAAAATGGCCAGCTGGTACGGGCAGCGACCCGTGGAGACGGCGAAGTCGGTGAGGATGTCACCGCTAACGCCATGACGATCCGCTCGATACCCCTGGAGCTTTTGGGAAAGGGCTGGCCGCGCACCTTGGAAGTCCGGGGTGAGGTCTGTGTTACTAAGCATGAATTCGAGAAGCTGAATAAAAAGCGCGCTGATGCCGATGAAAGGCCTTTTGCCAACCCCCGCAACCTCGCCGCGGGCAGCATGCGTCAACTTGACTCAAAGCTGGCTGCCCAGCGTCCGCTGGTCTTCTTTTGTTACGGCATAGGGCATATCGAGGGCGGCCGTGTCAGCGACCGGCAGAGAACCAGGCTGAGCCACTTGCAGGACTGGGGATTCCGCGTAGCCAAGGAAGTGAAAACGGCAAAAGGCACCGCCGGGTGTCTGGCGTATTTTCATGATATCGGTGAGAAGCGGGACCGCCTGCCCTACGAGATCGATGGCGTGGTCTTTAAAGTGAACTCTATCGAGTTCCAGGACATGCTGGGCTTTCGGGCCAGGGAACCGGCTTGGGCGGTGGCACTGAAATACCCGCCATCGGAAGAAATCACCGTGCTCAACGAGGTGGACTGGCAGGTGGGCCGCACCGGCGCGCTGACCCCGGTGGCCAAGCTGGAGCCGGTTCAGGTGGGCGGCGTCACGGTCAGCAACGCCACCCTGCATAACATCGACGAGATCCGCCGGCTGGACATCCGCGTCGGCGACAGCGTGGTGATCTACCGCGCCGGCGACGTGATTCCCAAGGTGGTGCGCACGGTCCCCGAGCGGCGCCCCGAGAACGCCGGGGAAATCAACCTGCCCACGGAATGTCCGGTGTGCGGCAGCGAGATTCTGCGCGCCGACGACGGCGTGGTGGCGCGCTGCACCGGCGGCCTGATCTGCGGCGCCCAGCAGCGCGAGGCGATCAAACACTTCGCGTCGCGGCGCGCCATGGACATCGACGGCCTGGGCGACAAGCTGGTGGACGCCCTGGTGGATCAGGGTCTGATCAACACCGTGGCCGACCTCTATCGCCTCAAAGCCGAGGACGTGGCCGGTCTGGAGCGCATGGGCGAGAAATCCGCCGCCAACCTGATCGAGGCCCTGGAAGCGTCGAAAAAAACGCCGCTGAGCCGCTTCCTGTTCGCGCTCGGCATCCTGCAGATCGGCGAGGAAACCGCCAAGGCCCTGGCGGAAGCGTTCGGCGACCTGGAAAGCATCCGCCGGGCGCCGCTGCTGTTGTTCCTGCAGGTGCCCGACGTGGGCGGCGAGGTGGCCAAGGCGATCGCCGCCTTCTTCGCCGAAGAACACAACGAGAAGGTGATCGACGGCCTGCTCAACGCCGGCGTCGAGCCGCAGTCCAACGGGACGCCGTCACGCCGCTTCGTGGACACCCTGACCCTGGCCAACTTCCTGAGCAGTGCTAAAACGCTGGGCATGCCGCTCAGCGGCGTGGGCACCAAGACCCTGGAAACCCTGGGCCGCCACTACCGGCACCTGGATGCGCTGCTCAAGGCGGTGGACGACGGCGAGGACGACAGCGGCGTTAAGGCGGGCACCCTGGAGAAGCTGGCGGAGGGTCTGAAGGCTGACAACTGGCGCAAAAAGCTACAGGACGCGCAGGCCTACGCCGACGCGCTGGCGGAAAAAGCCCCCGCCCGCGGCGCCGACGAGCGCCCGCTGGAAGGCCAGACCTGGGTGCTCACCGGCACCTTGGCGCGCCTCACCCGCGACCAGGCCAAACAGCATCTGGAAGCCCTGGGCGCCAAGGTCTCCGGCACCGTCTCCGGCAAGACCGCCCGGGTGGTGGCCGGCGAGTCCGCCGGCTCCAAGCTCGACAAGGCGCGCAAGAACAATGTGGACGTTATCGACGAGGAGGAATTTATCACCTTCCTCACGGACCACGGCATCGAGCTCGAGGACTGAACAACGGTGGGAGAGGGGTTTGTGCGAGCGGGCCCCGCCCGCGAAAGGCCGGCGCTAGCCGGCCGGCAGGATTCCAGAGACGCTGTTTTGTGCTGTCGTTAGAAAGCTCTCTGGCATCCTGCCGGGAGCTTCGCTCCCTTTCGCGGGCGGGGCCCGCTCCCACAAGGCCGGGTCCGGTAAGCCATTGCTTGCAGCGTTCCCTCAACCCGCTACCATGACTCAAACCCAAACCCCGAGGTCGCCCATGCGTGCCGCAGTTCTGGCTTTGATTCTGGCATTGGGGGGCTGCGCCTCCACGCCCACCCACATCGACGACGTTTGCGCGGTGTTCAACCAAAAAGGCGGCTGGTTCAACAACTGGTACAAGGCCGCCAAGCGCAGCGAAAAAGAGTTCGGCGTGCCGGTGGCGATTCTGATGGCCACCATCTACAAGGAATCCGGCTTCCAGGCGGACGCCCGCCCGCCGCGCACCAAGCTGCTGGGCTTTATTCCCTGGAAGCGTCCTTCCAGCGCCTACGGCTACCCCCAGGCCCTGGACGGCACCTGGGACTGGTACCGCCGTGAAACCGGTCACGGCGGCGCCGACCGGGACGACTTCGGCGACGCGGTGCACTTCGTCGGCTGGTACCATTACCAGAGCCATGTGCGTAACGGCATCGCGCGCAACGACGCCTACCATCTGTATCTGGCGTACTACGCCGGCCACGGCGGCTACGCCCGGGGCACCTGGAAAAGCCGGCCCTACATGAAACGCTCGGCGCAGCGCGCCCAGGACATGGCCACCCGCTACGCGGTGCAGATGGAACGCTGCGGACGCTGACGCGGCGCTCTCTTTGGAACGAGGTTTGAATTGGACAACGAATCGATCGTCTACGGGTGCATCAAGCACCTGCCGTTCGGTGACCGGCAGCAGCGCCAGGCGAGCTGCTTCCACAACCGCCGCGCCATCCGCACCCTGCCGGAATCCGATCAGTGGCCGTTTCTCAGCCAGGACATGTTCGCGATCTCCGGCGACCAGGCGTCCGGCGGCAGCTACCAGACCCAGGTGATCCACTTCGGCATGTCCTACCGGGCGGTGGAGTACGAGTGGGAGCACTGGATCGCCAAATTCGAACGCCTGCTCAAACAGATGTACTGGGTGGGAGCGGTGGTGCACCTGGAAACCGATTTCGCCGGCTTCCACACCTTCATGTGGGACAGCGCCGACGACTACCACGAACCCTCCGACGAACCCCTGCGGGTCCGCTGCGAATGGTCCCGCGAAGGCACCATGGTTTAGAGCAGTTAATAGTTAACAGTGAATAGTTAAAACACCTTTGCAGCGAGGCTTGGCGCGCGGACAATACGCATTGTTTCGCTATTAACTATTCACTGTTAACTATTAATTGCTTCTTATGATTGTTCCCTGGCAAGAGATCCCCCCAGAAACCCTGGACAACCTGATCGAGGAGTTCGTCACCCGTGACGGCACCGATTACGGCGAGCAGGAAATCGGCACCGGCACCAAGGTGGCGCAGGTGCGCGAGCAGTTGCGGCGCGGCCAGGCCTCGGTGGTGTTCGACGACGTCACCGAGACCATCTCCATCTTCACCCGCGAGCAGCTCGACGAGCTCGACCGCTCGTCATCCTCTTAGGCGAGCACAAGCACCAGCAGGTGCACGGCGCCGGCCAGCAGCGCGACCCAGTTGCTGACGATGCCCAGCTGGCGCGCCCGCACCGGGCCGCCCATCAGGCCCCAGGCGTGGGCCAGCCGGCCGCCCACCAGCAGGCAACCGTAGAGGTGCAGCGCCAGGTGGTTGCCGTTGTTGCCTTCCAGCAGCGCCATCAGAATCAAAATCACCGGGGTGTATTCCACCGCGTTGCCGTGGGCGCGGATGGCGCGGTTCAGTTCGCCGCGGCCGCCGTCGCCCAGGGAGACCCCGTGGCGCAGCCGCAGGCGCACCACGTTGGCTGCCAGGGCAAGGATGATCAGGGCGGCAAGCGCCGCGTACAGGGCGGTGGTCAGGAACATGGTGGACTCCAGTCAGGTTGTTTTTTGCGTTTGCGGAGGATGAAGCGTTCCGGCGCCAGGGCGGCGACCAGCGCCTGGTCCGCCGGCGGCGCGCGCCGGCTGAGCCGGTCGGCGAGCAGGTCGGCGCACAGCGGCGTGCCAGTGATGCCGCGGCTGCCGTGGGCGATGTTCAAGTATAGGCCGGGCAGGGCGGTGTGCGGGTTGGCCGTGGCGTCCGGCAGCGCGCCCACCAGGGGCAGGAAGTCCAGGCTCTGGCAGCGCATGGCCACGCGCCGGTCCACCACCTCGATGGATTCGCCGCCCAGTTCTTGCCACTCCCGTGGCAGGTGGTGGCGCAGCTGCGCCAGGTTGGCGGCGTCGTCGCTGTCGCGGGGCGCCGGGTCCAGCTGGTGCAGGTCGAAGGTGGCGCCCACGCAGTGCACGCCGTCCAGCGGCGGGGTCAGGTAGCCGCCGTGGCAGTGCGCCTGTTGCCAGGCGGCGCTGGCGGCGGTGGGGCGGCAGTAGCTGACCTGGCCACGGATGGTTTTCAGCGGCAGCCACGCCAGGCCGGCGAGATCCCGGGCGGCGCCGGCGGTGGCCAGAATCAGGGCGTCCGCTTCCAGGGTGTGGTCGTCGCTCAGGCGCACCCGCACCGGCCGGTCGTCGGTGGCGGGCTGGAACTCGCTGACGGCGGCAAGCCGCAGTTCGATGGCCGGGTGGTCCAGCAGTTGCCGGCACCAGGCCGGCGGTGACAGATAGCCGCCGCCCACCAGCTCCATGCCGTGTTCCCCCAGCGGCTTTAGCAGCGCTTGCGGCCAGGCGCCGCTGTCCCGGGCGGCGCGGATCTTGTCCGCCTGCTTGTCGTCGACGAAGTGCTGGGGCACACCGTTCAGGCGGCCCTGGTCCGGTCCCGGGAAGCGGTGGCGTTGCAGCCAGCGCAGGGCGTGCACATAGCTGAGCTGGTAGAAGCGGTTCTGTTCGGTGAGGTGGGCGCTGGGCGTGCTGTAGACCACCCCGGCCCGGTTGCCGGAGGCGCCGGCGGCGATGCCGGCCGGGTCCAGCACGGTGACCCGCCAGCCCCGTTCCGCCAGGGCGCGGGCGGTGGTGGCCCCGGCCAGGCCGGCGCCGGCCACCAGCGCGTGGCCGCGCCGGGCGCGGGCCGGCTGCCAGACCGCGTCACCGAAGTGGCCGGCCAGCATGTGGCGCTTGCCGCCGAAGCCGTCGTGGCGCTGCATGGCGAAGCCCGCCTCGATCAGGCCCCGGCGCACGAAGCCGGCGGCGGTGAAGGTGGCCAGGGTGGCGCCGGGGCGGCTGTGGGCGGCCAGTTCGGCGAACAGGCCGGCCTGCCACATGTCCGGGTTGCGGGCCGGGGCGAAGCCGTCCAGGAACCAGGCGTCCACGTCGGTGGGGCACTGGCGCCACAGGGCTTCCGCGTCGCCGAGCATCAGCGTCAGGGTGACGTTGTCCGCCAGTTGCAGCCGGTGGTAACCGGGGCTGGCGGGCGGGTACTGGTCGAGCAGCGTCCGGGCGGGCTCGCCCAGCTCCGGCCAGTGGGCCAGGGCGCGGGCCAGGTCGTCGCGCTGCAGCGGGTGCTTTTCCACGGACCACAGCTCCAGGCCGGCGCCGGCCGGCGCCAGCGCCAGAAAGCGCTGGGCGGCCAGCAGCATGTTGAGGCCGGTGCCGAAGCCGGTTTCGCCGATCACGAAGCGGTCGCCGTCGGCGAGAGCGGCGAAGCGCCGGTCCAGTTGGTTGCCGTCGAGGAACACGTAAAGGCTTTCCGCGCGGCCGTCCTGGCGCGAGAAGTAGGGGTCGTCGAAGTCGGTGGCCACCGGGGTGTGGTCCTGCCACTGCAGACGGGCCGGGGTGATTGGCGTGAAATCGGCCTCGGCGGCGCGGGACGGTCCGTTGGACATGGCTGGGCGGGCTCCTCACACTACGCGGCCTGGCGCGCTGCAAACGATTTCTCCGGACGCGGGATCTTACCATGCTAATGAAAATCTGGGCGGTGATGGCACCGGTGCTGGCCTGCGCCGGGGTGGGCTATTTCTGGGGCCGCACCGGGCGCCCGTTCGACACCCGTATGGTGAGCGCGCTGGTCACCAGTGTGGCGACGCCCTGCCTGATTGTGGCGACCCTAGGCCAGTCGGACCTGGACCTGGCGGCGCTGGCCCGCATCACCGGTCTGTTCGCGGCGGTAATGGCGCTGACCGGGCTGGGCGCCTGGTTGCTGATACGCGCCAGCGGCCGGCCGGTGCGCGTGTTCCTGCCGGCGCTGACCTTCCCCAACACCGGCAACATGGGCCTGCCGTTGTGTTTGCTGGCGTTCGGCGAACATGGCCTGGCGCTGGCCCTGGCCTGGATGATGCTGACCTCGGTGATCCAGTTTTCCCTGGGGCTGGCGGTGGTCAGCGGCGAGGGGTTGTCGTGGCGTTTGCTGCGCCACCCGATTCTGATCTCGGTGGTGGTGGCCGTGGTGATGGTGGTGTTCCAGATTCGCCTGCCGGCCTGGCTGCAGAACAGCGTGGCGCTGATCGGTGACCTGACCATTCCGATGATGCTGATCACCCTGGGCGTGTCGCTGTCACAATTGCGGGTGCGCGATGCCGGCGGCGGGCTGGTGTTCGCCGCGGCCCGGCTGTTGCTCGGCTTCGGCGCCGCCTGGCTGGTGTGCGAACTGGCCGGCGTGGAGGGGGTGCTGCGCGGGGTGATTCTGATCCAGTCCACCATGCCGGTGGCGGTGTTCAACTATCTGCTGGCGCAGACCTACCGGCAGGGCCCGGAAACGGTGGCGGCGATGGTGGTGTTCTCCACGCTGCTCTCCTTCCTCACGCTGCCGCTGCTGTTGATGGTGGCGCTGCCCTAGCGGGCCGCCTGGTAGGCGCGGAATTCCGCCAGGGCCCGTTTGCTCAGTTGCAGCAGCTCGGTGGTCTTGCGTTCCCGCGAGCCGCTCTCGACGCGCACGAAATGGTCGCCGTCCATGGTCAGCAGCAGCACTTCGTGAAGCGGCCGCCGGCCGGGCTGATTGACCAGGTAGCGGGCGCTGGCGGTGAGGCGGCCTTCCAGGTCGAACAGCCGCTCGCTGGTGAAGCGGATCGACTGGTTGTCGCTGTTGTAGACGCGGTTGATGCGTTGCTGGCGCAGCTGGCCATAGTGGCCGGAGACGATGCGCTCCTGGCCCAGGTCCTGCCAGCCCGCCGGCAGGCCGTAGACGGTCACGGTGAGGCGGGTGCCCGGGTCGCCGAACAGCCACTGGCGCCAGCCGGAGCGGTCGCTGCTGATCTCGCCGTTGCTCTCCAGGCCGGCGAGCTCCGGCGGCCCGCGGAAGCGGTCCAGGGCCAGGGTCTGGCCGGCCAGCTGCCGTGGCAGGCTGCCGCCGTCGCCGCCCTGCAGGGTCCGGATGTTGTTTTCCGGTGCCGGGGCGGCGCAGCCGGCCAGGCTCAACACGGCGCCGGCGAGCAGGGCGAACAGGGTACGGCGAAAGCACATGGTCGGGACTCTTAACCAAGGGGACGAACGAAGGTTCTTTTTTACAGTAACCGCCCCCTGACCGTCACGCGATGGTGGCGTCACTATTGCCAAATTTGTCCTGTAATGCGTCCGGCGCCGTGCTAATTTTTCGGGATGAAGGCCCGGTACGCGAGGACGGGCCGTCGAGCCAAGGAGGCGATGGTGGCACAACGAAAACAATATCCGGCCATCCTGCTGTTAGTGAGCCTGGTCACCGTGCCGTTTCTGGTGGTCGCGGTGCTGTTGTTGCAGTACCGCGTGGGCCTTCACGAAGGCTACCAGCGCATGCTCGACGACGTGCGGATTTTCCGAATCGGCCTGGCGGTGACCGCGCCCCTGGAAGAAACCCGCGACCTGGCCCCGGCCCGGGTGCACCTGGAGGTGCCCGACCTGGAAGCGCGCTTTCTGCGGGCGCGGCGCAACACCGAGGCGCGCCTGGACGACTTCGTGCAGGCGGTCTCCGGCAGCGCCATCCCCAGCCTGCTGGATCAGGTGGTGGCGCTGCGCCGGGAGTGGCGCGAGCTGAGTCCGGCCACCGGGCTGGCCGGGCGGGACGTGTCCGGCCCGTTCGATAACGTGGAGCAGATCAACGGCCGCCTGCACAACGCGCTGGCGGCGGTGCTCTACATGGGTGACATCGCCGTGCCCACCCGCCCCAGCCCCAACGAAGCCCTGTCCCTGCCGTTGAACGGGCTGCGCCAGCTCAGCCATGATCTGGGCATCATTCGCGCCATCGCCGTCTACACCAGCCTCAACGGCGGCTATCTGAGCACCGTGGACCTGCGCCAGCTGGAGCGCGCCCTGGCCCGGCTGGAAGAGTTGATTCCCCAGGTGGAGGGGCAGATCCAGGCGCTCGCCTCGCGCACCGGCGAGGCGCGGCTGCGCCAGCAATGGCGGACCACCCAGGCGGCCCTGGAAAGCTACCTGCAGTGGTCGCGGCAGACGCTGCTGCTGCCGTCGCGGGTGACCGTCACCTGGCAGGAGGCGCTGGCCGAGGGCGGCGATCGCCAGCAGCGCCTGCGCGATCTCAGCGAGGACATCACCGGCGTCGCGGTGATGCTGGTGGAGCAGGGGCGCGGCAAGAGCCTGCGCGACAGCGGGCTGATCGCGGCCGGCCTGCTGGTGCTGTATCTGCTGGTGCTGGTGCTCAGCCTGGTGTTCTTCCACTTCGCCACCCGCGCCATTCGCGGCCGCGCCGAGGTGCGCGCCAAGAGCCAGTTCCTGGCGCGCATGAGCCACGAAATACGCACGCCGCTGAACGGCGTGCTGGGGCTGGCGGAGCTGCTGCGTGAAACCAACCCGTCGCCGCGTCAGCAGGAATACATCGGCCTGATCGAGAACGCCGGCCGCACCCTGAACACGCTGGTCAACGACGTGCTCGATTACGCCAAGCTGGAAGCCGGCAAGCTGGAGCTGGAGCAGTCACCGTTCGATCCCGCCGCGTTGCTGATCGATTGCGCGCACATGTTCAGCCTGCCGGCCAGCGACAACGGCGACCTGGTGCTGGTGGACGCCGACGCGGATATCCCGGCGCAGCTGCGCGGCGACGCGCCCCGGCTGCGCCAGGTGCTCACCAATTTGCTGTCCAATGCGATCAAGTTCACCCGCCACGGCTGGATCCGGGTAGGCGCCCGCTGCCTGGAAGAGCGCGACGGCCGGGCGATGATCGAGTTCACCGTCAGCGACAGCGGCATCGGCATGACCCGCGAGGAGCAGCGCCGGCTGTTCCAGAACTTCAGCCAGGCGTCCGCCTCGGTGGCGCAGCGCTTCGGCGGCACCGGCCTGGGGCTGTCGATCAGCCAGGAGCTGGTGCGCCTGATGGGCGGTGACATCGAAGTGCGCAGCGCGCCGGAGCAGGGCACCACCTTCCGCTTCGTGATTCCGCTGCCGGTGCTGGAAAAAGCGGTGCCGATGCCGGAATGGACCTCGGTGCCGGCGCTGGTGTGGGACCCGGTGGGCAACCTGGGTGAGCTGCTGCAGCGCGACCCGCGCTTCTCCCGGGTGCGGGTGGTGGACGACCTGGCGGCGGTGCAGCGGGCGCTGAGCGAGGACGACAGCGGCCATCTGCTGGTCAACGGCGTCAGCGACGGGGTGCTGCTGGACCAGGGGCTGCGGCCGGCCCGCGAGCGCCACGCCGGACTGCGGCCGGTGTTGCTGTGCGGCATGCGCGAAAGCGGCGAAGTGGTGATGCGCGACGACATCACCCTGGTGCGCCGGGCGGTGCTCACGGTGACCGAGCTGCAGCAACTGATCAGCGACAGCGGCCCGGGCCAGGTGCCGCTGCTGTCGGAACGGGAACCGGTGGACACCCAGGGCGGCCTGCGCGTGCTGGTGGCCGAGGACAACCCGGTCAACCAGATGGTCACGCGCGGCTACCTGGAGCGCCTCGGCGTGCCCGGCCCGGTGCTCAGCGACGACGGCCGCAAGGCCCTGGAAGCGTTCACCGCCGGTGAAGGCCGCTACCGGCTGGTGCTCATGGACCTGGACATGCCCGACATGGACGGCTTCGAAAGCGCCACCCGCATGCGCCGCCTGGAACAGGAAAAAGGCTGGCCCCCGGCGGTGATCCTGGCGCTCAGCGCCCACGTCCTCCCCGAATACGCCGGCCGCATCCATGAAGCCGGCATGGACGGACAGCTGATCAAGCCGTTGACGCTTAGTGCCATGCAAGCGGCTTTGCACCAGTACCTGACGGACAGTTAACAGTTAAGAGTTAACAGTGAATAGCTAAAGCCCTTTGCAGATACGCAGGGTGCTATTGTGAAAACGCAAACCTGTCTGCTACGCACTGTTTTCAACTATTAACTGTTCACTGTTCACTATTAACTGGCCCTAAGGCGCCCCATGCGCAGGCGGCGCCAGCCGATCAGGCCGGCGACCTTGACCAGGGAGCTGAGGCCGCCGGCGTCGGCGAGGGGGGCTTTGCCGCGGGCGATGCGGGCGAGCTGCAGGGTGTACCAGGACACTTCCATCATCGCGGCGTTGTCCACGGCGCGGATGCCGGTGCGGATCGGCGCCACGGCGCTGACCGCGTCCTCGCCGGCGAGCAGGCGGTTGCTGAACGCCGGGTCCAGCACCAGCGGCCGGGCCAGGCCGATCACGTCGGTGGCGCCGTCTTCCAGGGCCGCCGCCATGCCTTCGCGGCTGCGGAAGCCGCCGGTCACCATCAGCGGGACCTTTACCCGTGAGCGCACCTGCTCCGCGTAGCTGAGGAAGTAGGCTTCCCGGCGGCGGGTGGATTCGCGCTGGCCCTGGCCGGCCATGCGCGGCGCCTCGTAGGTGCCGCCGGAGATTTCAATCAGATCGATGCCGCGGGCGTCCAGCGCCTCCACCACCGCCAGGGATTCCTCCTCGGTGAAGCCGCCTTTCTGGAAGTCCGCCGAATTGAGTTTGATCGATACCGGGAAGTCGTCGCCCACCCGGCGGCGGATCTCGTCGTAGACCTCCAGCACGAAGCGGCGCCGGTTTTCGGCGCTGCCGCCGTAGGCGTCCTCGCGGCGGTTGTGGCGCGGCGACAGGAACTGGCTGACCAGATAGCCGTGGGCGCCGTGGATCTGCACGCCGGAAAAACCCGCTTCCTTGGCGAGCGCGGCGGTTTCGCCGAAGCGGCGCACCAGGTCTTCGATTTCCGCCACGGTGAGCGCCCGCGGCACATGGAAGAAGCGCTTCAGATTGGGGTCGGAGAACGGTACTGCCGAGGGCGACACGGTCTCGCGGTTAAGCGCCGCCGGCGCCTGCTTGCCGGGATGGTTGATCTGCATCCACAGGTGGGTGCCGTTCTCGCGGCCGGCCCGCGCCCAGGCCTTGAGCCGGTCCATGTCGCGGCGGTCTTCCAGCACCACGTTGCAGGGCTCGCCCAGGGCGCGCCGGTCGATCATCACGTTGCCGGTCACCGACAGGCCGGTGCCGCCCCGGGCCCAGGCCCGGTAGAGGCGGGTGAGCTTGGCGGTGACCCGGTTGTCGGTGGTGCCGAGGGTCTCGCTCATGGCGGACTTGCCCAGCCGGTTCTTCAGCGTCGCGCCGCAGGGCAGCTCGAGGGGTTGGTCCAGCGTGACGGTCATGGGGTTTCCTTACATCGGGCAATGGGAATGTGCACATAGTGCCTGTTCCCCTCGTGAATGCAGTGTCCGCACGGGCCAATCTTAGCGGCTGTGGGAGCGGGCCCTGCCCGCGAAAGGGAGCGAAGCTCCCGGCGGGATACCAGAGACCTGTCTAACGGGAGCACGAATAGCGTCTCTGCATCGGAAATGTGGGCTCTCCATCCGGGGTCGCGAGTCTGTGTTCTGCCCTTCCGGGAACGCTGTGAATACGTCCCTGTACGCTCCCTGTCGAACGTCCTGTTCTCCAGGGTCCCGGAAGGGCAGAACACAGACTCGCTCCGGGGCAGACTCCAGTGCCTCGGGTCATAGCTGACGCCGAACCTTTCTGTAAAGGTCCTGGCGGTGTTATGTCCCGTGGCGGTGACGCTGCCCCGCGTCTCGGATACGGAGCTCCGAACACCTGGGGAGCCAGCGTCTCTGGGATCCTGCCGGCAAGCTCCGCTTGCCTTTCGCGGGCGAGGCCCGCTCCCACAAGGCCGGTCCCGCAGTGGGCCTTGTGGCGGGGGGCCGGCGCCGGGATAATCCGCGCCATGCTGGATACCTATCTGAATGAACTGGACGCGGCGCTGCCGTCGCTGCTGGGCGAGGGCGGCGCGCCGGTGGCGGCGTTGACCCGCCACCGTTTGCTGGACAAGCCGCACGGCGATCTGCCGCGCTGGCATGACGCCGTGGCGGCGTTGCCGCCGGGGCCGGCGCCGTGCCGGCTGGACCGGGACCGGGTCACCATCGGTGAGCCGGGGGCGGTGGATCCCGATGCCCTGGAGGCGGCCTTGCGCGGGCTGATGCCGTGGCGCAAGGGGCCGTTTGAATTCTTCGGCACGCACATTGATACCGAGTGGCGCTCCGACTGGAAGTGGCAGCGGGTGGCGCCGCACCTGTCCGATCTGCGCGGGCGGCGGGTGCTGGACGTGGGCTGCGGCAGCGGCTACCACGGCTGGCGCATGGCCGGGGCCGGCGCCGCCCAGGTGCTGGGCATCGACCCGACGGTGCTGTTCCTGATGCAGTATCTGGCGGTGAAGCGCTTTACGCCGGAGACGCCGTTCTGGTTCGCGCCGCTGCGTATGGAGGAACTGCCCGCCGGGCTGGCGGCGTTCGATACGGTGTTTTCCATGGGCGTGCTGTACCACCGCCGTTCGCCGCTGGACCATCTGCTGGAATTGCGCGATGCGCTGCGCCCTGGCGGTGAGCTGGTTCTGGAAACGCTGGTGGTGGAAGGGGACGAGCGTGCGGTGCTGATGCCCGAGGGGCGTTACGCGGCGATGCGCAATGTGTTCTTTTTGCCGAGCACCGAGCATTTGGCGGTGTGGCTGCGGCGTTGCGGGTTCGACCGGGTGCGTTGCGTGGACGAGTGCGTGACCACGGTGGACGAGCAGCGGGCCACGGACTGGATGCGCTTTCAGTCGTTGCCGGATTTTCTCGACCCGGACGATCCGACGCGCAGCCGGGAAGGCTACCCGGCGCCACGCCGGGCGGTGATGATCGCCCGCAAGGCGTAGCGCGGCGGCCCGTTAATGGGGGATCAGCGAGGCTTCCAGAAGCTGATCGATCAGCAGCATGCGGGTGCGCTCATCGAGCCGCTGCAGCGCCGGGGAAAGCGTGCTCACCAGGGTGGTGTCGTCGTCGCGCAGCTGATCCACCAGGTCCTTGAGTTGTTGCGGCGAGGCGTGCCCGTTGGCGGCGTCGTCGCGGCGGCGTTGCGGACGGCCGTTCACGGGGCTCTCTTCAGCCGCTTCAGCCGCTTCGCCTGCCTGGTGGTTGATCGCCGGTGCGTTGTGGCTGTCGTCCAGGGCGCGCCGTGACAGCGCCGGGCCGTCGCCGTGTTCGTTTTCGGCGGCGAGCAGGCAGAGCGTGTCCATAAGCAGTTCGCGCACGTTTTCGCGGGCCTGCTCTTCGCTTTGTTCCGGCGTCGGGTTGGCCACGTGCACGGCCATGGCGGTGTCCAGCTGCACGGTGAATTCGTCCAGGGTGAAGCGGGTTTTCTGAAACCACTGCTCCAGCCGGCGGGCCACGCAGGCGGCGCCGGCGGCGCGGGTGCCCGGCAGGCAGAGCACCAGATAGCCCCGTTGCCAGGCGATCAGCGCGTCTTCCATGCGGGTGCGTTGCTGCACCGCCTGGCCCAGTTGTTTTTGCAGACGTTGCAGGCGGTCGCCGCCCAGTTGTTTGCTCAACGACGCCACATCCTTAAGCTGGATGGCGAGTAGCGAGAGCGGTAATCGGTAACGCTGACAAAGAGACAGCAGTTGCGCCAGCGGAGTGAGACTATGGCTCTGAGCGCGGATCGAGGCAGTCCCGGCAGTCATTCAAATATCCCGTGTCGAGTTTATTATCGTGCTCCTGCGTATACACGGGCTGTCCTTAGCACTGTTTTTGCGCCATAAACTGGCTGTCGCAGAAAGATAGTAATTGTTTTGCTGAGCAATACGTCCGATTCGTACCAATGGTTACAGTAATGCCCGGCGCTGTTACAAAAGCGGTATCGGGTTGAACTGAAGGGGAACATCATGACCGCGATTTTGCTGTCCGCCGTATTGAGCGCGGCCATCACCTTGACCGTGGTGGCGATCTGGGGGCAGGTCTATTTCTTGCCGCGCCTGCGCCGCACCGTTCGTCAGGACATCGACGAGGAGGCCCGCAAGGCCTCCGATCTGATCGCGGAGAGCGTGGAGGAAGCGGTCAAAAGAGGTATCAACGAGGGCGTGCGCAATCTGCCCACGCGGGAAATGCTGGAGGAAACCAGCCGCAGCCTGGCGCGCTCCAGCACCGAAATTGTCGGCGAGCGCATCGGCCGCTTCTTCGGAAAGAAAGATCGCGACTAACGCGGTGCTATGAGCGGGCCTTTGTGGGAGCGGGCCCTGCCCGCGAAAGGCCGGTGCAGCCGGCCGGCAGGATGCCAGAGAGATATCTAACGGGAGCACAAAAAGCGTCTCTGGCATCCTGCCGGGAGCTTCGCTCCCTTTCGCGGGCAGGGCCCGCTCCTACAAGTCCGGTCTAGCTTTTGGGGCGATGCAGCAGCCGTCCCAGAATCAACGCCAGCCCCAGGCTGATCATGGCCAGCGACAGATAGTCGTGGGAGAGGGCGGTCCAGGTGGTGTGCCACTGGCCCAGGGCGCGCAGCAGCGACACCAGAATGAGCGTGACGCCGATCACCAGGAAGGCCAGATCGAGGCGGCGACCGCGGCGCATTTCCCGGCGCAGGCCGCGCACTTCCTCGAGGATGTCTTCCTGCAGCAGTTGCTGGCGGGCCACTTGCGCGGCCAGTTCGCCCAGGTGGTCGGGGATGCCCGCCAGCTTTTCCAGCCAGGCCGGGTCTTCGCGGCGCAGTAGCGAGAGCAGCTCGCGCAGGCGCACGTGGTCGTCCAGCCAGTTGCGCACCAGCGGCCAGAGGCTGAATTCGCTGATGGTGGCCTGCAGGCGTTCCAGGGTGTCGTCCGGGCCGGTGATGCGCAGGCTGTGCTCGGCGTCGCCGCTGTTGGGCGCCAGCAGCCAGTGCAGCATGGCGCCCAGCGCGCCGCGCACGCGCACGTCCACCGGGCCTTCGTAGTCGCTGAGCAGCTCCACGCCGTCTTCGTAGATCAGCACATAGAGCACCCACATGGGGCTTTCGCCGCGCAGGCGCACCACGGTGCCGTCCAGCGCCGCCAGTTGCCCGCGGCCGCGTTCGTCGCCGGTGAGCGCCTGGTTGAGCAGCGTTTCCAGGGCGCCGTGCATCAGCAGCCCGGTCAGCGACGAGGGGGAGGACATGGGTATACGAAATCCTTCTGTATCAAGGCGTTGGCCCGCTTGGAAGTATGAGGTATTTGCCGTCGGGTTGCCAAAAATTACGTTATTGTGCTTATTTCGCGCGGACCCGCTGCTTATACTAGGTCCTTTCACAATTACATAACATTGGCTTTTGTGACTCGGGTCGACGCTCGCGGGAACTGTTCGTCATCACTTTAGACGGCTAGTCTAGCCTTTTCCCTGGGAGGGGAGTCTCTGCCCACATGCTGGATTCGATTTTTTCCCATCCGGATTTCTGGAAATACTTCAGTATTCCATTCATAGCCGGCGTGGTCGGTTGGACCACCAACTGGATGGCCGTGCAGATGACCTTCTATCCGTTGGAGTTCCTCGGCATCCGGCCGTTCTTCGGCTGGCAGGGCATCATTCCGTCCAAAGTGGAGAAGATGGCCGCCATCGTGGTGGACAAGACCCTCCAGAAGCTGGGCAGCCTGGACGAGTTTTTCCGTGAGATGGAACCGGAAAAGATCGCCGCCCACCTGACCAAGAGCATCCAGGGCCGCATCGAGGAATACGTCGACGAGGTGATGACCGAGCGCAACGCGGTGCTCTGGGAGAACCTGCCCCTGGCCGTGCGCCGGCGGGTCTACACCCGCGCCCGCCGGGCGATTCCCGCGGTGATGGATAACGTGGTCGACGATATCAGCCACAACCTGGAAAACCTGGTGGACATGAAGCACATGATTGTCGAGCGCTTGCGCTCGGACAAGGCGCTCATGGTGCAGCTGTTCCAGGAAGTGGGCGAGCCGGAATTCCGCTTCGTCATCAATTCCGGGTTCTACTTCGGTTTTCTGTTCGGTTTGATCCAGGTACCGATCTTCATCTTCGTGCCCAGCAACTGGGTGCTGCCGCTGTTCGGCTTTATTGTCGGCATCGCCACCAACTGGCTGGCGCTGAACGTGATCTTCCGTCCCCTCAACCCGGTACGGGTGGGGCCCTTCCGTCTGCAGGGCCTGTTCCTGAAACGGCAGAAGGACGTGGCGGAGTCGTTCGCGCGGCTGACCACCGAAGAGTTGGTGACGCTGCGCAACATCATGCACCAGGTGATCAACGGCCCGCGCGGCGACCGCACCAAGGCGTTGATCAAGCGCCATCTCAAGCCGCTGCTCAACGGCGGTATGGTGCGCACCGCCGCCCAGCTCACCGTGGGCCCGGGCGGCTACGCCGACCTGAAACGGGCGGTGGAAGAGAAGGCCGTGGACCTGGCGGTGGAGCCGTTCGAGGACGACAACTTCAATCGTGAGCGCAGCAGCATTATCGAGCGGCTGATGCGCGACCGCATGCAGGCGCTCAGCTCCGAGGACTTCCAGGACCTGCTGCGGCCGGCCTTCCAAGAGGACGAGTGGATCCTGATCCTGGTGGGCGGCTTCCTGGGCGCCATGGCCGGCCTGGCCCAGCTGATCTTCGTGTTCGGGCTCTGAGCCATGGAGAACGCCACTATCGCCACCGCCGACCTGATCCCGCTGCTGGTGGGCTGCGCGCTGCTGTCGTCGCTGATCACCCTGGCGGTGATCGGCGTGCTGGTGAAGTTCTGGCTGGGGCCGCGCCTGGAGCGCCATATCGACGAGCGCTTCGAGGCCGGCGCCGACCGGCTGACGCAGCGCTTCGTGGCGGTGCTCACCGGCAAATCCCGCGAGGTGATCCGCGACCGCGCCCGCGACCTGGCGCGCTTCGTGGGCGGCCGTCGCGGCCGCGACGCGGACGACGAGATCGACCCCTGACCCCCGGGCCCCACCCGCCCGGTGAGGCGACCCTTGTTCGACAATCAATTGGTTTCGCCTGTCATTTTTGACCTATACTCCCCTGGCGTTGATGGAGTAGAGGATCATGGCCGACCACGACAAACCGTCCGATCAGGACCCGCGAATCGACGGCGATGCCGTCCCCGAGCACCAATCCGGAACCCCCGTGGATGAGCGTGGCCACCCGCTGCGCGCGCTCAGCGGTGCGTCCCGCGATCTGCGCAAGTACACCCATCAGATCTGGCTCGCCGGTCTGGGCGCCTTCGCCCGCGCCGAGGAAGAGGGCAACGGCTTTTTCGATGCCCTGGTGGAAGCCGGCCGCGAGGTGGAACGCCGCGCCAAGGACAAAGCGCCGCGCGTCGGTGAACTGAAGGAGCGGGTGCGCCACCATACCGGCGAGACCATGGATCGCATGGAAAAGGCCTTTGACGACCGGCTCGGCAAGGCGCTGTCCCGGTTGGGCATTCCCAATAAGCGTGAGGTGGACGCCCTGCGACAGCGCGTCCAGGAGCTCACCGACGCCCTGGACCATATCGACAAGGACGATCAGGACCCGCCGACGGGCCGCTAAGCGGCCCTTGTTCACCGTTTCCCACCAGTTTGTTCACACGGTTATCCACAAGCCTGGATAAAACCGGACAAAGCCGCCCCGGCGCGACCCAAACCGGGGCAGGGCGGCGGCGTCCCCGCGCCCGAAAAACGGGCAGCCCGCTTTGCCTTCCAATGACGCATTTTCACTATTGACAGGTTTACCGTGGACCGAAACTGTGCACAGGCCGGTAACAAGTGGGAAAGAAGGTAACAAATCCTTCCAGAAGTGCTGTCTTCACCTATAAATAACGGCTAAGTCATTGTTTAATAAGGGTTTTCATATTTTGGTTAAAAAAGCGTCAAATAGACAGAGGGGCCGGATTGCTGCCGCTTGGCCGACTTGTCCGCGCTTTTTCAACAGGTTTATCCACAGTATTTGTGGACAACCCGGCCTGGGGAAAACTCCGTTTCATATGTCTACCGGCGGACGGTTGTGACTGGTTAATTTCACCGCATTCTGGGGGACCGCCCGGCAACACCGCCCTGGCCATGGTCATCCAGTGTTTATCCACAATCTTGCCCACAGGATTTGTGCATAACTTCCGAGGCCATAAAAAAAACCCGGCCGGAGCCGGGTTTTCGTGGTGCGGCAGAGCGCTTGCTTAGAAGCGGTGCTTGTTGCCGTCGATGTCGGCCTGCATTTCCGGGGTGAGACGCTGGTAGCAGCTCTCGCCGGGCAGCAGCACATAGACCGGGTCGTTGTGCTGGTTGAGGTCGTACTTCTCTTCCTTCAGCTTGTTCTTCTGATGCTTGAAGGTGCCGGTGGTTTCCACGCCGTGGTCGGTGATGCGCAGGAACACCGGGATCGCGTAGGGCGGCAACTCGCGCTTGAGGTAGGCGCACAGGGCGGGCCAGTCCACTTCCTCGTGCGGGCGGTCGAGACGCAGCTCAGCCATGCCGGCGCGGCCGTTGGTGCCGGGGATTTCCACGCCGTAGACCACGGATTCGACGATCTGCTCGAAGCCGTCGAGAATCTGCTCCACCTCGGTGGTGGAGACGTTCTCGCCCTTCCAGCGGAAGGTGTCACCCAGGCGGTCGACGAACTGGGCGTGGCGGAAGCCGATGTCGCGCATCATGTCGCCGGTGTTGAACCAGGCGTCGCCTTTCTTGAACACGTCCCGGAAGATCGCCTTCTCGGTTTTGTCCTTGTCGGTGTAGCCGTCGAACGGGGTCTTGTCGGTGATCTCGCCGAGCATCAGGCCGGATTCGCCCTTGCCCACTTTGATCATGAAGCCCTTGTCGTCGCGTACCGGCTCGTCGGCTTCCTTGTCGTACTTGACGATGGCGTAGCTGACCGGCGAGAAGCCCACGGTGTTGTCGAAGTTAAACACGTTGGTGAAGGCCACGTTGCCCTCGGAAGAGGCGTACAGCTCCACCACGCGCTCGATGCCGAAGCGGCTCTTGAACTCTTTCCAGATGCTGGGGCGCAGGCCGTTGCCAACAATGGTGTGCACCGGGTTGTCGCCGTCGTCCGGCTTCTCGGGCTGCTCGTGCAGGTAGCGGCACAGCTCGCCGACGTAACCGAAGGCGGTGCAGTTGTGCTTGCGGATGTCGTCCCAGAAGCGGCTGGCGGAGAATTTCCGCGCGATCGCCAGACCGCCCGCGGGGGCGATCACCGAGGCCCAGCAGATCACCATGCCGGTGGCGTGGTAGAAGGGCAGGGTGCTGTAGAGGCGGTCGTCCTTGTTCAGGCGCACGGCGGAGTAGCCGAAGGCGCCGTAGGCTTTTTCCCAGCGGCCGTGATTGAACACCACCGCCTTGGGCAGGCCTGTGGTGCCGGAGGTGTAGATGTAGAACAGCGGGTCGCGCAGGAAGGTCTGGTGGGTGCTGGCCGGATTCTCGCTGGAGCAATCCTTGATCTCGGTGGCCAGGTTGGTGAAGCCTTCCGGGGCGGTGCCCGGGTCGGCCAGGGTGTCCTGGTCGGCGAAGTAGAAGAAGTTCTGCTTCAGGTCCAGGTCGTCACGCACTTCCTGGATCACGTCCACCAGCTCCTGGCCGATGATCGCCGCCTTGGGTTTTACCAGGTTGAAGCTGTGGGTGAGTACCTTGCCCTTCTGGGAGGTGTTGATCAGGGCGGAACAGACGCCCAGCTTGGCGCAGCCCAGCACGGTGGCCAGCAGCTCGGGACGGTTTTCCACGTCCACCACCACGGTGTCGCCTTTCTTCAGGCCGATGGAGGCCAGGTAGTCGGCGATGCGGTTGGCCCAGGCATTGAACTGCTTGTAGGTGAGCTCCCGGTCTTCATAGAGAATGGCGACGCCGTTGGGATTGCTCTCGGTGGCTTTTTCGAAAGCCACCCCCAAGCCCAGCGGCGTGGTGGTGTCGGTGATCTTGCTCATCTTGGAGCCTTTGATCAAACCAGGCAGATTACCGAGAATCTCGGGAACCTTGGACAGAAGCTTGGGCAACGTAATAACGTCGGCGCTGCTCATGGGATCTCCATTGTCTGTGTTCTTGGAATGCCCGGATCGAGCCGGGAGTTTATATAAAGCACTGCTCTATTAGTGTGGCGTCACATCCGGCGTCCGGTGGCGGCTCGGGACCGCTCCACAGGGGCCGCCATACCTTACCGTTCGCCCCCTATACCGGCAAGCAAAGCGCCGGCTCTTGCGCGACCGGCCGGTCGCGCCGCCGCCGTGGAGTCATTCAAACATACTTTGGAACGAACGTCCGTTACCCGAAAACGCCGGCCGGTTGTCATTCAGTGACAACCTCCGGGGTGACGGTGATCAGCAGCTGCTGGCGCTTGACCTGATCGCCGGCGCTGACGGTGACGGTGTCCACGGTGCCGTCGCAGTCCGCTTTCAGGGCGTGTTCCATCTTCATGGCTTCCAGCACCGCCAATGTCTGTCCCCTTTTTACCGTATCGCCGGCGGCGGCGTTCACTTCGATCACCGCGCCGTCCATGGGCGCTTTCAGCTGGCCGGAGCCGGGGCCCTGCTCGCCGCCGCTGGCCCGGTGGGTGCGCTCCTCGAAGCAGGCGCGCAGGCCGCCGTCCTGCAGCCACACGCGGCCGTCCCGGTGCAGCCAGTGGTAGCGGCGGCGCACGCCGTCCAGGGTGGCGATCAGGGTGCCGTCGTCGTGAACCGCGTCCAGGCGGACCGCGTCCAGGGTCAGGTCCGGGCCGTCGTGGATGCCGTCCGGGGTCAGGTAGAGGGTGCGTTCGTGGTCGCCCTGGGCCAGCACCAGCGGCTGCGCGCCCACGCCGCTGGAGTGCCAGTTGCGGTAGCCGGCGCGGCCGGCGGCGTCACCGGCGCCGATACGGGTGAGCAGCAGGGCGGCCAGCGCCCACAGGGCTTCCGGGGTGTCGGCGGCGCGCAGGCCCGGGTCGTCGGCGAAGGGGCCGTCGATGAAGGCGGTGGTGGCGTCGCCGGCGGCGAATTCCGGGTGGCGCAGGATCGCCGCCAGGAAGCGGCGGTTGTCGTCCAGGCCCATCAGCACCGTGTCTTCCACGGCGCGGATCAGCCGACGGCGGGCTTCGTCGCGGCTGGCGCCGAAGGCGATGATCTTGGCCAGCATGGGGTCGTAGTGGCTGCCCACTTCGGCGCCGTCCACCAGGCCGTGGTCAATGCGCACGCCCTCGCCATTGGCCGGCCGCCAGCTCAGCACCGGGCCGGTTTGCGGCAGGTAGCCCTGGGCCGGGTCCTCGGCGTAGAGGCGCACTTCCATGGCGTGGCCGGTGAGCCGCACCTGCTCCTGGGTAAGGGGCAGGGGCTCGCCGGCGGCCACCCGCAGCTGCCAGGCCACCAGGTCCTGGCCGGTGACCAGCTCGGTGACCGGGTGCTCCACCTGCAGGCGGGTGTTCATTTCCAGAAAGTAGAA
>MRWF01030200.1_pt1 | contig 22899 bp, 24 predicted proteins | sample 1013331 | NCBI WGS metagenome assembly MRWF01 (sample SAMN06117577, study PRJNA244670) | biofilm metagenome | biome: Water; feature: Cathode Biofilm; material: Biofilm; isolation source: microbial consortium enriched at the cathode of a solar microbial fuel cell | place: USA: District of Columbia ... | reverse complement strand
TTGACCACCACATCCGGCTTATCCGGGTGTTTGTGGGTACCCGGAAAAATCTTGTTCAGCCAGGGCAGATCCCACTGGGCCCCGTTGAAGAATACCGAGGTCAGGCCCGCGCGCTTGGCGGCAATAACGTCAGTCGTGCTATCGCCCACGTACCACACACTCGGGTCGGGCGGGTAATCCAGTTTCTGGACCGCCAGCAGCAGTTGATCCGGGTGGGGCTTGCGCAGGGGTGTATCGTCGCCGCAGACGTCGACATCAAACAGATGCGTCCAGCCGGTATCCTCCACCGCCGCCAGTTCGTGCTCGAAAAACTCGCGGTCCCGGTTGGTAATGACACCCACCTGGATGCCCAGCCGCCGTAACCCTTCCAGAACTTCGCGCACCTTCGGCTCAAACGCCTTCACGGTACCGTAGTGTTTCCGGTAGTGGTGGTTGAACGCCTGGTGGGCAATCTGCTTGGCTTCCTGGTCGTCCCCGAACAACACCTCAAAGATATCGGTTCGGGAAATCTTGCGGTCTGCCTTCACCTTCGGATGCAGCTTCGCAAACTCCCGCACGTAGGCCACCAGCTTCACATCTTCCGGGGTTTTGCTGTCTTCAGGCGCCACCATGCGGTCCATCAGTTTGAGTTTGTGGAAATCCGGCAGCATGTCGTCCACCGCGTGGTACATGGCGTCGAGGGTATCTACCAGGGTGGCGTGCCAGTCGAACAGGATGACTGCCGGACGGATGAGCTTGACCACCGCCGGGTGCCAGTCCGGCTCAATTCTCGGCTCGGGTCGCTTTGGCGGCGGAAAGGGCCGGGGTCGAACCTCGGCAGGCGTCTGCTCGAAGGCCTCCGGCTGGCTCCGCTCAAGCAGGGCTAAAAGGTCCATGAGGTCCTCAAAGCTGTCCAGAATGGCCGCCGGCGCGTCCCGGTGCTAAAACCAGCTGTCGATCCGGCCGGATTCCCAGCAGGCGCCGTTGTAGAACACGCCCGAGACGCCGGCCTTGTTGGCGGTGAGCATGTCGACGTAGCTGTCGCCGACATACCAGGCCGTTTCATCCGCTGGCAGACCGAGCTTTTCAAGCGCTTTGAGAATCACCTCCGGATCGGGTTTATACTCGGTTACGTCGTCGGCACACACCGTGGCATCAAACAGGTTCCGCCATCGGCCTTCGTCCACCGTCTGTAATTCCCGATCCAGAAACTCCCGGTTCCGGTTGGTGGATACCGCCAGCCGGATACCCATGGCTTTCAGGGCGGAGAGATACTCATAGGCGCCGGGCTGGAACGGTTTTACCTGCCCGAAATAGCGGCGATAGGCCTCGTTGTAGGCCTTGTGAGCGATCAGCTTGGCTTCTTTGTCATCCCCGAAGATGGCGTTGAAAATATCGGTCCTCGACACCCGGCGCTCCGCCAGAATGCGCGGATGCAGGCGCCGGAAGATACGGATGTAACGCACCAGGCGGGCATCATCCGATGTTCGGCATTTATCCTCCGGCAGCAGCCGCTCCACCAGCCCCAGATCCTCCAACTGCGGCAACATGTCTTCCATAGCACTGAACATGGCATCGTGGGTGTCTACCAGGGTGCCGTGCCAGTCGAAAATCAGCACTGACGGCGCTGAAATGGAATCACAGAATCGGGCCATGCTCCGCCTCCATCAGAAGTTTCCTGAAGCCGGCCTTGAAATCCGCCGCCGGGCCGGCAAAACTCGGCGGTACTGACAAGAAAGATAAACCCGGTTTCCAATGCGTGCACGCATCGAGTCTGATCCATGCCAGTATCGAGCTACCTGCTGCCCTATGATTTTTCACCGCTGACCCTGCTCAGTTATATGCTGGTGCTCGGGTTTTATGGTGTCGGGCTACTGAGGATGCCGGAGCAGGACCGGCCGGGATCGGGCCGCATCATCACTTTCACGCTCGGGGTCATGCTCTGTTACGCGGTGATGCAGACCCGATTTGATTACTACTCCCAGTACATGTTTTTCGTCCATCGGGGCCAGCACCTGATTCTTCACCACCTGGGGCCGATCCTGATTGCGCTATCTAACCCTCTGCCGGTGATGCGATTCTGGTACCAGAAGATTTCACCGTCTGTACGCTACTGGCTGCAGCCGCTGGGCTGGATTTACCGGCTGCTGCAGCAACCGGTTATCGCTTCGGTTCTGTTCGTGGGACTGATCTACTTCTGGCTCTGGCCGCCCATCCATTTTGACGCCATGCTCAGCCGGCAGCTCTACTGGATCATGAACTGGAGCATGCTGCTGGATGGCCTGCTGTTCTGGTGGCTGATCTTTGATCCCCGCTCCCCGGCCATCACCAGTGCCCTGGGCTACGGCAAACGTATACTCCTGCTGGCGCTGGTGGCGATCCCCCAGATGATTCTCGGGGCCTGGATCGTGTTTTCCCGCGGCATGGTTTATGACGTCTACGAAGTCTGCGGCCGGGCCTGGCCCATGCCCCCGGAAACCGACCAGTTACTGGGCGGTCTGCTGACCTGGATTCCCCCGGCCATGATGAGCATCATTGGCATCCTGATTGTGCTCCGCCGGGCCATGCATGAAGATGGCAAATTCCCCAAAAGCCGCTCGATGGCAGGAGGAAACGCATGAACAGAACGCTGCCACTATGGCCTGTTTTCGTTGCCCTGATGCTCGCCGGCTGTGCCGGGAATGAGGAAAGCTGGCATGGCAAGGACATCTCGGGCCTGATGCCCAGGCTCCAGTTCCAGCTCCAGGGCACCGACGGAAACACTGTCACTCCCGCAGACTCGCAGGGCAACATCCGCCTGGTGTATTTCGGCTTCACCTCCTGCCCGGATGTCTGCCCGACCACGCTGACTGATCTGCGCCGCTCGGTTCAGCAACTTCCCGAAAAGTATCGGGACGACGTCACCACCCTGTTCGTAAGCGTTGACCCGCGCAGGGATACCCCGGAACGCCTGGCCAGTTACGTGAATTTCTTCGGCGATCGGGTCGTTGGCCTGACTGCAGAAGAACCCGCGCTTCGAAAACTCGCCAAACGCTACCGGACCACCTTCGGTTACGACGAACCCGACGCCAGCGGCAACTACAACGTTTCACACAGCAGCGCCGTTTACGTTTTCGATCGCGACGGCAACGCCCGGCTGCTCCTGCGACCCGGACTGTCGCCAGAGCAGATCAGTGAAGATCTGGCCCAGCTGGCCCGGGAATCGAGTTAATCTCACCCTTGACCCTGTAGCAACTACAGGGTTTTGAATGCTCCCCAGAATCATCAATAAACGGAGAGCAGAAAATGCACAGCCACCACGATCACAGCCACGGGCACGGCCATGCGCAGCATTTCGACACGCATAATCGCTCGTTTGCGCTGGCCGTCGTGCTCAATGTGGTCTTTGTTGCCATTGAGGCGGTCTACGGTGTCCTGTCCGGATCCCTGGCCCTGCTGGCAGATGCCGGCCATAACCTGAGCGATGTGCTTGGCCTTGTCATGGCCTGGGTTGCGAGTTGGCTTGCCACCCAGAAAGCCACCGACCGGAACACCTACGGACTGAAAAAATCCACGATCCTGGCAGCTCTGTTCAACTCGCTTTTTCTGATTGCTGCCGTTGGCGGCATTGCCTGGGAGGCCATTGGCCGTTTCAGCGAACCGGCGGAGGTTACCGGTTTGACCGTCATCGTGGTCGCCGGCATCGGGGTCATTATCAATGGCCTCACGATGCTACTGTTCATGAAAGGCCAGGAGGGCGATCTTAATATCCGCGGGGCGTTCCTCCACATGGCGGCAGACACGGCTGTGTCCGTAGGCGTTGTGGTTGCCGGCCTTGTGATCCTGTTTACCGGCCTTGACTGGATAGATCCGCTCGTAAGTCTGGTGATCGCAGCAGTGATCTTTATGGGAACCTGGCAGTTGCTCAAGGATTCGCTCAATCTTGCGGTAGACGCGGTACCCAGGGACATCAACCCGCAGGAAGTCCTCGATAGTCTGAAAGGACTGCCCGGTGTTGAATCGGTTCATCATCTCCACATCTGGGGGCTGAGCACAACGGAGAACGCTCTCACAGTCCATCTGGTAAAGCCCGACCCGGCCAGTGACGATCAGATCATCGAGCAGGCCACCCGAATGCTGGCAAGTGACTTCAATATCCAGCATGTGACCATTCAATGGGAGCGGGAGGCCAGCAATTGCCCGACACTTGCATACTGCTGATCCCCGGGAAGGAGCCGGACGTACTATGGCCAGAAACCTGAACGGAGCTCGCTAGTGCCTCACAAAAAGCTGAATCTCCCTGAAAAGACCTGCCCGGTCTGCCAGCGGCCCTTCGCGTGGCGAAAAAAGTGGGCAAAGGACTGGGAAAATGTCCGCTACTGCAGCGAGCGTTGCCGGCGCGAGAGGAACGCATCCACATGACGACCGTTGTGTGGTTCAAGCGCGATTTGCGTGCACGCGATCATGCCCCCCTGGTGGCGGCAGCGAGCCTGGGAGAGCCCGTCATTCCGCTGTATGTTATCGAGGATGAGTACTGGCAACTGCCGGATACCAGCGGCCGGCAGTGGGCGTTTATCCGGGATTCTCTGGACGACCTGGACCGACAGTTGCGCAAGGCCGGCAGCCAGTTGCTGGTGATTAGAGGGTCGGTGACCGATGCGTTGAAGAAGCTTCAGGCCCGCCAGGGCATCGACCGCATCTTCTGCCATCAGGAAACCGGCGGACACTGGACTTTCGAGCGAGACAGGGCGGTAATTGGCTGGTGTTCGGAAAACCAGGTGGAATTCCGTGAGTGGAACCAGTTCGGTGTGGTTCGCCGCCTGAGCGACCGGGATGTCTGGGACAGGGCGTGGACCGAGCTGATGCGCCAGCCAGTGCTGGAGGCTCCGACTGCAATCCCGACATCGGATACCCTGAAGACCGATTGGGCTGCCGACAATGGCCAGGGTTTCGAAGTGCCAGACTCATGCCCGGACCGCCAGAAAGGCGGCAGCGCGAGAGGGGAAAAGCTCCTCGAATCCTTCCTGGATCGCCGCTGCGTCGGTTACCAGTACAACATTTCCAGCCCGAACACCGCCGTCAGGGCCTGCTCGCGCCTGAGTCCGCATATTGCCTACGGCACCGTCAGCCTGCGGGAGATCTACCAGGAGGCCAAGGCCACCGGGAACCACCGCAACACCCTGCCCCGAAAAAAGAAAAGCCTGACCAGCTTCCGCTCCCGGTTGCACTGGCATTGCCATTTCATCCAGAAACTGGAAGACGAGCCGGAGTTGGAGTTCCGGGCCATGCACCGGGAAATGGAGGCGTTGAAAACCGGGCCCAATGATTCCGAGCGACTGCAACGCTGGCAGGAAGGCCAGACCGGATGGCCCCTGGTGGACGCCAGCATGCGTGCACTGGCCCACTCCGGCTGGATCAACTTCCGGATGCGAGCCATGCTGATGGCAATCGCCAGCTACCAGCTGTGGCTGCACTGGCGCGATCCGGCCCTTCACCTGGCCCGCTTGTTTACCGATTTCGAGCCGGGCATACACTACTCCCAGACCCAGATGCAGTCCGGACTCACAGGCATCAACGCCCTGCGAATCTACAACCCGGTGCTGCAGAGCCAGAAACTGGACCCGGAGGGCGAGTTCATCCGGCGGTGGATTCCCGAGCTGGCCGGCGTGCCCAGTGAAATGATCCACACGCCCTGGTTAATGACGCCGGCGCAGAAGGAACGATACGGCGGTAACACCTATATCGCACCTGTCTGTGACCACGAACAGGCAGCCCGCGTGGCTCGCAAGGCGGTAGGCGACTTCAGGAAACAGAGCGTCAGCCGGGCAGAGACAGATCGGGTGCTGCAGCGTCATGGCAGCCGCAAGGGCCCGATTCAGAAGCGTCCTGCAGTGCCCGGCAAGCGGAAACCTGATGGCGAGCCAGGAAACAGCCAATTGTCTCTGTTCGAGTGATAGACTCGAAACAAGGGTTTCTGAACCAGGCGGAGATCAAAGTGAAAATTGGTGAACTTGCAAAAACGACAGCCATTCCTGTTGAAACCATCCGCTACTACGAAAAGATCGGCCTGCTACCAGAACCGGACAGGGACAACAGTGGCTACCGGTCTTACCGCACTGCCCATCTGGACAGGCTTCTTTTTATCAAACGCTGCCGCAATCTCGACATGGCCCAGGAAGAGATCCGCGAGCTGATCCGGCTGGCCGAGCAACCGGAGGCGGATTGCAGCAAAGTAGATGCCTTGCTGGCCCAGCATCTCGTGCACGTTCGCGAGAGACTGAAGGAGCTCGCCAGCCTCGAACAGACACTGGTGAACCTCCAAAAAGCCTGTGCGGACGGCGGCACCGTGCGCGAGTGTGGCATTCTGGGCGGGTTAAGCTCAGAGCTGGAATCACTGGAAGCCGAAAATCCTGATAATCACGTGCCCGGCACCCATGGCCCGGGCCACAGCTGATGAAATAAAAAGTTTTGGCAGAGATTGTTGACCCTATAGCAACTACAGGGTTTTTAATAAAGACATTCGATTAGAGGAGGTCTTTATGGCGTGCAGTTGCTCCGCCCCCGAACCCAAATCCCCTGCTCCCGGCTTTCGTAAGGCCTTATGGATTGCGCTCTGGGTAAACCTGGCCATGTTCTTTGTCGAGGGCATCGCCAGCCTGTCATCCGGTTCTGTCTCACTGATGGCGGACGCCATCGATTTCTTTGGCGACAGCGCCAACTACATCCTGTCCCTGACCGTGCTTTCCATGGGAATGTTGTGGCGCGGCCGGGCAGCCATGGTCAAGGGTATTACCATGACGGCATTCGGCCTGGTGGTCTGGGCCCGGGCAGTCTGGGTGGTGCAGGCGGGCATAACACCAGAGCCGCTGACCATGGGCGCGGTTGGCCTGCTGGCACTGGCCGCCAATGTAAGCGTGGCCGCAATGCTGTTCAAATTTCGTGAAGGGGATTCGGACATGCGCTCGGTCTGGCTGTGCAGCCGAAACGATGCCATCAGCAACATCGCCGTTATGGTGGCTGCGCTCGGCGTGTTCGGTACCGGAACCGCCTGGCCCGATCTGATTGTGGCGGCCATCATGGGCACGCTGGCGATCACAGCCGGCATCAGCGTGATGCGCCATGCCCGCAGCGACATTGCCCAAGCCAGGGCCAGTGAAGCGCAACCGGCAGCTACAGCATCGAGCAGCCGCTAAAACGCCAGGGAGATCATTACCGGGATAAACGCCAGGGCAAACAGCGTGGTAAGCAACACCGTACCCGCTGCCTGCCTCGGCGAGGTATCCAGCAGCGTGGCGATAACCACGGTGTTAGCAGCAATCGGGGTGATCGAGATGAGGAACATGGCCTTGTGAACCGCTGGCTCGTATATGCCCAGCACTGCTGAATCAACCCACCAGAACACAATCGCCACCAGTGGCCAGATCACGAACTTCCCGAAAAACGCCAGCGCGGTGAAGCGGACATTGCCCGCCAGTCCACGAAAGCTGGTGATGCTCATGCCGATGATCATCATGCCCAGAATGCTGTAGGCCCCGCGCAGGTTATCGAACAGTGGCACGAAGATATCGGGAATCCCAACACCCGTCAGATTGAGGGCAACGGCCGCCAGGAAGGCATAGACAGACGGGAGTTTCAGCACCCGCCAGAGCGCATCCTTGATGCTGTAGCGCCCTCTCGCCGCCAGATAGAAGCCCACGGAGTTCTCGAACAGCGTGGTACCCAGCATGCACACGATGTAGAGCCCGAGCCCCTCTTCACCGAACAGCAACAACGCAACCGGAACCCCGAAGTACCCGGTGTTACCGGAACCCACACACAGGGGAATGATGTTGGCACTGCCGTCGGAGAGCACCCTCTTTGCCAGCTTTAATTGCACAATTCCCAGAACAGAAGAAATCCCGAATACCAGAAAGGGCAGCAAGATGACTTCGGGAGAAAGCGGCGCTGCCATAACACCGGAAAACACCACGGATGGTGTCACGATGTAGAGCATGATGCCGGCAATATGGCGACCACTGGCCTCAAGATAGCGACCGGCGATCCAGCCCAGTGCGACGGTCACATAGAGCGGTATAAGCTTGAAGAAAAGGGCAAGGGCTGCAGCCATCGGAACTCCGTGAGGCAAGGGTAAACTTCCAGCGACAGGAGGCGGAGTCTATCACTGAACTTTCACCGAATCGCGATATCGACTCAGTGAAAAAGCCTTAATGATTTAAGTCATTTCAAAAGATTCTTCTCTGATACCATAATTGAGGTGACACTCATAACAGGGTCAATGCCATGAACAGTATTTTCAGGCCAGACGTCTCCTCGGCTCCATGCATGCTGGGAGAAAACAACCCGGATATTGTTGAGCAGGATGCCGCACCAGAGTCGGCAGCCCTCCTGCATGGCCTGAGCCGGGTATTCGGTATTCGTCTGGCGGGCCATGAAAATGATCCGGACGCCCGGTTTCTAGCAGACCTTGCACGCCTGTTCCACCTCAGACGGGTGGACCCCGAAACTGCACTGGAAAAGCACGATAAACCCTGGGCAAACGTTTACCTGATTCAGTACGGCATACTCCGGCTTTTCCGGGAAGCGCCAAGTGGCAAGGTGTCGGTGCACCATTTCTTTTCCGAAGGCGATATGGTCTGGCCGGTTTTTGGCCGAACCCGCACGGTACGCAATACCCTTTGCCTGACTACGGTCACGCCGGTGACTACCTGGGTGGCCGACTTCTCGGCTTTCCGGTCGGCGATCCAGTCTCATGGAGAGGGGCTCTGGCCCCAGTTCGCCCTGGCACTGACAGAAGAAATCGCAGAGCTCACCAGCATGAGGGAATTCCGAAAGCACACAATGCCGGCCCGTGATCGATATCGGTTATTGCTCGAGGAATATCCGGAACTGGTCAAACGGGTGCCGGACAATCAGCTGGCGTCATGGCTCGGTGTTGTGCCGGCGACTTTTTCCCGTCTGAAAACCGGAGCCGCAAGAACCTGACTGTGAAGGCGAGGCTCCAGGAGCGCTGCATAAAAAAGGGCAGCAAGCTCTCGCCTGCCGCCCTGAAAAACGCTCAACGCTTTGCTAAAACCTCAGTCTTATCCGTGCAGCTTTACTGCCAGTTCGGCAACGTGCTTACCCTGGAAGCGGGCAATGGCGAGTTCCTTTTCACTCGGTTGCCTGGAACCATCGCCACCGGCGATGGTTGAAGCGCCATAGGGCGTTCCACCGTTCACTTCAGAGATATCGAAGAACTCTGGAATGCCATACCCGAGGGGCACAATCACCATGCCGTGGTGCGCCAGGGTGGTCCAGAAAGAGCTGATAGTATGCTCCTGTCCGCCCCCGGTGCCGGTAGACGTGAACACGCTGGCTACTTTGCCGTGGAGCTTGCCTTCAGCCCATAAGCCACCCGTCTGGTCCAGAAAGGTACGCATCTGGCCCGCCATGTTGCCGAAACGAGTGGGCGTGCCGAAAATCACCGCATCGTATTCTGCCAACTCTTTCGGATCAGCCACCGGCGCTTCCTGATCCGACTTCCCGCCAGCACTGGCAAACGCTTCGTCGCCCATCGTCTCGGGCACGCGCTTGATGGTTACATCGACACCGTCAACGCCTTTAGCGCCGTCGGCAATGGTGTTTGCCATCGTCTCGATATGGCCATACATGGAATAATAGAGCACAAGTACTTTTGCCATGAGAAAAACCTCCCGTGTCTTTAAATCGATATACGGATGCTAACCAGAGGCAGACTCGAGAGAAATCGGAAGTTTTCCGACAGGTTATTCAGTTTTTCTGAACAGCCTCACAGGATGGTCACTCTGGGCCATTGCGTACACGTGTACGCTCAAGTATTTTATTGGCATGACATATCAGGAAGACCATTCAGTGACAGCGACAGCAACTCCATCCCCGGCACCCAATACCCATCACCGCATTGAGGAATGGCTGAACAGTGCCACCCACGGGCTCGGAGCCATCCTGAGCATTATCGGCACTGCGGCCTTGATCATTGGGGCCAGCCAGTTCGGGGATATCTGGAAGATAGTCAGCTTCAGTATTTTTGGCGCTTCGCTGATCCTGCTATACCTGGCCTCCGCCCTGTATCACAGTGCCAGGCGGCCGGAACTGAAAAGCGCCTTCAAGACCCTGGATCATTGCGCCATTTTTCTGCTGATCGCCGGTACCTACACGCCGTTCCTCCTGGTAAACATGCGCGGCACAGTGGGCTGGACGCTGTTTGCGGTGATCTGGTCGCTGGCGGTTACCGGGGTGGTGTTGAAGGTTATTTTCAAGAATCGGTTCAAACTGGCGAGGGTCGGCATCTATATCGCCATGGGCTGGTTGATCACCTTCGCGTCTTCCGATCTGGTGGCCAACCTGAGTGAGACCGCCCTGAACCTGACGATTGCCGGAGGCGTTGTGTACACCGCCGGCGTCGCCTTCTACCTGGCTGACCGCATACCTTACATGCATGCGATCTGGCACCTGTTCGTGATCGGCGGCAGCGCCTGCCACTTCAGTGCCATCTACTATGGCGTGCTGCCCCATGTGGTCTGATCAGAATGCCCAGACCATGGCCATCAGAACACCCCATGCCATCAAGGACGCTGCCATCACCGTGTAAGTGGCGGACATGACCACCACATCGTTATCGCTTCGCTCGCAAAACGAACGAACGCCCTGGTACACCAGCGCGCAGGAAAGGAACAAAGCAGCGAAAACCGCCACCACGCTCACTGCCAGCACCGGCATCAACAATGCCAGTGATGACAACCAGAGCGGCAGCGGCGCAGTTGCGGCCAGCAAATAGGCATCCTGATAGCGGATTTTCAATTGATGACTGTTCATAACCGCGTGAATCAGCCACCCCATCACGAAGAACGTCAGTAGCTCTGCCAGGAAAAGGATCGTGGTTATAAACCGCCACTCTTTGTCACCGAAGCCCTGCATGAAGGCGTCGCCGTAGTGCGTGCCGGCATAATAGAGCAGCACCGTCGGCAGAAACGACATCGGTACTACCACCACCCAGGTCAGGAACGGAATGGACAGGTCGAGGCGTCGCAATTCGGACCAGGCGCCATTGCCGGAAAAAGGTAGACGGGCAAGCTCTGTAATATTCATGATGCACCTTTAAAATGTATCCCGCGTTATTTTTACTGATAGTTTCGGTGCGCCGAACGGTCAAGGACACGAGATGACTTCGGACAACTCAAGCATGCCAAGAAAGAACATTCATGCGTTCTGGCTATTCTTCCCTGCCGCATCACTATTCGCCGCATTAACGGTTCCCCTGTCGATATACAGCGTGCTGTCCGGGACAGGCTGGCCGCCCGGTTTGCTCGGTGCGGGACACGGCCATGAGTTGATATTCGGCTTCGCCCTGGCCCTCATCGCCGGCTACACCCTCGGCCCCCAACCTGGCCGGGTACTCACTCTGCTCTTTGTGCTTTGGATACTCGCGAGGGTCAGCTGGGTTCTGGCGCCGGAAAGTATTGCCGCCCAACTGTTAAGCCCGGCCTTCGCCCTCATGCTGGCGCGCTACGCGGTCCCGAGATTTCAGGCGGCCAAAAAATGGCGCAACCGGATTGCCGGCCCGCTGATTCTGCTTCTTTGCCTGTTGTCGGTCGTTTTCTGGCTTGCCAGCAACACACTGGCCGCAAGCGCACCGGCAATACTGGATAGCCGCCAGGTACTGACAACCGCCATTGTCGGTTTGCTGCTTCTGATGACGTTTATCGGCGGGCGAGTCATTGCGCCGGCTGTGGCCGGCACGCTTGAGAAACGGGGCATCCCCCTTGAGGCCCGGGTTCAGCCACATGTTGAGTGAACCCTTCTGGCCATCTTGCTGCTGGCACTGCTGCTCAGCTTTCTGCCAGTCGCGGCCCCGGCCGTGGGTCTGTTATTGCTGGTTGCGGGTTTTCTGATTGTGGTTCGCGCTGCTCGCTGGAAGCTCTGGCACTGCCGAAACCGGCCAGACCTTCTGGTACTGGCACTTGGCTACTTATGGCTGGCTGCAGGCGCTGGCGCAAGCGGGTTAAGCCTTCTGAAAGAAAACGATCCCGTCGCCTCCATGCACCTGATAACAATCGGAGCCCTCGGCACGCTTTCCACCAGTGTCATGCTGCGGCTTGCCTGGCAGCGAGCCAGACGAATGACACCACCCATCTGGCAGGTTGTTGGCATCGCCTCGGGCATGGCCATTGCGGCAGTCGCCCGACTCTACGCGGGCAACGCGCCTTTTCTTGAACCGGTTGCACTCTGGTTGGCATCGGCGAGCTGGTCCTGCATCTACGGTTTTGTGGCGCTGCAGACGATTTTACTGTTCCGGGATAGCCAGAACCGCCGGAAATGATTGGCTACCTCCACTGCGCCAGCATCCATAACGCCTACCCACTTCGGGATATCACTATCGCACCCATTTGATTTTAATAGATTTTATCGATCTGAAGCGCGCCTGGATTTTCATCAAAAAACTCACCTTCTGACACGTCATTTTGTCCTTGAGAAATATCAAGAATGACTCCCCGCCTCGCTTTGCACAATGGTGTCGAGAAGCCCGAGCGCCACCAGAAACGGGGCCAAGGGCACGTTAACCGAGGGAGTCAAAATCATGGCCAAAACCAACGCAGACATCGAACACTGGGATGTCGAGAGCGAAGAATTCTGGGAGCGGGAGGGCAAGCGCATTGCTTCCCGCAACCTGTGGATTTCCATCCCCAGCCTGCTGATGGGCTTTGCCGTCTGGCTGATGTGGGGGATGATCACCACCCAGATGAAGAACCTGGGTTTTCCTTTCAGCATTGAGCAACTGTTTACACTGTCTGCGATTGCAGGCCTGTCTGGCGCCACCCTGCGGATCCCCGCCTCGTTCATGATCAAGATCGCCGGCGGACGAAACACGGTGTTCCTGACCACTGCCCTCCTGATGATTCCTGCTGCCGGTACCGGCATCGCCCTGATGAACCCGGATACACCGTTTATCGTGTTCCAGGCCCTGGCACTGCTATCCGGTATCGGCGGCGGTAACTTCGCCTGCTCCATGAGCAACATCAGTACCTTCTACCCGAAAAGCAAGCAGGGCTATGGCCTCGGCATGAACGCCGGTCTCGGTAACTTCGGCGTCACCACCATGCAGGTGGTCATCCCACTGGTCATGACCGTGGGTATCTTCGGCGCCCTGGCCGGTGACCCTATGCAGCTGCAGAGCCCCAGCGGCACGCTGATTGGCCGCATTGAGGCGGGTACCGATACCTGGATCCAGAACGCCGGGTTTATCTGGCTGGTGTTTCTGATTCCGCTGGCGTTTGCCGGCTGGTTTGGCATGAACAACCTGAAAGTGGTTACCCCGAATCCGGGCAACCCGCTTTCGGCCTTCGGCAAGATTCTGGGGCTCTACGGCGTGGGTATTCTCGCCTCCATCGCAGGCGTCTGGGCCCTCAGCGTGCTGAACATGTGGCTGGCCCTGCCCCTGACCATCGTGCTCACACTGATTCTTCTGCGGCTGATCCCCGGCGATATCAAGCCCAACATCCAGGCCCAGTTTGCAATCTTCAGCAACAAGCACACCTGGTCCATGACCGTGCTCTACATCCTTACCTTTGGATCATTCATCGGCTTCTCCGCTGCCCTGCCGCTGTCCATTACCGTTATCTTCGGCAACATGATGGAAGTGGCAGCCGATGGCACGGTAACCCGTGTGGTCAACCCTGATGCGCCGAGCGCACTGACCTGGGCCTGGATGGGGCCGTTTGTTGGCGCGCTCATTCGCCCGGTGGGCGGCTGGATTTCCGACAAGGTGGGTGGATCCATCGTTACCCAGATCATCTCGGTTGTGATGGTCGCAGCCTCCGTGGCCACCGGCTACGTGATGATGCTGGCCTACAACTCCACTGATCCGAACGCCTACTTTGCACCGTTCCTGATCCTGTTCATCATCATGTTTGCGGCCAGTGGTATCGGTAACGGCTCCACCTTCCGCAGCATCGGTTTCATCTTCAACCAGCAGCAGAAAGGCCCGGTTCTGGGCTGGACCTCTGCGGTTGCCGCCTACGGCGCGTTTATCGCCCCCAGGGTGATGGGCCAGGAAATCCAGGCCGGCACCCCAGAGGTGGCCATGTACGGCTTTGCGGTGTTCTACGCACTCTGTCTGGTGGTTAACTGGTGGTTCTACCTGCGCAAGGATGCGTACATCAAGAACCCCTGATACAGGGTTCAAGTAACAGCCGGCGTCCGTGAAGGGCGCCGGTTTTTTTATGCCTGCTTTCCATCAAAGGCTACCTCCTTACCTGCACAAAATGACGCGCACGCTGGCAAATGCTAGATTCAGGATATTGGATTTAATCCCAAGAGAACCAGGGAGCCTGCCATGTCCTTCGAAGAGCTATTCGACGCGAGCTACGAGCGTGTCCTACAGACCCCACCCGAGGTGCCTGACTTCTTTGAAGGCTTCTATCGCCGGTTCCTGATGTCTTCTCCCGAGGTCCGGGCACTGTTTCGCAATACCGATATGGCCGTTCAGCGGAGTATGCTGAAGAAATCCTTTTTCAGCCTCGTAGCCTTTTACGCCAGCGGCAACGTTGACGATGTCCTTCATCGAATTGCCTGCCTGCACAGCGCCCGCCATCTGAGCATCAAGCCCTACCTCTACGACCTCTGGCTCGACTGCCTGACGGACACCGTAAGAGCCTATGACCAGGAGTGCAGCGACGATATCGAACTGGCCTGGCGGTTGGTTCTGAGCCCTGGAATCACCTACATGAAATTCGGCTACGACCACTTCTGATCCGTGGTCATAGTAAGACAGGCCTGGCCCCCAAAATGATGTCCCTTCAAACGCAAAAAAGCCGCCGGGCAATGCCTCGGCGGCCTTTTCTTCAACCGTTCCGGGTTAGCTGGTAGCGGCAGCCTGCCGGCGACGCTCTTCCTCTTCGATCTGGAGATCCACAGAGGACACCTGGTATTCGTCGGCAAAGCCTGACTCCGGCTCCTTCAGCCACATGATGCACAGCAACCAACTGACAAACGCGCCACCGGCAATGATGTAGAAGAACTGGGTCGGGGTTACGAAGGTGAAGATGGTCAGGTACACCACCGCACCCACGTTACCATAAGCGCCCGCCATGCCGGAGATCTGGCCGGTCAGGCGCCTCTTGATAGAGGGTATGATGCCAAAGGTGGCGCCCTCGGCACCCTGCACGAAGAACGAGGTGAATACGGTAATACCCACGGCAATAATCAGCGGCCAGTTAGAGTTCATCAGGCCCATAAGCGCGAAGCCCACCGAGATGCCGAACATGTAACTGAGCATCACAAACCGGCGGTTGCCCATACGGTCTGAAACCAGGCCACCCATCGGGCGTGCCACCAGGTTCACGAAAGCGAAGGAGGCAGCGATAAGGCCGGCTGCGGTCGCACTCAGGCTCCAGGTTTCCTCGAAGAACATCGGCAGCATGGACACCACCGCCAGCTCGGCACCAAAATTGGCGAAGTAGGTGCTGTTCAGAGCTGCAACGCTGTTGAACGGGTACTTGTCGTCCTCGGGCACACCCTGTTTCAGCAAGGGAATATTAACCCGGAGAATCTGGATAATCTGATAGCAGACAATGGCCACGATCACCGCGTAACAGATAGCGGCTCCGGTCGCACTCAGGTACCCCATGGTCTCGATTCGCCATACCAGGATGCCCAGAACGCCCACCAGGGGAATGGTCCAGAGGATCAACTTGATCATGTCCCCCCAGCTGCTGACTTCCAGAGCCACGGCCTTGCGCGGCTTGCGATGAACGGTGCCCGCCGGGCCGTCGGTAATCGCAAACCAGTAGTACACACCATACGCCGCCATCACGATTGCGCTCTGGGCGATGGCCCAGCGCCAGCCGTCTTCACCACCGTACATGTGCAGTGCAATGGTTGGCAGAGTTATAGCCGCAGCGGCCGAGCCGAAATTGCCCCAACCGGCATAGAAGCCTTCGGCGAAGCCGATGTCTTTCGGTTTGAACCACATGGCGGTCATGTGGATACCCACCACAAAGCTGGCACCGATGGAGCTGAGCACCAGACGGCTGACCAGCAGTTGCGTCATGGTGTTACCGAACGCAAACACCAGCGCCGGGATGGACATCAGCACCATCAGAACGGAGAACACGCGACGGGGACCAAAGCGGTCCAGAGCCATGCCTACGATGATCCGGGCAGGAATGGTCAGTGCCACGTTACAGATGGCAAACAGCCGAAGGTCATCGGCGGTCAGCCAGTCGACGCTTTTGAGCATGCTCGATGCCAGCGGCGCCATGTTGAACCACACGTAGAACGTGATAAAGAATGCGATCCAGGTCAGGTGCAGTGCCCTGACTTCCAGATTCTTGACGTGGAAAACGTCTGCGACTTTCATGTCAGCCTCCCTGGGCTTTCAGATACAGAAACGGTTATGGCCAGACTCAACGGCTGGGCAGAATAAGAAGCGGGCACTGGATGCGGCGGGCGAGGAAGGAACTCACGCTGCCGAAGGTCATGTAATCCAGTTCGTCCACGAAATAGGTCAGTGAGCGGGCAATGAAGCCACCGTCGGGCTCGTGGCTGTGGCGTGCGATAACCAGCATGTCCGGGTGGACCTTCTTTTCCGCGGCGAATAGCAGCATCTTTCTCGGGTCACCCTCCAGAAGCATGCTTTCGGCGGAGACCTGTTCCTGTTCACACACCTCCATCGCCTCGGCGATGTGCTTTTTCAGATCGGCCACTTCTTCCTGGAACATGTCCTCGTTTCCCGAGGTGATGTCCCGCGGATTCTCGGCAACGGCAACCAGGGTGATCACAGGCTTGAGATCGCGAAACATGGTGATGGTCTGAGCCAGGGCCAACCTGGCATTTCGCGAGCCGTCGTAGGCAATCATGATTTTCATTTTGGGTTCTCCCAGGGCGTTTCGGGCGCCCTTTCAAAGGCCATTTCAAGGGGCATCCATTGATATCTGTCAGCATTAGCCCACACTCCGGTGCCGCCCATAATTGACGTAAATCAACCCTGGCAACGCGTACCCCACGAGAGAAATCAAGGGTCTATCCCCTGCGCCTTAAAAGCCTCGGATTGCCTACCACCACTGCACCCAGCAGGAGGTACCTCCAATGCCCCGCATGGAAAAACCCTGTTTTTGGTATGGTTTAAGAGGTGCTTTCAGACAGCACTCGATGGATATCTGAAAGGAGGGGAAACATGGCTATTAGCCCATCAAAACCCGAGCAATATCGCGCGCTGGGTTTATCCACTTTCGCCTTCACCCTGTGCTTTGCGGTGTGGACCATTTTCTCCATCATCGGGATTCGCATCAGCGAGGATCTCGGGCTGTCGGATACCCAGTTGGGTCTGCTGATGGCCACCCCCATTCTTACCGGCTCGATAAGTCGACTCTTCCTGGGCATATGGACAGACCGGTACGGCGGCCGCTGGGTGTTCGGCATTCTGATGCTCACTACCGCCGCCTGCGTGTACCTGCTCACCTTCGCGACCACGTACCTCATGCTGTTGGTAGGCGCTCTGGGCGTTGGCCTGGCAGGTGGTGCCTTTATCGTGGGGGTGGCTTACACGGCGGCCTGGTTTGAACCGGAGCGGCAGGGCACAGCCCTGGGCATTTTCGGTGCGGGCAACGTGGGCGCGGCAGTAACCAATTTCGGGGCCCCGTTCCTGCTGGTGGCATTCGGCTGGGAAAGCACCGCGCAGATCTACGCCACGGTGCTGGCGATCATGGGTGTTGTTTTCATTCTGCTGGCCAAGGAAGATCCCCTGGCGGCAGAGCGGGCTGGCAGCAAGTCCAAAACCTTCCTGGAGCAGATGGAACCCCTACGGGAGCTGAGGGTCTGGCGCTTTGCCCTGTACTACTTCTTTGTGTTCGGCGCCTTTGTGGCTTTGGCCCTCTGGCTGCCGCACTTCCTGATTGGCGTCTACGGCCTGGACATCAAAACCGCCGGCATCATTGCCGCGCTCTACACCATCCCTGCTTCCCTGTTCCGGATTCTGGGCGGCTGGATGTCAGACCGTTTCGGCGCCCGCCGGGTGATGTACTGGACCTTCGGAGCGTCGGTTCTGTGCACATTTCTGCTGAGCTATCCGCCCACCGATTACGTGGTTCAGGGAATTGATGGTGATATCCGCTTTACCCTGGCCATGAACCTGCCCATGTTCGTGGCGCTGATCTTTATCCTCGGATTCTTTATGTCCCTGGGCAAGGCAGCGGTGTACAAACACATTCCGGTTTACTACCCCATGCATGTCGGCGCCGTAGGCGGTGTAGTTGGCATGATCGGCGGGCTTGGAGGATTTATCCTGCCACTGACCTTCGGCGTACTGAACGACCTTACGGGCATCTGGCAGAGCTGCTTTATGCTGATGTTTGTGATCGTCGCAGCTGCCCTGGCGTGGATGCACTACGCGATCCGCTCTGCCGAGCGGGTGGAGTGGGCCGCCAACGAGGAAAGAACGGATTTGCCGGAACTGGCCTCGCCACAGCTGTTTTATCCACTGAACCGCAAAAAACCCAAAGAACCTCTGGCGCCACCGCCAACAGCCGGCCAATCCTGACGCCGCTTGATTGATTGCCCCTCGTTGCCCCGCACTGCGGGGCTTTTTCGTATAATCGCGGGGACTGGAATGAGGCTGATTCGGTAAATGGGAGAAACATCATGGCCAAGTGGCTGGTTAAATCAGAACCTGCAGAATGCGGCATAGAAGATTTTGCGAAAGCCCCGGACGGTGTGATCCCGTGGGACGGAGTGCGTAACTACCAGGCCCGGAATTTCCTGGCCCAAATGGCGGAGGGCGACGAGGTTTTCCTCTACCACTCCAGCTGCAAGCACATCGGGATTGCCGGCATCGTGACGGTTATTCGCAGCGCCTATCCGGACCCAACCCAGTTTGACCCGGAATCGCCCTACTACGATGGCAAGAGCACCAGGGAAAAGGCTCGCTGGCAGGCTGTCGACATGAAGTATGTCCGCACCCTGCCAAGTTTGATCCCGCTAGAGGAGCTGAAATCCATGGCCGGGCTCGAAAACCTGCCTCTAGTCCGGAAGGGTTACCGGCTCTCTGTGATGCCCGTGGGCGAGGAGGAATGGCAGATCATCCTGAGCCAGGCGGGCTGACACCAGGGATCTGCCATCGGCGCGTCACTCGTCGTGGGGAATTGGATCCGGGCTCCGGTCCCAGCCCACCAGTGCCAGGGTAGCCACCACGCCAATCAACAGCCCCATCCACGGCTCAAAGAACGCCAGCGCGGCGCCAATCAGAACCACCGTACCCCGGGAAGCATTATCCCTCGGGATCGACATGGCAATGTAAGCGCAGGCAAAGCCGGTAAGCACCAGAGTCAGCGACAGGGCAACACCCAGCAACGGTTTGAGCCCGGTCAGTAGCGGCAACAGGAAGAAGATAAACGGCAGGCCCATCAGATAGTAGGAGGCGAGGCCGCTGTGCAGGCTGTTCATCGCCTTCGGCCCCTGCTTCCAGCGCTGCACCACGATCACGTGAACGCCAGTCCAGACCGCACCCTGGGTCGGGAAGAAGGGCGCAACAATTCCCATGATGGCGTTACGGATCGACAGGGAGAAGTGGGTGCGGTTGAGGTTGATATCCACATGCTCGTCCTTGCGCACCTTCAAGCCGTCACGCAGCACTTCATTCCCGGTGACCAGATCGCCAAACAGGATGATGTAGGCAATCAGCGCCAGCGGAATACTCTGGAGAATCATCTCCTGGGAGGGCCAGCCTATGGCCAACGGCGAAACCTTCGCCAATGCCTCGCCCAGTGGTGGCACCAGGATTCCCCATTGGATATCGAAATTCACCTCACCAACCAAAGGTCCGACGATGGCCGCAGCCAGAAAGCCCGGCAGCAGGCCCAGTGCTCCCAGCATGAAGAAGAAACGGCTCCGTTCCTTGAGCTTCTGCATCGGAATGGAGAAAGTGAATATCAGGCAGATGGCACAGGCAAGACCCGTGGCGATCGGCTGTTCAAGCAGAAAGCGCTCAGCATCGTCCACGAACACCCGCTTGAGCGCAGCTATCGAGGCCCCGAGAATAATGCCGGCCTTGAGCGTATCGGGCAGCCAGATCACAAAGCGCCGGCCCAGGCCGGTTATACCGAGAAACAGGACAAGCGAGGCAAACACCAGGCTCAGCGCGGTCATCGCCTGGAACCGGCTGACCGGATCCTCATAGCCCCCTATCACAAACGCCAGAATCAGGGGCAACGCGGGGGTAATCCAGCCTCCCGCGTAGGGCTCGCCGAAGACAATCACCGCCGAGGCAATCAGTGAGGCATGGATCATGGATAATGCGACGGCTTCTTCAAAACTGAGGCCAAAGAAGGCGGTCATTACGGGAATTAATGCCAGGCCTGTCGCAGCTGAAACAAACAGCCCCTGCAGGAACTCGGACCAGCACAGGCGCGTGTGGTAAAAGGGCACGCGGAACGTGAACGGCCCCCAGCGCCAGCCGGGTAACTCCGGTCCATCTTCCATGGATTGTCACTCGCTTTTTGGTTTTATTGTTTGCGACTTGATTATGGGAAGGGTTTGCGGATCGCACGAATGAATATTTCTGATCAGGCTGAATAAATCCTGCTAATTACACCCAGCCAGGCACCTTGCAAAACGAACGACCCATGTTGAGGCTATCCAATTCTGTCCCGGCCCTTTAGAATTCGGCCTTCCCCGAATCTTCTGGAGCCGTCGCCTGCCATGCCGTCCCAACTGAACCCCGCCTCCGGTTTCGAGAAACTCCGCCGCATTGAGTCCAGCAAGGTTTTCCAGGGCGCAGTCATCACCATCATCATCCTGTCGGCACTGACCATTGGCGCCAAAACCTATGATCTGCCGCCCCTGGTGGAGAAGTCGCTCATCGTGATGGACAACGCCATCACCCTGTTTTTCCTGCTGGAAATCCTGTTCCGATTCGGTGTGTGCGCCAACAAGAAACGTTTTCTGTTCGACGGATGGAACCTGTTCGATACCCTGGTGGTCATCGGCAGCCTGATTCCTCTGGATAACTCCGAAGCGGTTCTGCTGGGACGTCTGTTGCGGGTTTTCCGGGTGTTGCGCCTGGTGTCGGTGGTTCCGGAGCTCCGGTTCCTGATCAACTCGCTGCTAAAAGCGATTCCGCGCATGGGCTACATCGCCCTGCTGATGTTCATCATTTTCTACATTTACGCGGCCATGGGTTCGATGTTCTTCGCCAGCGTGGACGAGGAGCTCTGGGGCGACGTGGCCATTGCCATGCTGACACTCTTCCGGGTGGCTACCTTCGAGGACTGGACGGATGTGATGTACGCCACCATGGAGCAGTATCCGCTGAGCTGGGTTTTCTACATCACCTTCATATTCCTGACGGCGTTTGTTTTCCTGAATATGATGATCGGGGCAATCCTGGAGGTTATGAGTGAGGAGCAGAACGCCAAGCAGGCCCAGAAGGCCCACGATGAGCGGGACGAAATTGCCCGCCAGCTCCAGGCCGTTCAGGTACAACTGGCGGAGCTGACGAAGCAGATCAGCGAAAAGCGCTGACTCAGAACGGCTTGGCCAGGGCCAAATGAAGAATGGCCGTAACCTGCACCAGGGCCAGTACCGCCGCGGAAATTCGAACGGGCTTTCCGAGGGTGGTTTTCAGGGCAAACACGCCAGCAATGATGTAGCCGACCAGTAAGACAATTTTGGCAATCAGCCAACCCGGAATGGCCGAAGCGTACCCGGCCACAAAAACCAGAGAGATCGCCGCCACCAGCAAAATGGTGTCGTTGATGTGGGGAATAAACCGCAGCGGTGTCTGTCGCCACCCAGGTCTTCCGACGGCGTCCAGGAGCAGACGCAGGGCAAAGAGGGTGATGGTGAGGTACGCGGTGGTCACGTGCAGGTGTTTCAGAATCATGTACGCGGTCATGAAAGTTCCTTAGTTAACAGGCGTTTTGCCGCATTGTACGCAATCTACCTACAAGCAGGTATGGTTAAGGCGGTTGTCAGGGTTTAACATATACACAGAATACATGTATATGAGAGACATCTATGCGGGCCATTCCTACTTCCCCTGAACGGGCGTCGGTCAGCGTCAGCCAATTATTTTCCTACCCCTTTCGGATTTTCTTTCTGTCCATGACCGTTCTGGCCCTTGCCGTCATTCCCCTCTGGGTGATGCAAGTCAATGGTGTTATCAGTCTTCCACTGGCCATGCCCGGATTATTCTGGCACCAGCACGAGATGTTGTTTGGCTTTCTGTCGGCAGCGATCGCGGGGTTCCTGTTAACCGCAGTGTGCGTTTGGACCCAGACAGAACGAACCCATGGATTCAGATTGGTACTGCTCTGGGGCGTCTGGCTGGCCGGCCGTGTACTGCTGGCAACCGGTGCTGACCTGCCCTTTTGGCTGGTTCTGGGAGTAAACCTGGCATTCCTGCCCCTGGTAATGGTGGATGCCGGCTGGCGTATCTGGCACGCCCGGCAAAAACGACAACTGATGATCATGGTGGTACTCGGCCTGCTTTGGCTGATGCAGATCGGCTTTGTCACCCGCCTCGACATGGCCTTCAGCTATGGTGCCCTGATCATGGCCATGGCACTGATCAGTATTGTCGGTGGCCGCATCACTCCGGCGTTTTCCACCGGCTGGTTGCGCCAGAGGGGACTCGACAGCAACGCTGTAAAGACCATTCCCGCGCTGGACATGGCAACTGTATTCAGCCTGATTCTGCTGATGGCATCCCTGGTGACTGGCTGGCAAACCGTTACTGGTTTGCTGGCGCTGCTGTCCGGTGGGCTTATGCTGGTGCGTCTGGCGGGATGGAAGGGCTGGCTCGTACGCCAGGAGCCCCTGCTCTGGATTCTGCACCTGTCCATCCTGTGGGTGCCGGTGGCCCTGTTCCTGCTGGCAGGCACACTGTTCGCGGGCTGGCCCTCCAACGCCTGGAGCCATGCCGCCGGCACC
>MRWF01015376.1_pt1 | contig 23317 bp, 19 predicted proteins | sample 1013331 | NCBI WGS metagenome assembly MRWF01 (sample SAMN06117577, study PRJNA244670) | biofilm metagenome | biome: Water; feature: Cathode Biofilm; material: Biofilm; isolation source: microbial consortium enriched at the cathode of a solar microbial fuel cell | place: USA: District of Columbia ... | reverse complement strand
TCAGATGATGGGCGGACTGGCCTATATGACCGGCCCGCAAGGGGCGCCCTGGCGGGCCGGTCATATAGGCCAGTCCGCCCATCATCTGAGCCACTTCGTCCAGGGCGGTGCGGTGTTCGTATGGACCCGGAAGAAAGCCTTTCTCTGAGCAATAGATCAGTCCGGGGTTCAGCTGTCGCAGTGTGTCATAGCCGAACCCAAGCTTGTCCAGCGCACCCGGACGGAAATTTTCGATGAACACGTCGCTTTGTGCGATCAATTCTTTCGCGACGCGTGCGCCATCTTCTGATTTCAGATTGATCGAGAGGCTTTTCTTGTTGCGATTGTACATCGAGAAATAGCCGGCACCCGACCCTTTCAGGCGACGGGTCTTGTCGCCGCCAATCGGTTCGACCTTGATGACTTCGGCACCCAAATCCGCGAGGATCAGCCCCGCGGCCGGCCCCATCACCATGTGCGTGAATTCCACCACGCGAATTCCGTCTAGTGGTCTCGAAGAAACAGTCATGAACAATACCCTTGGCTTCCAACCGTTTTAAAGGATATATCATTTATGGCAATCGCTTCTCTGGGAAATCCAGAGGTGAAATATTGAAAGTTGGAGAAAGGTAGGATGGCATGACGGCGAGTGAGGTGCTTATCAGCGAGGTCGGGCCGCGTGACGGGTTGCAGAACTGCAAATCCATCATGCCGACGGCTACCAAGAGTCGCTGGATCGACGCGCTGTCCAAGGCAGGCCTGCGCGAGATCGAGGTCGGCTCCTTCGTGTCGCCGAAGCTTCTGCCGCAAATGGCGGACACCGCACAGATCGTTGAACATGCAGTGAAAATTAAGGGGCTCGAAGTTGCCGTTCTGGTCCCGAACCTGAAAGGAGCGGAACTGGCCATCAAGTCCGGTGCGCACAAGATCACGCTGCCCCTGTCGGTCAGCGAAACCCATTCGATCCGAAATATCCGCCGAACGCATGATCAGGTCATCGAGGAGGCGCGTCGCATTTCGGATCTCATCTCGACGCTTCCCGAGGACAAGCGGCCGCATTTCGAGGGCTCTCTCTCGACAGCGTTTGGTTGCACGCTGGAGGGCCCGATAGACGAACGCGTGATTCTGAAATGCGCTGAACGTCTGATGGACGCCGGCTGCAGCGAAGTGGGAATATCTGACACGACCGGGTACGGGGATCCGACATCTGTGCGGAACCTGATCCGCGCCGTCCGGGGCGCGATTGGTGCCGGGAATGTCACCGGCGTTCACCTCCACAATACGCGCGGGCTCGGCCTCGCCAATGCGCTTGCGGCGTATGAGGAAGGGATCACCACCTTTGACAGTTCGCTTGGCGGGCTGGGCGGATGTCCGACTGCGCCAGGGGCCAGCGGCAACATCGTGACCGAAGACCTCGTCTTCATGTTTGAATCCATGGGCGTGAACACGGGCGTCAGCCTTGAGGGACTGTTCGAGGCGAGGGCACTTCTGGCCGAGGGGCTCCCGGAAGAAGAGCTTTACGGATTCACGCCGAATGCAGGTCTGCCTCTTGGCTTTGCCGGTGCGCCTGTGCCAGAGCCTGCCTGAAGATCTGGCGAGGCCGAATGAACAATCTACCTGCTCTTGTTACGCTGGTGGGCTATGCGCTCGGGCTCGTTGCAATCAGTGTTTGGGCGACGCGGAAGGCAAAGACCGAAGAGAGTTTCTTCCTCGGTGAACGAAATCTCGGACCCTGGGTTGCCGGGCTGGCCTATGCGGCGTCCAGTTCCAGTGCCTGGGTGCTGCTCGGATTTTCCGGCTTTGTGTATTCCGTCGGCCCGTCCGCGCTGTGGATGGTGCCGGGGATCCTCGTCGGCTACGCGGTTGTCTGGCTCTATGCCGGGCCGATCCTTCAGCGCTCCAGCCGCAGCGAAGGCCATGTCACCCTGTCCGATTTCCTGTCCGCCGGGACATCGGCGCGCATGGCAGGATGTATCCGGATTGCTGCGTCGATCATGATTGTTTTCTGCTTCTCGTACTATATCGCGTCGCAATTTCAGGGCGCTGGGGTTGCGTTTGACGGCATATTCGACACCGGACTGACAACCGGCGTCCTGCTCGGCGCCGGTATCATCCTCATCTACACTTTTCTTGGTGGCTTTCTGGCCGTGTCGCTGATCGATACGTTGCAGGGGCTTCTGATCGGCGCCGTTGCCATCATTCTGCCGGTCGTCGGGCTGTTCTATGCAGGCGGAATTGACGGGGTCAGCGAGGCGATGGCCACAATGCCACCAGTCTATTCGCAGCCCTTCGGGGGTGCGCAAGGCATGGCAGCTGTCGGCTTCGTGGTCGGCTTGTCGGCAACCGGCTTCGGTGCGCTAGGCCAGCCGCACCTCATTGCATGGATCATGGCCGCCAGAGACAAGAAAGCGCGCGTGCGCGGTGCGGGGGTCGCGATTGTCTGGGCGGCGCTCGTCTATACGGGCATGGCCGTGCTGGGCCTCGCCGGACGCGTGATCTTCGGCGCAGACGCCCCGGCGGAAGGCGTTTTCTTCGAAATCGCGAATCTGGCACTGCCTACCGTTCTGGCGGGTGTCATTGTTGCGGCGACCCTGTCGGCCATCATGTCCACCGTCGACAGTCAGCTGCTCGTCGCCGGCGCGGCGATCAGCCATGACCTTCGACTTGGAAAATTGTCCGGGGGCCGGGAAGTGCTCGTTTCGCGGCTGGCAGTTGCGGGAGTCTGTCTGGCGGCAGTATTCGTGACACTCGAACTGCCATCCACCATCTTTGAGCGGACCTTGTTTGCCTGGACAGCGCTCGGTGCCAGTTTCGGCCCGACCGTGGTCATGCGTGCTGCAGGGCACAGGGCGACAGGTGGAGCGGTGCTGCTGTCGCTGCTTACCGGCTTTGCGGCTTCTGTGGCATTCGAGTTCTTCCTGCCATCCGGTCCCGGAGCGGTCTGGGCACGGACCGTTCCCTGGGCGCTTGCGTTTCTTCCGCTCACGCTGTCTGCGGCCCTGCAGTCGTCCACAGGGCCGGCAAGATCATCCGGGAAGGCCTAGAACTCGACTCCATCATAGGCTTTCCAGTCGTCGGAGACGCGCTTTTCATCGATCAGGGTGCGCTGGAAAAGACGGTCTGCCTTGAACCATTGCCACACGCGCGAGCGCGCCTGTCCATCATCCGACAGCTGGATCATTTCATACAGGTAGAGATCCGGTTCACCGGTGCGGGTCCAGTTGAGCATCGTGGTCCGGTTGTAATCGTCCAGTTTCACATCGCAGGCCCAGCCATTGATGAATTCATTGTCCCAGAACAGTCGGTCGTCCTTGATCTTCGCCGGAAAGTCCCGCACCTCGCGCCGGCCATCAGCCCAGCGATAATGATTGGTCTGGTGATAGGGAGTTCCCTCATCCGGGAAGCGGCAGATCAGCCGGGATTGGTGTTCGTCCGTCTTGTTGCCGTCCGCATCATACACCCGGTAGACGCCCTCCCAGACGCCCTCATGCCGGGCCAGCAGGGGGAGGAGTTTCTTCAGTTCGGAAGCGGTGACAGTGGGCTGCATCGGATCGGGTCCTGTATGTTCTTGTTGCGTGGGCGCACGCATCAGCGTGAGAAAGCGCCGGTTGGATATCGTGATTAAAACCAGGTCAGACAGGGCTGCGACGACACGATGTGAAGTTTTGGCCTCGACCTGTCACATATTTGGTATACCAATACCCGGGCTGATGAAAGAGAGGAGCGTCACCAATGGAGAAATCCGGAGAATTTCGGCGAGGATGGCCCGTTCTGGCGGCTGCTTCTGTCGGCATCGGGCTGGGCATGTCCCCGCTGCCTTTCTACACGATCGGCGTTTTCATCCCGCCCCTGCTGGCTGAGTTCGGCGGGCAGGGATGGGATGTCGGGTTCATCATCAACGCTCTGGCAGTCTACACATTTGGCAGCATGGCCGCCGCGCCGATCATCGGTATCCTGGCCGAGAAGTTCGGGGCGCGGCGCGTGGCGCTGGTGTCCATCATCACTTTCTCGCTGTCTCTGATGGCGATCTCTCTCAATACCGGATCCAAATCCCTCTACATCCTGCTCTGGCTCCTGCTGGCCATGTCAGGCGTTGGAACCCTGCCGATCACTTTCACGCGCCCGGTGGCAAACTGGTTCAAGGCCAATCGCGGAATCGCCCTCGGCATCGCCCTGATCACGACGGGCGTGTTCGGTGCGCTGGCCAAATACTTCGCGCAATTCATGGTGCAGCATTCGGACTGGCGCCTTGCCTATGTTGCGGTGGGTTGTCTCCCGCTCGTGATTTCGCTCCCACTCTCGCTGGTTGCATTGCGCGATGTGGATGATGTGCCGGCATCTGAATCCGCTCTCACCCGGTTCAAGATCCCCATTCTCATGGTCAGCTTCATCGGTGCGCTGGGCTTCAGTGGGATCGTGATCAGCCAGGTTCTTGAATCCATTGCCAAGAATGGTGTGCGGTTCGAATATGTACTTCCATTTGCCTACATGCCGCTCGTGTTCATTCCGGTTGTCTGCATGTTGCTGTTCAAGGTCGGCACAAAGCCGCCGGAAGTGAAGAAGCACGACAATGGCGAGGCGGTCATCCTCCCCGGCATGACGCTTCGGGAAGCACTGCGCAGCTGGCGATTCTGGCTCCTGGCGATCTGCTTCGTGCCGATTTCCTACGCGGTCGGAGCGGTCATTCCGAACATCGAACAGGTCCTGACCCAATCGGGCATGGGAATGGACGAGGCCGTCGGCCTTGCCACGCTGACCGGTCTCGCTGTGCTTGGCGGACGTGTGATCGGCGGCTTCCTGATCGACCGGTTCTGGGCCCCGGCCGTTGCCTTTACCTTCCTGGCGTCGCCGGCCTTTGCGCTCTGGCTGCTCGGACATCCCGATGTCAACGCCAACACCGCCACGATTGCCATCTTGATGATCGGGTTCGGCGCGGGCGTCGAGTACGACTTCATGGCCTATATGGTCTCAAAATATTTCGGCATGCGGGCCTATTCCGCGATCTATGGCTCGATCTATGCCTTCTTCGGGATGGGGGCAGGTCTCGGGCCGGGCATCATGACCAATCTTGCCAATGGCAGCGGCATCAAGCTGATCGAGTGGGAAACCGGCTTGCTGCTCGGCAAGGACTGGCAATTCACGCTCACCACTGCCGGCATAATCCTCTTCGTCTCGACGGTGCCGCTCCTGTTCCTCGGACGATATCGATACACCGAAGAGGGGGATCATGCCGAGGCGATTGCGGAGGCCGAGGAGACAGTCGAAACGGCTCACGCCTGATCAAGGTGCTGATTTATCGACAGTTGTCCTGATTGACGCCGTGTCGGAGGGCTCTTTAGGTATGGGGCATGCCCCAGCATAAAGACCTTCTGACCGCGATCCGGCAAATCACGCGCGCCATCGATCTCAATTCGAAACGCCTGGCCAAGATGACAGGGCTGACGGCGCCGCAATTGCTGGTCCTCCAGACACTGGCTGGCGAAGGACCGAGCAAGCCGTCTGAAATCGCCCGACAGGTGCATCTGTCCCAGGCCACCATTACATCGATTGTGGACCGGCTAGAGGCTGCAGGTCTGGTCGAGCGTCAGAAGAACGAGACGGACCGTCGCGCGATAGACATCGTGATCACGCAGACTGGACTCACGCGGCTGGCAGAGGCGCCGGAAGCGCTTCAGGAAGGTTTCCTGAAACGCTTCGATTCTCTTGAATTGTGGGAGCAGAGTCTGCTGATCTCGTCAGTGCAGCGGCTCGCCGCCATGATGAATGCTGGCAGTCTCGATGCCGCGCCTATTCTGGAAGTCGGGGATTTGCAGAAAGAGAGCTGATCAGCTTTCTGCAACTTCCACCATGGTTTCTTCGTCCGGTTTGTCCCAGAGCAGGTGCCGGTCTTCGAGAACGATCAGGTTCTCGCGGCTGATTACTGTTCCGCCCGTCTGATAGCCCAGCAACTCCTTCGGCGAGATTTCCGGATGGCGTGCCAGGACCATGGTCTCTTCGGACGAGAAATTGGTCATGCCGCGGGCAATTTCCTCCCCACGCTCGTCATAGACGTGGATCACGTCACCTTTCACATACTGCCCCTGAATGGACTTGATGTCTTCGTGCAGGACGTGTTCCGGACTGTCAGACAGGCTGTTGGCCAGTTCGTCCCGGATGACAATACTGCCGGCGATCTGGAGGCGGTCTGTCAGCCAGGTTGCCCAGGCTGAAGCGGGCTTGGTGTGGGCCAGGCATTTCGTATGCGGGCGCTCATCATAGAGAACGGAAGACACCGGCGCTTCATGCTCACCATTTGCGATCAGCGTGGTGCAGCCGGCATTCTGGGCCATGTTGGCAGCCTGCATCTTGGTGAGCATTCCGCCGCTGCCGAGACTGCTCGTGCCCTCGGTCACCGCGATGTATTCGCTGACATCATGCACTTCCTCGACCAGTTTTGCGCCCGGCTCTTCAGGGTTCCGGTCATAAAGCCCGTCAATGCAGGTCAGGATCACAAGATGATCCGCCTGGATCATCTGGGCGACCTTGGCGGCCAGACGGTCATTGTCACCGACACGGATTTCTTCGGTCGTGATCGAATCGTTCTCGTTCACGATCGGCAGGATACCGCCCTGCAGCAGGCGGTGTACCGTGTTCTTGGTGTTCAGGAAGCGCTTGCGTTCCTCCATGTCCTGGAGGGTGACGAGTACTTGTGCGATATCGAATCCGAATTCGTGCGCTACCTGCTTGTAGGCATTCAGCAATAGAGGCATGCCGCATGCGGCAGCGGCCTGCTTGTCCCGCAGGCCAGCGGTTTCCGGGGTCTCGTTCAACATGTTCAGGCCCAGCGCGACGGCGCCGGACGAACACAGGACGACCTCGTATCCATCATTCCGCAATTTGGTGATGTCTTCTAACAGCCGTTGCATGAATGCCCAGCGCGGTGTGAGAAGGTCCGGGTTGGCGAGCAGGCTCGATCCGATTTTCACGACGATGCGTTTCTTGGAAGGCAAATTGGGCTCCGGTGGTTGCTTAGGGGCGGACATAGTTAGGTTTGGGAAGGGATGCAAATATTTCGCTTACAAAATACCATGAGACAAACTGCATCGACTCATTTCCTTTTCTCCAATGCCCATGATGGAACAAAATGGGCGGCAATATGGCGAGGGTCGGAACCTTGTGCATCTGTAATGAATTATTTGAATTCTAAATAAATCCTATTATCTCGCGGACCGAGCGAACAAAGGAACGAATGGGCATGAAAATACTTCTCGTCGGATGTGGTAAAATGGGCGGCGCGTTGCTGACCCAGTGGATGCGCGCAACATCGCACACCTACACCATCATCGACCCCTTCCTTGACGCCCCCGTAGAGGGGGCACGCCTGTTCAAGGATATCAACGCGCTTGAGGACGAAAAGTTCGATTTGCTGATCGTCGCGATCAAGCCGCAAATGATCGACGACATTTTGCCTGCGTATCAGAGCGTCCTTTCAGAGACAGGTGCTGTCGCCTCCATCGCAGCGGGGTGTTCGGTAAAACGGCTCCAATTGGCGCTGCCCGGATTCCCGGTCGTCCGGATCATGCCGAACCTGCCGTCCGCCATCGGTGCCGGAGTTGCCGGCCTGTATGCGAGCGCGGACGCGACCGATCACCACAAAGACACGGTCGAAGCCCTGATGCAGGCTGCCGGTACGGCGGTATGGGTGGACGATGAGGACCAGATCGACCGTGTGACCGCAGTCGCAGGCAGCGGTCCTGGATACGTCTTCGAGATTGCGCGGGCATATATCGAGGCGGCGACCGATCTTGGTTTCAGTGAAGACCAGGCCCGCGATCTTGTCCTGGGAACGCTGGACGGTGCCGTGCGCATGATCCTTGAAACCGGGGAACCGCCTGAAACCCTGCGAAACTCCGTGACCAGCAAGAACGGTACAACCGAAGCCGGACTGAAAGCCCTGAACGGAGAGGGCAAATTGTCAGACCTGCTGAAAGCTACGACCAAGGCTGCCTACAAGCGCGCCATCGAGCTGCGCTAGGCACCTGAACACGAACCCAGAGGACTAGACTTGACCACATTGGATTCAAAACTGAACGCCTACATTTCCGGACTTGGCCAGAATGCCCGAGACGCGGCAAAGGCCCTGCTGACCGCCACGACGGAGCAGAAGAATGCAGCATTGCGCGCGTCAGCCGCGGCGCTTCGCCAGTCGCAGGCTGCGCTGCTGTCCGCCAACAAGGCGGATGTCGACAGCGTCGCGGACAGTCGTCCGGACTCTTTCATTGATCGCCTGCGTCTGAATGATGAGCGCGTGGAGGCCATGGCTTCTGCGCTCGAGCAGATCGCGGAGCTTCCCGACCCTGTCGGGCGGCTTCTATCGACGACCCAACGCCCGAACGGCCTGACCATTGAGCGCGTCGCCGTTCCGATCGGCGTGATCGGCATGATTTACGAGTCCCGGCCGAATGTCGGCGCAGATGCAAGCGCGCTCTGCCTGAAATCCGGCAATGCCGTCATTCTGCGTGGCGGGTCCGAAAGCCGCCATTCCACACAGGAGATCGTGGCCTGCATGCAGAAGGGGCTTTCGGAGGCCGGACTGCCCGAGGCGGCAGTCCAGACCGTCGAGACCACGGACCGGAACGCCGTTACCGCACTCTTGCACGCGGTCGAGTATGTGGACCTGGTCATCCCGCGGGGAGGACGGGGACTCGTGGAGCTTGTCCGGGACGAGGCAAAGGTCCCGACGCTTCTCCATCTGGATGGCAATTGCCACAGCTATATCCATGCAGATGCGGACATCGAGAAATCGCTGGAAGTGGTACGCAATGCCAAGCTTCGGCGCACTGGTGTGTGCGGCGCAACGGAGAGCATTGTCGTCGACCGCGCCATCGCCGAAACCGTCATTCCGCGGCTTGTGGACGTCATGCAGGGATGCGAGCTTCGCGGTGATGCTGAGGCCTGCAAGATTGCACCGGGTCTGGCGCCGGCCAGCGATGACGACTGGTCGACCGAGTATCTCGACACGATCGCATCGGTGAAAGTGGTCGACGGGCTTGAGGAAGCCATCGGCTTCGTCAGCCGCCATTCGTCCGGTCATACGGATGCCATCCTGACCGAGAACAGGGATGCAGCCCGCCGGTTCATGACCTCCATCGACAGCGCCGTCGTCATGCACAATGCGTCGACACAGTTTTCCGACGGCGGGGAATTCGGCATGGGCGCGGAAATCGGCATCGCGACCGGCAAGATGCATGCGCGCGGCCCGGTGGGACTGGAGCAGCTGACCAGTTTCAAATATCTGGTACATGGAAATGGCCAGACCCGGCCCTAGACGCAGTTATCCTGAGCGCGGCCATGGGGGGCGCGCTTTTCCGTAATTCACGAGAACAGCGAGACCAATATGACAATCAGCGTTCCCGAAATGATTTCACTCGGGGCCTATTTCGTCCTGATGATGGCCATTGGACTGTATGCCTACCGGGAGTCCACGAGCGACGTTTCCGAGTACATGCTGGGCGGCCGCAACCTTCATCCCGCCGTCGGCGCTCTGTCTGCCGGCGCATCCGACATGAGCGGCTGGATGCTCATGGGCTTGCCAGGGGCCATTTATGTCAGCGGGTTTTCGGAGGCCTGGATTGCCGTTGGCCTGACCATCGGAGCGTACCTCAACTATCGGTTCGTTGCACCCCGCCTGCGGATCTACACAGAGATGGCGGATGATTCGATCACCATTCCGGACTTCTTCGAAAACCGCTTCCACGATACCAGTCACGCCTTGCGCACCATTTCCGCCCTGGTGATCATCGTATTCTTCACCGTTTACACATCGTCCGGCATCGTGGCGGGCGGGAAACTGTTCGAATCCGCCTTCGGCATGAACTACCAGCTTGGCCTGTTCGTCACGGCAGGGGTGGTGCTTGCCTATACCGTGATCGGCGGCTTTCTCGCGGTCAGCCTGACAGATTTTGTCCAAGGCTGTATCATGTTCATCGCGCTGATCCTCGTCCCGGTGATCGCCTTCTTTGTGGTGGGCGGCTGGAGCGGCATGGAAGCCGCCATCGCGCAGGCACCTGCACATGTGAACCCGAATTCGGGGGCAGTGGGCCCATCGCGGGAGCAATTCTTCGACATGTGGCCGGAAGGCATGACCGTGCTGGGTCTGATCTCTCTGCTCGCATGGGGGCTCGGCTATTTCGGCCAGCCGCACATCATTGTGCGCTTCATGGCGATCCGGTCGCTGAAGGACATCAAGACCGCCCGGGCGATCGGCATGAGCTGGATGATCGTAACGGTCATCGGAGCCGTCTTCGTCGGGGCCGTCGGTGTCGCCTATGTTCAGCAGAATGAACTCGGGGGACAGCTGACCGACGCAGAGGCCATCTTCATTCTGCTCTCGCAAATCATCTTCCATCCGCTGGTGGCCGGATTCCTGCTCGCGGCCATTCTGGCCGCCATCATGAGCACGATTTCTTCCCAGCTTCTGGTCTCGTCCAGTTCCATTACGGAAGATGTCTACAAGACCTTCTTTCGCCGGGAAGCGACGCAGTCGGAACTGGTGCTGATCGGGCGGATCGCAACCGTGGCGGTCTGTCTTGTCGCCATTGCGCTGGCCTTCAATCCGAACAGCAACATCCTGAATCTCGTGTCGAATGCCTGGGCCGGATTTGGTTCGGCCTTCGGCCCGATCATCCTGCTCAGCCTGTTCTGGCGTGGTCTGACCCGGGATGGGGCCCTGGCGGGCATGATTGTCGGTGCGATCACCGTTCTGGTCTGGCTTTACGTCCCGTTGTTGCCGACCGAGGACGGCCCCGTTCCGCTGGAATCCCTGCTGTACGCAATGATCCCCGGCTTCTTCCTGTCGGGCGCTGCGGCCTGGTTGGTGAGCACGATTGGCCGTTCGGTGAAGCCGAAAGTGGCGGCCGGCTTTGACGACATGGCGGACACGATGAACAACGGGTCCTGACCCATCACCGCCCCTCCGTTCGGAGGGGCGGTGACACGCCCTGCCTTCGGCGTTATGAAATGATAACGCAAACATTTTCGAAGCGGTGACCGAAAGGCAGACAGCTTCGTGGAAGGAAACGGGGCAAGATCGTGAGACAGTTTTTCAGGCGATTCGCCATCCTCATCACCGCCATGGTGGCGGTTGGCAGCGTGCCGGCCGCCGTTGCGGAAGACGGGTATGAGCTGTGGCTGCGCTACGCGCCCCTGAGTGAACCGCCCAAGTCTGCGGCTCGGCATGCCATGGCGGCCTGTTCCAATCCGTCCGACACATTGCGCGCCGCGCTGGACGAGATAGACCGGGCTACGGAAGCCATGCTTGGCGCAGGTTTGCCACGCACGGACATGCTCGAGGGCGGCACGCTGGTTCTGGCCAGTCCTGACTGTTCCGATGCGTTGACCGGTCTGCCGCTGCCGCCTGAGGCGCAAGTCGGGACAGAAGGTTTCGTCATCAGGGAGATCCGGCATTCCGGACGTCAGGTCACACTGATCTCCGCCCGGTCGGACATCGGCGTCCTCTATGGCACATTCGACTATCTTCTCCGCATGGCGCGCGGCGAGGAACTCACCGGCGTGAACATCCTGTCGCGCCCGAAAACCAAACTGCGTCTCCTGAACCATTGGGACAATCTCGACCGGCATGTCGAGCGCGGCTATTCGGGGCAATCGATCTGGGACTGGCACAGGCTGCCGGGATATCTCGATCCAAAGTATACGGATTATGCCCGCGCGAATGCTTCCATTGGTATCAATGGCGTCTCCCTGACCAATGTGAATGCAGACGCGACCGTGCTGACGCCGCACTATCTGGAAAAGGTGGCGGCGTTGGCCGACGTCTTCCGGCCGTATGGCATCAAGGTCTATCTCACGGCGCGTTTTTCCGCGCCGATGGAACTGGACGGATTGCCCACCGCCGATCCGCGCGACGCTGCCGTGCAGGCTTGGTGGCAGGCCAAGGTAGACGAGATCTATACCCGTGTGCCGGATTTCGGCGGCTTCCTTGTAAAGGCCAATTCCGAAGGTCAGCCCGGCCCACAGGATTATGGCCGCAGTCATGCGGAGGGCGCGAACATGCTGGCACGGGCGCTTGCGCCCCATAATGGGAAGGTGATGTGGCGAGCCTTTGTCTACTCCGCAGAGGAGCCGGAGGATCGGGTCAAGCAGGCCTATACCGAGTTTGTGCCGCTTGATGGACAGTTTGCCGACAATGTTCTCGTCCAGGTCAAGAACGGCCCGCTGGATTTTCAGCCGCGTGAACCCTTTCATCCCTTGTTTGGTGCGATGCCGGAAACGCCGCTGATGATGGAACTCCAGATCACCAAGGAATATCTGGGCTTTGCGACCCATCTGGCCTATCTGGGCACGCTTTGGGAAGAAGTCCTGTCGGCGGAAACCCATGCGGTCGATGAACGCGCGTCCGTGGCCTCAGTGATTGATGGCACAGCGCATGGCTACGAGATCACCGGCATGGCGGGCGTTGCCAATATAGGCAGCGACCGCAATTGGTCGGGGTCGATCTTCGACCAGGCAAATTGGTACGCCTTCGGACGGTTGGCATGGGATCCGGATGCCTCCGCCGAAGCGATTGCCCGTGACTGGACGGAATTGACGTTCAGCCGCGCCCCGGAAGTTGCGGACGCGATCACCCAGATGATGATGGATTCGCGCGAAGCGGTGGTGAATTACATGACACCGCTCGGGCTGACCCACCTGATGGGCACTGGCCATCATTACGGTCCGGCGCCTTGGGTAGACGATCTCGGACGTGCGGACTGGACCCCTTACTACTATCACAAGGCCACGCAGGAAGCGGTCGGTTTTGACCGTACGGAGACCGGCTCGGGCGCAGTGGATCAGTATGCTGGCCCGGTTGCTCAGGAATGGGCGAGCCTCGACACGGTACCGGACGAATTGCTGCTCTGGTTCCACCGTGTCGGCTGGGATCATGAGTTGGACAACGGCAACACGCTCTGGCAGGAACTCGTGCGCCGTTATGATCTCGGCGTGTCTCAGGTCGCGGCGATGCAGGCAGTATGGGCATCCCTGGAGGACGAGATCGATGCAGACCGCTTCGAACAGGTTTCAGCCTTTCTCGCCATCCAGTCCCGGGAAGCGGTCTGGTGGCGCGATGCCTCCATTGCCTATTGGCAGAGCGTGAACGGCCTGCCTCTGCCGGACGGCGCCGTGCCACCCGAACATGATTTGGCCCATTACAAGGCGCTCAGCTTTCCCAATGCGCCGGGGCAGGGAGAATAGGTCAGGTAGCGCCGGTGAGCCTGTTTGCAGACGCTGCAAAAAGATCGTCCAGGAATTCACTGACCGCCCGAACACGGGTGGTGCCGTGCACATCTTCGTGGACGGCCAGCCAGAAGGCGCGTTCGATGCACACCTGATCCGGCAGAACATGCACAAGGTTCGGATCGCCCGCCGCGATGAAGTGCGGCAGCACCGCCAGCCCCGCGCCCTCACGTGCCATCTGCCATTGGGCCACGATGGACGGGCTGCAGAAGCGCGGCGTCAGGCCCGGGGCGATGTCTTCGTGATAGCGGAGCTGGCTGGAATAGATGAGATCGTCGACATAGCCGATCAGGTCGTGCTCGGCGAGGTCACCGACCTGTGTGACCGGACGGGTGCGCGCAAGGTAATCCGGATGCGCGTACATCTGCAGGACATAGTCCGACAGTTTGCGCACTTTCACGCGACCCGCTTTCGGGCGGGTCAGCATGATCGACATGTCGGCTTCGCGCTTCGGCACGCTGACAAAACCCGAGACCGCAATGATGTCGAGCCCGATATGCGGGTGGCGCGCCGCGAAGTCTGCCATCGCGGGCGCGATCAACAGGCTACCCAGCCCTTCTGTGACGCCGAGGCGCACCCGTCCGGCGGCAAACGGCCCATCCCGGTCTGACAGAGCGGCAATCTCGGACGCTGTATGCTCCAGCCCCTCCACCTTGTCGGCGACGCTCTGGCCCAACGGTGTCAGCACATGGCCCTTCGGCGTGCGTTCGAACAGTTCCAGCCCAAGGTCGGTTTCCAGCCGCCGCAGTCGTCGGCTGATCGTTGTGGGATCCAGGCCGGTTCGGGTGGAGACATCCGCAAGACGCGGGTGACGGCTGACGTCAAGCAACAGCCGGAGATCGTCCCAGTTCATGAATATACACCTGCGAAAATGCAGTCATTGGCTGCGATATTGTCCATTTACCGGGAATTATACGCAAGATAGGGTCGCGTCAAAATCAAAGGGAGTTCCACATGCGCGAAGTGCATCACTTCATTGGCGGCAAAACCGTCACGGGCACATCCGGCCGGTTTGGCGACATCTACAATCCGAATACGGGCGAGGTGCAGGCGCGCGTTGCCCTCGCCACCGAAGCCGAACTCGCCGCCGCTGTGGCAAACGCGTCAGAGGCGTTCCCGGCCTGGGCCGCGACCAACCCCCAGCGCCGTGCGCGGGTCATGTTCGAATTCAAGCGCCTCCTGGAAGCGAACTTGGACGAACTGGCCGAGCTGCTTTCGTCAGAGCATGGCAAGGTCGTCGCCGACTCGCGCGGCGACGTGCAGCGCGGCATCGACGTGGTCGAGTTCGCCTGCGGCATCCCGCATCTTCAGAAGGGCGAATATACGGAGGGCGCAGGCCCCGGCATTGATGTCTATTCCATGCGCCAGCCGCTCGGTGTCGTTGCTGGCATCACACCGTTCAACTTCCCCGCCATGATCCCATGCTGGATGGCCGCCGTGGCGATCGCCTGCGGCAATACCTTCATCCTGAAACCGTCCGAAAAGGACCCGTCCGTGCCGATGCGGATGGCGGAATTGTTCCTTGAAGCCGGTGCGCCCGAGGGTGTTCTGAATGTGGTCAATGGCGACAAGGTGGCCGTCGACGCCATTCTCACCCATCCGGACATCAAGGCCGTCAGCTTTGTCGGGTCGTCCGATATCGCACAATATGTCTATGCCACCGGCACGGCGCACGGAAAGCGCGTGCAGGCCATGGGCGGGGCGAAGAACCATGGCATCATCCTGCCGGATGCGAACATGGAACAGGCGGTGAAGGACATTGTCGGCGCGGCCTATGGCTCGGCGGGCGAGCGCTGCATGGCGCTGCCGGTGGCCGTGACCGTCGGCGAGAAAACAGGCGATGAGTTTGTCGAGCGCATGTTGGATGCAGCGCGCGGCCTGAAGGTCGGTGTCTCGACTGACCCGGATGCGCATTACGGCCCGGTGGTCTCTGCGGCGCACAAGGCGAAAGTGGAGAGCTACATCCAGATGGGCGTCGACGAGGGCGCGGACCTGTTGCTGGATGGACGTGGCCTCACCATGCAGGGCGCCGAGGGCGGCTATTTCATCGGGCCGAACCTGTTCGACAATGTGAAGCCGACCATGCAGTCCTACAAGGAAGAGATCTTCGGACCGGTGCTGCAGGTGGTGCGTGCGGAAAGCCTTGAAGAGGCGGTCGCCCTGCCGAGCAATCACCAATACGGAAATGGCGTGGCGATCTTTACGTCAAATGGCCGTGCCGCCCGCGAGTTCGCGGCGCAGGTCAATGTCGGCATGGTCGGCGTGAACGTGCCGATCCCGGTGCCGGTAAGCTATCACACGTTCGGGGGCTGGAAGCGTTCGGCCTTCGGCGACACGAACCAGCACGGCCCGGAAGGCGTGCGGTTCTGGACGAAGATCAAGACGATCACCCAGCGCTGGCCGGAAGGTGATATCGGCGATCAGGCGTTTATCATTCCGACGATGGGGTAGAGCTTTGGCTATCAGGGTCGCCGCAGGTTGTGCCGCCCTGGTGCTGACGGGGGGCCTCGCCGCCTGCAGCGGGCAGGAACGGCCCGATGGACTGTCTAAGTCTGATGCGCAATGTGTGAAAGATTTCAACGATGCAGCAAAGGCCAGGATGAATTCGATGCAAGGCGAACTTTCGCTTGATCAGGTTGACTGGAAAATCGTTACAAACCTCAGCGAAGGTGTGATCACCGCGAAACTGATGCCCCACACGGAGCCGTCTATACGTGGCGGTGGTGGAGAATACCGATACTCCTGCGCGGACAAGACCTTGGAGCTTGTGCAGGGATACAGGTAAACCTTATTCCGACGATGGGGTAGTGAAAGCGGAGCAAGACGAGGTTCGATAAGATGACGCTTCTTAGGTCGTTGATAGCGATTTTGATCGCCTCGCTTTCTGGGTGCTTGGTGGCAAGTGCGGATTCCGACGATGTGCTGGACATCGGACAGCTTACCGTAAGGGTCGCTGATCCAGTCAGCATCAGCGACCACCAGGAAGTTGCTGATTTCGATATTGTGCGGATTAGTTTGAATGGCGAGGTTGTAGCGGGCTTTTATGCCGGGAATCACCCATCCTTTAAAGCTGAAGCCATCCAGTCACAGTGCGAGGGTGGCGGCTCAGTGCAATTGTTCCGGAGCACGGATGACTCAGCGGACAAGGTTGATTTCCTGATAGTGTCAGATAACCAGTGGCCAAGCGACGTTCACTTCTGGGTAAACTCGAAGTCTGAAATAGCCAACCTCTCTTCATCCATAGAATTTGAATTCGAGAATGGCGGAATATGCCGCCTGCCGCCCAACTAGTTCAGAAAGCAGCATTAAAGAGCAACTGATCAATGACGTCATACAACACAATCACTTTCGAACATTCCGACCGCGTCGCGCTGGTCACGATCAACCGGCCGGAGAGCCTGAATGCACTGAACCAGGAAGTCATGGGCGAGGTCGCGGACGTGTTCGCCCGCATCGACCGAGACAAGGATATTGCCGTCAGCGTGCTGACCGGCGAGGGCCGGGCCTTTGCGGCGGGCGCCGACATCAAGGAAATGCAGCCGCAGAGCTTCTCCGACATGTATGTCGACGATTTCTTCGGCCTGTGGGACCGGTTCGCGGCCTGCCGCAAGCCGGTGATCGCGGCGGTGAACGGCTTCGCCCTCGGCGGCGGCTGTGAACTGGCCATGATGTGCGACATGATCATCGCCTCCGACAAGGCCAAATTCGGCCAGCCGGAAATCAAGCTGGGCGTCACGCCGGGCATGGGCGGCTCCATCCGCCTCACGAAAGCTGTCGGCAAGGCCAAGGCCATGGACATGGTGCTGACCGGCCGGATGATCGACGGTGCCGAAGCTGACCGGATCGGCCTCGTCTCCCGCGTCGTGCCGCATGAGACGCTGATGGACGAGGCGATGGCAGCGGCGAAGGAAATCGCAGGCTTCTCCATTCCGTCCATCATGGCGGCCAAGGAAATGGTCGGGCGCGCTCTGGAGGTCTCCACCGCGGAAGGCGTGAAATTCGAGCGGCGCCTGTTCCAGGGCCTGTTCGGCACCGCCGACCAGAAGGAAGGCATGAGCGCCTTCGTCGAAAAGCGCGCGGCCGACTTCAAGGACAAATAGGCTCGCATCGGAGTGCACATTACACCGCGCCGCAAGAGCGCGGGGACAAGGGAGTACAACATGACGAAGATCGCATTCATTGGCCTGGGCAATATGGGCTCGGGCATGTGCGCCAATCTGTGCAAAGCAGGGCACGATGTGCGGGCTCTCGACCTGAATGCGGACGCTGTGAAGGTCGCTGAATCCAATGGCGCACAAGCCGCGGCGACGATCTCTGACGCGGTGAGTGCAGCCGACGTGATCGTGTCCATGTTGCCGGCAGGCAAGCATGTCCTGTCGGTCTATTTCGGAGAGGACGGCGTCGCTGCACATGCCGCGCCCGGAGCGCTCTTTCTCGACTGCTCTACCATTGCGGTGGAAGATGCGCGCGAAGCCGCGTCAAAGGCTGAAGCAGCAGGTTTCCTGATGGCGGATGCGCCCGTCTCGGGCGGTACAGCGGCGGCCGATGCCGGCACATTGACCTTCATGGTCGGCGGTCCGGACGAAGCCTTTGCGAAGGCAAAGCCGATCCTCGACGCGATGGGCAAGAACATCTTCCATGCCGGCGCCAGCGGGAATGGACAGGTTGCGAAGATCGCCAACAACATGCTGCTGGGCATCTCCATGATCGGCACCTGCGAGGCGTTCAATCTGGCGGAAAAGCTGGGCCTCGACGCGCAAACCTTCTTCGATATTTCCTCTACTGCCTCCGGCCAGTGCTGGAGCATGACGAGTTATTGCCCCGCGCCGGGCCCGGTTCCGACCGCTCCGTCAAACAGGGACTATCAGCCCGGGTTCGCGGTGGCGATGATGCTGAAGGATCTGCACCTGGCCGCCGGCGCGGCGAAGACCGCCGGCGCGCAGGTCACGCTGGGCGAGATGGCAGAGAAGATCTATGCCGACCTCGATGCCCGGGGTCATGGCGGGCTCGATTTCTCCAGCGTCATGAAAGACCTGAAGCAGCAGCTAGGCTGAGCCAAGCGACCGGACGAAATCACGGATCGCGTCCAGCGATTGCGGCTCGTTCAGGAAAGGCGTGTGACCCCGTCCCGGGACGGTGAGCAATGCGCTGCCCTTGTGCCGGCGTTGCATGCGCCGTGCGGTCTTGTCGCTCAGGATGTCTGACGTCTCGCCCCGGATGATCAGGAGCGGTATGGATTTCATCGCGGCGAATACGCGCCACATCGCGAAATTCACGCGCCATCCGGGTGTTGTGCTGCCCATGCCCTGCACAATGACGGGATCATAATCGAACACGATCTTTCCATCGGCCCGCTCGACGCAGGTGCGCCGTGCAAAGGCCATCCAGTCCTCCTCCCCATACTCCGGATAGACACCTGCCTGTGTCTGTCCGATCGCCGCCGCGGCGTCCCCCCAGCTGTCGAAAATCTCGTTGCCCCCGGCATAACCGGCGATGCGTTTCAGGCCAGCCGGATTCACTTCCGGCCCGACATCATTCATGACGATGCCGCGTATCTTTTCGGGAAAGGCCTTGGCCATCAGCATCGCCATCAGTCCGCCCATGGACGTACCGATCAGGATCACCTTGTCCAGTTTCAGGTGGGCCATGAGCGCAGCCATGTCCTGCGCGTAGAGCGGAGGCTGGTATGTGGCGCCGCCCGGGTCGCAGTCCGATTTTCCACGCCCCCGTACATCCACGGAAATGAAGCGAGCCTCCAGGCCGAGCCCCTCCATCATCGGCTCGAAATCCTTGTGGTTCCGGGTCAGCCCGTGCATGCACAGAATGACCGTGTCGCTGTCTTTCGGGCCATAGTCGGCGGCGTAGAGCGTCAGCCCGTCATGGGCGGTGTAGAAGACATCTCGCTTTTCCATTTTGCCGCCTAGACCAGTTTGGCGGCGCGTTCGGCGTCGCGGCTGTAATAGCGTCCCGACAGGACAAGGAACAGGATGCTGGCGGCGTTCAGCAGCAGGATGATCTCCAGTGCTGATTTCAGCGGCGTGGCCGAACCGGCATCGGAGAATTGCACGCTCAGCCAACCCGCAAAGGTCGGCCCGCCGCCGATGCCGATCAGGGTCAGGCAAAGCAGCATGAAGGCCGATGCAAAGGAGCGCATGCGCAGGCCGACCAGTTCCTGCGACGCAGTGTAAGCCACGCTGGCATAGATCAGGCCGACGAAACTCGGAACGATGTTCCAGGCATAGGCCAGCAGGATGCTGTCAGCCTGCAGGAACAGCCAGGCGAAAGGCAGGGCCAGCGCGCCACATGCGGCGATGGTCCAGGGACGCCAGGCCAAGTTCTTTGACGACAACCGGTCGCAGATCCTGCCGACCACGACTGCACCCACGCCGCCCACACCGCCAATCAACAGGCCGAGCGGAATGGAAACATCGCCGGGCCCGACATCGAATGTGCGCTGAAGGTGGCTGGAGGTAAAGACGAGGAAGGCGTTGGCTGAAATGCATATCAGGCAGCATCCGGCGAGCAGAAGCAGGAAGGAAGTCTGACCCGAGATGAATTTCAGCGTCTCGCCAATCGAGGGGGCTTCGCCATCATCGACGCGCTGCTCGATGGCGCCGCGCTTCGGTTCCTTCAGGGTGAACCGCACCAGCAGAGCCAGAAGGAGGCCGGGAATGCCCGCCACGAAGAATGCTGCCCGCCAGCCCAGCGCCTCATATACCAGCCCGCCCAGCATGAAGCCGCCGAGAATGCCGAAGCCAATTCCGGTGGTGTAGATGCCAAGCGCCGTGGCGCGCTCATGCGGGGCGTAGAGGTCGGAAATGATCGACGTGGCCGGCGGCGTGCCCCCGGCCTCGCCAACTCCAACCCCCATGCGGGCGATCAGCAGGTGCCAGAAATTCTGCGCCAGGCCGGAAATCGCCGTCATGCCGGACCAGACCGCAAGCGACAGGGAGATGATCGTCCGCCGATTGCCGCGATCTGCCCACATGGCCATGGGAATGCCGAGCGTTGCGTAGAAGGCCGCGAACGCAAGACCGGTCAACAGACCAAGCTGGGCGTCGTCCAGTCCGAGGTCCGCCTTGATCGGCTCCAGCAGAATGACGAGGACCTGCCGATCGATATGGTTGAATGTGTAGACCAGCGTCAGCAGTGCCAGCACATAGGCGCGTGATGCATTGCGAGAGGTCTGGGAGGGGGCGGCCGCAGTCTGTGTCATGAGCATCCTTCAGGGCGCGGCGAACCGCGCGCAACAGTTTGCAATGTCCTCGGGAGGGACGGGCCGACGATCCACGGAGGAACAGGTCGCCGGCCCGCTCGATTGATCAGAAGTCAACCGAGATTGAGGCCGTGAGCGTGCGCGGCGGACCGTAGAAGGCCGAATACGCACTGTCGAAACCAAGCTGGCTCGGCGTGACGAAATTGTAGCCTGCGACGCGATATTCCTCATCCGTCAGGTTGCGTCCGTGAATGCCAAAGCGCAGATGTTCGGAGGGAGACGTCCAGACGAAGCTGAGATCCAGCAACGTGTAGGCATCGGGATCGAGCGCTGGGCCACCATTCGGGAACAGCACGTTCGTGCCCGGCGCGAAGCCTTCATTGTCGATGTTGAAGAGATTGTATTCGTCCCGATAGGAGGCCGAGCCGGTGATCGAAATCGTGCCGAACTCCGGTCCGAAATCGCGCATGTAATTCAGGGACAATTGGCCCTGCAGTTCCGGCGTATTCTGCGTCACGAACTGGTCCGCGATGTTGGTTCCGGCGGAGATGATCTCCTGGATCTCTGCATCAATGTAGCCGAGATTACCCATCAAGGTGAATTCGTCATTGATGAACCAGGTGCCTTCAAGTTCGAGGCCGGTATATTCCGATGAACCGGCATTGAAGACCGAGGACACGAAGGTGTCATTGACGCCGTCATTGTCGGAGTCTGCCCCGCTCTGCACGGTGATCTGCTGGTCTGTGTATTCGGCGAAGAAGACAGCGGTGTTCAGCAGAAGACGGTCTTCGAAGAAGCTGCCTTTCACGCCGATTTCGTAGCTGTCGACCTTTTCCGGTCCGAAGCCTTCCTCGGACAATCCAAGCGGATCGAGGTCTGCCCTGGCGCGCGGATCGAAGCCGCCTGCCTTGAAGCCCTGCGCATAGGTTGCGTAGAGGTTCAGGTCATCGGTCGGCTTGTAGGACACGGAGAAGCGCGGCGTGAATTCCTCGTCCTCGCGGTTCAGGCCGACATAACCGGTCTGTGTCGTGAAGAAGATGGACGTCGTGTTGGTCGGATCGAATGATCCGGAGCCCAGTCCCAGCCACAATTCCCGTGTCACGTCTGCAGTTGTCTCGTCCTTGGTGAAGCGGCCGCCGAGGGACACGCTCCACTGATCGGTGACGTCATAGGTGAAGTCGCCATAGACGGAGAAGTTTTCCTTGTCCTGTTTGCCGGCCTGGTAGACCGTCAGGCCCAGCGCGCTGAGCAACAGGTCGAATGCGCCGTCTGCGCTGCCGTCCAGATAGTAGATGCCGGCAACACCCGACAAGCGATCGCCATTGTAGAGCAGCTGGAATTCCTGGCTGAACTGGTCATCATTGTAATAGGCAGGGACATCAAAGTCCGGATTCGGCAGGGCGTCGAAATCGATCGGCGTGACCGTGGCACCTTCGCGATAGGCGGTGATCGATTTCAGCGTCACGTCATTGTTAAGGTCCCATTCGCCGGTCAGGGAGTAGCCTTCGGTCTCGACAGAGTTGTTGTCGCCAAGACCGGCGCGCGTGTCGTAGACATTGTCCGTTACCGGCAGGGTTCCGTCACCGCTCGGAATCAGGCGATGGCCGTGCTTGGCATTGGAATCGTCTTCCGACTTGTCATAGGAGAAGCGGAAGAAGAGCGAGTCCGTCGGCGACCATTCGGCGCTCGCGCGATAGGCCAGGACGTCCTTGTCGTAATGATCGGCGCCGGTGAACAGGTTCTCGCCATAGCCGTCGCGCTGATAGCTGGCGATGGCACCGCCAACCTTGAACGTGTCGCTCAGCGGCACCGAGCCGGACACGATCGTGTCGAACTGGCCGTAGGACCCGAAATTGACCTTGGCTTTCAGATCCGGTTCGTCGTCCATCTTGGCGGTGACGTACTTGATGGCGCCGCCAATCGTGTTGCGGCCATAGAGCGTGCCTTGCGGTCCGCGCAGGACTTCGATCCGGTCGATATCGAAAATGTCGAGGATCGCGCCTTGTGGGCGGGCGATATAGACATCGTCGACATAAAGGCCGACACCGGGCTCGAAGCCCCAGAGCGGGTCCTGCTGGCCCACGCCGCGAATGAAGGCGATCAGGGTGGAGTTGGAGCCGCGGGCAACTTCGATCGTCGCGTTCGGTGTCGAGCGCTGGATGGAGGTGATGTCCACCGCGCCGGTGGCTTCCAGTTGCTCGCCGGAGAAGGCGGAGACGGAAAGCGGCACATCGATCAGGTCTTCCTCTCGGCGCTGCGCCGTGACGGTGACACGGCCGAGCGTCCGCGCTTCTTCCTCGTCATCAGCCGCTTCCTGTGCGTGCACGGCATACTGGCCTGCGGTCAGCGCAAGCGCCGACACAAGACCGAATCTCAGCGTATTGAATTTCTGGTATCCCAATTTTTCCTCCCGAGGATTCTCTGTATTTGACGGGAGTTTTCCAGAAACCGCACATGACGGCGATGACATGTCGGCTCAGCCGGAGTGAACATTTTCGCTCAAGGCGGTCAGGCTTGTGCAGTTTGGAGAGAGGATTTTGCATAGGCGGCGGGCGAGACGCCGCGCATTTTCTTGAAGGCCCGATTGAAGGCCCGGACATCGGAATAGCCCAGGGATTCCGAAACCTGGGACACGCTGGTGCCTTGGGCCAGCATCAGGCCGGCGCGTTCCGCGCGGCTCTCCTGCAGGATGTCGCGGAAGCTTGTACCTTCCTCGCTCAGACGGCGGCGCAGCGTGGCGACACTTATCCCCATCCGGTCTGCGACGGCCTGCTGGGTTTCCAGCCCGTCCGAAATCAGGTCCGCCGTGCGCACGGCATAGGGGCGGGCGTCCGGGGAGGGGATGAC
>MRWF01028592.1_pt1 | contig 23429 bp, 17 predicted proteins | sample 1013331 | NCBI WGS metagenome assembly MRWF01 (sample SAMN06117577, study PRJNA244670) | biofilm metagenome | biome: Water; feature: Cathode Biofilm; material: Biofilm; isolation source: microbial consortium enriched at the cathode of a solar microbial fuel cell | place: USA: District of Columbia ... | reverse complement strand
GTAGCGGTTGTAGAACCGGCTGGTCCAGCTGTTTGAAGTGATCAAGCCGGCACCCGGGCAACTTGCGGAAGGGGCGGCTATTGAGCTTCTCCAACAGCTCACGGATGGTGGCGTTGAGCTGCCCCAGGGAGAAGTGCTGACGGTGGCGCAGGGCCGCCAGGATCCAGCGCTCAACGATCAATACGCCACCTTCCACCTTGGCCTTGTCACGGGGCTTGCGAACCCGTGTGGGGACAACGGCCACGCCATAATGGCTAGCCATATCCTGATAGGTCGGATTGAGATCCGGCTCGTAGCGATGGGCCTTGCTGACCCCGGAACGGAGGTTATCCGGAACCACCAGTTCCGGCACGCCGCCCAAGAACTCGAAAGTCCGGATGTGAGAGCCGATCCAGTCCGGCAGGGTCTGGCTCCAGGTGGCCTCGGCGTAGGTGTAATTGGACGCACCCATCACCGCCACAAAGACTTGCGCCTCATGGATCTCACCGGTGGTGCGATCCATGACGGGCACCGTGTGCCCAGCATAGTCCACGAACAGCTTTTCACCGGCTCGGTGGTCCTGACGCATCACCAGGTCCAGCTTGCCCTGCCAGGCCCGGTAGTGCTCGCAGAACCAGCTGTACTGGTAGCCATCCGGATTGGCTTCCCGGTACTCCTGCCAGAGCAGGAACAGGGTGACGTTCTTGCCCCGGAGCTCATCGTGGATCCGCTGCCAGTCTGGAATGCCTCGGACCTGTGCCGGTAGATCCGGTGGTGGCGGGAACAGCCGTTGCTCCAGCTGGGCTTCACTCAGATCCTCTGGCAGCGGCCAGCCAAGCTCCGCCTCAGCAGCACGCCGCAGATACTCGCTCACAGTGGGGCGACTGATGCCGCAGGCTGCGGCAACCTGTCGGTTGCTAAGCCCTCGCTCCCACTTGAGGCGAAGGACTTCTTTGATTTTACGCATGGATAACCTCTTCGCTGGCATCTGGCCCTCTCCGGATGAAAAGGAGCAGAGTACCGTTAGTTATCCCGCGCCGGACGTTTTGATGGGGGAATCAGGCAGCCTGCCAGGGTGGCAGCTTTGCCGTGGAATCAGTGGCAGCTTTCGCGTGGAATGGGTGGCAGGCTTCGTCTGGAATCAGTGGCAACCTTGGTCTGGAATACGCACTTTCATCAGAAAACGGTGTTCTGTCTTCTCAGTGCCTGCGTGATCGATTGCCCGAAAGCAGGAGGCGCTCCCCTCAGATTCAATTGATAGTGCAGAATCCCCAGTATCTCGTGTCGTGATATTCGATGCTGCCAGGCTTGGAGGATATCCCCCGCATCTTCGGCCAACTATTAGCGTCTGAGAAATGCAGGCGTCCAGCGTCAGTGGACCAGCCCTTGATGCGAATCTTCACGCGACTCATATCATCCGATATGCCCTCGAAATACCCCACAATCATCCCAGCCTCGCTTTTCTCTACATTCACCTGCTGACCGAAAACATTTATCCGGGGAACGGTGTATTCAAGCTGTCCCGCCATGCAGATCGGTTTGCCGATGTTGCCAGGATTGGCGAACTTTTCCATTGCGATGTCGCGTGCGAGTCTAGCCTGGGCTTCTTTGCGTGCATTATCTTCAGCCTTACTCTGGGCAATTCGCTCTTCACGCTCGAGCCTTTCTCTTGCCTTGATGGCGGAGTCCTTCAGTTGTTCTTCCGTCCATAGTTCCAGAGCACGTTTGTCGATGCCCTGGAGGGGCTTATCAAGAACCTTTAGACCGTACAGATTTCCAAATGGTAAAACTGTATAGGTCTCAACCCCACCTCTCGGGCTGAGCGCGATGATTTCGAACCGATCTTTGTTGTATGGCGAAAGCTGTTTGCCGTTCGGGTCCTGATAACTACCAATAGTGATTTGCTCGCCGTTGCGGAGCATTACGACGTTACGCGAGCGGCTAACTCCTACTATGCTCTTCACATCCCTCAGAACATTGATCGTGCAGTCTTTACCATATTGAAAGGTCGGTTCGTAGCGCTGCTCGGCTGAGCCGAAGGCCAAAACCCTAAGCCACGTGTCATCATGCTCTCTTTTGACGACGATAGATCTGTCATGAGTAGAGCCCTCTGATGCGGTGTAGTTTGAGCAATCGACAGACCTCTCACTGGGATCGATATTAATTTTTGAAGCACAACCAGACAGTGAAATTATCAGGGTTGCGATAATGGGCAATGCCGAGCTTTTAAGATTTGTGGACTGCATGATCGACTTGTAATTCTCTTTTACATTCATTTTTGCTTAAAAACCAAACAGTTTATCGCAGTATAACTCCGATACGGACGCGGCTTGAGCTTAGTACTCTTTGCTTTGGAAGTTCAAACAGTTTCACTGAAACTTCTCCTCCGGAGGTTCTTTTAGTGGCTAGAAGTAGATGTTATGACCTGCAAAAATGCGCGGCCCACTGATCTGTTGCCTCAGTTGGGTTGTACGCCGGAGCCACAAACCGTTTAAAAACGGTCGTTTTCTGGACACTCGAAAAACAACCTCAAAACCCTTCTTTTTGCCTTGTTTTGTGTTCAACAATCACGTACAACAATCTATGAACAGTAAAGGCACCTTTTATGATCATAGGTTATGCACGTGTCAGCACTCAGGATCAGAATCCTGAGCTTCAAGTGGATGCACTTGAGAGAGCGGGGGCTGAACAGGTGTTTCAGGAAAAGTTTACTGGCACCCTTCGAGAACGACCTGAGCTGTCGCAATGTCTCCGTACTCTCCGAAAGGGGGACATTCTGGTTGTCTGGAAGCTAGATCGACTGGCGCGGTCACTGAAAGACTTGGTTGAGATTGTCCAAGATCTTCATGACCGGGAAATTGGATTCAAGTCATTGACTGAATCCATCGATACAACCAGTTCCGGTGGCCGCTTGGTGTTTCATATTTTCGGGGCCCTCGCTGAGTTTGAGCATGATCTGATCCGAGAGAGAACCCACGCAGGTTTGGAGGCAGCCAGAGCAAGAGGTAGAAAGGGCGGGCGAAAACCCAAACTGTCCGTTTCGGACACCCAGAAAGCCCAGGCCATGCTCTCCGATCCAAATATTACCAAGACTGAAGTCGCCCAACACTTTAACGTCAGTCGCACGACACTGAATGCTGCACTATTGCGAATCGCGACCACGAAAAAATCTGCCTAAGCATCAAGCTGTATAAGGGAATAATAAATGGCCAATTTGGAACAGAAATTTTTATCCGAACTTGATGACAAGCTCTGGAAAGCCGCCGATAAGCTACGCGCCAACCTAGATGCTGCGAATTACAAGCATGTGGTGCTGGGTTTGATCTTTTTGAAGTACGTCTCCGACGCCTTCGAAGAGCGACAGGAAGAATTGCTGGAACTATTCAGGACTAATAACGACGACAACATCTACTACCTGCCTCGCGAAGATTTCGATAGCGAAGAGGAATACCAAGTGGCTCTGGAAGAAGAGCTTGAGGTGCTGGACTACTACCGCGAAGCCAATGTGTTCTGGGTACCCAAACCGGCCCGCTGGAATACCCTTAAGGAAAAAGCGGTCCTGCCGGTGGGCACGGTGCTCTGGCAGGACGCTGCCGGTAACGACGTAAAACTGCGCTCTGTCTCCTGGCTGATCGACAACGCCTTGGAAGAAATCGAAAAGAACAACGCCAAGCTAAAAGGCATCCTCAATCGCATCAGCCAGTACCAGTTGGAGAACGACAAACTGCTGGGCCTGATAAACACCTTCTCCGATACCTCCTTTACGAAACCGGTTTTTGGCGGTGAGCGGTTGAATCTGCAAAGCAAAGACGTGCTCGGGCACGTCTACGAATACTTCCTGGGCCAGTTCGCTCTGGCTGAAGGCAAGCAGGGTGGCCAATATTACACCCCCAAGAGCATCGTTACCCTGATTGTCGAAATGCTGCAGCCATACTCCGGCCGAGTGTACGATCCGGCCATGGGCTCCGGTGGTTTCTTTGTTTCCAGTGACAAATTCATTGAGGAACATGCTAAAGAGCAGCACTACGACCCGGCTGAACAAAAGAAACACATTTCTGTCTATGGCCAGGAGTCCAACCCTACTACCTGGCGCCTCGCCGCCATGAACATGGCCATCCGAGGCATCGACTTCAATTTCGGCAAGAAGAACGCTGACACCTTCCTCGACGACCAACACCCGGACCTGCGCGCTGATTTTGTGATGGCCAACCCGCCGTTCAACATCAAAGACTGGTGGAGCGAATCTCTGGCCGACGACGTGCGCTGGAAGTTCGGCACTCCGCCCAAAGGCAATGCCAACTTCGGCTGGATGCAGCACATGATCCACCATCTGGCACCGACAGGTAGCATGGCCCTTCTGCTTGCCAACGGCTCCATGAGCTCCAACACCAACACCGAAGGCGACATCCGCAAACGCCTGGTGGAAGAAGACCTGGTGGAATGCATCGTCGCACTGCCGGGCCAACTATTCACCAACACCCAGATCCCGGCCTGCATCTGGTTCCTGACTAAAGACAAGGCCAACGGCATGGTGCGTAATGAGAAAAAGCGCGACCGCCGGGAAGAGTTCTTGTTTATCGATGCCCGCAACCTGGGCTATATGAGGGATAAGGTGCTTCGGGACTTTACTAACGAAGATGTCGCTACGATCGCTGATACCTTTCATGCCTGGCAGCGTGGCGAAGACTTTGAGGATGTCGCTGGTTTCTGCAAGTCTGCCAGCCTGAACGAAATCAAAAAGCACGACTTCGTGCTGACACCGGGGCGTTATGTGGGCGCAAAGGAGCTGGAAGACGATGGTGAGCCGTTTGCTGAAAAAATGTCGCGGTTGACCGGGAAATTGGGTGAACAATTTACCGAGGCGAACAACTTAGAAAGTCAGCTTAGAAAAGACCTTAGAGGCCTCGGATATGAAATTTAAGGAGTACAGTTTTCGTGAGCTTCTTTCGAAAATCGTTGATAACAGGGGACGCACCTGCCCGACCGCAGAGGATGGTATTCCGCTGATTGCGACAAACTGCATCAAAAATACGTCGCTTTATCCTGTCTACGAAAAAATCCGATACGTCTCCAAAGACACTTACGATAATTGGTTCCGTGGACATCCTGAGCCCGGTGATATGATTTTTGTTTGCAAGGGCTCGCCCGGTCGGGTGTGCTGGGTCCCCGATCCAATTCCGTTCTGCATTGCTCAAGATATGGTCGCAATCCGCGCGGATGAAAACGTAGTTTACCCGAGATACCTCTTTGCCCTGCTTCGATCAAAGGACACACAAGGGCGAATCCTCAACATGCATGTCGGATCACTGATTCCACATTTTAAGAAAGGTGATTTCGCCAATTTATATCTCGAAATCCCTAGTGATATGGAGTACCAGAAGCAGGTTGGCGATCTTTACATGGCTTTCTGTGAAAAAATCGACGCCAACCACAAAATCAACCAAACCCTCGAACAAATAGCCCAGGCCATTTTCAAAAGCTGGTTTGTCGATTTCGAGCCGGTCAAAGCCAAGATCGCCGCACTGGAAGCCGGCGGCAGCGAGGAAGACGTCCTGTTCGCCGCCATGCAGGCCATTTCCGGCAAAGGCGAACCGGAGCTAACCCGCCTCCAGGCCGAACAGCCCGAACAATACGCCGAGCTCCGCGCCACCGCCGAGCTGTTTCCGTCGGCTCTACAGAATAGTGAGTTGGAGGAGATTCCGGAGGGGTGGAATATCAGCCATATTGGTGATGAGGTATTAGTCGTCGGTGGCGGCACCCCATCCACCAAAAACCCAGCTTTCTGGGAGGCAGGCGAGATCAACTGGACCTCCCCAAAAGATCTGTCAAATCTGGCGGATAAGATACTTGTCGAAACCGAGCGCAAAATAACGGCGGCAGGACTTGCGAAGATTAGCTCGGGCCTGCTGCCCGTCGATACAGTACTGATGTCGTCGCGCGCACCGGTTGGCTACTTGGCTATGGCAAAGATTCCTGTAGCGGTAAACCAGGGCTATATTGCGATGAAATGCCAGAAGACATTAAGTCCTGAGTTTGTCATTCAGTGGTGCGAGGCCCACATGGACGAAATCAAAAGCCGGGCCAGTGGGACTACCTTCGAGGAGATCAGCAAAAAGAACTTCAAAATAATCCCACTGGTAATTCCCCCAGAACCACTGATTTCGATTTATTCGAAGCAAGTATCTTCGCTCTACGAAGCTATTAAAAATAACGCCCAGGAGTCAGATACCCTCGAAAAACTTCGCGACAGCCTGCTCCCCAAACTCCTTTCAGGCGAACTCTCCGTAATCGACGACTTAGATCAACGTGCAGCCGAGCCGCGAAGAGCACTACAGGGAGTTGAATGATGGAATTATGGTTAACACGGGCAGGATCTCATGGCGAATTTGAACAGAAGTTTCTCGACGAGGGTCGAATCTATCTGACTTGGGACGAACTTGGTGAAGATTTGTCGAAACTGGATAACCGACACGCTTTGCTTGAACTTCTGGAGCAGACCTACCCAAATGAAAAGCTAAAGCGACTCCAGAACCACAGCAGCCAGATATGGCCATTCGTCAAAACGATGAAGCCGGGTGACTGGGTAGTACTCCCCTCCAAAAAACAGCCTGTGGTGTATGTAGGAAAGATAACAGGGGACTACGTTCATAACCCCAAAGGTCCCGATCCATACTTTCACTGGCGATCAGTAGAGTGGTTTGGGCAAGAGATTCCCCGCTCTCATTTTGGACAAGACCTGCTCTACAGCTTCGGCGCGTTCATGACCATCTGCCGTATTCGGCGCAACAACGCGCTGCTCCGGATACAGGCCATGTGCAAAGCTGGCTGGACGGCAGAAAACACCAAGTCTGCGATCCAGCATACCGGCCAGCCTCTTAACCACGATGCAGAGGATGTTTCAGGTGATGACAGTTACGACTTCAATCTTGCAGACCTGGCCAAGCAACAGGTAGTCAGCCTCATCGAGCAGAAATTTAAAGGCCATGAATTGACCCGCTTGGTCGGTGCTGTCCTCAAGGCGCAAGGCTATACGATTTGGCAAAGTCCAGAAGGGGCCGACGGAGGCGCCGATATTCTGGCCTCCAATGGCATGATTGGCTTCGGCAGCCAAACCATTTGCGTGGAAGTAAAGTCCGGCACCGGAACCGTAGATAGGCCCACGGTAGATAAACTCTTGGGAGCAATGTCCAAATTTAACGCTGATCACGGCCTCTTTGTCGCTTGGGGCGGATTCAAACAGAATGTGCAGAAGGATATGGCCAGCAGCTTTTTCCGACTGAGGCTATGGTCTCAAGATGACCTGCTGGAAGAACTATTTTCGGTATACGACAAACTGGACGACGAGCTAAAAGCTCAGCTGCCATTAAAGCGGGTCTGGACGGTGGTTGCCGCGGACGACTGATGTTCGAACCCTTAATAGGCACGCGATCAATGTGTGCGATAAGGGCAAACTAGGAAACGCGTCAACAATCTAAGCATTTCGGATGGTTTGCCAATTAGTCGAGCGACAGGTTCAGCAGGAAACTGAAAACTACAAGAAGGACCGAACGATGACGGAAGATCAACTGGAACAACAATGCCTGGAATGGTTCGCCGAGGGCGGCTGGGAAATCGCCAACGGTCCGGATCTTGCGCCAGATGGCCCCTCACCGGAACGAACCGATTACCGGCAGGTATTGTTGCTGGCTGATCTTGAGGCGGCTATTCGCCGCATTAACCCTCACTTGCCCGAAGACGCCGTTGAGCAGGCCGTCGCCGTGGTTCGCAAACCCGACAGCCTGGATGTCGTGATCAGCAACCGCGCCTTCCATCGTCTGCTGTTAGACGGCATTCCTGTGAAGTACAAGCGCGACGACGAGAGGGTGATCCACGACCAGGCCTTCCTGGTGGATTTTGGCGATCTGAGCGCCAATCGTTTTCGGGCCATCAACCAGTTCACCATCGAGGGCTCCAAGCAGCTACGCCGGCCAGACATCGTTTGTTTCATCAATGGTCTGCCCTTTGCCGTGCTGGAGCTAAAAAGCCCCGGCGCTGAGAACGTGGATATCTGGGATGCGTTCAATCAGATTCAGACCTACAAAGATGAAGTGATTGACCTGTTCGCCTACAACGAAGCGGCCATCATCAGCGATGGCTACCTTGCCCGTGTGGGCTCTCTCACTGCCAGCCAAGAGCGTTACATGCCCTGGCGCACCCTCAGGAATGAGGACGACAAACCGCTACTGGAATGGCAGCTGGAAACCATGGTGCGGGGCTTCTTTGACCGAGAGCTGTTCCTGGATTACATCCGCTACTTCGTCATCTTTGAGACAGACGCTGACAAACTGATCAAGAAAATTGCCGGCTACCACCAGTTCCATGCGGTGCGGGAAGCCGTGCGAGCCACGGTAATTGCGGCCCAGGATATAAACGACCGTGGCGCTGGTGAAAAACGCGCCAGATCCGGAGAGGGGCCGGTACCCGGAAGTAAGAAAGCGGGAGTGGTTTGGCACACCCAGGGTTCGGGTAAAAGCATCTCCATGTGCTGTTACGCCGGAAAACTGCTGCAACAACCGGAAATGAACAACCCCACTTTGATCGTCGTCACTGACCGCAACGACCTGGACGGCCAACTTTACGCGACCTTCAGCTCCGCGAAGGAACTGCTAAAACAGGAACCGGTGCAGGCTGACGATCGGGATACGTTGCGCCAGTTGCTGGCAGAACGGGAGGCCGGTGGCATTATATTCACCACGGTGCAGAAGTTCGCCCTGCTGAATGAGGAAAACGGCCATCCGATCCTGAATGACCGCCACAATATCGTGGTGATTTCAGACGAAGCCCACCGCAGTCAGTACGGTTTGAAAGCCACTCTCAAGAAAGACGGCACCTACAAGTTCGGCTACGCCCGCCACATGCGCGATGCCCTGCCCAACGCTTCCTTCATTGGCTTCACCGGCACCCCCATCGAAAGCGAAGACAAAGACACCCGCGCCGTGTTCGGCGACTACGTGTCCGTCTACGACATTCAGGATGCGGTGGACGATGGTGCAACCGTGCCCATCTATTACGAGTCCCGCCTGGCCAAACTGGACATCAACCAGGAAACCATCGAGGAGCTGTCTGACCAGGTGGAGGAAGTGGTTGAGGACGACGAAGACGTTGGCAGCCGGGAGAAAACCAAAGGCGAATGGAGCCGATTAGAAAAGCTGGTCGGTGCCGGCCCGCGTTTGAAGCAGGTGGCCGAAGATCTGGTAAACCACTTTGAAACCCGTACCAGCGCCATTGAGGGCAAGGTCATGATTGTGGCCATGAGCCGTGAGATTGCGGTTCACCTATATAACGAGATTGTCGCCCTGCGCCCGAATTGGCACGACGACGATTCCGAGAAGGGTACCATCAAGGTTGTGATGACCGGCTCCGCTTCAGACCGGGCGTTGCTACAACCGCACATTCACAACAAGCAGACCAAGAAAAGGTTTGAAAAGCGCTTCAAGGATGAGAGCGATTCTTTGAAACTGGTGATTGTGCGAGATATGTGGCTGACCGGCTTCGATGCGCCTTGCTGCCACACCATGTACGTGGACAAGCCCATGAAGGGCCACAACCTGATGCAGGCCATTGCCCGGGTAAACCGAGTGTTCAAGGACAAGCCCGGTGGATTGGTGGTGGACTACATCGGCATCGCCAACGAGCTCAAGCAGGCCCTCAAAACCTACACCGACGCCAAAGGCAAAGGCTCTCCCACTCACAGCGCGGAAGAGGCCTACGCCATCCTGTTAGAAAAGCTCGACATTATCCACGGCATGTTCGCTCCTGGACCGAAGGGCAAAGGCTTCGATTACAGTGGCTTTGAGGCTGAGCCGCAGAAGTATCTGGTGCCTACCGCCAACTACATTCTGGGTCTGGAAGACGGTAAGAAACGATTCCTGGATACCGTGCTGGCCATGAACAAGGCCTTCTCGTTGTGCGCCACTCTGGACGAAGCTCAGGCGCTGCAGAGAGAGGTGGCCTTCCTATCGCAGGTGAAAACAGCTATCACCAAGTTCACCAGCGTGGACAAAAAGCTCACCCAGGAAGACAAAAACTCCGCACTGAAACAGATCCTGGATAACGCTTTGGTAGGCGGTGGCGTGACTGATGTCTTTGCTCTGTGCGGCCTGGACAAGCCCAACTTAGGCCTGCTCTCCGACGAGTTTCTGGAAGATTTGCGGCAAATGCCCTACAAGAACTTCGCCGTGGAGTTGTTGGAAAAGTTGCTGAAAGATGACATTAAGGCTCACACCCGTACGAACGTGGTTCAGGAGAAAAAATACGCTGACCGCTTGCAGGAAACGCTGCGCAGGTACAACAACCGCGGTATCGAAACCGCTCAAGTGATCGAAGAACTGATCGCTCTTGCGAAGCAATTCCAGGCTGAGCTTGAACGCGACGAAGCGCTTGGCCTGAATCCAGATGAAGTGGCGTTCTACGACGCTCTGGCCAGCAACGAAAGCGCCATGCGGGAGCTCGGCGACGAGATTCTGAAAAAGATCGCTATAGAAATCACCAACAAGCTCCGGAAGTCCACCACAGTTGACTGGCAGGTTCGTGAAAGTGTCCGCGCCAAGCTGAGGATCCTGGTTCGACGAACTTTACAAAGGTACAAGTATCCACCTGATCGTGCGCCTGAAGCTGTTGAGCGCGTGCTGCAGCAGGCGGAAGTCTTATCGAACACTTGGTCCCATTGATAAATCATGAAGCAGATTTACAAGGTCACATACCCAACTGGGAAGATTTATATTGGTAAGGACAGCATTGGTAGCTGCCGCTACTTTGGCAGCCCCAATATGGACATCGTTAACGCGGACTTTGCGTCGCTTCCAGAGGCAACGCAAAAGGACTATACGGTAAGAAAGCAGATTCTTTGGGAGTCGGCGTCCTGCTCGGAGGCAGAACTCTCAGCCAAAGAAGTCGAGCTCATCCGAGAACACCGTTCAAATGACCCGGCGGTGGGCTACAATCGCTGGCCTGCACTCCCGTGCTGATACGAATTTCTATTCTTCTCTACTTGTGTTTAATGACTCTGAAACACAAAGAATTCAGTGGTGCCGGCTTTGCCAAAACTTAAGCAATCTCAAATCCGAAGACTGGACAGATTATTGGAAATGCGGGATGGGTATGTCCTGGATTTTTCAAATCGGACTTTTTCTGAATTTTTTGAGGATGAGTTCGGTTTTGATATTTATCAGGAAAAGTATGAACTTCAAGGAGAGTCAAAGGCGAAGCGGCTACGAACATTGATCGAGGTAGAAGAGGGGGCAGTTGTTGCGTCGGTTATCCAAAAGTTGTGGATGCTGAGACTGAATGATAAACAAAAAGCGCCAGTTGCTGCGGAGGATGACCTCTGGATCCAGGGCTTGATTACCCACTTGCAGACCAGTGGATCCGCACCGTTGGTTCAAAGCCTAGTCTCAACTGCCAGGATTCTCGACTTTGACACGGTCACTCGCGATTTGAATAGAGCGTTGGAAACATCCCAGTCGGATCCCGAGAGTGCAATCACATCTGCCTGCTCGACCCTCGAGAGCGTCTGCCGTTCTGTTCTTGTCGAACTGGGGTTAGAGCTCCCTAAGAAGAGAGACATCAGCAGTCTTTTTCGTGCTGTGCGAGAGCCTTTAAAGCTGTCCCCTTCCCGCACTGACATGCACCAGGACATCTTAGGTGATGTTCAAAAGATACTTGGCGGACTCGGAACACTTGTCGAGGGGGTGGGTGCGCTTCGCACTCATGCAGGCGATGCACACGGGCGAGAGAAGGGGTTTGTTCGGATAGACAGCAGAACCGCTGCGTTAGCAGTTCACAGTGCAATTACAGCTGCGCTATTTCTAATCCAAACCTGGCAAAAGCATTATCCAACGACAAGTCTTCATAAACACTGAAAATTGCTTCATCGCAACCGAATGCACTGCGCATAATCTGAGGTTATGGTGAATGGGCATTGAAGTGATGGTGCCAGGCCTCTCCCTGGCGCGTCACACCACTGGGCAGGTGTCGCGGTTGCCTGGCATCCGTGCCGGCGCTGAGCCCCGATCGTCCTGATCAAGCGACTCGCGTCTAGTATCTGTTCTTAGGGCGCCCTAGGTAATCCGAGATCTCTGTAAATCCGTTAAGACATTTCCTACAGCGAGACACGCTCCGCTACAGGCTTTACCATACCCACTGAATTCAAACGGTTACGGGTGAAAGGAGCGGTCAGTGCGGTATTTCCAGTCTTTGGTTCTGGTTTCGTCGTGGGTCATCGGGGTCGTGCCTGTGGCGGCGGAAACGATCAAGAAAACGTCGTCAGGTATTTGTCACCCGCCAGAAAGCAGCTGGTATGAGCGTACCGAGAACTATACCGCCTACGACTCTGTTGAGGCGTGCCTGGAGGCGGACGGGCGACTGCCCCAGGGACTTAAATTGGCATCGCTTAGCGAGCGCCAGACGCGCTCTGGTGGCCGCAAGGAATACACTCGGTCTGACTTCGGTCATGGCTGGGGAGACGTCGATGGGGATTGTCAGGACAGCCGGGCCGAAGCGCTAATAGCAACTTCCACAACCACGGTTCGATTTGCCGCCGGCGATCGGTGCAGGGTAACCACGGGCCGCTGGATCAGTCCCTTCACGGGTAACGTGATTCAGAACAGCGGTGAGATCGATATCGATCATGTGGTGCCGCTGGCCTGGTCTTGGGCGCATGGCGCCGACGATTGGAGTGATGAAAAACGGGCGCGCTTTGCTAATGACCCTGTGAACCTGTGGCCAGTCGAGGCGAGCCTGAACCGGTAAGGGCGCCAAGGGTCCGGACGAGTGGCTGCCGCCGTCGGGTCAGTGTCAGTATGTCGCCCGTTTCTCTCGGATCGTGAAACAGTATGGGCTGCAATCCACACCGACCGAAGCTGCGTGGCTCCGTGACTTTTTGAATGCTTGTCGGTCATAACCAGAACCAGTGGATGTTCGGAATTGGCGCATGCAGCTGATTCGAAGTCCAGTTTGGCTGTGCTGTTCATGGCTGAGGAAATTGGCCAGCACGCCAAGGCGCTTGCGCAGGAAAAGGGTGAGGCAAAACTGCTGTTGACCTGGACTTCCATCAAAGAGCTATGTCGGTCTCCTCAAAACAAAAGCGAACGTTCACGGCCCCGCAAATTTCTTGCGGTTTAATTTGCAAAGCCATGCACGCTTTTCACAGGCGCGCTGTGTAGGTGGCTGATTTAATGATGGAAATTTTGGAATTCTGTATTTAACTTTCAGAAACGTGCAAGGATAAACCGCGTGTACACTGGGACGGGGAAAGTCCATTTGCGCAACAAAGTGTTCAAGGATTTCCTGAAACCGGCTTGCGAATATCATGAAACTAACCCGCAGCTTCCCGGCCAACACTTTGATCTGAGTGCATCAGAGTGCATTTAACATATTGTTTTAAAATATTATTTTATTGATATTCGAGATTGGCATAGCAGTTGCCACCGTTCCTCTTAGAACAACAAACAAGAGGAAAAAACATGGCACTCGATACCGCCAGCACTCAATTTCTGCAACAACTCGCCGATCAGGGTACTCCTCCCTTTCATAGCATGACTCCGACTGATGCAAGGGCCTTTTTCGCCGGCCTACGGGAAATCATAGGAGAGGGTCCCGACATGAACCGCGTTGGCGAACACCCAATCGTCTCCAACGATGCCACGATTACTGTTCGAACACTGGTGCCATCCGACAAACCCGAGGGGATCATTGTCTATCTTCACGGCGGTGGCTGGGTCGTTGGAGCACTGGATGATTACGACACCCTTGCCCGGTTCATGGCCGCCGAGAGTAACTGCGTGGTAGCAATGGTGGATTACCGTCTCGCGCCTGAGTATCCCTATCCGGCAGCGGTCGAAGATGCCTGGGCGGCTCTGCAGTGGGTGGCCAGCAATCGCTCCCTCATCGCTGGAGAGTCAGGAATTGGACTTCCACTGTTCGTAGCTGGTGACAGTGCCGGTGGCAACCTGGCAGCTGTAGTGGCCAGAAAGGCCGGCGCTAGCGGCAGGCCGGAGCTTGCCAAACAGATTTTGATCTATCCGGTCACCCAACCGAATTTCAGCACAGCCGGCTATCTCGCCCCAGAGAATCAGGGTCTTCTAAGCAGGGAGGACATGATCTATTTCTGGAACCATTACATCCCAGACTCCACGAAACGTAGGGAACCCGACGCGTCGCCCCTACTTGCAGAGGATCTGAAAGGGCTTGCGCCCGCCACTGTTCTTATTGCCGAGCATGACGTGTTGAGCGATGAGGGTGCCGCCTACGCCGAGCATCTGAAATCGTTCGGCGTACCGGTAACTCTCCGTCGGTTTCACGGCCAAATCCACGGCTTTTTCAGCATTCTAAATGCCCTGCCGGAAAGTAAGACGGCGCGGCAGTTTGTAGTGGACGAAATACGTCGAGTCATTGCAAAAACATCCGTTTAAAACCCTTGAAAGCCGCCAGACCAACAAAACTAATAAGAGGAATTAAGAATGATCACATTTAATAGTCGCAACATTTCCGCAGGTCTCCTGATCGCTGCCACCTTCTCAGGGTTTGCCACTTCGGCACAAGCCGTCGAGAACGGCGTAACTAACTGGCCGAATGGCGTCAATACCGTGCTTCCGGCCATGATGCCGCCACAGGGCGCGACCCAGTTTTATGGCTACACCATTTACTACTCGGCCGACAAATTCGTCGATGGCAATGGTGACGAACTGATCCCTGGGTTCGGCCTAGACGTGTATGCTCAGGCCTTTCGGGTGAATCACACTTGGGACTATAAAACTGATTCCGGAGTCACCTTTACCAGTGGCGCCATTCTCTCTGGCGGAAAGTACGATCTGGAGGTCTCCGGCCTAGATGATACCGAAACCGGTCTCAACCAGATCTATCTGACCCCCCTGTACGTCAACTGGTCGCCCTCCGAGTCACTGCATCTCTCTACGGGGTTCAGCGGGTTCGTTCCCCTCGGTGACTACAACGCAAATGCACTGGTCAATACCACCAGCAATTACGAGTCCTACGTTCAGGAATTCGACTTTACCTGGTTTCCCAGCCAGGAATGGGAAATTTCCATGTCTCCAACAATCACATTCAACGCCAAAAACGATGATACTAACTATGAATCAGGCGATCTGTTTAACCTAGACTATTTCGCCGGTTATCGACCCTCCACAGCTCCGCAGTGGCAGGTTGGTGTAGCTGGCCATTACACCAAACAGTTCACTGACGACAAGCTGAACGGCTACAAGGTCGGCGACGGCTTCCGACTCAAGAAATTCGCTGTTGGTCCCCAGGTGTTTTATGCATTTGGGCCAGCCACTGCGGTTGTTTTCAAGTACCTGCACGAAACCAATGTGGAGTATGGCACCGAGGGCAGCTCGCTCTGGTTCCAGTTTGCAATGCCTCTGTAACCTGAGCCCGACCTACCCTTCCCTTTCGGATAACCGCAACCCGCTTGGTTGCGGTTTTTTTATGGTCCGGTACCGGCCACTCAAATGGTTCATGAAATTGGCAAATCGGATCCTAAAGATTGCATGAAATTCTTAAAGAGCGCCGATAAAAGCACCATAAAAAAAACAAGCATGAACTTTTTATCACATTGATATGTATTGTTTTTTTACTATTTTGATCGGCTTGGCACATACCTTGAAACACATAAAACGAGGCTGGAACAAAAAAGCTGGCCACGCACATGCGAACAACAACAAGAGGTTTTGCTATGACTATCAACGCCAATACTGTTTCCCACGTAGATGCCGTGGTTGTCGGTGCCGGATTCGCCGGTCTGTATATGTTGCACACGTTACGCGACAAGCTCGACTTGGAAGCAGCGGTATTCGAAGCGGCTGATGATGTTGGAGGTACTTGGTACTGGAACCGCTACCCAGGCGCCCGCTGCGACATCTCCAGCTACCATTACTCCTTTTCATTCTCAGAAGAAATCCAACAAGAGTGGAGTTGGTCCGAGAAATACGCCGCTCAACCGGAAATCCTGGCGTACCTTGGCTTTGTCGCCGACCGACTGAACCTGCGTCAGGACATCAATTTCGAAACCCGCGTGATCTCTTCGGACTACGATGAGGCCAGCCAGCGCTGGACCATCAAGACAAACAAGGGACACACGGTGATCTGCAAATACTACATCTCTGGTGTCGGCACGCTGTCCTACGCTGCCAATCCAGAGTTTGAGGGTAAGGACTCGTTCAAGGGCGAGGTTTATTCCACCTCCAGTTGGCCGCACCACGGTGTCGACTTCACAGGCAAAACCGTGGGTATTGTGGGGACGGGCGCATCGGCTATCCAGGCCATTCCTTTGATTGCACAGGAAGCAAAACACCTTACAGTGTTTCAGCGCACACCGAATTACGCTACTCCCCTGCAGAACGGCCCGATGGACGAACAGGAAGCACATGCAATCAAGGCAAACTATGGCGAATTCCGGAGAGAAGCCCGGGCCGCTCTGGCCGGAGTACCTTTCCCGAAAATGCGGGAGTCCATTCTTAAGGAAAGTCCTGAAGAGGTCGAAAAACACTTGGAAAGCTGCTGGGAAGAAGGCGGTTTTTCATTGTGGCTGGGCAGTTATGGCGACATCCTTTTTGACGAAAAGGCCAACAAAGTCGCAGCAGAGTTCGTTCGCAAGAAGATACGCGCGCGCGTCAAGGATCCGAGGACCGCTGACCTGCTGTGCCCGGACTACCTTTATGGCACCAAGCGCCAGCCCTGTGAAACCAATTACTTCGAAACTTACAACCGGGACAATGTATCCTTGGTGGATATAAAGTCCAATCCGATTCGCCGAATCACTGAGCGAGGTCTTGAGCTGGACAACGGTGATGGTTACGTGTTCGATTGTCTTATTTACTCCACCGGCTTTGATGCGTTCACAGGACCACTGTTCAACCTGAATCTGAAAGGGCGTAAAGGCGTCAGCCTGCGAGAACATTGGAGCGAGGGTCCACGCACTAACTTGGGCATCATGTCCCACGGCTTCCCGAATTTCTTCATGATCACAGGCCCTCAAAGCCCTTCAGTGCTTTTCAATATGCCGCTGGGTATTGAACAACACGTCGAGTGGATCGCCGATGTAATTCGTTACATGGAAGACAATGGACTCGAAAGCATTGAACCCGAAAAAGCCAAGGAAGACGATTGGCGTGAAATGGTTGAGGGTATTGCCAACTCTACCCTGATGCCGAAAACCAACACCTGGTACACAGGCTCCAACATTCCGGGCAAGCCACGCTCATTCATGGTGTATCTGGGCGGCGGCGCTGCCTATAAACAAGAGTGTGACGAGGCCGCCAGAAATGGCTATGACGGGTTCATATTGGGAAGTGCTGACGTTCAAAGGGAGGCCGTTGCATCGTAACCTCTCTGCCTGGGGAGTAATTGCTCCCTTTTCCCGGCACCCTCTCTGGTGCCGGGCTTTTTTGCTTGAGAAACCAATTGATCAATTGATCAAATGATTCCTGATTTCCTGAACTCCCTTTCCAAGAAAAGCCCTCCAACCAGCGCAATCACCAACTCCGCGCCAGAAATTAACGGGCACGATTCCTGCTGAACCTCTTGCGCTACCATGATATAGGTCAGAAAAAGATTCGGTAACAACAAAATTAAAACAACGACAAAATCAGGATTCAATACGATGCCAACAGCAACAGACCCGAAGTTTCCAACCAGCCAGGATTTGGTCAGCCAAATCCGGTTTGATACCGGACTTGGCAAGGTGTGGATGCATGAGCAGCGAATGCTGCTCGTACACAGCAGCCTGTTTCAAAATCTGCGAAATGAGTTGATTACAACCATTGGAGAACAACGCACCCGCGGCTTACTAATGCGCCTTGGCTTCCATTCCGGGTGGCGCGATGCCGAACTCGCACGCAAACTGCGGCCCGAACTGAGCACCGCCAACGCCTTCGCAGCTGGTCCACAGCTGGCGATGATCAAGGGCATGGTGAATGTGACTCCGGTACGAATGGACTTTGACCTGGAGGAGGGAAGTTTCTATGGAGAGTTTCTCTGGGACGGCGCATTCGAGGCTGACCTACAGTTAGCCTTCGGTGACCGCAGTGACACCCCTGTGTGCTGGATACTGACGGGCTATGCCAGCGGCTTCACCACCTTCTACATGGGTCGACAAGTACTGTTTCGGGAGGTGGAATGTCAGGCCCGGGGCAATCATAAATGCCGGATTGTTGGCAGGCCAGCCGATGAATGGGACGATCCGGAGGAGCTCAGTCGGATCCTGCAGCCAGATGCATTGGCTGAGGAGCTGCTGTCACTGCAAAGCCAACTGAGCGAGCTCCAAACCAGCCAACACGACCTCTACGATCAGGACGAGTTAGCAGCCAATTCAGTCGGCAATTCACGCCGTTTTCGAGACGCATGGAGACTGCTTCAAAAAGCCGCTGCCAACGACGTCAGCGTGTTACTTCAAGGCGAAACAGGTGTTGGTAAGGAAATCTTTGCTCGTAGTCTCCACCTCAACTCCCCGAGAGCCGAACAACCCTTCGTGGCCGTCAACTGTGCCTGCATTCCACCGGACCTGATCGAATCTGAGCTTTTCGGAGTAGAAAAAGGAGCCTTCACCGGGGCACACACCAGCAGGCCCGGCAAGTTCGAGCGCGCCAACAGCGGCACCCTGTTCCTAGACGAAGTGGTCGAACTCTCACCGAGAGCTCAGGCAACCCTTCTCCGTGTCCTACAGGAAGGCGAACTGGAGCGTGTAGGCGGCGCAGAAACCCGGAAAATTGATGTGCGCCTGGTAGTGGCGACGAACGAAAATCTTGAAGAGGCCGTAACTAACGGAAAATTCCGGGCCGATCTGTTCTATCGCCTTAACATTTATCCAGTCCATATTCCGGCGCTCCGGGAACGCCGTGATGACATCCCCCTGCTGGTTGACCACTTCCTGAGGAAGTTTCAGATACAGTACCGAAAGAAGATTCCGGGTATTTCAGACAAAGCACGCCAGGCCCTAATGGAATACAACTGGCCCGGTAATATCCGAGAACTCGAAAACATGGTTGAACGCGGCATCATCCTGACCGAGAACAACCAGTTGATTGATCTTGATGCTTTGTGTCCGGCACTAGAGAAACTGGAATCGGATATCGAGATTGCTAAGGGCGGGCATCTTCAGAAGTCGTTCAGGCACGGCCTAAACAAACCGGATCCCGTGTGCGAGTCCATGCTTGAGCAGGGCTTCGAGTTCGGGGAGTTCGAGAGGCGGCTGATCCTTACGGCCATGCTCAAGGCAGATGGGAATGTCTCACAGGCGGCCCGCCTGCTGGGGTTAAGCAGGGCTCAGATCGCCTATCGGCTGGAAAAACTGAACTACGATAATAAATAATGGGCAGAACCAACCCGCGTCCCTATGAGATGCCGTTGAATGGATCTGAACCTACTTGTTTCACTGAATGATCTGCTTGCCGACCGCAACTTCACCACGGCGGCCGTGCGCTTTAACGTCTAGCAGCCGGCGGTGTCCGCCCAGCTGGCCGGTGTCTTAGTTGGGATAGTGGGGTAAAACACCTACAGGTCCAGCTTGTGTGCGATCAGGTAGTTCACCGCGTGTTCAAAGGTGCCGGGCTGAAGCTGTTCCGGCTAGTGATCACTACCGTGACGTCCTGACCATATTTGTAGTACTTGAAGCAGGGCATGCCGACCGTCCGATGATTCGTTTTCTGAGTTCTATCAAAACCAAACGCTGATTTTTTGCAGTTTTCTACAGCCTCAACGCCAACAATCGGCTACATAGCTTCCGAGTCACCATCACTTTGGGGCTCCAAAACGGTGCGTGGGCCAGGCGTTATCCCGAATCTGAATGTCCGCTTTGCGACCGCAGCGTACCTACCAGAAATACGCATTCAAAAGGTCCGCTTTTACCAAAGAGCGGCCGATTCTGCTGACCTATGACACCATAGTTTCGCCAAAGCGCTCAAACGATGGCCGCAATACCAGTTCGCTGCCTTTTTTCATTTGATGAGAGGGCTGAAAAAGTTAACTTTCGGACCCTATAATTAGAGCTTGTAGGACTAAACGTAACTATTTTTGAGAGTTTATCTGGTCTGGTGGGAGAAAGCTTTGCCAATCCCTTACTCTAAAGACTTGTTTTATGGGCTTCAGGCAGCCACCTACCCAAAGGTGACGAAATTAAAATGGGATAGATTCATTGATTGGGCCATGTTGGCGTACACCTCTTGATATAACAGGTTCGTGAATTCGGAAACTGACGGCTCGGGCTAATTGCTATTGATCCGGTAAGGTATCGAAACCTACCTTTGATAGCAATTGAGCAGAAACCGGAGTTGGCCGCATGCCGGTATCTGCGGACGGTATAAGGGATGATTTTTCACCCGTTTGTAAGATAGAATAGCGGCCCACTTTTTCAGGGAGCCTGCGGAGATCGCCAAAGCTCTCCGGGCCAGCCAAGCACACAGGGGCAGCGCATCCATGTTTAATCGTGAAATGAAAATCGCCGGCTTTGACGACGAACTCTGGAACGCCATGCAGGCGGAAGAGAAGCGCCAAGAAGCTCACATCGAGCTGATCGCGTCCGAGAACTACACCAGCCCCCGGGTGATGGAAGCCCAGGGCAGCGTGCTGACCAACAAGTACGCGGAAGGCTATCCGGGCAAGCGCTACTATGGCGGCTGCGAGTTCGTGGATATTGCCGAAGACCTGGCGATTGAGCGTGCCAAGGAGCTGTTTGGTGCTGCCTATGCCAACGTCCAGCCGCATTCCGGCTCCCAGGCCAACTCGGCTGTCTTCATGGCCCTGCTCAAGCCCGGTGACACCGTTCTGGGCATGAGTCTCGCCCATGGTGGACACCTCACGCACGGCGCCAGTGTCAACTTCTCGGGCAAGATCTACAATGCCGTGCAGTACGGTATTAACACCGACACCGGCCTTCTCGACTACGATGAGATCGAATCGCTGGCTCTCGAGCATAAGCCAAAAATGATCATCGCCGGCTTCTCCGCTTACTCCCAGGAGCTGGATTTTGCCCGCTTCCGCGAGATTGCCGACAAGGTGGGTGCCTATTTGTTCGTTGATATGGCCCACGTAGCGGGTCTCGTAGCCGCCGGCGTTTACCCGGATCCGGTTCCCCACGCCCACGTTGTTGCAACCACGACTCACAAGACCCTTCGCGGTCCCCGTGGTGGGCTTATCCTGGCCTGCGATGACGCTGATCTGCAGAAGAAGCTGAACTCTGCGGTATTCCCGGGCGGTCAGGGTGGCCCGCTGATGCACGTGATTGCCGCGAAGGCCGTGTGCTTCAAGGAAGCCATGAGCGACGATTTCAAGACCTACCAGCAGCAGGTTGTGAAGAACGCCTCCGCCATGGCCCAGGTGTTTGTGGATCGTGGCTATGATGTGGTTTCCGGTGGCACCAAGAACCATCTGTTCCTGGTCAGCCTCATCAAACAGGACATTACCGGAAAAGATGCGGATGCGGCGCTCGGTCGTGCCCACATCACCGTCAACAAGAACGCGGTTCCCAATGATCCGCGGTCTCCGTTTGTCACCTCCGGTCTTCGCATTGGCACCCCGGCAATCACCACCCGTGGTTTCGGCGAGTCCGAGTGTCGCGACCTCGCTGGCTGGATCTGCGACATCCTCGATAACCTGGACGACGAGGCGGTCAACAGCCGGGTTCGTGAGCAGGTAAGTGCACTCTGCGCCCGTTTCCCTGTCTACGGCTAATCGTTTTATAGCTAGACTACAGGCATGACCTGCCGGGCCGACTTTTCGGCCCGGCTTCCTCTTCGGAGCTCCTGACTATGCATTGTCCCTTCTGTGGTGAAGCAGATACCAAGGTGATTGACTCCCGGCTGGTGGCCGAGGGTGATCAGGTGCGTCGCCGCAGGGAATGTCTGTCCTGTCGGGAGCGTTTTACCACCTTCGAATCTGCCGAGTTGGTGATGCCAAGGGTGGTCAAACAGGATGGTACCCGACAACCGTTTGATGAGGAAAAGCTGCGCGCCGGGCTGATGAAGGCTCTGGAAAAGCGGCCAGTGAGCATTGAACAGATTGATGCCGCTCTGAATCGGATCAAATACCGGTTGCGGGCGACCGGCGAGCGGGAAGTGAAGTCCATGCAGTTGGGTGAAGAGGTGATGACCGAATTGCGCCAGTTGGACAAGGTTGCCTATGTCCGCTTCGCGTCGGTATATCGCAGCTTCCAGGATATCAACGAATTCAAGGAAGAGATCGAGAGGTTGTCGGCCAGCAACGGTGAGGCAGCCGTGGATGTTGCCAAAGCGCTGGCGGATAACCACGCCCCGAAAGGCAAGGCATGATCGAGAACCGCGACAGGGCCATGATGGCGCGGGCTGTCCAGCTTGCCTGGCGCGGTCGGTACTCTACCCACCCTAATCCCCGGGTTGGGTGTGTCATTGCCCGGGGAGATCTGGTCCTTGGCGAGGGGTGGCATGAACGTGCCGGAGAAGCCCACGCCGAGACCCGTGCCCTGAGCCAGGCCGGTCCGGATGCCCGGGGTGCGACAGCGTATGTAACACTGGAGCCGTGTAGCCATTTTGGCCGGACGCCGCCCTGCGCCAGGGCGCTGATTGATGCTGGTGTTGCCCACGTCTACGCCGCAACCAAGGACCCGAACCCCTCGGTGTCTGGCCGGGGGCTGGATATGCTCAGGGAAGCTGGAATCCGGGTTACTGAAGGCCTGCTGGCGGAAGAAGCTGCCCGCCTGAATCCGGGCTTCATGAAACGCATGAACACCGGCCGACCCTGGGTGCGGCTCAAAATGGCGGCAAGTCTTGATGGCCGTACCGCCATGGCTTCCGGCGAGAGCCAGTGGATTACCGGTCCTGAGGCACGTCGGGATGTCCAGCGTCTTAGAGCGATCAGTGATGCCATTCTGACTGGTGTCGGAACCGTGCTCGCCGACGACCCCTCATTGACGGTCCGCCGCGAGGAACTGGGGGATATTGGCGACGCGACGGAGCCGTCCAGGCAGCCGCTTCGGGTGATTGCCGACCGCGACGCGCGCACACCGTCGTCTGCGAAGATCCTCCAGGGCGGTAACGTGCAGGTGTTCTGTGCGTCATCAACGCTGGCCACTGCGCCAGCCCAGGACCTCGCGGCCCTGGGCATCAGCCTTACCGGTGTCGCCTGGAAAGATAACGGGATCGACCTGGCCGAGCTGCTGGACTCGCTCGGCGAGCTCGGAATCAACGAGCTGCTGGTCGAGGCGGGACCCACTCTGGCCGGCACCTTTATTAACGAAAATCTGGTCGACGAACTCTGGCTCTATCAGGCGCCGGTTTTCCTCGGCAGCACGGGACGTCCGACCGCACATCTGCCGCTGGAGACCATGGCAGATAAAGTACAATGGAAGGTGCTGGACCGACGTCAGGTAGGTGAGGATCAGCGTCTGATCCTCACCCGCCGGTAATCCATAAACTCAGGTTGTTCCG
>MRWF01032065.1_pt1 | contig 23688 bp, 19 predicted proteins | sample 1013331 | NCBI WGS metagenome assembly MRWF01 (sample SAMN06117577, study PRJNA244670) | biofilm metagenome | biome: Water; feature: Cathode Biofilm; material: Biofilm; isolation source: microbial consortium enriched at the cathode of a solar microbial fuel cell | place: USA: District of Columbia ... | reverse complement strand
CCATCCCCCTGTCGCAAATTGGCAATGCGTTCTTAACCAAGCCCGATTAGCTTCTTCATTTGGAGTAGAAACGGCGAAAGGTGCAGAACGTCGAGACTACAAGGGACGAATGCAGGGGAAGATATAACAATGAAACGACTGACACGACGGGATTTTCTGAAGGCATCAGCCATGGGTATGGGCGCCGTGGTGATTTCGACCGGCCTCGCAGGCTGTGTACTGGACAGCTCCGACAAGCGAACAATCAGCTTTACCCATGGAGTGGCCAGCGGCGACCCGCTTGCCGATGGTGTCATGCTCTGGACCAGGGCTGCACCGGCGACCGGTTCGGCACCTGTCGGTGTCGCCTGGGAGGTATCGACGGATGAGGGTTTCGAGAACCTTGTGCACTCCGGCACGGCAGAGGCCACTGAGGCCCATGACTTCACCGTCAAGGTGGACGTCCGCGGCCTGGCACCGGGGCAGAGCTACTATTACCGCTTTCAGACGACCGATCGGCAGTCACCGGTGGGCGTAACCCGGACCTTACCGGAAGGCAGTATCGACTCAGTGCGCCTGGCCGTGGTCTCCTGCGCGAATTATCCGGCCGGTTATTTCAACGTCTACGGGGAAATCAGTAAACAGAATGACCTGGATGCCGTGGTCCATCTGGGCGACTACATCTACGAATACAGCTCCGACAGCAGCAGTTATGCGGCACAGGATGCCCAGGCCCTGGGGAGGACCTTTTCTGAGGACAACAATCTTGAGCTGATTGAACTGGTGGACTATCGCAAACGTTACGCTGCGTATCGGGCAGACCCGGATCTTCAGTCCCTGCATGCGAGAGTGCCGTTCATTGTGGTGTGGGACGACCACGAAGTGGCGAACGACGCCTGGGAAGAGGGAGCTGAAAACCACAACGAGGGCGAGGGCGATTTCACCCAGCGTAAGCTCAATGCCCTCAAGGCCTATTTTGAATGGATGCCGATCCGTCCTGTGTTCGAGGGCAGCGACGAGGCCATTTTCCGGACCTTCCGGTTCGGCGACCTGGTGGATCTGCACATGCTCGACACCCGCATTATCGGTCGCGACCAGCAACTGGACTACATGGACTACTTCACGGGAGAAGGCCTTGATGCCGCCCGCTTTACTGCGGATGTTGGCAGTGAGAACCGTACCCTGCTGGGTGCGGAGCAACTGCTCTGGCTGCAGTCTTCCCTGAACTACTCCACCGCCACATGGCAGGTGTTGGGGCAACAGGTGCTCATGGGCCGAATGAATCTGCCCGCGGAGCTGCTGGTGGCCATTGCTACTGAGCAGTTTGACGGTCTGCCGGAAAAACTGGCGGAACTGGCCCAGCTCAAAGGCCGGGAGCTCCAGGGGGATCCGTCCCTGACTCCAGAGGAATTGGCTCGCATCAATACAGTTGCCCCCTACAATCTGGACGCCTGGGATGGCTACCAATATGAACGGGAAGTGGTTCTGGGAACGGCCAAGGCGCTGAACAAGAACCTGGTTGTACTGGCGGGGGATACCCATAACGCCTGGGCCAACAACCTGAAAGACATCCAGGGCGACCAGATTGGCGTGGAGTTCGCTACAGCGTCGGTTACATCACCCGGCCTGGAGGAGTATCTGGGCATTCCGGATGACATGATTCAGGGCGCGGAACAGGCCATTGGTCTGCTGGTGGATGACCTGGATTACCTGAACGTGAATCAGCGTGGCTACATGCTGGTGACCTTTACGCCCGAAGAAGCCCGGGCCGACTGGTATTTCGTGGACACCATCAAGCCAAAGGAATATCAGATCGACGCGAGCCGCACCGCTTCCCGGCGGGTACTGGTCGGTCAACGCACCCTCATGGAAGGCCCCGGGTAATCACCGCCGGGTCCCCCCGGCCTTCTACCGCTGCCAGCTCCGCACTGGACAGCCATTCGCCCGGGGGCTTGTCCATCACGCTGGCACAGGCAGCCAGAGCATGGCCCCAGGAACAGCCGTTGGCAAACAGCATGCCGGCCTCATTCAATGTCCCGCCGCGGTTGATGTAGCCAAGAACCCGGGCCTGCGACGGTTCCGGGAACAGCGGATGGAGATGGCCCCGGAAGACCTCCGGGCGCATGTGCGTGAGAGCAACCCGTCGGCGAATGCGGTGGGGGAACAGGCGCTCCCGCTCGAATTCGGACAGGCATACCTGGGCTTCCATGGTGTCCCTCGGTTGGCGGAATCTGCCGGGTTCCTGGATATAGACCAGGCGAAAGGGGGTGCCGGTCTCCCTCAGGCGTTCGCAGGCTCTGATTGACTCGGATAACTGGTAGGCGCCATTGGCGATGAGCAGCAATGGTTCACCGGACGAGGTATCTTCATCCACCACCAGGGCCCCGTGCCTCGCCAGCAGTTCCGCTTCCCGGGTGTCGAAGACGCAGGGGCGTTCCCGTTTCGGGATCACCATGCAACTGATCGTGCCCCTTTCACGGAATACCGATGGCAATGTTGCCAGGGTGCTGTTGTAGTCTGCCGGAAACAGCACCCGGGAGACGTCGTTCATCTCCGCGAGCATACTTTCGCAGAAGGTGGTGTCCTGATGGGACTGCTCGTTCTTGCCATTTTCCCAGGTGTGTGAGGTGGCAATAACCGGCAAGCCGAGCCAGCGGGCAGAACGCCCGATTTCTTTCTGGTGCCGGGCAAAAATCAGCTCCTGGCGGATGGCGCCAAGCATTTTCACGCAGAAGGCCTCATAGCTGGCGACCAGATTCAGCCCCGCCTTATTGGCCAGACAAGCCGATACCACAGATTCTTCGTTCAGTGCCGTGATGATCTTGCCGTGCACCGACTCCTGATCGTTCTCGGGATCGTTCACCCGATGCTTCAGATCATCCAGCACTCCGCCAAGACGATTGCTTGCCAGCTCGTCCGGATTGCCCACTCTGGCCCTGAGGTCCGGGTTCTGGGCTACCAGCGCCCGGAAAAAATCATCCACAGCCTTCATCGGCGAGGTGCATTCCCGACAGGCCGGAAGCCGGGGGATTATCGGGTCCGGTGGATTGCGGGTCGCGAGAGCATGATCACGCTCAAGTGGGCGAGATTGCCCGGCGTGCTGGTTAAGATGAGTGATAGCGATTTGAAGCTGATCCGGAGCCACCCACAATCTGGCGGCATGCTCGTTAAACAGCTCCCTGGCCCGGGCATCCATTCGCGGGTTTCCGGGCAGTGGCAGGTTGTGGGCTGCATTGCTGCTGGCGCCATAAAAACCATACCCCTTGGTGGTCTCCGCAATGCCATAGGGTACCCGAACGGGATAGCCGCTCTCTCCCCGTAGCGCCGCCTCGCCATTGGTGGCGAGTGCCTGCTCCATTTCATAGAGAGCACAGACAAAGCCGGCAGGATCGCGGCCATCAAAACGGAAGGGCACAAAGCCCCTGTGTTCGAGATGCGCTTCAAAACGTTCGAGACCCTCGCGGGTGCCCAGCTCGGTTCGCTGTTCAATGCGCCGTCCATTGGCAATCATAACCGGCATCACTGCGCCGCAGTCCTCGGCGCGCCACCAGCGGGGGATCCAGTCGCTGCCGCGCTGCTCCTCGGCGGCCCCATCAGACAGAAAGGCCACCAGAGACTCACCCGGCAGGGGCATATGGGCGTATTGCAGCTCGGCAAACCCGAGGTAGCCCCCTTCGAGAATACCACCGGCGGTGTGCGGATTGACGTGGCTGCCAAGGGGCGCGGCCATGGTACCGTCCGGCTTCTGGCGGTAGCTGTAGAAATCGGAAACCAGAGTTGAGAGCCCGTCCGGCCCTCGATAACGTTCCGCCTGTTCCGGATGAAGGTTTCCGGTGAGGACATTCAGGGCGTCCACGGCTGCCACGCAGTGCCCCTGGCCCATCAGCCAGCTCCGTGTGCGTCCGGTCAGATTGTTCAGAGCCAGATAGCCGGCATAGGCCGGCACCATGTTCAGTGCCCCGCCGGTGTGGCCTTCCGGATTGGTCTTGAAGTCCTGAGGCGCCAGCGGCTGGCCGGAGACATCAACCCGGCGGGCGTAGGTCATGTGGACTACCAGCCAGAGACCGGCACTGGTGAGTCTGTCCAGGTCGGCGAGTTTACGATAGACCGTGGCAGCATCGGGCTGGTGGCCGGCAGCAACCAGGTGCTCTGCCAGTAGGCTGACCTGATGTTGCGTGGCTTCACTGTGCTGGATGACGCCATAACCATCGCACCAGCGCCGGAAATCCGGGCAGTCTGAAGCGGCGTGATTCACCGCTGCTGTTTGAATGGGAAATGGCATGAGATGCCTCCATGGCGTCAGTGTGTCCGCGAATTTTAAAACCACCGCTGTGAACTGCCATTGATGCAGGTCAGTCGAAACTGCATCTTTCTGCAGACTGCTCCAAGCCAAGCGTTCCACCCGCCCGCGGGCAGGCTTGCTCGCCTGCCCGTTGCCGAAAGCCATGGTTTCTGAGAGTCTGTTCGAATAAGCCACCTGATAAGGAGACTCCCATGACGCAAGACAAGAATCAGGACAAGCGCCGGAAATATTCGGCCCCCGTTGTTGATGGCATTGGCAAATCCGCCAGCCGTGCCATGCTTCGGGCCGTCGGGTTTACCGATGAGGATTTCAAAAAGCCCCAGATCGGCATTGCGTCCACATGGAGTAACCTCACGCCGTGCAACATGCACATCAACCAACTGGCCGAGGAGTCGGCTGCCGGAGCCGATGAGGCAGGCGGCAAGTCGCTGATTTTCAATACCATTACCATATCGGACGGCATTGCTAATGGTACCGAGGGCATGAAGTATTCTCTGGTGTCCCGGGAGGTGATCGCCGATTCCATCGAGACCGTGGCCGGTTGTGAAGGGTTCGATGGCCTGGTGGCGATCGGTGGCTGCGACAAGAACATGCCCGGTTGCATGATGGGCCTGGCGCGTCTGAACCGGCCATCTGTGTTCGTGTATGGCGGCACCATCATGCCTGGCGAGAACCACACCGATATTATTTCCGTGTTTGAAGCCGTGGGTGCCCACGCCCGGGGTGATCTGGATCTGATTGAGGTGAAGCAGATAGAGGAAACCGCGATTCCGGGGCCAGGGTCCTGTGGTGGCATGTATACCGCCAATACGATGGCGTCGGCCATCGAGGCCATGGGCATGAGCCTGCCGGGCAGCTCCGCCCAGAACGCTGTGTCGGAGACCAAGGCGGAGGATTGTCGAGGTGCCGGGGCTGCGGTGCTGAACCTGCTGGAGAAAGACATCAAGCCCAGCGACATCATGACCCGGAAAGCCTTCGAAAACGCCATTACGGTCGTCATCGCCCTGGGCGGTTCCACCAATGCGGTACTGCACCTGCTGGCCATGGCCAGCACCGTCGGTGTCGATCTGGAGCTGGAAGACTTTGTCGAGATTGGCAAGCGGGTGCCGGTGCTGGCGGATCTGCGCCCGAGCGGCCACTACATGATGTCGGAGCTGGTGGCCATCGGCGGTATCCAGCCGCTGATGAAAATGTTGCTGGACCGCGGGCTGCTGCACGGTGACTGTCTTACCGTAACCGGTCAGACGCTGGCGGAGAACCTGGCTGATGTTGCCCCCTACCCGGAAGGGCAGGACATCATTCACGCCTTCGACAACCCGATCAAGGCGGACAGCCATCTGCGGATCCTTTTCGGGAACCTGGCGCCAACCGGAGCGGTGGCGAAGATCACCGGCAAGGAAGGCACGCATTTTACCGGCCGTGCCCGGGTATTCCATTCGGAAGAAGAAGCCCAGGAGCGGATTCTCGACGGCACAGTGGTGGCCGGCGATGTGCTGGTCATCCGCTACGAAGGCCCCAAAGGCGGACCGGGCATGCGGGAGATGCTGAGCCCCACCTCCGCGATCATGGGCAAGGGCCTGGGCAGCGATGTCGCGTTGATTACCGATGGCCGGTTCTCAGGGGGCAGCCACGGTTTCGTGGTTGGTCATATCACACCGGAAGCGGCCGAGGGCGGCCCGATTGCGCTGGTCGAGGATGGCGACACCATTACCATTGATGCCGTCAGTAATCGGATTGAGCTGGATGTCTCGGATCAGGAACTGGAACGTCGTCGGCAGGCCTGGCAGGCGCCCAAGCCACGGTTCACTCGCGGCGTTCTGGCAAAATACGCTCGCACCGTGGGCTCTGCATCCAACGGGGCCATTACCGATCTGCCATGATCCGATGACTCCGGGCAATCACTGCTATAATCCGCCGCTGGCGGGGCAGTGATTGCCCGTACAGTTAACAAGTGAAGGGGCTTTGAAGCATGGGTATCCGCAGTATGGCCATCTGGTGGGTGTTTTTGCTGGCGCTGCAGCCCGGGATGTCCCAGGCTCACCAACAGGAGGCATCGGCCAGTTCGTCAGCATCGTCGAAACAGGATGGTCCAAACCTGGCATCGGTGAATGCCGCGGTTGCCGTGGCTGGTGATAACGAGCTGATTTTCGGCAAGAATGCCGACCGGTCCGTACCCATTGCCTCTGTCACCAAGGTCATGACCGCGCTGGTCGTGCTGGAATCCGGCGAGCCGCTGGATGAGTGGCTGACTTTTCATGAGCGGCATACGCCCGCCGCCGCCAACGCCTACAGTCGGATTCGCATCGACTCGGAGATGCGGCGTAAAGATGTCTTGCGCATTGCACTGATGTCCTCCGAAAATTTTGCCGCCTACACCCTTGCCCGTAGCCACCCGGGCGGGTTCGATGCCTTTATCGAGGCGATGAACGCCAAGGCCGCGGCCCTGGGAATGACCGGTACCCGGTTTGTTGATCCGACCGGGCTGTCGTCGGAGAACCTTTCAACCGCCGCGGATCTTGTAAAGCTGGTAAACGCTGCGGCTGATTACCCGGAAATCCGGGAGTACTCCACCACCGGTTATTTCCGTGGGCAATTCCGGCAGCCCCGTTACAGCCTGTCGTTCGGGAATACCAATGCCCTGGTGCATCGGGATAGCTGGGGGGTGGCCCTCAGCAAGACCGGCTATCTCTCCGAGGCCGGGCGCTGCCTGGTGATGATTTCGAAGATGAACGGCAAAGAGGTGGTGACCGTGCTGCTGGATTCCCTCGGTACCCGCTCGCCGATGGGCGATGCCGGACGGATAAAGCGCTGGCTTGATACCGGAGCCAGGGGCTCGGTGGCCGCTGCCGCCCGGCGTTACGAACAGGAAAAGAACGCGTCATACGCGACCGCTGGTAACAGTACGGTCAGTGTGAACTGACACTGAAAGGAATCCCGTTATGATCCAGATATTCACGACCGGTGGCACCATCGACAAGGTCTACTTCGATGCCAACAGCGAGTTCGAGGTAGGGCACAGCCTGCTGCCGGAGCTGCTGTCTGAATCCAACATCCACGAGGGCTATCGCCTGCGGGAACTGCTGCGCAAGGACAGCCTGGAGATGACCGATGATGATCGCCAGCAGGTACTGGCGGCGGCCAGTGAATGCGATTGTGGCCGAATCATTATCACCCACGGCACGGACACCATGGCCGATACTGCGGCGGTGCTTTCCGGCCTGAAGGACAAGACCATCGTATTGACCGGCGCGATGCAGCCGGCCCGGATGCGCCGAACCGATGCGGTATTCAATGTCGGGTTTGCCTGGGCTGCGGTGCAGCTGCTGCCGCCGGGTGTGTATATCGCGATGAATGGTGAAGTGTTCGAGGCCGGTGCAGTGCGCAAGAATCTCAAGGCGCAACGTTTCGAGCGCACCTGAGTATCACGCCAGGCTGTCTCTTTCCTCGGCGGTCAGTTCCCGGTATTCGCCGGGCATCAGCGCATCGTCCAGTTCGACCTGTCCAATGCGGACACGATGAAGGGCTTCCACGTGGTTGCCAACGGCTGCCATCATGCGCTTGACCTGATGATAGCGCCCCTCCGAAATCGTCAGCTCAATGATCCTGTCTTCCAGAAAATGCACCCGGGCCGGTCGCGTCGGCCTCGGATCATTATGCAGGTCCACGCCTCGCTCCAGTTGCTGTGCCGCAGCGTCGCTCAGAGGTTCGTTCAGGGTTACCCGGTAAGTCTTGGGGCAGTCGGTTCGCGGTGAGGTGACCCGGTGAGACCACTGCCCATCGGTGGTCAGTAACAGGAGGCCGGTTGTATCTGCATCGAGGCGCCCGGCAATATGGAGATGTCGGGTGATCTCTGCTGGCAACAGGTCCAGCGCTGTTGGATGGTCGCTGTCGGTCGTCGCGCTCACCACGCCTGCTGGCTTGTTCATCATCAGATAGCGCTCGCCTGGGAGGCTCAGAGGGGTGCCTGACAAGGCCACCCGTTCATCCCCGGCCAACCTGGTGTTGGCGCCCTTGCAGATTTGTTCATTGATCGTTACTACTCCGCGGCCGATGGCCCGCTTGGCCTCTTTTCGGGAGAGCTCGGTGCTGTTGGCAATAAACTGGTCCAGTCGCATGGTATTCAGCAGCTTTGTCCGGGTGCCGGGGAGCTCAGACTGGCCAGGCAGAGCACCGGCGTTTCGGCAATCATCCGGGACCAGAGCAGCCCGAGGGCTTCGGAGCTTACTGGTGGGCGTGGAGTCCGAAAGCTCGCCGTGGGGTCGATGCCGCTGCCATTGCGGGTCGCCAGAACAAAGGTAAACGGGTGCGCGCCTGGAATGCCCAGCCGGATATCGGTGGCCGTGATGCGGTCGCCGGCCTGGTCGTAATCCAGGAAGCCCCGGGTGAACCATTCAAGACGCCGGGCCTCGGGCAGGTCCGAGACTTCGCTCGCCAGCTCCGGGCGGCGTGGAAAGTATTCAAGATTCAGCGGCGTGTCGCCATCCAGAAAGCCGGTGACAATTTCTACCCGCTGATCACCCTGCAGAGCCGTCGCCCGCCACAACAGTGTGCTGAATGGCATGGGCTGAACCAGCAGGTCCGGGTTTTCCAGGCCGGCGGCCGCAAGCGCGGGTTGAACTCGCTGTGTCATCACTTGCTGGGCCAGAGCACTCCAGCCCAGGTACAGGGTGGACACTGCCAGGCCTGCAACTATCGCTGTTTTGGCGGGCGGCCGGGCGAGAAAAAACAGGCAGCCTGCCAGCAGGGGCAGGGTGTATAGCGGGTCGATGATAAAAATGCTGCTGACGGCTACGGGGGGCCCGATGGGCCAGAACAACTGGGTGCCATAGGTTGTAAAGGCATCCAGTAAAGGATGGGTAATCAGGATCAGCCCCGTCAGGGCGAGCCACCGCTGAAAACTCAGTTGTGGTTTCCAGCGCCAGAGCAGCCAGGCAAGGGCCACTGCCAGAGGGGCCAGAACGAACAACGAATGGCTGAATCCACGGTGTTGGGTGAAATTGGCCACTGCGGTGCCGTAATCGATGACGACATCCAGATCCGGGAGGGTGCCCAGAACTGCGCCTGTCAGCAAAACCGAGCGGCCAAGAGTCTTGCCGGCTACGGCGCCGGCCAGGGAGGCGCCCAGGGCGGCCTGGGTGAGTGAATCCATGTCAGATCAGTCTCGCATCAAAACGGTGTCCTGCAGTAGTAGGCCGCCGACTCCCCGGTGGATCACTGTCCTGCAGGTATTTCCAGCGCCGCCAGCACCGATTCACCGGGGTAGCCATCAGCCACCAGGTTGTTGGCAGCCTGGAACTGTCGGATGGCAGACCGCGTTGCCGGGCCCATGATGCCATCGGGGTTACCTGGCTCATACCCCCGTTGCTGCAGGGCTTTCTGGAGGTTGATGATGTTGGCGCGGGACAGCGCAGGCGCGTCTTCGGGCGGAGGATTTTGCAGTTTACCCGCGCCGGCAATCCGGTCAGCCAGATGACCAACCGCAATGGCGTAGAACTCGGAGCGGTTCCAGCCCATGATCACGCGGAAGTTGTGATAGGCAAGAAACGCAGGCCCGCGGTGCCCTGCCGGCACCACGAGGGCGGCATTAATCGGTTCGCGGGCCAGTGGCTTGCCGAAGGCATCCGTAATGCCCATTTCGCGCCACTGCTCGAGTGGCAGACGTCGTCCGTCCGCAAGGGAATAGTCGAAATTCTCGGGTAACAGGACCTCTCGGCCCCAACGGTAGTCGCCGTCCCAGTTCATGGATTCGAGAAACCTGCCCGCAGACATCATGGCATCCGGAAGGCTGTTCCACAGATCCCTTCGGCCATCACCATCGGCATCCACCGCGTGTTTCAGGAAAACCGTCGGCATGAACTGAACGTGGCCCATGGCGCCGGCCCAGGAACCTTCCATCTGGTCTGCCGGAATGGCGCCCTCGTCAATAATGCGCAGGGCCGCGATCAACTGCTCGGTGAAGAAGGTGCTGCGGCGGGGATCGCAGGCCAGTGTCGTCAGGGAGCTGGGTACCGGCATCTTGCCGAAATAGCTGCCAAAATTGGTTTCCAGGCCCCAGAAGGCCACCAAATAAGGCGCGGGCACGCCGGTTTCCCGGGTGACTCTGGCCAGCAGCTCCTGATGCTCCTGCAACAGTTCGCGGCCGGTGTTGACCCGGGCATCGTTAACCCGCCGGCTCAGGTAGTCGGCAAAGGTAGTGGTGAACTCCGGTTGCCGCCGGTCCAGTTCGATCACCCGTGCCAGATGCTGGACCCCGGACATCACCTCGCTGGCGGTCTTGCTGCTGACCCCGGCGGCAATGGCCTGCTCCTGAAGCCGGGCCTTGCATTCGGCAAATCCCGCTGGCTCAACTTCAGCGCTGTCCTGGGCAATGGCGGGCAGTGACAGACATGACAGAAAACCGGAAAACAATAAGCCGCGAGTAACGCCGCCCTGGCGAAGAATCCTTGCAGGTTTGGTCAGCACACAAAACCTCTATCAGGCTGATGATCGTGGAGTATCCTGAGCCCATGTTAGCGCGTTTTCCAGCCGGAGAAACACTGTCCTGGCTCCCGTGGAGTGACAATTCTTTAACCTGACGGTTCCCGAAAAACGGCGATTGTGGTCTTTTTGTTGCCGACAGGTTTCTGGCGTGGGTGTTTGTTCTATAGTTGCACCATAGAACCGGGTTGTGGATAGGGGAAGGTCTGAACTATGGCAATGCTGAAAGCGCTGGTGGTGGATGACGCCAGCTTTGTACGTGATCTGGTCAAGCGAACCGTGCGCCAGCGTTTCCCGGTCATCGAGACTACCGACGCCCAGAACGGCCGGCGAGCGCAGTCATTGATGTCGAGGACCGCGTTTGACCTGATTCTGTGCGACTGGGAGATGCCAGAAATGTCCGGGCTGGAATTGTTGCAATGGATGCGCCAGCAGCCCCAGTACGAAAACGTGCCTTTTATCATGATCACCAGCCGGGGCGACAAGGATCACGTGATCGAAGCGGTCAAAGGCGGCGTTTCCGAATACCTTGGCAAACCGTTCAGCCCCGAGGGGTTGAGCAAGAAAATTATCAAGGTGATGGGCCGCAAACTGAAAGATGCCATGGACCGGAGCGGCAAATCCATGGCCAGCCCTGCCGATGCCTTCAAAGAGTCGGCCAACCTGCTGACTCGCAAGCCCGAAGCCGCGGCGGAGGTTTCCGCCGAGTCACCGCCCTCCTCCCCCCGGCCCGAGCCTTCGGCACCGACAAGGCCGACCTCGGCCCGGGCGCCCATGAGCCTGGCCTCGGTACGCTTCGCCGAGAGCACCCTGAAATCGGTGGTTAAGGATATCAATCTGACGGAGGTGCGGGTGATCGCGAAGCGGGACCAGGTATTCCCGGGGATTCTCGACCAGGCGGTGGTGGACATCGAGATCGCCGAGGGCCAGATGGCGAGGCTGAACGGCTATGTGCACCAGTTGCAGGCGGTGGACAAACGCCAGGACACGGACTTTGTCAGCGTTACCATTCGTTTTGTCGATGAAGACCCGAAAAAGCTGGAGGACCTGTCGAGGTTTGTCGCCCGCTTCCGCGCGGGTATGCGCTAGCTCTCTGCCTTCTCGGGGATCCGCTCGACCAGTCGCTCCCGCGGGAAATGACAGATAAACTCACTGCCCTCGCCAATCCGGCTGCGAATCTCCAGATTGCCATCGTGGTTGAGCAACACGTGTTTGACGATTGCCAGGCCAAGGCCGGTGCCGCCGGTGTCTTTGTGACGACTGGGATCGGCCCGATAGAAGCGTTCTGTCAGACGGGGGATATGGACCGGGTCGATACCGATGCCGGTATCCCTGACTGAAAGGTGTGCGCCTTCCCGGTTGGTGGACCAGGACACGATAATCTGGCCATTTGCAGGGGTGTACTTCACCGCATTGAATATCAGGTTCGAGAAAGCGCTGCGCAGCTGGCTTTCATCGCCTTTCAGCAGGCGGTGGTCGCCGATATGCACGGTAATCTCGTGCTGTTTTTCGCCACTGAGCGCCCGGGCGTCATGACAGATCTGGGTCAACAACTGGTCCACGTCCGTGAGGGTGTCGTTGACCGTTTGCTCCCCGGTTTCAATACGTGAGAGCAGGATCAGATCGGTGATCAGGGCTTCCATCCGGGATGACTGGGCAGCCATGGTGTTAATGGCCCGGCGCCACTTGGGCGGCAGGTCTGCGGCGTTGTCCACCAGGGTTTCGAGGTAGCCGCTGATGACCGTGAGAGGCGTGCGCATCTCGTGGGACACATTGCCGACAAAGTCACGGCGCATCTGTTCGAGCTGGTACAGCCGTGTTACGTCCTTGGCGACAATCAGACGGTCGTCGTCACCAAACAGGCTGATCTGGATCTGAAGGTGAATATGAGGCCTGGCCGGAGAATGTATCTCTAAGGGTTCGCGGTAATCCCGTGAATCGAAATAGGTCTTGAAGGCCGGCGTGCGGATCAGGTTATGGATGTACTGGCCCTGATCGGTGTTGCGCCGGAAACCCAGCAGATACTCGGCGGAGCCGTTCCACCATTCCATGGCGCCGCGGGAGTCGGTCATGATCACGCCATCGCGCATGGCGTTGGTGGATTCCTGCACCCGATTGATCTGGGCCCTCAACCGGTCCTGGGTTCTCAGGTGGGTCTGGTGCAGTTTGTGAAGATTGTCGAAAATGTCGCCCCACAGGCCGATGCTCTGGGGGGCTTCGTCGGTGGCGCTGGGGTTGGACAGCCACTGGTAGAGGCGCCTGGCCTGAACCAGCGTCCACCACAGATAGACAACCAGCCCGAAGGTCAGCCCGTAGACGGGCTCTCCGAAATAGAGGCCAACCAGGGTGGAGCCAATCAGGCCACCGATAATGTAGCGCAGGTATCGTGACCAGTTGTGTTGCATCAAAAACTGCCTTGTGTCCGTTCCGGGGCTGATGCTCAGCTGGCCGGAGTTACTTACGCGGCTCTGGTCGAGAAGCGGTATCCGGTTCCGCGTACGGTCTGGATCAGATGGTCGTACTGGTCGCCAAGTGCCTTGCGGAGCCTGCGGATATGCACATCCACGGTCCGTTCCTCAACATAGACATTGCCACCCCAGACCTGGTCCAGGAGCTGGGAGCGAGTATATACCCGTTCCTGGTGCGTCATGAAGAACTGAAGCAGTCGGTATTCTGTCGGGCCCATGGTAAGGGCGCCATCCTGGGTGGTGACCCGATGCCCGACCGGATCCAGCGTCAGGCCTTCCACTTCAATCGGGCTGTCTACGCCCGGCGGCGTCGCACGCCGAAGCACGGCTTTCAGGCGGGCGACCAGTTCCCGGGGGCTGAACGGTTTGGTGATGTAATCATCGGCACCAACTTCCAGGCCCTGGATCTTGTTGTCTTCCTCGACCTTGGCGGTGAGCATGATGATGGGAATGTCGGCGGTCGCTTCTTCTTTCTTGAGGCGGCGTGCCAGTTCCACGCCGCTGGTGCCGGGCAGCATCCAGTCGAGGAGTACGAGATCCGGGTGTTTGTCGACAATCAGGGCATGGGCTTCCCGGGCGTCCGCTGCCTCCAGATAGTCATAATCCGCCATTTCGAGGGCCACCGCGATCATCTCGCGGATCGGGGCCTCATCATCGACGATCAGGACAGTTTTTCCAGTCATGAGCTTTTAACCTGTGTCAGACCTTGATTTGTTGCTGCCTCATTACAACGCTCAAGTGTTACAAGTATATGACAGGTTCAGCTGACCATGAGATCAATTACAAGGCCGGCAAAAACGGCAAAGCCGGCCCAGTTGTTGTTCAGAAACGCCTTGAAGCAGCCGTCCCGTTCACGTTCCCGCGCCAGGTACTGGTGGTAAATGAACAGGCAGGCCATGGCCACGACGCCCAGATAGTAGAAGGTGCCCAGCTCGGCACGATGGCCCACCATGATCAGGATCAGTACAACCATGGCCTGCAGCATGCCAATGATCGCCTTGTCGGCTTCTCCGAACAGGATGGCCGTGGACTTGATGCCCACTTTCAGATCGTCATCCCGATCCACCATGGCATACAGGGTGTCGTAGGCAACGGTCCATAGCACGTTGGCGGTGAACAGCAGCCAGGTGAGCTGACTCAGTTCGCCGGCCTCCGCCGCCCAGGCCATGGGGATGGCCCAGGAAAAGGCCGCGCCCAGAAACAGCTGAGGCAAATGGGTGTAACGCTTCATGAACGGGTAAATGAATGCCAGCAGGGCACCGCCGAACGACAGATACAGGGTCAGCGGGTTGGTGAACAGAACCACCATCAGGAAGGAAACCAGGCACAGTCCCGCGAACAGCGCCACCGCTTCCCAGGGTTTTACCCGGCCCGCGGTCAGTGGCCGGTCCTTGGTGCGTTTGACATGCTTGTCCCAGTCCCGGTCAGCGAAATCGTTGATGGCGCAGCCAGCCGCGCGCATGAAGAAGACGCCCAGGGTGAAAATGATGACATTAGCCAATGCGGGGCTGCCGTCTCCGGCCAGCCACAGGGCCCAGTAGGTCGGCCACAGCAGGAGCAGGGTTCCGATCGGGCGGTCGATTCTGAGCAGGCTGGCGTAGTCGGCCAACCGGCGCTGGATAGGTTCTGGCACAGCGTCAGGCAGCATGGCGCGCGTCCGTCTGGTGTTCTTCGAATTGAATGAGTGCTGGGATTATAGCCAGTCGCAGGAGGCCGGTTAAAGCGTGTTCCGCTGAAACAGCGCCGGTAGCAGGTATTCACCAACCAGCAGGGAGCTGTTGTGGCCACTGAACAGGGAGCGCCTTGCCAGTTCCGGCTGTCCCGGGATTACCGGTCTGCAGAGGCCGGTTTCCAGAGGGCCCCGTTGCCAGTGGGGGCTGGTGAACAGGTAGGCGCCCAAAGGTCGATTGCCCAGGTGAAGCAGCCGGCGCCCCTCGCCCTCCAGACACTTCAGGGGAATGACCGTCCTGGCCAATACCCAGGGCTGGTTGTCGCCGCACAGGCTGACTTCCCGTATCCAGGCGTGTTGACGGTGGGGAATGCGCAGGCGCCGGGCCTCTTCCTGTGTCGGCGTTGCAAAGCCCTCCCGGCGGACCTCAACGTGAAAGGAACGGCTGCACTGTTTCTGCAGGGCCCGTGTAAACGAACCCTCTACCTGCAACCAATAGCGGGCAGGCCCGTGAACCGCCGGGTTCAGGAGGCCGGCGGCCGTCAGCGATTGGTACCAGTCCGTCGGGGGTATGGTCAGGTGACTGTCGATGTCAGAGACCCTTGACTGCATAGATGCCGGGGGCATTGCGCCAGTAGCCCTTGTAGTCCATGCCGTAACCGAACAGGAAGCGGTCTTCCACTTCCAGGCCGGTGAAATCGGCCTTCAGATCCGGACGGGCTTTCCGGTCATGTTGCTTGTCGACCAGAACGGCCGTCAGTACCTCACTGGCACCGTGAGCGCGGCAGTAGTCGGCGATGGCGCACAGGGTCGTCCCCTCATCCAGAATGTCATCGATAATCAGGATGGTACGGCCGTGCATATCGGCTTCGGGTTGCAGTTTCCACTCGAGAATGCCGCCGGTAGTTTCCTGACGGTAGCGGGTGGCATGCAGGTATTCGGCCTGGACCGGAAACCGGAGCCGGGGTAGCAGTTGTCCGGTCAGGATCAGCCCGCCGTTCATCACGCAGAACAACAGGGGGTTACTGTCTTTCAGGCGGGCGGTAATATCGTCGGCCAAGTTGCCAATTGCAGTCTGTACCTGCTGTTCATCCACCAGGCAGTCGGCTTCGGCCATAACCTGGTTCATTTCGGCGACGGTATCGGTCATATCGGTCGGTCCTGTCGTAAAACGGGCGATTATACCGGACAGGGCCTGCAGAGGGGAGGGGCCACCCCGGTTGTCAGATCTGTATTTGTGGCTATTGGCAGAAATCCCCTGACCGGACCGTCGGCATTGGCATTGGTCAATACCGGGGCGATGGGTATGATGGCCTGATTCGACAGTTGTTCGTATCTGTTAACTGAATAAAACACTTGCGTGTAATATTGTCTGACAATTATTATTGCGCCCGTCTGATGTTGGGAGAACGTTATGAAGAAGTGGCAGTGTGTGGTGTGTGGTTTGATTTACGATGAAGCCGAAGGCTGGCCCGAGGACGGCATTGAGCCGGGCACCAAGTGGGAAGACGTACCGGAAGACTGGGTATGCCCGGATTGCGGTGTCGGCAAGGAAGATTTTGAAATGATCGAGATCGGTTGATAGCACCCGGCACGGCCGGTAAAAGCCGCCCAGGTGAGTTAAATACAGGAACACGGTTATGACTGAACAGGCCCCCATCATTATTGTCGGTACCGGGTTGTCCGGTTATTCCCTGGCTCGGGAAATCCGGAAGCAGGATAAGGAAACCCCGGTTCTGATGGTTACCGCCGACGATGGCGTGAGCTACTCCAAGCCCATGTTGTCCACCGGCTTTACCAAGGGCAAGGACGCGGATGGCCTGGCCCAGGGCGGTACCGACGCCATGGCGGATCAGCTGAATGTCCGGATTCGCACATTTGCCACGGTCACCGGCATTGATACCGAGGCCCACGAACTGATTCTCGGTGATGAACGACTTGCCTACAGCAAGCTGGTTCTGGCCTGGGGCGCCGATGTGATCCGGCTTGGCCTGGACGGTGATGGCCAGGAGCATGTTTTTTCGATCAATGACCTGATGGATTACCGTGCCTTCCGGGACGCCCTGGGCGACGGCAAGCGGGTGGCGATCATGGGGGCTGGTCTGATTGGTTGTGAGTTCGCCAACGACCTGCGCAATGGCGGTTACGAGGTTGACGTGATTGCTCCTTCCGAGGAGGTGATGCCGGGGCTGCTGCCGGAGGCGGCCGCCCATGCTGTTCAGCAGGAGCTCGAGAATCTGGGGGTCGGGTTTCATCTCGGAACCGTGGTTGATCGGATCGACCGCAGGGGTGACGGGGTCAGTCTGACCCTGGCCAATGGCGAGGCTCTGGACGCTGATCTGGTACTGTCCGCTGTGGGCCTGCGCCCGAGGACCGATCTGGCCCAGGCTGCCGGGCTGGAGACGGCCAGGGGCATCGTAGTGAATCGCGCGCTGGAGACTTCCGCGCCGGATGTCTACGCACTCGGTGATTGCGCCGAAGTCGACGGCCACGTGCTGCTTTATGTCCTGCCGCTGATGGCCTGTTCCCGGGCGCTTGCAAAAACCTTGCTCGGTGAGCGCACCGAAGTGAGCTATGGCACCATGCCGGTGATGATCAAGACCCCCTGCTGCCCGACCGCCGTCTGTCCACCACCGTCGGCAGCCGAGGGCAACTGGGAAGTTGAGCAGGATGGCACCAGCGTCAAGGCGCTGTTCAAGAGCGCCGGGGGCGATGTACTGGGGTTTGCGGTAACCGGCAGCTATGCCATGGAGAAACAGGCCCTGTCCAAGGAAGTGCCTCCGATACACGGCTGATTAGCCGGACTCCAATCCGCAGCCCCGATACCAAGGGGCTGCTTTCTCTTGGCCGGCGACGGCTTTTCATTGCGAAATTTCGCCGCTTGCGGTAGAAAACTCCTTCGTGTGCTAACGAAATCACAGGAGCAGGCATGCTTGAGGTAACCAAGAAACTGGTGGAGTTGCTGGATCTCTCGCCCATCGGTGACGACCATTTCCAGGGGGACAGCGAGGATCTGGGCTTTCCAAACGTGTTTGGCGGGCAGGTTCTTGGTCAGGCGCTGATGGCGGCCAGCCGAACTGTTGAAGGTCGCCTTTGCCACTCCCTTCATGCCTACTTTTTGCGCCCCGGCAATCAGGACATGCCCATCGACTACGAGGTCCAGCGGGTCCGTGATGGTGGCAGTTTCTCGGTACGTCGGGTGATTGCCCGCCAGGACGGCAAGGAAATCCTGACCGGTTCCATGTCGTTCCAGGTAGCCGAGGAAGGATTCGAGCATCAGCTGACCATGCCGGATGCGCCGGACCCGGAAACACTTCGCTCGGAACAGGAGTGGGGCGAACTGCTCGCACCCCAGGTACCCGAGAAGATGCGCCCGATTCTGACCCGGGACCGCCCGATCGAGATCCGCCCGGTGAACCCGGTCAATCCCCTGAAGCCGGAGAAGCGGCCGCCCCACAAGCAGAGCTGGTTCCGGGCCCAGGGGCATCTGCCAGACGATCCCGTACTTCACCGTTGCCTGCTCACTTACGCATCGGATTTCCAGTTCCTCGGGACTTCCCTGAACCCGCACGGCCTGACATTCATGAGCAAGGGGCTGCAGGTGGCCAGCCTTGATCACTCGATCTGGTTCCACCGGGATTTCCGCATGGACGAATGGCTGTTGTACGACAAGGATAGCCCCAGCGCTTCGGCCGGACGGGGATTCAATCGGGGTAATTTCTTCAATCAGGACGGTGTGCTGGTGGCATCCACTACCCAGGAAGCACTGATTCGTCAGAGGTCCTAGCCGGCTAGCCCAGCTTACGCTGGTCCGGCTGCTGGTGATTCTTATCCAGCCAATCCATCATTTCGTCGAAGGGCAGTGGCGGTGTCAGCAGGTAACCCTGGATCATGTCGCAGCCCATGTCCCTGAGCAGATTGGCGGTTACCTCATCCTCCACACCCTCGGCCACCACCTGATAGCCCAGGCTGTGGCACATATCAATGGTGGTCTGCACAATCACCCGGTCTTCCGCCTCGGTGGTCAGCTCGGTGACCAGTGACCGATCGATTTTGACCTCGCTCGCAGGTAGCTGCTTGATGTATGACAGTGAAGAGTAGCCGGACCCAAAGTCATCGATCGAAACCGGAATGCCGGTGGCGCTGAGTGAGTTCAGCGCTCGCAGGGAGTTGCCCGGGTCCTGCATCATGGACGTTTCCGTTACCTCGAAAATAATCGAGCCCTGATGGCTGTGATAGCTGTTCATCAGACGCTGAACAAAGATGGGAAAGTCCGGTTCCCGCAGGTTGTTGGGCGAAATATTGATGGATATGTTCAGGGGCCAGCCGCGCTCCAGTAAGTGTGAGCGCAATTCCAGTGATTGCTCAATGACCCACCGGGTCAGAGGTTTAATTAGACCGGTCTGTTCCGCCAGACTGACAATCTCATCGGCGCGGATGGGGGTTGCCCGGCCGGGCCACCGGATCAGAACCTCAATTCCGACGATTCGACCCGTTTTCAGGCTCTGCTTGGGTTGCATGAACAGAGCGAGCTCGTTGGTATTGAGCGCATGCCGTAGCTCCGACACCAGGGTCAATCGGTCGGCGCTGTAGGAGTCCTTTTTGGATTTGTAATAGGCTATGCCACGTTCCCGCGCAGAGTCGGATCCTTCAGCGATCACTGCCCGACGTATCAGGGTATTGGCATCGGTGCCGTGCTCGGGAAAAATTGCCACTCCCAGGGCGGGGTCCAGAGGTATCTGCATGCCCAGATAGTCGATCGGGTAGCGTATGCCCTCCAGCGCCTTCAGAATGGCTCTGGGAACGTGGCCGGTTGCATCGGCGTCGACAACAAAGGCGAATGTCTGTGGGTCCAGTGACGCCAGGTAGAAATTGCGCTGATCACTCTGCTCAATCGGCAAGGCGCCCGGGAGCTCCCTCGCCACGGCATTGTAGTGCTTGGATGCCAGCGCCAGAATGCGGTCGCTGTTGCGATGCCCCAGCGTCTTCGTGACCGACTGCAGGTTATTCAGGTGGATGACGGCGACGCCATAGCGTCGCTCGGGGCTGCGCAGCATCAGGTCGTTCAGCATCATTTCCAGGCTGCTCCGATTGGGGAGGCCGGTAAGGGGATTATGCAGCGCATGATCCATCAGTTTCAGCTCTGCTGACCGTCGTGCTGCCAGAGCATTCAGTTCGGCTTCCCGGGCGTCAACCTTGTCCTGGCGTTCCTGATAAATTCGCGCCGCGAGGGCCAGCGTGAGCAGAATGGCCTCCAGTGCCGACCCAATCTGCATACCGTAGGTGGTCACAAAATTGTTTGGCAGCAGGCCGTACTTGTTGGCCGCGGTTATTGCGCTGCCCAGTGTCAGTGCCGCCCAGGCCACCGTGTAATAACCGGCTTGCGGGTTCCCCTTCCACCATTGCACGGGCCCCAGAACAGTGAGCAAAAGGCAGCTGGGTATTGCCAGGGCCACGGTCAGTCGGCTGCCCGTGCTGTAGTCCAGAAAGAATGTCATCAGACCAACCACTGCATTCAGTGAGATCATGAACAGTACGAGCCGGTTCAGAACAGGCCCGGTGTGTTCAAGTTTCAGGAATGAGCGGGAGAACACCAGGGTGAAGAAAAGAGAGAAAGGCACAGCCAGCAACATGATCTGATTCTGTAGGGCAGGGCTGTCAGGCCAGAGAAACTGATACGTTGAGCCATTCAGGCTTCCGATAAGTAATAGATAGCCGAGTGTCGAGAGCACGTAGAGCAGGTATACCGGCTCTCGTAGCGCGGCAAAAATAAACAGGTTGAAGAAAATCACCGTGATCAGGATGCCGTAGTAAAGCGCGTGCATCTGGTCTTCGGTGGAAGAATGCTCGAAGAACGCCTGGGCGTTCCAGAGACGAACCGGAATCTGCATGGCCCCCTCGGTGCGCACCTCCAGCAGAATCTGGTACTCGCTGGCTATGCTTTGCTCGAAGGGGAACAGGAAATGGCGGTGCAGTATCGGGCGCTGTTCAAACGGAACGTGGTCTCCGGTCTCCACCCGCCGTGCGATTCGGCCGTTCTCAATCAGGTGGAAGGTCACTTTATCCAATTGCGAGTAGCGAACTTCAAGAAGGTTGATGGTCGCCGGCTGCGATACCGGAAACCGAAGCCAGACGGTATCGCGGATATAGCCAAAATTCGGACTTTTTTCCTCGAGAGTTTGCCAGCTGTCGGAGGCCAGGGCTTCACTGACCGTCAGCTTGTTGTCGGGGGCAACGCGCAGGTACTCGATTTGCGGAACATAGGAATCCTCGGCCCCGAAGGATGGGGCGGACAGGCCGGATAACAGCAAAAGTGTTATCAGTAAACGAAGCCAGAGGGTGGATGCCACGTCGTACCGCTTAATTGTCATTGTCTCTGGGAGTATGGCGTGTCGTCTTTGGCGGCTCAAGTCGCTGGCAGAGCCTGATTGGCAAATTTTTGTAGCCGTGTCTCAGATCTGCTCCAGCCACCCCCGGACCCAGGGCAGCGCTTCGGCCTCCGGTTCCATGGTTTCCAGGGCATCAATCCGAAGCGTGTCACCAACCTTACGGGCAGCGGTTTCGTAAAGCGCTTCCTCCATGAGGTCGCCAGCGCCACAGAAAGTATCTCCGTAGGAGCTGTCACCCAGGACGATGATGCCAAACGGCCGGCCGGGTTGTTGTGGCAACTGGTCCCTCAGGTCCAGGTAGAAGGGCAGCAGATTGGCCGGAAGCTCGCCCTGTCCGGTTGTCGATGTGCATACCAGTAGCGCATCGTTGTTCGACGTGATGTCATCCAGTACCGGATTTTCCAACACGGTCACGTGGTGACCTTCCCCCTCAAGCTCTTTCTTGAGCGTTCTGGCCGTCAGGAGCGCGCCGCCATAGACGCTGCCCACCAGGATTCTGATTGATGTCATAGGTTATCTGCTCGCTGCCTTGGCACTGTTCATACGGTCGTTCGGTGGCGCACGATCATAGCGGGAGTGCTTTCTCGCCTCAAGGCGAGTGGGTGGGGGAAGGTTCGCTTTCCTGGCTTCGAACCCGCGGTGCTATCCGGTTGCGCCCGGATTCCTTGGCATTGTAGAGGTTCAGGTCGGCCTGTTTGAGAAGATCGTCAAGTGACCGGGCCTTGGCGATGGAGCAGACACCGGCGCTGATGGTTACCGGTAATGCCTGATCTCTGAACCGGAACGGGTGCCTGGCAACTTGCGACCGCAGTCTTTCAGCCAGGCTCAGGGCCTGGAGCAGTGAAGTGTCAGGCAATAACACCAGAAATTCTTCACCGCCCCATCGGGCCGCGACATCCGCCTGCCGAATCACGGTTCGCATCAATGCAGCGAACTCCCGCAGGACATCGTCGCCCGCGTCGTGTCCGAACTGGTCGTTGATCTGTTTGAAAAGGTCGAGATCGATCAGGGCAATGGAGAAGTGGTGGCCGGAGCGCTGGTAGCGGGAAAACTCCATGGTCAGGCGGTTCTGCATTTCACGGCGGTTGGCCAGCCCGGTGAGCTCGTCGGTGCGGGCGGCGTGCTCATGGGTTTCGGCCAGCGCCAGAAGTTCATTACGTGCTTTCAGTCGGCTGGCTTCGAGGACGAAACAGAAAATCGATTCGAAGGTCAGGGCCGCAAAAAAGCGGATCTTGAAATCCATGCTGTATTCCGCCGAGACCAGCGGTAGCCCGGGAAACTGGAACACCACTACCGCGACCAGGTAGCAGAACAGCAACACCGCCGTGCCGGTTTTCAGGTCAGTCAGGTAAAAAAGCAGAGGCGGGAAGACGTAAAACCAGAGTGGCCCGGTGTTGCTCTCGCCGCCGGACGCAATCAGGTAGGTGAAAAGCAGGCCGACAATAACGATCATCCCGGCTTTCTGGCGTGCCCGGTTGCCGGTGCTGGCAAAGTGCAGCATGTTCACGGCAATCAGACCGATGAAGGACCAGAGCACCCAGGCATGGGTCTCGTGTCCGGCGAACCAGGCCTTGGTACCGATGCCAACCAGAAAAGCGATAGCGGTTGCCGAGAGCCAGGTGAGCAGACGCGAGACCTGGCCGTCTTCCCGTTCGCCGGCAGCGAGCTGTCCGGAGGAAGTTGAATGAGGCATGGGAACCTTTTTTTTGCTGTTTTTGTGATTTTGGCGCTTATGTCCGGGATTATGAGTCAATTTAGTGCGTTTTTGCACTCGAGTCTGTGATGTGTTTAGTCTGTGTGAATTGTGACCGTTTTATTTCATTTTCATGTCAAAAAAATTATAGTTGCCGCGCGAAAGTGTTCGCCCCCAATCCTCACAGACTAAACGAGACCTGATCTGTTATGGCCCGTTCGAGCGGATTCCTGGATACCCTTCTCACCAGCCCTACCACGGAACGATACAGGGTCGGCATCAGCCTGCTTTTCTTACTTGGCGTGTGGCTGACTGTCGGATCATTCAGCCAGGGAATGCCCAACAGTATGTTGCTGATGGCCGCCGCGGTGATTGGCGGGTACATGGCGATCAACATTGGCGCCAATGACGTTGCCAACAACGTGGGGCCAGCGGTGGGTTCTGGTGCCCTGTCCCTGGGTGCCGCTGTGCTCATCGCAGCCGTTTTCGAGGCCGGTGGCGCGATCATCGCCGGCGGAGATGTGGTCTCCACCATCAAGGGTGGCATCATTGATCCCTCCAATCTGGAAGAGAGCAGGGCGTTCGTGTGGCTGATGACCGCCGCCCTCCTGGCTGGCGCCCTCTGGCTGAATCTGGCCACCTGGATGGGCGCGCCTGTGTCTACAACCCATTCCATTGTTGGCGGCGTTCTGGGTGCCGGTATCGCCGCC
>MRWF01025964.1_pt1 | contig 23742 bp, 16 predicted proteins | sample 1013331 | NCBI WGS metagenome assembly MRWF01 (sample SAMN06117577, study PRJNA244670) | biofilm metagenome | biome: Water; feature: Cathode Biofilm; material: Biofilm; isolation source: microbial consortium enriched at the cathode of a solar microbial fuel cell | place: USA: District of Columbia ... | reverse complement strand
ACGAACACTGCTGAGTGTTACCGACAAGGTAATCGGCTCGCCATCATTGCGCCTGCTGGCGAACTCTCCGGACCAGAAGCCCTGAGACCGGGCACTGGCGAAAATACCACTGCCTTCCTCCACCGGTAGGGGTGGCAGTCTTCCTATTGCCCGATTGCGGGGCCGGCCGGTTATCGCCAGATACGCATCGTTGGCATCAATCACGATGCCGTGATTATCAGTAATGAAAATAGCCTCGCGGGCGTATTCGAAGACGCTCGCCGCCAGCCGCTGCCGCTGTTCCGCGTGTTTCCGGAGAGTGATCTCATACAGGGAGCAAAGAATCAGAGCTTCCGGTTCGTCCTCGGTGTGGACGGGCGCCATGGTAAGCTCCACCCAGATCTCCGTGCCGTCAGAGCGATTCAGAACCCATTCGCACTGTTCCACCTGACCCGCCGAAACCCGGGCCAGCATGGGCGCCATTTTCTGTCGGGAAATCTGCCCGTCTGGCTGGAATTCCGGCGAAAAGACCGCCAGATCCTTGCCGACCAGTGATTCACTGGAGGTGTACCTGAGCAGGTCAACAGAAGCCCGGTTGGTGTCGATGAAGAGTCCACCGCGGATCAGCAATGCAGCTTGTGGCCAACCCCGGATAAGCTGGCGCAGACGCCTCTGTTCCGCGGCCAGCTGCCGCTTGCTCTTGCCCAGCCAGAGCGACGATGCCACCAGCAACATGAGCAACACCAGAATGGTAAAGACCCAGAGCCGATACTGGTGCAACGCATCCACCCAGGTAAGTTGGGGCACCTGGTCGTAGGGCGGCACCCGCAGAGTGCGAGCCAGGTACTCAACCGACTGGTAGTCTGCAGGCGGCGAAAAACCCGAAATGCCGACTGACCGCGCCACCTCGTCTTCCGGCTCAATGGCAAAAAGCGCCGACGCGATACGACGGACAGCCCGCTCGTTTACATGGGGCAGCGCCACCAGGGGCCATTCCGGGTATAGACGGGTTGAAACAACGTAAGGGAAACCCGCCAGCCGCTGACGGTTCAGAACCTTTACCTTGGTAAACAGATCAGGGTCTTCCTGCGCCATCTGCTCCAGAATGCTGGTTCGGATAAAGCCTACATCGGCATCTCCGGAGAGAACCGATCGAACCACTCGGTCGTGGGTGCCCATAAACCGGATCAGATTCACTCTCCGGATATCAATACCGGCATCCAGGAGCTCGAGAACCTGCGTCTGGTAGCCCCCCAGGAAATGGACACCGGGTGAGGCAATGGTCTTATCACGGATATCAGCGAGCTGTTCAATGTCGTCGCGCTCGGCCCTGGTAAAGATCACGCCACCAAGACTGCCGGTCGAAGACTGGCCGGAGCGCCTGACCAGAGTCGCCAGAACGCCGGTCAGACTGCGTTCGCTTCGGATCAGCAGAAAATGGCTGGGATTGGTAAGAAAAAAATCCAGCCGGTTGGCGGCGATCGCCCGGCTCATATTCTCCTGATTGAGAACCTCCAGCCTTACGGATATGCCGGTTTCCCTGGACAAGTAGTCCGTCAGAGGCTGGTAACGTTCCTGAAGCACACTGTCCGGCCGATAGGCGAATACACCCATAGTCAGTGTTTCATCGGCACTGGCTGCTGCCATCGCCACAAATTCCGTGGCAAACAGAAAACAAAGACAGACAGCAAACCGGCGAATGTTCAAGAGACCCTCGCTGGCAGAAACGAAGGATCTGACAAGCGCTGGATGCCAGGATTCTGATCAATCATCCCCTCTGCCAGCATAAGGCGAGACAGGGATCCGGCCATGGTTTCGATGGGTCCGGCTGCTCTGAGATAACGCTGGTTTGCGGCCAGATCCGGCAGCATAACGCTGGCCAACGCCGTGCGGACCTCGGCCGGGCTGATCCCCTGACGGGTGGCAATCCGGTACATTGAGTCGTGCATGCTCCGCACGAGATGCTGCAGGCCGGTAAAATGTCCGGTCAACAGGTCGCGAACCGCTCTGGAATTGCTCTCTGCCACTTTCCGGGTCACCACCAGCACATCGAAGATGGTTTCCGGAATGGCACTACTATCGAAGAGTCTGACTCCTCCGGCGTTCTCTATGAGTGACGCTGTTGGCTCGTAGCACACGGAAGCATCAACTTCACCCCGGGACCAGGCTTGTGCATGCTGGCTTACCGGCAAATCCACTTTTATCACATCGCTGCGACCGAGCCCTGCTACCTCAAGGATTTTAAACAGCATAACGCCCGAGACGCCGTTCAGCTCCACCGCAATCCGCTGCCCCTTGAGGGCTGTCAATTCCGTGATCGATGGCTTGACCATCAGTACATCGGCGCCGGCGGACACATCAGCGACGGCAACCACAACCAGTTCCAGCCCACTCGACCGGACCCGTATGGTTTCATCCAGAGTCAGTGCCGCCCCATCAAGCGCCCCTGAAAGAAGGCCCTCCATGGAGTCTTTGGCAGACGTGCCCGGCACCAGCGCAACCGTATCCGGCAACCAGTTGAAATCACGGGCAAGGTACAGTGGCTCGTAGCCGATCCAGGGGTGGATACCAAACCTCAGCGGGCCGGAGTCGCTGCAACCCGGCAATCCCGCCGCGGACAGTCCGGCTGCTATCGATAGACCAAGGAATTCACGGCGTTGCATCAGGCTCCGGACCGGGCGAAGACATTAACATTTGTCAATAAACGACAGTTTACTGCTTCACATACTACCCGTAAAACCGCAACTTGCATTGCACCGTGTCAATTTATCCCAAAGACAGGAACACCCCCATCAGCACCGGCGAGAGAAAAGACAGCAAGAAACCGGAGGCGATCGCCACCGGAACACAGGTCAGCCCGCCACTGCTGCGGATAACCGGCAGGGTGAAGTCCATGGCGGTAGCGCCACCATAACCAATAGCCATGGCCGGCCTGTTGGCAATCAGCAAGGGGATGATTGCCAGCGCAACAATCTCCCTGAGCACATCATTGAGGAAGGCCACGCCGCCCCAGGCAGGGCCAAGGGCTTCGCCGATGACAATGCCGGACAGCGAGTACCAGCCAAACCCGGAGGCAACCGCCAGGGCGTCGTGCCAGGGCAACCCAAGCCAGGGTATCAACAGGGCACCGGCCACCAGGGAACTGAGCGTCAGAGCCAGCGCGATACCGAGCCCCTGACGATTCATCAGAAGTTTGCGCAGCGACAGCCCGGCATTGCGCAACTGCAGGCCGATCAGAAACAGCAGCAACATCAGGGACCAGGTCGCCAGTTGTTCCGCCATGGGCATGTCCGGCAACAGGTAATAGCCGGCAAGCAGCCCGGCAACAACCGCCACCAGCGGTTTCAGGCCGGCCAGAAAAAGCCGGCGGTATCCGGGGCTGACACTGCCCTCGACCCGCTCGATGGACATTGGCTGCCAGCGGTGGAACATCCAGAGCCCAAACATGTTGGCGACGAAAAGCACCAGCACTAGTGCCAGTACCTGAGTCGCCATGCCACCCAGTTGCGCCGCCAGGCCTTCCATCTGGCCAAGCCCCAGGCCCAGCAGCAACAGGATAAAATAGACCAGGACCTCCACCGTGTAATGGATCACCGTCATGGCACGGCGGTTTTCCAGGGCGATGGCAAAACCAAAAAACAGGGGAGCAAGAATGAGCAAGGCTCCAGTCAGCATGGCGTCCTCGAAAAGAAAAGGGGTTATCAGGTCAGGGGTTTGAACTGGTCGGGATCGGCATCCGGGGTGGCCTGTTCGCCCTGGGGAGCTCCGATAGTGCGGGCAAGACGCTGGGCGGTAACGGACCAGACCGCATAATCTCCGGGCTTCGGCTCATAGCCTTTTCCCACCATGGTGCCGGCGACGCTCCTGAGAACCGATTCAGCCCGGGCCTGGGTTGGCCAGGGCCCACGGCAGAACTGCCCAACCGGGCGCCCCTGATCAGGGCCAGACAGAGCGACCAGGCCCCAATGGCCGCCGCCTGCTGGCCGGATGTGTAGCTCGATGCGTTGGCCGTCTTTCACCATGACAAGATCCCGAAGCGGGCTACGGCCGTGGAAATAGTGGAGCTTCATGGCGTTATGCTGTCAGTGCAGAACATGCCCTGACCTGTCCTGAACGAGAACCCAGGGTGCGATGACGACCGCCCAGAGTTCCGCATTGCGATCATACCAACCCTGCGCGGTGTCCGGCGCAACCTCACCAACACGTCCATCGTTCATCCACTGTTCGAAACGGGCTTTGTTATCCGCCGCCAACTCAGTCGCCACTTCAAGCAGATCCAGGTCCGGCGAAACCCTGACGACCTGCCCCCTCGCAAAGTAGGTCTGCAGTTCGTGCCAGTGGATGCGAGAAGTCTCAAGATTCAGCTTGGCTTTCAATTCGTCCCGGGATGGGGAGGATGACATGACTACCTCATCAGTCTAAACAGGGCTCAGGCTGGCCAGACTACCGGAAATCTCGCCCCACCGCATCTGCCAGAATCTGAGCAATCTGTTCTGAAAGGTTCATGGGGTCAAAGGGCTTCGGTATGACTCCGAGCGCTCCCAACGCCTGATATTCCTCGATTTCGGATTTCTGTAGCCTGGCGGTCATAAAGATGACTGGCACTGTCTCCATCCCATCAAGCTCACGCAGTGCCTGCAACGTCGTAGGACCATCCATTCCCGGCATCATAACGTCCAGCAAAATCAGTTCCGGCTCGAATTCTGGGGCTCTCTCCACAGCCTCAGCGCCGGACTCGCAAATCGCCGTTAAAAAGCCGCCGACATCCTCCAGAGCAATTTCCGCGACTGCCCGAATATCCGGATCATCCTCAACATACAGAATCTTCTGAGGCAAGTTTTGTTGTTTACTCTCCATTACTTTTCTCCCGCTCTGTTTCTTCGGTTTCCATACCAATGCGTCTAATCAGCCTGCGGCATTCCTCGGAGTCCTGCTCGCCTGAAGCCAAAAGAGAGGCAGCACGCATAATCAGCCGTTCCTCACGGGTGCAATCGTTGGGCAGAAAATGGACGGCACCGATCAGCTCCCGGACCCCCAGCGGCAAGCGCCATTGAACCTTGAGCCGGTTTCCATAAGCCTGTGCCCACTCCTCCAGAACCTTTTCCGCCTCTGCCGTTCCGATTTCACCTCCGGCTGCAGCATACTGGTTGAGTACCTTGAGAACAGCGAGCTCGCCCAGGCGGCTTAGCAACCCGGCTTTTTGAAGCGGGAGGGGTTGTTTCTTCAGGCTGATCGCCAATCGCTGGGCCTCTTTTGCCACCTGCAAGGCGCCTTCGTGGTAGGTTTTTGAAAGCTCGCGTAGCGGCTCATGCTGCAGCTTGTTGGATACATCCAGCGACAACGCCAAAGCCTGGTTCAGTGCAAGAGGTACGCCCAGAGACCCGATAGCATCTCTCAGAGTTTCAACGGGCTTGCCGGAACGCCTGAATGAGCTGCTGTTGGCCACATCCAGCAAACGGGCGGTGAGGCTGGCCTCTTCTCGCCAGCGCTCAGCCAGCTGCGCCGCGGAAAGATCTCCCTGGCGACCGATTAATTCAAGAATGTCCGAAGGGTCCACATCGGAGGGCAACTGAATCACTTCCTCCAGTGAATCACGGAGCAATGTCTTGAGGTCCGGCGCTTCAGAGGTCTGATCGACTTTCAGTAGCTTTCCAAGCCGTTCGTGGAGGTTCGCCACATCGAAGGGTTTGGTCATGTAACCGTCGATCCCGTAATGAGCCGCCTGCAACACAGACTCCCGATCAGAGCGGCCGGAAACCATCACAATGGGAACATCACGATCCAGTTGACGCACCTGCCTGACAAGTTCCAGCCCCGATCCATCCGGCAGATTTCTGTCCGCAATGTAAAGGTCAAACCGGTTATTTTTTACCTGCCTGAGCGCTTCACCGAGAGTATCGGCGAGTACAACAGACACACCCGAGTAGAGGCCCGCGACGACAGTTTCCAGCAACTCTGCAATGAGATCATCGTCTTCAAGAATCAGCGCTTTCAAATGACCACCCTAAGCGTACAACGGACATTATTTGGAAGAGTAAACGGTCACCCCGTCACGGCCACCGCGTTTGCGCTCATAAAGCGCCTGATCGGCGGCATTCAGGGCATCCTCACCGTTGGTGAAGTCATTTATCTCGGCAATGCCTGCGCTGAAAGTAACCTGAAAGCTGGACTCTCCCGCCACGAAAGAAAGTTCGGAAAAGCTTTCACCAATTCCACGAATCAGGTCTTTGGCCGCAGAAACATCACACTCAGGTAAAACCACCAGAAACTCCTCGCCTCCGTAACGACCGATCATATCAGTCTCGCGCAACCGATTTCTCAGAAGGTTGGCAAGGGTGCGAATCACGATATCACCCTGCGAGTGGCCCCAAGTGTCGTTTACCGTCTTGAAATGATCGAGATCAAGCATAACAACACAGGACCGGTGACCACTCCTACGACATCTTGCCAGTTCTTTTTCAACCTCTTCCTTGATCAATGAATGTTTCAGAAGACCGGTCAAACTGTCCCGATTCATCAGTTCGGAAAGCTGTCGGGCCCGGTAGCAACGAATACGCACCGACCGAACCAGATAACTGTCTGAGACCGGCTTCATCAGGAATTCATCCGCGCCCTTCGACAAAGCCTCCAGCTGATTCTCAGGATCGTCCTCAGAAGACAGATAGATGATTGGCAGACTCAACCACCGTGGTTCGAACCGAATCAGCCGGGCGAGCGTAACACCGGAGTACTCGCCAATCTGAACATCCATCAGGACAATGTCCGGCTCAAAGTCTGCAAGATTGGACATCAGGTGAAGTGGCTCTGACACCGCTTGCGCCTCAATCCCGGTCGCCTGCAACACCAAGCAATAGTGCTCAGCCAGCTCGGCATCGTCTTCAACGATCAGCACGCGCCCCTGTACACTAGCGCTGCGTTCAATGGCCAGCGACTCAATCCTTTCGGCAAGTTCAGGTATGTCCACCGGATCCGGGAAGAATGCAAACGCTCCGGCCTCGGCCACTCTATAGCGGTTGTGGAAAGAATTATCGCTGCCAAGGCAGATTACTGGCAGCCGACGACGAGAGCTTTCCTCAAAAGACGTGTTCCGCACGGACATGACATCTGAAAGAGCAGATTCCCGACACAAAATGGCTGCTGCCCCGCGGATTTCCGCCAATGCGTTACCAAGGGCGCCGGCATCATCACAGCTTACGCTGGTGAAGGAAAAGCCATACGGAGCCATCTCCTTTTCCAACATCGCAAGGCGTTCTTCCCCCTTTTCCACGAGCAGAACGCTCACCTGCATGCCCTGGCTACCCTTGTAGGTAGTGGGCTCCTCGGTAAAGCTACTATCCTGGTCAACTGCCTGACTCTTGACTTCAACAAGCTCTGCCAGCGCGTCTATTCCATCTGCAAATCCGTCGGGAATGTCGATAGGATGGCTGAGGACGTCGTCGAGAGCGCCAAGACTCTCAGCTTGACCTTTTAACTCCTTTTCCAGTGCCTTGGCAGCTTCACCTAGCTCTGGAAGGCCGAATGTCCCCGCCGAACCGGACAACTTGTGCAGGCTTTGATAGCAAAACAACAATCCGTCGGCAGAGAACTCACCACGCCGGGTTTTCTCTGCCAATGTTCGCAATTGCTGAATATCTTCTTTGGCCCGCTCAAGAAATCTTTGCCTGAGCACTTCCAGCCGTGAAGAAATCTTGCCTGTCGACTCCAAGGCCACATCAATACTCCTGGTGGACTATTTGCCACGCCGGCAAATTCAATTACTCTCTCGGTAATGAAAACACGTTTCAACTGCTACCGCTACGACCTGAAGGGCTGAATTTGAGGAATCTTTCTATTGGCAGCCGCGTTGCCCTTATTGCTGTCTTGAGTAGCTTTTTGACTGTCGTCGTTCTTTCAGCGACAGCCTACAATGAGCTGATCCGGGATTTCGAAAACGTTCTCACCCAGCGCCAGCTTCTGGACGCCGAGTCAATCGCCAATCGAGTCGATCAGGATCTCCAGGTGCGCATACAGGCTCTGGGCGCTTTCGCCGCTACTCTGACGGATGGTAAAAACCGACTCTCAAAAGATCGCATCGAAGCTCTGCTCGGTCGGCAATCGGCTTTATCCGAATACTTCAAGGCAGGCCTGTTGGTCTTCGACGAAGACAGCGTGGCAATCGCCGAAAACGTTTACGTACCCAATCGCATAGGCACCTCTTACGCTGACCGGCAGCATTTTCGCGAGGCCTACAAAACCCGGGAACCCGTCATCAGCCGGCCAATTATTGGCAGGACAACCGGGCTTCCACTCCTATCTTTTCTTTACCCTATCAGTAGTGACGATGGGGATTTACTTGGTTTCGCCGGAGGAATCATCAACCTGGCCGAGGCCGGGATCATACCGAAGCAGGAAGATGCCTCTTCTGGCGCCCTGTTCAAGGTCATCGACACCGGCCATTTCATGCAGGTAGATACGCTCTCCGGCGCCAATCCGATGCCCGATCTGCCGCCACCAGGCGAGGATCTGATTATTGATGCGGCATTGTCCGGCCAAACCTCAGGCGTTGTTTCCGACCATTCTGGAAAAAAGTGGATCTACGCTACGCAACATCTTGACCGCGTGGGCTGGATGTTTCTAAGAGCAGTGCCCTACCAACAGGCAACACAACCGGCACGGGCCTCTTTCGACAAGTTCCTTGCTGCCAGTGCCGTGGCTCTTCTGGCACTGGCAGCCATAGCCTGGCTACTCGCCCGGGCAACAACGCTTCCATTGGAGAGAATGTCGCTCAGGATACGGGAGATGGCGACGGAGGGTTTTGCGGCAAACCGATTGTCTCTTAAAGGCCCGCCAGAGGTCAGAAACGTAGCCCGCGCCTTTAACAAGCTGATGAAGGAACGCGAGGCGCTGGACATCATGAAAGACGACTTTGTCTCTAACGTCAGCCATGAGCTGCGCACGCCTTTGACCTCGATAAACGGCGCACTGAAACTGCTGCGCTCAGGCGCAGCGGGGAAACTGCCAGATAAAGCTGACTCGATGGTCGACGTTGCTTTTCGGAATAGCGAACAGTTGCAACGGCTGATATCCGACCTGCTGGACTTCAACAAAGCCATGGCAGGGCAGATGCCCATCGATCTGGAGACAGTTGATCCTGCAACAGCTATAAGGGATGCCTGCGATGGAAATCGGGCCATGGCGAGCCACTACCGCATTCCTCTGACGCTTGGACATTGCACAGAGAAATTAGTCACCGCTGATCCAACCAGGCTGAGACAAATACTGGATAATTTCATCAGCAATGCCATCAAGTTTTCTCCCGCAGGTGGCTCTGTCAGGATCTCGTCAGAATCAACCTCAACTGGCATGGTTCGAATTACCGTATCAGACGAGGGCCCGGGCGTTCCGGAGAGCTTCCTGCCACGGCTATTCCAGCGATTCGCCCAGGCCGATTCTGGCTCCGCCAGGTCCAAAGCCGGGACGGGGCTTGGCCTCGCGATCTGCCGGGAGTTGGCGAAACTCATGAACTGTGAAGTCGGCTATTTTTACGACCACGGAGCCAACTTCTGGATTGAGCTACCCAATCACATGGTTAGTAGGACTAACGTTTATGAAAGCGCCGGAAATCCCTTCCGAGGAGATTGAGCGCCAGGCGGCGCTTGAACGTACTGGCCTGCTTGATACAGAGCCTGAAGAGCGGTTCGATCGTTACACCCGTATGGCCCGCAAGGCATTCCGGGTCCCCATTGCTCTGGTTAGCCTGGTAGACAAAAACCGGCAGTGGTTCAAGTCCTGCCAGGGGCTGGACGCTTTGGAAACGTCCCGCGACGTATCCTTCTGCGGCCACGCGATTCTTGACTCGGGTCTCCTGATCATCGAAGACACCATGGAGGATCCTCGCTTTGCCGATAATCCGCTGGTTACCGAGGCCCCGAATATACGGTTCTACGCAGGTGCCCCCCTCCACAACAGCGAAGGCTTCAGATTGGGGACGCTCTGCCTGATTGACGCGACTCCGCGCTCCTTCGATAAGGAGGACCAATCCCTTCTTCGTGAAATGGCCGACTGTGTCGAGCGCGAAATTAACCTGCAGGCGGCAACCGAGTTCTACCGGGAACTCAAACACAGCGAGCGAAGGTCACGGGCTATTATTGAAGGTACGAGAATTGGCACCTGGGAATGGAACGTACAAACCGGGGAAACCGTTTTCAACGAGCGTTGGGCCGACATTTGCGGCTACACGCTTGATGAACTTGAGCCTGTCAGTATCGAGACATGGCTGGGCCTCGCGCATCCGGATGATCTGCCTGAATCAGAGCGATTGCTAAAAGCTCATTTTGCCGGCGAATTGTCCGAGTACGACTACCGGTGTCGGATGAAGCATAAGAATGGCCATTGGGTTTGGGTGCATGATCGCGGCCAGGTATTTGAATGTACCCTGAACGGCGAACCACTGATGATGTATGGCACCCACGCCGATATCACTGAGGAAATGAACAACCTGAAGAAGATCCAGCATCAGAACGAGGCGCTGGCCATCCTCAATGATCTGGCCCTGGACACCGAAACAGACGACGACATTCGCATCGAAAGAGCCCTTCGGCTCGGGTCTGACTACCTGAAGCTGCCTCTGGGAATAGTCAGCGAGATACATAGTAACGTGTATTCCATCCGATGGTTTGTTGCCCCCGAAGACGCCGGGCTTGAACAGAATGCCAGCTTTCCACTGGCAGATACCTACTGTTCAATGCTTCTCGGCTCGCAAAAAAGCCTGGCCATTGCACACATGGCCAGGTCGAGCTATCGCGGTCACCGCTGTTACAACAAGTTCGGGCTTGAGAGCTACCTTGCGGCGCCCATTGTCATAAAAGACCGTTTGTACGGAACCCTCAATTTTTCATCACCTGAACCGCGAGAGCAGGACTTCTCAGATACTGAAATCACCTTTGTGACCCTACTGGCACGCTGGGTTGGAGCCCTCATCGAAAGGCAGCTCAGTGTGCAGATGCTCACCAAACTGGTCGAACAAACGCCGGGGATGCTTTACCAGTATCGACAGTGGCCGGACGGCCGTGTTTCGTTTCCGTACACCAGCCCCCATATCAGCGACATCTACGGGGTCACAGCCGAAGAGGCAAGAGAAGATGCCACGATCTGCTTTACCAGAATCCACCCAGAGGATTTGCCCGCAGTGGCCGCGAGCATCGAAAAGTCGGCAGAAACATTAAAAATCTGGCATAGCCACTATCGAGTCAGCAATGGCGAATCCGGCTGGCGTTGGGTAGAGGGCAAGTCATCACCGGAACGGATGCCCGACGGCAGTACCATGTGGCATGGTTACATTGCCGACATTGACGAGGCAAAACAAACCGAACTGGCCCTTCAGGAAAGCGAAGTTCAGCTCCGGAGGCTTTACGAACTGTCTCCCATCGGCATCACGCTGAATGACTATGTGTCAGGGGCGTTTCTTGATGTGAACGAGGCTCTACTGGAGCCTACCGGATACACTCGTGACCAATTGATGGCGATGGACTACTCGCAACTACTGCCCCCGGATTTCGAACCTCGGAGGCAGCAATTCATCGCCGAACTTCAGAGCGAAAGACGTTTCGGGCCTTATGAAGTCGAGATCGCACGCGCGGATAATTCAACCTACCCTGCCATTGTCCGCGGCATGAGAATCAGCAGCCCTTCAGGCCAACCCCTGATCTGGACGCTAATCGAGGATATATCCGAGCGCAAGAAGGTCGACCGGATGAAGAGTGAATTCATCTCGACGGTAAGCCATGAACTCCGTACGCCACTCACCTCCATATCGGGTTCTCTTGGCCTGGTCGAAAGCGGAACTCTGGGAGCGCTCTCGGCAAAAGCCGAGCGTATGGTGTCTATCGCCCACCGTAACACCGAGCAACTGAAGCAACTGGTTGACGACCTGCTGGACATGGAAAAACTTGTGTCCGGCAAGATGGTCATGAATCTTGAAACACAGGAGGTTGGCGCGGTCATTGAAGAGTCGGCAGAACGTCTCGGAACCTATGCTCTGGAGAGCGGCGTTTCTGTGAGAATTGAAGACGATGCCTCCAACTGCATGGTGAAAATCGATCGCTCGCGCTTGGGCCAGGCGTTCACCAATTTACTGTCCAATGCCATCAAGTTCTCCCCTCCTGACGGTGAGGTTTTGGTGCGCACCAGAGTCGAACATGAACTTGTCTATATCCTGGTAACTGATCAGGGACCCGGCATTCCTGATGACTTCCGCGTTAGGATTTTTCAAAAATTCGCTCAGGCAGACAGTTCCGACACTCGCGGCAAACGGGGAACGGGCCTGGGTCTAGCCATCACGAAAGAAATCATGACACAGATGGGGGGTGATGTCGGATTCGAGTCCCGAAAAGGAAAGGGCTCAACTTTCTGGCTGGAGCTGCACCTGGAGCAAGTAAAGGCATAGACGATGAAAAAAACTCGAGACCGGGCCTTCTTTAACCTTGTCTGGTTGGCCCGAGCCGCAGTTCTTGTGCTTTTGCTCGCAGTAGCCTTTGTACTTGATAACGCAGCTACCCAGAACTATCGGAGCGATGTCCGTCAGGAGTGGCAAGCCCGACTCAACGATATGAGCCTCAAGCTGCAGGGTGCCATTTTGCAAAACGTTCAGACGGTTTGGGGTCTGGCTGCCAATGTCTCTGTTCAGCCAGACATCACAGAGGCCGAGTTTCAACAGCTAGCCCCCGTTATTTTCTCATTGGCACCACAGCTGCGGAACATCGGTTTGGCCCCGGACCTGACCATTCGCAATATCTACCCGCTGGAAGGAAACGAGGCGGCTCTTGGGCTTGATCTAACCAGCCAAAGCCTCTCCCCCGAGCAGGTAAAGACACTAACGGAGTCCCGGAAAGCGCTGTTCAGCGGTCCGATCAATCTTGTTCAGGGTGGCCAGGGCATGGCGGCCAGGATTCCGATTTTCGAGAACGAGTCAGGTCAGTTCTGGGGTGTCATTTCCGTGATTCTCGATCTTAATCGTCTCTATAACGCGGTGGACATGGCGTCGTTTTCAGAAAACGGCTATCTGGCGCTTTTCAAAACGTCGTCCCCTGGCCTCGAAGAAGACCCATTTTTCGGCGCCGCCACAACTCAATGGCAAGATCCGATAACCACCGAACTCAATCTGCCGGGCATTACATGGACGCTGTTCGCACAACCCACCCAGGGGTGGCCAAGCCATCCGGAATCACCGGTGCTCGTGCGATCCATTTTAGGGCTGATGGTTTTATTGCTTTTCGCAGGTACCTACTGGTTAACCAGCCTTCTGCTGCGCGACCACCAGATGCAGCGGCGCTTTTCGGGCCTTTTTGAACTGGCGCCTTTCGGTATCGGGCTGTACGCCGCTCAGAATGGAAAGCTCTTGCGCGCCAACAAAAGCTTCGAAAAGCTGTTTGGCCACAAAGCAAACTCTTTACATTTTTTCCGTTACGTCTATGACCACAGGCGCCGGATTCTCTCCGAAGAACTGGACATCTCCGGCCTGTTGGAGAAAGAACCCCGTTTCAGCGGCCTGGAGGGTTATTTTCCAGACGCAAAAAACGAACTGAACCCGGTGCTGCTCCATGGCCTCACGCTGGACACTCTATACGGCGACCCGGTTATCTGGCTGATCGCCGAAGATATTTCAGAGCAAAAGAAGGCCGACCGAGTAAAGAGCGAATTCATTTCCATCGTCAGCCATGAGCTACGGACGCCTCTGACGTCGATTGCGGGATCACTGGGGCTACTCTCGAATAATGCAGCCGGTGAACTTCCTCAAAAAGCGTCGAGATTGGCCGAGATTGCTTACAGAAACACCCAACAACTGACACTTCTGATCAATGACCTGCTCGATATTGAAAAGCTGGTTGCCGGGAAAATGGTCTTCGCCCTGGAAGACTGCCAGTTGTCAGGGGTTGTTCGGGAATGCCTGGAAGGCATCGAAAGTTTTTCGGTGGACAAACAGGTAACGCTGAAAGCGGAACACATTCACGATGTAAATGTCCAAGCAGACCGCGGCCGACTTTGCCAGGCACTCAACAACCTGCTCTCCAACGCCATCAAGTTTTCACCCGATCATTCCGAGGTGATCGTGCATACCGAGCGAACGGAAAACAGAATCCGTATTCTCGTGTCTGATCAAGGCCAGGGCATTCCTGCGGAGTTCAGAGACCGGATCTTCCAGAAGTTTTCCCAGGCAGACTCTTCAGACCGCAGGGCAAAGGGTGGCACCGGTCTTGGGCTTGCCATTACGCGAGAATTGATGCACGCCATGGACGGAGATGTGGGGTTTGACTCAGAGGAAGGGCATGGCGCCTGTTTCTGGTTGAGTTTGCCGGTCGCCTAAACCGGCAATAAAAGCGCTACCTGAAAGGCAGCACTTTTACTCTCCACGGTCAGGCGGCTTAGCTATCCAGACCTTCAAGCAAGCCCGCCATATCGTCGGCGTGCTCCTCTTCCTGAGCCAGGATTTCCTCGATAATCCGCCGTGAGGTCGGGTCCTGATCGCCCAGATAACGGGCAATTTCGCGGTAGCTGTCGATGGCAATCCGCTCCGCCACCAAATCTTCCACTACCATTTCCCGTAATGTATCGCCCTCAACGAACTCGGCGTGGGACCTCGTTAAAAGACCTTCGGGCGAGAAGTTCGGTTTCCCACCCAACTGCACGATACGTTCGGCCAGCCAATCGGCGTGCTGCTGTTCCTGGTCTGCATGCTCCAGGAACTCCTGGGCAGCGACATTGGCGTTGATACCATCAGCACGGAAATAGTGGCTTTTGTAACGCAAGGTGCAGACAATTTCGGTCGCCAGCGCTTCGTTAAGAATCTTCACCACATTGTCGCGGTTGGCACCGTAGCCCTCGGTAAGCGCTCCTTCTTCGATGTGCTTGCGGGCCCGCTCTCTGAGGGTTTTCACGTCGGTCAGAAACGGTTGATCGGTCATAATGTCTCTCTCGTTTCTCTCATTGATCTCTTGAATTCGGCATAGCAGCCGCCCGCTATGCCATTTCACCCTGTCCACTCAGGCAGTGCGCAACATTTCCCGCACCACGTAATGGAGGATGCCGCCATGCTTGAAGTAGACAGCCTCGTTGGCGGTGTCGATGCGAGATTTCAGCTCGCAGGTCTCCGTGGATCCGTCCTTGTACTTCACCGTCATCTTGAGGGTCTGTCCCGGCTTGATCTCGCCAGACAGGCCTTCGATGCTGATGGTTTCCTCACCGGTGAGCTTGAGGCTCTTGCGGTCCGTGCCTTCCGGGAACTGAAGTGGCATTACGCCCATACCGATCAGGTTGGAGCGGTGAATGCGCTCGTAGGATTCGGCCACCACAGCTTTCACACCCAGAAGACGGGTACCCTTGGCCGCCCAGTCGCGGCTTGAGCCGGTACCGTACTCCTTGCCGGCAATGACCACCAACGGCGTGCCTTTCTCCTGATACTTCATGGCGGCATCGTAAATCGCCATCTGTTCGCCCGTGGGCACGAATTTGGTGTAACCGCCTTCCACGCCGTCGAGCATTTCGTTCCTGATACGCACATTGGCAAAGGTGCCACGCATCATGACTTCGTGGTTACCCCGGCGAGAGCCATAGGAGTTGAAGTCTTTCGGCTCGACACCGTGCTCCTGCAGGTATTGTCCGGCAGGGGTGTCCGGCTTGAAGGAACCGGCCGGTGAGATGTGGTCGGTAGTCACCGAATCGCCCAGCAGTGCCAGTATGTTGGCATCCTTGATATCGTCGATCGCGTCCGGTTCTTCCTTGAGCCCTTCGAAGAACGGCGGATGCTGGATGTAGGTGGATTTATCAGACCACTCGTACACCTTGCTTTCCGGCACCTTGATGGACTTCCAGGTGGCGTCGCCATCGAAGACTTCCGCGTATTCCTTACGGAACATATCGGTCTTCACTTTCTCCACCGCTTCAGCGATCTCCTGCTGGCTCGGCCAGAGGTCCTTCAGGTACACCGGGTTGCCATCCTTGTCGTTGCCCAACGGATCTTTTGAGAGATCCAGGCGCACGTTGCCGGCCAGCGCATAGGCAACCACCAGAGGCGGCGATGCCAGCCAGTTGGTTTTCACCAGCGGATGCACCCGGCCTTCGAAGTTCCGGTTGCCGGAGAGCACAGAGGCCACGGTCAGGTCACCATCACTGATGGCTTTCTCTACCGCGTCCGGCAGAGGCCCGGAGTTGCCGATGCAGGTTGTGCAGCCATAGCCGACGAGGTTGAAGCCGAGTTTGTCCAGATCGTCCTGGAAGCCACCCACTTTCAGATAGTCAGTGACGACTTTGGAACCCGGCGCCAGCGATGTCTTGACCCAGGGCTTGGTACTCAGTCCCTTCTGGACCGCTTTCTGGGCGATCAGGCCTGCGGCCATCATAACGCTCGGATTTGAGGTGTTGGTGCAGGACGTGATCGCCGCAATGACGACCGCACCCGGATCCAGCCGGCTTTTCTCGCCATTCATCTCAAGGGGCTGGCTGGCATGATGCTTGTAGCTGTCGTCCACGCCCACCGCGGTCTGGCCACCCTCGGATTCCAGGTTGGCTTCACGGTTCTCGGCAGGCCCCTCGGCAGTTTCCATCAACAGCTCGAAAGAGGACTTCATGTTTTTCAGGGCAACACGATCCTGCGGGCGTTTGGGGCCGGCAAGGCTGGCCTCAACTTCGCCCATGTCAAGTTCCAGGTTGTCGGTATACACCGGCTCATGGCCGGGCTCACGCCACAAGCCCTGGGCCTTGGCGTAGGCTTCCACCAGCTCCAGCTGTTCTTCCTCACGGCCGGTCAGGCGCATGTATTTGATGGTCTGCTCATCTACCGGGAAGAACCCGCAGGTGGCGCCGTATTCCGGGGCCATGTTGGCGATGGTGGCCCGGTCTGCCACCGGCATGTCCTTCAGGCCGTCGCCATAGAACTCCACGAACTTGCCCACCACGCCTTTCTTGCGCAGCATTTCGGTGACGGTGAGCACCAGATCTGTTGCGGTGATGCCCTCACGAAGCTTGCCGGTGACCTTGAAGCCCACCACTTCCGGAATCAGCATGGAGACGGGCTGGCCCAGCATGGCGGCTTCCGCTTCGATGCCGCCAACGCCCCAGCCAAGAATGCCCAGGCCGTTGATCATAGTGGTATGGGAGTCTGTGCCCACGAGGGTGTCCGGGTACGCGATGGTCTTGCCGTCCTGGTCCTTCTGCCAGACGGTCTTGCCGAGGTACTCCAGGTTCACCTGGTGGCAGATACCCGTGCCCGGCGGCACCACACGGAAGTTGTCGAAGGCCTGCTGGCCCCAACGCAGAAATTCGTAACGTTCCTGGTTGCGCTCCATCTCGATGGTAACGTTGTCCTTGAACGCAGAGGCGTCGCCAAAATTGTCCACCATCACAGAGTGGTCGATCACCAGGTCCACCGGGGACAGCGGGTTGATCATGGCCGGATCCTTGCCGGCAGCCTTTACTGCCTCGCGCATGGCGGCCAGATCGACAACACCGGGCACACCGGTGAAATCCTGCATCAGAACCCGGGCCGGCCGGAACTGGATTTCAGTGTCGGAATGACGATCCTTCATCCACTGCACCATGGCATCGATGTGGCCTCTGTCCACGGTGGTGCCATCTTCGTTGCGCAGCAGGTTTTCCATCAGCACTTTGAGCGAAAATGGCAGGCGATTCAGGTCGCCGAGGGTGTCCGCAGCCTTTGGCAGGCTGTAGTAATGGAAGGTTTTACCGCCAGCATCCAGGCTGGAAAGGGTATTCAGGCTGTCTTTGCTAAGACTTTCATTCGACATGTGGTGCCTCCTTTTTCGTCGTTATCCGCGTATTCCGGAAGGCTCTCTCGAAGCCCTTTCAGCAACGCATCGACCCGGAAAAGCATTCCGTACCGGGCCAAAGCCTGATGAAAGGACTCCACAGCGTGAAGTCACCTTTAACTATTGCAGCAATTAACGAGAGTTCAACCGCGGGCCGATGAATGTTCGGCATCAGTGCGGTGAATATCAGACCAACGTCGGAGAGCCGGGCGACTCTCCGACATCAGGTCCTGAAAGGATTAGATGCGATAAAGCTTTACCAGTTCATTCAGTTTTTCGGTGACCGACTCAAGCCCCGTTGCCATGGTTCTGACCCGCTCTGCCTCGGACACCACATCATTGTTGCGGTTGGCGATGGAATGAATATTCTCGTTGATCTGGAGAGACGTAGCCGCCTGCTCCTCCGAAGCAGATGCGATCTGGTAGTTCATTCTGGACACCTCGCTGATGGCGGCTTCCACCTCGCGGATTGCCTCGCCGGTTTCCCGCATTGCCCGCGTGGATTCGGAAGAGCGGGTACGCCCCATTTCCATGGATGCCCTGGTGGCTTCGGAGATTTCACTCAATTCGCCCACTGTCGTCCGAATCTGGTCGGTAAACTCCTGGGTGCGAAGGGAAAGCGCCCTTACTTCATCCGCTACCACTGAAAATCCACGACCATGCTCGCCGGCCCTCGCGGCTTCGATGGCGGCGTTCAGGGCCAGCAGATTGGTCTGCTCGGAGATCGCATTGATCGAGCCGACGACAGAGGAAATGGATTCGATTTTTTCGCCCAGCTCATCGACCCTTTTGGCACTGCTCTCAAGTGCCTCATCGGTTGCCTCAGTCAGTTTTGAGGCGTTGGCCATAGCTTCACCGCCCCGGTTGGCGGCGCCAGAAGCATTACTGGCCGCATCAGACGCCTGCTGCGCGTTACTGGCCACTTCCTGGATACTGGCAGACATTTCGTTGGTGGCCGTGGCGGCCTGATCCGTCTGGACCTGCTGCTCATTGGCGATCTGTGTCGTGGTATCACTGACGCTGGCCATTTCATCGGCGTTCGAGCGCAGTTGCTCCGACATTTCCCTGAGCCTGGCAATCAACTCAACGAACCGCTCAAGCATATTATTAAACGAACTGGCCGTGACGCTCTTGTCTGCTTCATCAAGACGGGCCGTCAGATCATTGTTGCTGTCGAAGCCCCGGATAATTTCGATAATCCTGATGGACTGCTTTTGCTCCGCGCCCATTCGAATCGCGAAGAACACCAAAATAGCCGCCTCGAAAACCACGAACGCTGCGTGCAGAAACGCGATCGACCAGCTGCAGTCATAGTTGAAGATCATCAACGCCATGTTGCCAAAGGATGCACCGCTCAGCTGCAGGCCCGTCAGCGCCAGATGATGAACGGCAATGGTGCCTGCCGCGACCACCACCGGCAGCCAGTCCCGATAAATGATCACCAGAGCCAGGGCGGCAAAGATGTGGAAATGCATTTCAATGCGCCCCATCTGAGCCTGGATCATGATGGCCGAGAACAGCATCAGGCAGACCGCAAACAACGAGGACAGGGCCCGGGTTCCCCGCATAGTGAAATAACCGGCTGCCGCAATGCCACCTACCAGTAAAGAGGCCACCAGCGCAAAGGTTGTTGTCCCGTAGCCCATCGGGACCAACAGGCCGACAACCGGGATATGAGCCAGAAGAATAAACAACACCTGGCGATCAGTGCGTTCCCGGATTTCAACTTCATAAGATTGACTGTTTACCGCTGTAGTCATGTAGAACTCTCACTCTTGTTTTCTTTCAGTAAGCGGCGAATATCCTGTTCAACCAATTCAAGATTCAGATCCGGTGTGGCGTAAATCAGCCTTCTGCGGAAGTCCGGTGTCACCACATGCAGCCTTGCGCTGTGGGCAATCGAGTCATTCGGTGCACTACCCTGTTTAACGGCGAAATCGTTGTAAGCTGAAGCCAGTTTTTGAGCAGACTGGTGAGTTTCAGGCCTGTAGGACTTGAACGCCGCCCCAAGGCTTTCCGTCGTCTGTTGCAGCGCTTCGGGCGTATCGTTCTCCGGGTCGAGGGTGACAAACAGGAACTCCACTGGAGCGTCCTTCAACCGCTGGCTCAGATCCAACAGGTTGACCAATTGAACCGGGCAAACGGTTCCGCACTGGCGATAACCGAAGAACATAACGGCAAGCCCGTTCTGCGGAGGCTGGTAGCCATTCAGGTTCTCTCCCGGCTCGTCGATCGCCATTCCGTAAAACCCGCTGTTGTTCAGCAGCGACGGCATCACCGGGAGCGCGAGTGCCAGCAGGAAAGCTGCGGCGAAAAGCAGAATACTTGTCGTTTTCCTGTTCACTTTTCCTGTCCGTGAAAGATCGGCGCAAGTTTGCAGAGAAGTTTGAAACCGGGCTATAGGTGCATTACGCAACGTTTAGCCCCTAGAACTTGCATTTCCAATCTTTTACGGACGCAAAAAGCGACAGATCTTTTTTTGTTGTAATGAGAAGTAAACTTTAGGGACAGGATTACATCTGGCGCTCGCCATAAAGTTGGGCGTACAGCCCTTCCCTGGCAATGAGCTCGTCGTGGTGACCCTCTTCAATAATCCGGCCATCTTCGAAAACACAGGCACGATCTGCCTGTTTAACGGCGCTGAGGCGATGGGCAATGATCAGCGTTGTGCGCTGTTTGAGGAAAGCTTCGAGGTCCCGATGGAGCTGAAACTCGGTTTCCGCATCCAGAGCCGAGGTGGCCTCATCCAGGATCACCACTGAAGGCTCTGACAGGATCATCCGGGCAATCGCCAGGCGTTGACGCTGTCCGCCCGACAGGCGCACGCCCTGTCGGCCGATAACGGTATCAAGCTGGTCGTGCATTGCCGCAACCGTGCCGTCCAATTGGGCGATTCGCAGGGCATCCCAGAGCGCGGCATCGGGCTTGTCCCGGCCAAGGGTCAGGTTCTGGCGAACGGTGTCGTTGAACAGCGCCGGGTGCTGAAGCACGGTCGCGACATGTTCACGAAGGCAGGGCAAGCCAATGCGCTCAACAGGCACTCCATCAATCAGCACCTCGCCCTGCTGCGGTGTGTACATGCCGAGGATGACCTGAATCAGAGTCGACTTGCCGCCACCGCTGGCGCCCACCAGGGCCACTTTTTCGCCGGGCGCCAACTCCAGATTGATGCCCCGGAGCACCTGCTCCTCGCCATAAGCGAAGTGGATATTGCGCAGGGTAAGCCCCACGGTATGGCGGTCGCGGAACGGGTTCTCCAGCGCCGGATAGCGGGGCTCTTCTTTCAGATCCAGCAACCGGTTAATACGCCCGAGCGCCGCATTGGCGGCGAACCAGGCGTACTGCATGTTGAGCATTTCTTGAACCGGCGTCAGCATGAACCAGAGGTAACCGAAAATGGCGAACATCATGCCGATACTCAGGTCGCTGAACAGCACGGTTACCATCGCGGCGGCCCGGAACGCGTCGACGCCGAACTGGAACAGCGCAAAGCTGGCCCGGCTGGCCGCATCGCTGCGCCATTCGAACTGGATCGCGTGGTCCCGCACGTTGCGGGCGCGGTCGATCAGCTGGCGCAGGTAATGCTTTTCCCGATTAGCTGCCCGCAGCTGGTGAATCGCATCCAGGGTTTCGGTCAGGTCGCCCTGGAACTCTTCGTAAGCGCTGTTCTCCCGGCGCTTCAACTCCTTGACCCGCTTGCCGATCAGAATCGTGGCGAAAATGACCAGCGGATTGAACAGCAGAATGAGTAGGCCCAGCTCCCAGTGCACCCAGAGCAGGACCCCAGCGGTACCCAGCACTGTCAGGCTCGCCACCAGAAAACGGCTGATGGTGGTACCCAGAAACTGGTCTACGGTATCCAGATCGGTAATAAAGTGACTGCTGATTCCGCCCGAGCCGCGAGTCTCGTACTCGGACATGGCCACCCGTTGCAAACGCCCGAGCAGGCGGGACCGGATGCGGAACACCACATCCTTGGAAACCTTGGAAAATTCCCGGGACTGCAAAACGTTAAACGACAGTGCCGCCACACGAAGCAGAAATGCCACCACAACCATCAGGCCGATATAGACCACCGGTGTTTCCCAGCTCCCCGGCAGGAAGGAATCCATTACCGGTAACACCGGGCCAGGCTCGTCCAGCAGCACTTCATCCACCAGAACCGGCAGCAGCAGTGGCACCGGCACACTCATCACGGTTGCCATGATAGCCAGCAGATTGGCACGCACCATTCTTGGCTTGTGCTTGAGCGCAAGCCCAAAGATGTCCCGCCAGGTGTATTGCTGCCGGGTTTCACGGGTGTCGATACCGGTTACGCTATTCTGGGGGTGTTCCAAGCAACCTCCGGATAATGAAATGTGCCCGGTTGGATACGCCCGGGAATTCACAATAGTCTACCTGTTAACTGGTTTGCTGCGCTCAAAACCGACATCTGTCATCATGAGCCAACGATTTTCTGATGGACCAGGACACAAGCACCTGTGAAACACGATTGCCACTATCACCCCGGCGACCCTGCCAAATGGCACTGCGGGGAGTGCCAGATCCATTACTGCAGTCGCTGCATGCCCGATGCCGACACCCGCCAGCGTAGGGCTTTGTGCCCCCACTGCAGCAAGGCCATGCGATATCTGGGCGCCGCCACCGAGGTGGTCCCCTTCTGGCAGCGACTCGGCGCTTTCTTCCGCTACCCATTCCATACCGACCCGCTGATCGTTATTGCCATCTGTACCCTGGTGCCGGTGATAGCCCCCGCCAATCTGATTGGCATCCTTATCTGGATAGTGCTGGCGCTTGCCCTCTTTAAGTACACCTATGCGGTGATTAACCACACCGCTGAAGGCCACCTGAAACCGCCCGCCGTGTCCGTCGCCTTCACCGGCAGTGGCTTTGATATTGTCATCCTGCAGTTGCTGGTCTTCGTGCTGATGGGCGGGCTGGTTGGCGCGGCTGCCATGCTCGGCGGCCCCATCCTGATGCTGCTGGCGCTGGCGTTTGTCATTCTGGCATTACCGGCCAGCATCATGGTTCTGGCCATGGAACGCTCGGTGGGCGCAGCGGTGAATCCGATGAATCTGGCGGTGCTGATCTCGCGAATCGGCACCCCCTATTTCCTGCTCTACGGCTACCTGATCCTGCTCACCCTCGCCTCCGGCGCGGCGCAGGACTTCGCCGTTAACCACTTCCCGTTCTGGGTTGCCCAGCCCCTGGCCGGCTTCCTGAACAGTACCTTTACACTGATCCTGTTCCACATGCTGGGCTACCTGCTGTTCCAGTATCAGGAAGAGCTGGGCTTCGCCTCGGATATCCAGGATGAAACCGCCGGGCAGGACACCCACCAGCGCGACCGCACCGCTCGCTTTGATGCCGATATCGATATGAACCTGAAAGACGGCAACTACGATCGGGTGCAGAGCATGTTGAAGGAAGCTTTGAAGCGGGACCGGGATAACGCCCTGAGAATCGGCCAGCTGTACCAGCTACTCACCGCCCGCCAGGACACCGACGAACTCTACCGCTACCATCCACGCATTCTGGGCTGGCTGGCCGACCGCAACGACGGCGAAGGCATCGCCGATGTGCTGAATACGATCCAGAAAGCAGAACCCGGCTTCAAACTGGAGGATCCGGACCTTTCAGTGCGCTGCGCCAGGGCCTTGTATCACCGTGGCCAGTTCAAACCGGCCTTGCGAGTGCTTCAGGATTTCCACAAACGCTTCCCGGACAGCGAACAGCTGGCCCCAGCCTATCTGCTCGTCGCCCAGACCCTGGCCAACGGCTTGTCCCAGTGGGAAAAAGCGACGGCTTTCCTGACGTTTATTCAGAAAAAATGCGTGAATCATCCGCTGCATGAGCAGATTACGGTTTATCTGGAGCAGGCGCAGAATAAAGAGCCGCTGAAGGGACCGAAAGCAACGTTTTCTGCCCAGGACTGACGCAGGGTATGGGAGGGGCTTCCCAAAAC
>MRWF01009191.1_pt1 | contig 23854 bp, 16 predicted proteins | sample 1013331 | NCBI WGS metagenome assembly MRWF01 (sample SAMN06117577, study PRJNA244670) | biofilm metagenome | biome: Water; feature: Cathode Biofilm; material: Biofilm; isolation source: microbial consortium enriched at the cathode of a solar microbial fuel cell | place: USA: District of Columbia ... | reverse complement strand
TTCCCAGGCGTGGTCCAGAGCTTTGACGACCAGATCTGCATCCGGACTGGATGACAACGCCCAACCAACAACGCGGCGAGCATACAGATCCAGCACGACAGCCAGATAACTCCACCGCTGGCCGCTCCAGACGTAGGTGATGTCACCACACCAAGCCTGATTGGGCCGGTCTACCGTGAACTCGCGGGCCAGGTGGTTCGGGATATCCGGTCGTTCGACCGTGGCCTGCTTGTAAGCGTGAGGGCCTGGCTGCTTACAGATCAGCCCCAACTCGCTCATCAGACGTCGAACCTTGAAGCGCCCGACGACAATGCCTTCTTCGCTGAGTAAGCCCTTTATTGTCCGGCTGCCGGCAGAGCTGCGGCTCTTCGTGAACAGCCGGTTTACCTGGGCCTTCAGGGCCAGACGCTCAACATCCACACGGTTCCGCCGTTGGCGGTATTCGTAGTAACTAGAACGACTGATATCAAACGCATTGCAGACCATTTCAACAGGTATTCGCTCACTCAACTGGTCTATCAGCGCGTACGATTCATGTCGTCCGACATCAAGAGAGCGGTAGCCTTTTTTAGTATGTCTTTCTCCTGTTCAAGGCGCTTGCAGCGGGCTTCCAGCTCCTGAATACGGCGCTGCTCCGGGGTTAACGCCTTGCCCTTCGGGGTGACACCGTCACGCTCCTCGGTCAATTGGTTAACCCAGCGCCGGATAGCACTTTCACCAATTCCCAGAGACACGCTCGCCTGGGGAATCGTGTAACCTTGATCCAGCACCAAGCTGGCTGCTTCCTGTTTGAACTCAGGAGAAAAAGAACGTCGCTTTCTGGTCATCAGACACCTCGTTTATGGTGGCGATATTACCACCTACGTTGGTGTCCGGAATCATTGAACCACTACAGGCGGTTCAAGGAACTTGATAGAAACTATGGGATTGATCGTAAACATAGATCTCTTTAAAACGACCATCTCCTTGACGCCGCATTTCTGACAGACATTGGATCAGCTCATCGCGTTCTGGTTCGCCTACAAAAGGTGAGAACAGTCCTACCAGAAGCACACCAGCTCCGCTCTTTTTATAGATATTCCCGATCGATGTGCTCGCGTACTTTTTTTCAACTACGGACTGAACAACGTCAGAAAAGCGAGCGTCGGGATCTCTAATAGCCTTCCGCTCTGTTGGGATATGTTCCATTTCGTCAGCGGCATATGAAGTTAGGCTTCTCGCAAAGTCTGGACCAATGAAAGCATCGGTAATTTCGAGCCAAGTAAGTTGGTTATCCACTTCAACTACAGCATCGGGAGGATCAGGATGGCTTATAACAGTCAGCGCTCTGCCTGCATCTTCAAGGTGCTTTTTGAAGGAGCCGATAACACTCCTCTCATGTGCATCCTTAATCTCACGTCTCTTCATAAATAATCTCAAAACGCTGACAATTAATGGACTAATTCGGTAACTAATCCGCTCGAATTATTGCCGTGATTGCCGACTCAGAAACCTTAATTTTGTCGCCATGAGACCAGCTTTCGTATTCCCATTGAGGGTCAGGACCGATCCCAACCAATTCACCGCTAACCATGCCAGACGAGCATTCTGCCACGAGGATGTAAAAATCAGTGAATGCCCCGGCGCGCACCGTCACTGTGTCATTTGGCTTCGGAGGCCCTTGGTTCGATTTGGCATCGCTACCAATGAACATCCTTCCGAACCTCGGGGGAAGTGGGTTTTCGAACTCATTGTACATCGCACATTCCTTTTGAAAGTTAGGAAAAATATCTTAGGGCAACGTTGAGCGTCGGCAGGGCCGAAAACTTACCCCATATCGCTGAAGGTGCCCAACGCTTGGTCGAGTATGAAGTACGCGTCATCACTTTTTTTCAGAATTGCACATCCAACCCCGTGATTGCACCAGTAATTCTGACTTCCCAGAACAGCTAAGGCTTGATTAGCGGGAACCAGGACTATCGATAACGAAGGCTCAGCCTGCCCGCATCGCAGAGAGTCCCGGTAAATGTGGGCGGAAGACATGGAGTCCAGAATTCGGCTTTTACTCGCTGTGTATTTGCTGTCGAGGCAGATAAATTTTTTCTGTTCGCCATGCACGATTTCCAACAGCATATCTGGGCGCCGTTCCTTAGAAACTGAGAAGTACCCGTATCGGTTGGGTGTTTCAAGGGACGGACAAGTCATCTGGAAAAAGAGAGTTATCCGCTTCGAGCCTGACTGGCCCCGGAGAATCAGATCTGCAGATACCGGGGTCTGCTCCAATTGCCACTCATAATCCGGGTATCGGGATTGCAGGGCCTCCGCGAACGCCACGAAACACCAGACCTCATATATTTCCCATGTGGGCGCAAGGTAGTGCTGCTCATCGCCACCCATATCCGAGAGGCCCTGGCGCAAAAGTCGGATACCAGCCCGAAAGGTCATGTTGTAGTGCGGATGGCCGGAAACGGCATTGAGATCCGCAACCCCTTGTTTGTCGATGCTCGCACTCACGAAGGGCTCGCTCCGTGCGATTCGCCCCAACTGCTTGTCTATGGATTTCAAAAAACGAATACGCCGCGGCAACCGCACTTGTAGGTCGGTTTCCGTTTCCGATCCTGACACCCTCAAGTCTTGAAGCTCTGAAAGCATGGATCGCGCAAGCCTGCGCACTTCGATCAACTGGCGCGCCGTCAGCCGGTTAGCAGGGTTATCCATGGATGGTTCGTGAAAGGGAACGTCCAGATTGCATTGCTCGGGAGCAAGAAGGGGTTCAGCGTCAAGGTCTCCGGATAATGCTGAAAGCAGGGCGGCGTTCGCTGTCAGGCGCTGTACCGTAACTCCATCAATTCTTTTTGCCATATGAAGCGGCATCTGTTCACGGCGACTGCTAAGTCGAACGATAGGCCGGTCTTGTATAGCCCTGAGTCCAGATAGGTAACGATCAATGAACTTTCGAAGTCTGGCATAACGAACCCACAGCGAAATGAACCCGGACCGACCGCTTACGTTGTGCATGGCGGGTTCAGTTCCAGTGGCCAGCTGCGGCAAAAAGTCGATAATTTGTTGCAGGTATTGATTGAACTGATCTCGCCCAGATTTATGTGGAGCTGGGGATACGTCTACCCGATATCGGATCGGCTGTGCCAGTTCAGGCAACTCCAGCTCCAGGCCAACCTCGCCGGCGAAAAAGCCCGGTTCCCAGACCCAGTGTTGCCCGATGTCATCCACATTTAGTAAAGCATCATCGACATAGCACCTGGCATTTTGATCAGGAATGCCGATCAGATAGGTTTGAGCTTCACTCAGGCCCAGCAGAGTCCGCTCAGTATCCAGGTAACCAAGCGGTTCGTTTGAGGCCGTTGACGCGAAAACCGGTAGTTTCATATCAGCGCCAGAATCGCATCATTCCAGTATCTGCCAGGTCAGATTTCAGTGACTCAACCTTGGCACGGCATCGCTTCAGGTCGTAGTCAGCCAGAACCGAAATCAGCTTCAACAAGGACTCGTGCAGCCTCTGGCTTTCGGAGCCCCTCAACTTCGGAAGCACCCGTGCGTAGATAACATCGTCTAGCGCTTGAGATAGCTCGATGTCCGGAGTTTTCTGTGCCAGAGAAAGGTAGGACAACACATCCTCAACGGTGCGCCAGCCAAAGTGCAGTCGCTCGGTTTCCAGTGCTGCGAGAAGATCAGTTAGGCAACTTTTCACACGAGCCAGATCCTGCTCATTCAGTCCGAACTTTTGCCAGTTCGGATAAGCCTGCAGATTGATGTCCCAGAACTCCATGGTAAACGCACGATCCAGCACCTTGTCGGAAATGCCATGGGTGGTTTCGTCCATGTTGACGGTGCCGATGAAAGCTACGTTACTGGGGAATGGGATAGTGCTTGGCACTCCATCAAAGGTTTTTCCTTCATTATGCAGTCGCAAGTGTTCCCCTGTTTCCATTGCAGACAGAACGGGTGCGAAATACTGCTCTGGGTGAGACAGGTTCATCTCATCCAGGATCGCAATGAAAGGTTGGCCAGGGGTGTTGGCGGCTTGAAGCAGAAAGTCCAGCAATGGGGAGCGTACATAGTTGTCCGGCCGTAATGGGTTAATGTGCCCAAACAGTGGGGATGGGTCATACCACCCAGGCTGCACCGCCTGTACAAACACGTGCTTGTCTGCCGGAAGCCCGAACTGCTCTGACAGTGCTTGCCCATACCGTTGAGCCAGAAGTGTTTTACCTGACCCAGACAGGCCAGCGAGGATGGCAAAATGCCTCCGTTCGTGGGACCACAGTCCAAAGTGCAGCTGGCTTACGAGTCTGGCGGAAAAAGCGGTGCTGGCAGTTACGGCTTTGATCAGGGAGCCTTGATCGATACTACCTATATCCAAAGACGCGTCATCGCCATCTACTGCATCACTCTCCTCTCCGAGATCCTCGGGATCGAGGAATTCCGGCTCCCAGTGAATCTGTGCTGCCCATTCCTTGCCGGTTTCAGTGAGTGAGAACAGCCCATTCTCCGAGTTTTGGACCAGATCAAAACCTTTCAGCCATTTGATGATGCTTCCGGGCATAAAGTTCGAGGTCCAGCCGGAATTCACCTTTCTAAGCAGGTTATAGAGCTGACGGCTGGTTTGGTCTTCTTTCCCCAACGCCAAAAGAACATGATCAATTCCCAGAACCCGTGTCAGAAAGATTGGGATCAGTTCTCGGGGATCTTTGGTATCCAGATATAGCTGCCCACGCGTGGTTTTCGTGACAATGCCTTCGTGTTCCTCGATGACATAGAACTCATTCTTCAGAACATTGACCGTCGTCCGCAGGCTGCTTTCCCGGTAATCTGGAAACTCCGACCTGAGAAAATCAATGAGCTCGTCGCGTCGCACGCCATCCTCAACAAAGCTCAGTGCTTTGATCAGGGTCGCAATACCGCCACGAATGCTGGTCAGGCCCTTACGTCTTTGAATCGCAGGAAGCGGTTTCAGCTTCACTTCACCCTTATCATCGGCCTCCTCCGCTACCGTTTCGGTATGGGAGCCCTGAACATGCCCTTCATAGACAAACCAGGGCAGTGTCATGCGTTCGGCAAGCGCCTTAGGTGAGCATTCTACCGGGCCCAATAGCTGTTCCAAACGGCGCATCAGATCATATTGGCAAGTGACCACTTTCGGCCGGCGGGAGGAATCGCCAAACCAGGCCCTGTGACATTCCTGAGCCATAAGATCATAGGTGATGGTGCTGAAATAGCGCGGATAGAGGGCAGCCATTACCCGACAGATTTTCACCCACGCAATCCGATTGGTGTACTTTTTCATCCATGCAGCGATTTCGTCATGGAAGGCTTGGAGCCGGGTGATTCGGGCTTCTGAACTTTCAGGTAGTGGCTTAAGCGACTCCTCAGCAATCCAAGATCTGAATTCAGGATCCTCAAGAGCAGCCGAGATATTGACCGTACCCATTCCCACACCGCTGACGGCATTTTCCTCCCAAAGCTTTTGCTGAAATTCGAGAGTTTTGCGGGTCTCCAGATCCGCCCCTTCAACATACTCAAGAAAATCCGCCAGGCTGGAAACCCAGTCAGGATTTCGTTCACTGGGGGAGATGTCGTCCAGAATGGTTTTGAGTTCCGTGTCCTTAGAGAGATCGGAGTGCACAAGCTATTCCTTTTATTCTTGGGGAGGTGTTCGGGTACCGGGCTTGGGGAGACCGGACTGGAGGCCGTCAATGTGCTCGAACAAATCAGCGTTAACTTCCTGCCACAGGGGATCGAGGATGAATTCAATACCTTCACGTCTCGCCATTTTGGCGGCTGGAACAAAGTCGCTGTCCCCGGCCACCAGAATGATCGTATCGACCTGCTGTTTGAGTGTCAGTGACGCGATATCGATGCCAATTCGCATATCCACTCCTTTCTGCCTGAGCCCCAGGCTAACGGTGCCACCATCCAGTGTGTTCCAGAGATCCCTTAATTTCAGAAGGCTCTGCGTTTGTTCGGGTGACAGGGTGAGTTTGGTTTCATCAGGCATCGAATCACCCTCTGGCGAGGGAATCTGATCAAGCGCGGACAACCACTCTCGGGTCTTCAGAAGTTTTTTCGTGTACTTGGGATTGATGGTCCAATCACTGTCTTTATTGACCTTTCCCAGCCGAAGCGCGACTTTTCGCTGTTTTCTGAGAGCATCGAACAGTTCGTGACGTTGCCTGGCGACATCAGACTTGGAAAAATCGATAGCACGATTATCTACTGGATGGTGGGCCTTGCCGTCGTAAGGCAGCGCATCGTAGAAGAAAATTCGGTAAACATGCTGCTGCCACTGCCGATTGCTGTCGCCCGTCAAAGATCTAATGTGCTGCTTGCACATCCGACGAATGCAATCGGCTATTTTGGTTACTGTATCGCAACCATCGGCATTTACGAGCTTGGGAAGGCGCTTGAGGAAGAAGCCACCATCGATAAGGATGGCAATGTTGCGGTGGCTCATGGCTGACTCCCGAAAGCAGAGATTTTCGAGAGTCCAGAAATAAGAAAGCCCCAGGGGATCGGCGCACCCTCCGGATGTGTGAGGGGGCTTACTGCCAAGGGGCGGATGTGTTGCGAAGTTTGGTAGCCAGGCCCGCTGTTGTCAAGTGACCTTGACGGAAAATGCCGAAAACATCCGTGTTGCATCATTTCGCCTTTTTTCTCAGATTATTTTTAACATCCTGAATTCTAAAGGGTAGTTCAGAGAGAGATTAAACGGTAGTCGGTTTGCTTCGGGTTTTCTTCACAGGCTTCATTGCCGCTCGCTCTGCCTTGATCCTCTCCAGCAATGCCTCCGCACTGTTTTCCCCACTGATCAGCTCCGGATTCTCCTTGCGCCATTGTTCAGTGAGCTCTCCGCGGAAGGCCTTGGCAAGTATGGACGGTGTGAGGTTGTTGACGCGGGCCAGGGCGTTGTTGACCTGTTGTTCGATGCGGTCGGCGTGGGCGAAGAGTTGGTCTACTCGGCGGACGATTTCGGTTTGTTCTTTTTCATCAGGTACTGAAATGCTAATGACACGAACCTTGTTGAGATTAAGGTTTGGCTGAGCCCCACCGGCCGCTGCTTTTCGGGTCTCCTCGTAATTCTCAAGAAGCCTCAGCTTCAGATAGCTGCGTAGGATCTTTTGTTCATCGGCTGTGACGGCAGCGCAGGCTTGGTTACATGTGGCGGACAGTCTCAATTCTGTTACCTGTCCACGAGTTTTACCTTCACCGTACATTGCCAACAACAGTGTGCCTGGTGGAAAGACCTTAAGAGAGCACTCATCAACGGCTCTTTTAGTTACAAATTGCTCCGCTGATTCTGTATAAATTGCTCCTGTACTGGCGCTGGTCAGCCATGGCATATCGCCATCTTTCCAGTATTTGGGCTCTTTTCGGCTAGGAGTTTTTCCTGTTGCAACGGTTGCAACATCACCAACAGTAAGAGCGTCCCAATCGGTAATGCTTACACTATTCTGATCTCGCCACTCCTCGGTCAACCGCCCACTCACTGCCGCAGCCAGCACGGACTGACGGAAGCGTTTGAGGATTTTCGGGATGCGTTCGAGGCGGGCTTTCGTGTTTTCCACCTGGGCCAGCAGGGTATCGAGTTTGTCGGCGATGACTTTTTGTTCGGCGATCGGTGGAAGGGTAATGCTCCAACTTTCCATGCCGGACTTTGTAATGTGGGGCATTGCTACCCCGTGAGCAGAGGCTTTTAAATCCTCAGTGATACGAAGAAGCTCATAGTAAGCGAAGCGCTTATCCATAGCGCTACTGGGGAGTATCTTCCATATGTGGTAATGGAAAATCAGTTTATGGTCCCATCTTGACCAGTACGGGCCAAAAGTAGCTGACCATGCGTAAAGTAGGTCACCTTTTTCGCAATATTTGTCTGGCTGAAGGTTGAGGTCTGAATAAAACCAGTTTTCTCCGCCATTCAGATTCTGAATTCTCAGAATTGGCGTACCGGCATCAAGCATCTCTGGCTTTTTATAAGCTCTTCCGTTTATGAGGGTAAGAACGGTCCCTAACTGACAGGAAGTCCAGCCATTTGGTGTGGTCGGATCAGTCATGACTTCCCACCAGCTAAGACTTCACTAAGAAGCACCTTGGCCCCATCAGCCTCCTCCTCACCCCCCAACTCCCGCATCAAGGCATCCAGCTCTCCCAACGCCTGCACCAGCTCCCCCATAGCCTCGCTCGCCAACACACTCGGCTCCGGTAGATTGGCCGCATCCACACTGTCGCTGTCCTTCAGCCAGGAAATATCCAGCGAGTCGCCCTTGTGCTCGGCAATCCACTGGCGGCTGAAGCTGCGCCATCTACTGTGGGCCAGGCGGGGGTCAATACCTTCGTTCTCGTCGCTGTGTTCCGGCAGTTCAATGTCTTCAGAATGGAAGCTGTATTCGCCCTCTTTGCGTTCGCTGTCGCCGTTGGGGCTGTCACCATACACAGTCTCAAACGGCTTCAGGTGCGGGTCGCCAAAGGGCGTCCGTTTGCCAAAGCTGGGCATGTTGGTGCGCAGGTCGTAGACCCAGACGTTTTCCGTGCATTGTTCTTCCTGGAATTTGTCCGCCGCGCTGCCTTTGGTGAAGAACAGAACATTGGTTTTCACGCCCTGGGCGTAAAAGATGCCGGTGGGCAGGCGCAGGATGGTGTGCAGATTGCACTTGTGCATCAGGTCCCGGCGTACATCGGTGCCCACGCCGGCTTCGAACAGCACGTTATCCGGCAGCACCACGGCGGCGCGGCCACCGGGTTTGAGGTTGCGGTAGATGTGCTGCAAAAAGGCGAGCTGTTTGTTGGTGGTTTTGTAGGTGAGGTCGTCCCGGGTGATGCTTGCATCGCCGCCCTTGCTGGTGCCGAAGGGCGGGTTGGCGAGGATTACGTCGGCCGCCTCCAGTGCCTTACCTGCATCACCTAGGGCGTTGCCCAAGTGGATTACACCTTCATCATCCCCTTCCATGCCATGCAGCAGGCAGTTCATTAGCGCCAGCCGGCGGGTACCGGGCACCAGTTCGATGCCCACGTAGGCCTGGGTGGTCTGGAAGTTTTTCTGTTCAGCGGTCAGTGTATACAGGTCGTCAGTCTGGCTTTTGATGTATTCGTGGGCGGCAATCAGAAAGCCCGCCGTGCCCGCGGACGGGTCTTGGATGCGTTCGCCGGGTTGCGGCTTCAGGCAACGCACCATGGTGTTGATCAGCGCGCGTGGGGTGAAGTACTGGCCGGCGCCGGATTTGGTTTCGTTGGCGTTCTTCTCCAGCAGGCCTTCGTACAGGTCGCCCAAGCCGTCTTTCTGGGCGCTGAACCAGTCGATCTGGTCCAGGGTTTTGATCATCTGTTCCAGGTGGCGCGGCTCCCGCAGGCGGGTCTGGGCATCGGCGTAGATGGCGCTGATCAGCGGGTCGTCGTGTACCAGATTGCTGTCGCCGTCCTTGCCGGTGGAGAGGCTGAGCAGGATGCGTTTGTAGTCGTTCAGCAGGTTGATGCCGGACTTGCCGTTCAGGTCGGTCCAGCGGCAGCCCTCGGGCAGCGGGTGCTTTTTCAGGGTGCCGGCTGCGGTGTTCTCGTGCACCATCTTGATGAACAGCAGCAGCACCAGTTCGGTGACATAGTCCGAGTAGTTGATGCCGTCGTCCCGCAGAACGTCGCAGAGGTTCCAGAGTTTCTGGACGATGTCGTTGTTGGTCATGTTATGAGCCAGTGCCTGTAGTGAGGAGCTATGGTTAGATAGCGAAGGAATTTACCATTTTCTGGGCTTTGATGTTAAAGCACTCTTCTGCTGGGTAATATCCTTGTCCGAATCGTTGTTTTAAGTCCTAGCCAATGCACGGAGCTGTATTTGCGTCACTCTGCCTATCGATTGATTCACCGTTTTCTGAACCCAGTACTTCCGGACTCCCGCCTGAGCGCCTACTTTCGCTGGAAATCAGCGCTGACATTGGTAGGAACGGAGTTTCACGGTGAAAACCTCCGAAAAAATCGGGCAAAACTGGAGCGGCTCTTTGACCCAAATATGCCGCTGCAATCGGAGCTCTCGCGACTTCTTCCGGAAAATTTGAAGGCACCCTATAAGGTTCTGGATGTGGGAGCAGGACCAATCAGCAAGGTCGGCAAAATCGTGGATGGCCGCTCTATAGACTTGATCCCGGTTGATCCTTTGGCAGACGACTACCAGCAGCTGTTGGAAAAAAATGATTTGCAGCCGCCGGTTCCTACCCAGAAAGGTTATGGAGAGAGGCTTACGGAGCAGTTTCCAGAGAATAGTTTCGACCTTATCCATGCTCGGAACAGTGTTGATCACTGCCTGGATCCGGTTGCGGTCATTCTAAATTGTGTTCGTGTACTCAAGCCCGGCTGCCATTTTTATCTGAACCATTACCGGAACGAGGGTATCGCTGCAGATTATTACGGGCTGCACCAATGGAACTTCAACCAGTTGAACGGCCGGTTTGTCGTTTCCGACCGCTTTGGCAAAGTGATATCCATAAGCTCTGTGCTGGAGGGTATGGCGCGTGTGACTTCGGTTGAGATTCAGGGAGACCGAATCATTGTTGTTATTCAGAAAACAGGCTCATGAGTTCGAATACTCAGCAATGGCACCTGATTGGGAATGGCCCTGGCAAGGCTGAGATCAGACCAAATGAGAGATTGATACGTTTCAATCAATCAGATCCCGGGCCAAAGTCATCAACTCTTGTTGTTTCAAATGGTCGCGGAAAAGGGATCAACCAACCGTTCCTCGTTGAAGGGCTGCAACCACCTCATGATTTCGAGCGCCGTTTGAATGAGACTTCAGGGGTTCTTGAAAGCCGACTGGGAGTTCGTCCCTCTGCAGGGCTGACGACCCTTATTGCGTTGGGCGAGGAGCCCTGTAGCCTACGAATTAGCTGCATGGACCTTCTTCCCACTATTGCCCGGCCAGAGCATTTGTCGAACCGTCAGCCACTAGCGTGCTGTTTTCATAATTGGTTGGGCGAACGCCGCATTGCATTGCCATGGGCGCGCAAGCTCGATTGGCCGGGGTTCTGGTTGTCTGAATTGGAGGGTTCCAAGTTGAGCCAGGCTTCCGACCCATACCCTCGGCTTCTGTCACTGTCCTCCATTGAGAGGCAGGAAGGTTTGACGTTGATACGGTGGCTGGCCCGGCTACCTCACGCCTGTTGGAAAACACACGCAACAGAAGAGCTGCTCATGCATGCAGAACATTTGTTCTTCTTGAAGAGAGGTGTTCGCGATACGTCGAACTGGTGGATTTTCGATTTTGAGGCTTCTGGGCTTATGGCGCGGATTCATCGCACGCTGGCAATGGCTCAACAGGCCCTTCTTTCTCCAGTGCAGGCTTTGCCAGAATCTCTTTAAGAGCCGCGACTTCCTGTTCTTTATGTGTGGCTGAGTAATCATCCCGTTCGTGCCAGTATGCATACCCGGAGTCGAGATAGACGGGGCTTCTGGTCAGCTCAGCCATCGGTAGCATGGTGGCGTAGTCGGTCACCTGCCGATACCAGTCATCGTCGGCCGTTTTGAGATGTTGAGCCGGAATGCGATCGAAGAGTTCTTTGGAAAATGCCCTCATGTGGGCCCAGGTATTGCCACCGCCTTTTTGCCTAGGGGAGTTGTAATCCGGTTGATAGAGCTTCAGCGGTTTGTTCGGTCGGAACATCGGCATTTGAATGAGATCATGGCCCTTCGCTCTTGCCCGAAGTAACCGCTCGACAACGGTGTCCTGCATCAGGTAATCATCCTGATCCAGAATCACGATCATTGACGATGGATTGGTACAAATCTGGCTAACGGCTTTTTGCATATTGGCGATATGGCCCTCACGTGTGATGTTCCTTACCAGCGTGTAACGATTCTCGAACGGGCGCATCCGTTCGGGATAGTGCCAGGAATGGGCGTAGCCGCTGGCATCATCGATCAGAATTACTCCGAAGCTCTGGTCTGACTGGTGTTCCAGAGATTTGAGGCACCGCTGTAGTTTTATGGCAGGTGTAAAGCGTCCCTTAAGCAAGAAAATTACAGGCTCATGCCGCTGCGGATACCGCCAGGCCGCGTTTGGCACGAGGTCAAACTGTTCGGCTTGCTTCGAAGGAAAGATGCCCTGGGCGACCAGATCTCGTATTGCAGAGGAGTTCAGCGACGCTTTGTCTTCATTCCGCGGATGGATATAGAAACTTTCAGGGTTCCCACCTCTGAGGGAAGTATGTCTCCCGCTTTCTTTCTGGAATTGCTGTAGGGCACGATGCCAGGTGAGTTGATGGCGGCCGTCGTGTACCGGATTGTTGATTGGCAAACAACGACGGATTCGATTTAGGTCGAGAAGACCGAACCGCACTTCCGGAGGGAATTCACCGGCTTCTCCGTGGTACGCCAAAATGTCATGCGTCGCCTTGGGAATATTGAATCCTACGCTGAGCGCACCATCGGCAGAAATGGCGTCAAGCATGTCGGTAAGATAATCATGGCCCAGCCTTTTTCTGCCAACCAGAATATCGCAGTCACATTGAAGGACATAGCGGGTCTGGATCTTAGAAAAGGCCCAGATCTGGGGATAAAGCGGAGCATTCATCATGGTGTGGGTGTGCGTGGCTTCCGATGCATTAAACCACTGCTTGTAGATAGCCTGTATGGACTCGGTGCCTTTTGGTGGCGTCAAAACTGCGTGAATTAATCCATCAGCTTTCAGCCTGGCTGCCTTATCCAGAACGCTTTGTAGGTCTGGCTCTGAATATTGTCGAAGAAAGGGCCCCGTATACCCATCAACCAGCAGGACTGTTTTAGCGAAAGTAGTTGGGAATGATAGCTGTGTGACGATATGGGCGACTTGTTCGTACAAGCCATCAGCATCCTGGGCGCAGCATTTGATAAGGAGCGTAACGTCAGTTGCTTCTTTGTCGGCGGCTGGGGACGCCGAAGCGGCTGCATTCGGGACATGAAGACCGGAAATCAAGTCGCTATAAAAATCTGCAAATCCTGGAATCTCCGATAAAGCCTCTTCTGGCCGAAGTGTCGACGATCTGCGCACCAGCTCCTCATCGTCGTAACCGAGTATTCCGATGCCGTAAAGCCGCGCGCTCATGTCCAGAAAATACGAACTCGTAAGCGGCTGGATATCTTTTCCTATGTCGATGTAGTGAAGATCACCCTTGGGCGTTAGCCGCAGGTTGTCACGCTTGATATTCAGCGTGGCAATGCCAGCTTTGTAAAGTGCCTGAAGGAAGCGCACGACCTGGTCGAACGGTATGTGTTCTCTTATCGTTGAATAGGCAACCTTCGGTGTTGCATAGTGCCAAAAGCCTTCTCTGGCCTGAGACCATTGAACCGGCGGAATAGGGACAGTTTTATTCCTAAGAAGCTCCTCCAGGATTGCCACTTCGGTGGCATTAATCGACCATGGGTAGAACTCCTTGCAGACAGTATCACTCTCAAGCCAGACGGCACCCTCTAGTCCGTACCCGAGTAGCTTCCGATCATTGTTTTTCAGATTGAGAAGCTTCTGCGCCACAAAAGCCAGTTTTTTGCGGCTATCTGACCAGTAGCCTGAGTCGCGATTGGATTGAGTGTCATTGCCAGTTAACGAATAGATGGCATAGGTGGGTTGGGAGACAACGCTCACTCGATCCGGAAAATCAAAAAGCAGACGCATCACGAACCAATGATCTTCAGCGCTTCGGATATTCGGGTAACGTAATCCGGCATCTGTTCTCAGTAGCAAGTTACAGGAGGGAAGCTCCCTCTCTTGGCCTTCAATACAAAAGCTTTGGATGAGCTGGACGAGGGCTTCTGTATTCAACAGCTCCTCAGGTGAGGCACGGTTGATATTTGAGGAAAGCGACCCATTAATTCTGAGCTTGTTGCTGCCGATTGCCGCGATCGAATTTTCAGATTCCGCCTGGCAGTAGAGGGCTTCGAGGCTATTGATAGCAGCAAACTCGTCGTCTGCATCCAGGCGAGCGACCCAGCGGATGTGGCTCTGCTTTTCTGCCCAGTCGAGAATCTGATTCCGGGATCGCGCCGGGGAACCACAACGGGCAGTTAGTATCGTAATGGCTGGATGATTGAGAATGGCGCCTGTCACCTCCCGCCAATTTTCTTCAGATTGATCATCCAGTACCGTAATTTGTGCCTTTCTCTCATAGACAAGAGTCTGCTCGACGGCGCTTTTAAGAGCCCGTTTCAAGAGCTCTGGTTGGTTCTGGTGAGAGACCGCAATAACGACCGGCGCGGCCCTGAACTCATTGCTGGCGGCTTTCAGACACTGGAGTTTTCTCAGAGTGAGAGTCTGCGATTTCCGGACCGGGGCGCGAAGAGGCAAGCGTTACATTCCTTGTACGGTTTGTTCGATAGTCGATTTATTCAGGCCAAAGAGGGATTCCATGCGACGGAAAAACTGCTCCTGTTGGACCAGGGACATCTTCCGGCCATGTAGCTTCAGAAACTGAGCACTGCCTTTCAGCTTCTGCTCAGACCCTACAGCGGATAATGCATCAGGAGAATGATTGATTTGCCAATCAACGGTGATCCGGCGAGTGTATTGAATGTCGAGGTCACCCAATTCGAGTGCCCGGATGGCGAAGTCTCTGTCGTTACAGCTGATGAGTCCGTCGGTGTATCCGCCGATGCGTAATGCGGTTGATAGCCTGATAAATGTGTTTGAGCCCTGCCAGCCAGGATTGCCGGTTAAAAAATCGTTCGCGCTGATATTTTCAGGGATATTTCTCGCCAGAATGGTGTTGTCTTGGAATACGTTTATTCCAGACAAGACAACATCTGCCGGCCCATTTCTCGAAGTTGCTTCGCAGGAGCCGAGGTGGTCGGCGTGCCAGTGGTCGTCATCGTCGATAATGGCGACGTAGCAATCTTTGTACAATTCTCTGAGGATTGAAAACCCGGTGTTCCAGGTGCCGGCAGCTCCTTGGGAGTTTTGGTTCTGCCCGAAGACCACTTTCACTGAAGGCGTAAGCCTTCTCAACATATCTTGCTCTACGTCGGAAAAGGGTCTTTCATCAGAGACGACCACGATTACGTCTGGTTTACGTTGCTGGGCTTCAACAGCAGGCAGGGCATGCTTAATGAGCAGGTTAGGCCTTGGCCTCGTGGCGATTACTACAGCAATAGGTAACATCAAAAAATTAGGCGCTTTCAGCGCCCCACATGGTGTCGTTTAGCTCCTCCAGTACGGTATCAAGCTGATCGCCCAAAATTTTGTCCATCTGTTTGGCGCCACCGTCATCTGCAAATCGGCTATTCACAAACTCGCGGTCGATAATCACTTCATGCACCAACTGTTTGGCTAGCCGTTCGAGCCATTTTCGTTGAGCCGGGCTCCATTCGTGTTGGGTGTAAATATGGTCCATAGCTTGCGCTACCCGCTGTTCAAACGGGATGAGAGGTTCTCCCAGTGCAGCCTGGCGGATGTACCCCACGATGCTTGCGGCAATATCCTTGTTTGTTTGTCTACGAACAGCACTCTGCAGTTTGGCCTCTGAGTAGCCGTGGTTATCCAGTAGAAGGCGCACCTCCTTCAGTTGCTCACGCGTGAGGTTTCGAGGTCTATTGACCACGACTGAGAGTGCAGCGGACTGGTTCAACTGTTCCTTTATGAACCGACCGAATTCATCCAGATAATCTTCAGGCCGTTCGTGAATGCCGTAGCTCTGAGTTCGCTTTTTGAACTCATCGTCATCATAGGAAATCAGAGGCATGGTTTCCGTGCCGGCGAGAGATTTCACTTCTGCTAACTGGGCCAGTAGTCCGCTATGTTGTTTTATGAACTCCGACGCTTGCCGGGGACCAAGCTTATGCAGGTGTTGGTGTAGGGATTTGGGCTCCACGCCCCAGCTCTGGTGTAGTTCGTCCAGTTTCTGTTTCAGTTCCGGGCGGTTTTCAGCTTTGTTGTCGGCCTTACGCAGCACCCGCATAAGTTTCTGGCTAAGCTGACTGAGCACTACGTCAGCCTGGCTTTCATCGGGTTGTTCGCCGGGACTGCTGAGGGCCTTTTCCAATTGTTCGTCGTCGGTGAGCTCGCCCACCAGTTGCTCAAGGGTGATATTTGGATCTTTCACCAGGGGCTTCATGGTGTTCACATCCTGCAATGCGGCGTAGATGTCTACCGGATCGTAGATGCGGAATACGGTCTTACCGATCTCGTCGCAGCGGCGGGTGGCGCGCCCGATCATCTGTTCGTACAAGATGCGTGAACGTACCCGGCGCATGAACACTAGGTTGCAGATTCGTGGCACGTCGATGCCAGTTGTGAGCAGGTCTACGGTGATGGCAATGTTGGGATATCGTTCGTTTTTATAACGACGAATGAGCTGGTTGACCTTGTCGCTCTGGCCAGTGATCTTAGCGACTGCGGCTTCGTTGTACTGCCCGTTGTAAAGCTCTTTGAAGGCATCATCCAACAACCGTTTGACCATATCAGCATGCAGATCGGTGGCGCAGAAGATCATGGTCTTCTCATCGCCGAAAGGATCAAGTTCTTTTACTAGCTGCTCGCATATAACCCTGTTGAAATTGTCGTTTATCACCCTACGGTTGAAGGCATCCACGTCAAAACTGAGTTCATCCTCCAGCTCGGTGGTGTCCAGTTCTCCAGTCTGAGTATTGATCACTTCGACCGGTTTTCCCTTTTCGAAGCTAATACCGTTCTGGGTGAGCAGGGTTTCATAGCGAATGGGCGGTTCGTGGTCGATCAGCCAGTCGTCTGCCACCGCTTCCCGATAGGAATAGGTGTAAACGGGTTTGCCGAAAATCTCACTGGTGTGCTTGGCTGGCGTGGCGGTGAGGCCGATTTTGACCGCATCAAAGTAATCTAGCACACGGCGGTAGCTGGAGATGTATTGACTCGTATCCCGGGTGGCTAGCTCGCCTTCGGTCATCTCCTGATCCAGGGTATAGCCCCGGTGGGCTTCATCGATGATTATGCAGTCGAACTGGTCGATTGGTGGGGGGGCATCGCTCATGAAGATGCGTTTGACCATGGCCTGAACCGTGGCCACTTGAATTCGCGTTTCCGCTTCGGCGGCCATGTCGCCCAACTCGGCCACGTTATAGATCTTGCTGAGGGTGTGGTTCTGCTCAAGTGGTGCTTCGTTGAAGGCATCGATGGCCTGTTGGCCAAGAGCAGTGCGGTCTACCAGAAACAGAATACGGCCGAAGCGTTCCGCTTTTAAGAATCTATACATCAACCCGATGATTGTCCGGGTTTTACCTGTACCCGTCGCCATAGCCAGCAATGCAGACCGTATACCCCGGGCAAGGGCATGCTCTGTAGTAGTGATGGCCTCTTGCTGATAGTCGCGCAGTTTCAGATAGCCGAATGGCTCGTCACTCAACAATTTTTCGGCGTTTTCTTTATCTCGCGTCAGCAGATCCAACAGGCCGCCCGGAGTGTGAAATCGGGGCAGAGCCCTGCGCAGGTTGCTGGGTTCGCGTACATCCCTGAACCATGTGCCGGATTGTTCCGCCAGTTGGGGGACATAGGGGCGTCCGTTGCAGGAGTAGACAAAAGGAACCATGAAATGACCGTCGTCATCTGACGGCCAGGCGATGGTACGACCGTTAAGCTCCCATGCCCCAACGACCGGCGCTTCGACTTTAAAACCTCTGCTGTAACGCTCGGCTTGGGGGATTTTGCCAGCAACATTGGTATTTTCTTTCTTGGCTTCCACCACTGCAATCGGTGTGAGTCCCGCGAACAACACATAATCCGCCCGACCCTTTTCACCACTGTTATTTGTTGGCCATTCGGCAATCGCTCGGTAAGTACCTTTTTCCGGCCTTGCGCCTTTCTGGTAGGTTATTTCCTGGCTATCAGCTTCCCATCCTGCCTCAACGAGTTGCTGGTCAATGAGGATCCGAGTGAGCTCTTCGTTCAGGACCAGGGTGTCACTGGCGGCTTTGGTTTGCTGGGCTACCTTCTGGCGTTGAGCGTTGACAGTCTTTTCGCCTTGCTCCGCGAGTTGCTGTTGCAGCGACTTGATCTTGTATTCGTAAGCCTGCTGCTGCTCTTCCAAGGCCTGCTCATGCTGCTTGGCCTGTTCAGCCAGAGCACGAGACTCCTCGTCCATCGCGTGGGCTAACGCTTCGTATTCAGCCTTCTCTTTTGCGATCAGCTGGCTGAGTTGCTGGCTGCTATCCAGCTCAATATTGGTTTGTTGGAGTTCGTGACTGAGCTTATCGATATCCGCTTGTAGCTGACGTAATTCGGCGCTGGGGTCGGCCGGCGGCAGGAAGGGACCGGGCTTGAAGCTGGGACCAGTTTTGCCGAAGGAGCGGTGGAACCAGATTGCGAGTGCCCGAGCCAGTTTCAGACCGTCCATGGCTTCTTTATGACGGGTGCGGAACTGATGGGTCGCTTTATTACCCTCAATCCGTAGGGTGTGGAACAGCTCTGTTACCTGAGGTTCCAGGCGCAGCTCCCGGTTCAATCTGTAAAGCAAGTCGGCCTGGCTGGTCTGCTCGTCGAATTCGATTCCAGAGAGAGCGGCAAGGTGCTGGGCCAATGCCTCGCCGAACTGGCGAAGTTTAATCAGAGTCGTGTTGGGATCACTGGAGAAAGCGCGTTCTGCAGTGCCTGCAAGCTCGACAAATAATTGGTCATGTTCGGCCAGAAAGCCGAAGTTTGCCGATGAGTAAATGCTCTCCTGCACGACTGCTCCCTATACCCAACTGTCTCAATTCGCAATGCTCAGAGTCGGGGACGACTCGTCATAAGACAAACAGTTAGGTCTCTCTTGGTTGTTATCTTCCTAACATAGTTGTGACTGTATCAGCGTTTTTTCAGGCAGGCCAATATCTTGTTTGCCTGACGCTTGAGGGAAACTGACACTGGGCATATGGAAAGCGTTTTGCGGTCAATAAGCGCATTGGCGCCCTTCAGACCGCAAGTGCACCAAGGAGATTTAGGCGCCCCTCGGTTAACTTGGCGGGCCGTGTGTCTGTTACCAATATCACTTTTAACTGAGGATGGATGTCCAATGCAGTCTTTAACCAGGCTGAAGTTCCGAAGTCGTTTAGATCGTGTGCATTGTGGATGATCCAAACACCGTCTCTGTTGGGCAGCTGTGGAGTTCGCTGTTTAATAGAGTCGACAAAACACTCAACGCGGTCTTCAGATAACAGTGCTTGAAGGGCTTCGGCAGACTGTTCCAGACCCATCGTTTTAGCTCGATAGACCAAGCAGCGCCCGAAGCCGCACTTATAGGCTTTGGAGGCTTTATGTGCAGCTGCTTTGAGTCTCCCCAATTCTTCTGCTTCGATTGTATTGGTGGTCGACATGTGGCGCTCCTTGCGGTAGCGATCCAGTGAACGAAAGGCTTAGGTCGTAACGGTTAGTTTAGCCTACCGACGTCGGTGTTGAGTGGCTGGTCTGAAAGTCGGCCAATTTGATACTCCCTGTCATGATCGGACAACTTGCATTTATTTGACTATTATTTGATCAGCTTAAGCTTGAGTTTATGAAGTATGCTGATGCAGTTTCCGCGGGCTCACGACGACGAATTGCTAGGCAGCGTTATTGCGAGGTTCGCTCAAAGGCAGGGCCTCGAAGACGATAAGGTAGTCCTGGACCAGCTTTTTGGTTCCCGGCACATTGTCCCGTCAACGGTTCTTCAAGGCCATGCGAATCAGCTTCTTGCACATATTGGGCACCTATGGGACATCTCGCCCCGGGAACTGATAGAAAACCATACCCTTCTTCCGATATTTCGCCCTTTTGTGGCTGCCAAAGTCTATGATCAATTCACTCGCGATTTATGCGGTCAATCCAAGAACCACAGTATGCTTCGAACCGGATTGGCTGCTTCCAATATCATTTGGCCCTCAAGCTTTAGGGTTTGCCCCCTGTGCAGCCAGCGTCAGTTGAGAGGACTTGGCTACCTATACTGGCAGCGGCTCTTCCAATGCCCGGGCGTGGAAGTGTGTCCCGAACATGGGTGTTTGCTGATCGATACCGGTATACCGCTTCAGTCGCAGCGCCGTAATCGGTTCGTCGGTACACAGACCGTGACTCAAAATATTCCCGCGCTTTCAGATCTGGGCGAGAGAAAAGATTGGCTGTTGTCTTCTCTTATTGCAGAGCTACTCCAATCCCGACCAACCGAGGCGCCCAATAGCTATCAATGGTCGAGGTTCTATCGGGCTTTGGCAAAACAGCAGAATCTGTGCAAGGGAAAAGGCGTGAAGCATGACGACATCGCAGCTCAGGTTCGAGAATACTGGGGTGGTGACTGGTTGGAGCGATGGGGGCTCTCGTTGAGGGCCTGTGACAATTGGCTGGTTTCGATGTTCCGAAAACACCGACGTCCTTTTTCGTACCTGCAGCATTTCGCCTGTTGGTGTGCCCTTTATGATCACGAACCTTTGTTGACCTCGGTGTTAACCAAGGCGACAGAGTTTTCGAGGCAGCCTGACAGGCGAGCCGTATATTTCTCGCCTCGTGCAGACACTGTTTGCCATGAGTATCGGGCGAGCTGGATAAAGTTAATGAGTCGTTATGGTTCTTTGCGTGAGATCAGGCAGCAAAGGGATGGTGTGCGAGTTTATTCCTGGCTGTATAGATTTGATGCGAAATGGCTTTCTGTTCATAAACCAGGAGAAATACGGCGGCAAACCAAGGGAAAAATTGATTGGATTAGGCGGGATCGGATGATCTTGAGAGAGCTACTAGTGGTAGAGCGTTCAGTCTGGCAAAAGCTGGACGGACCGAGGAGGTCCAAGAACTGGTACTGCAAGCAGGTTAATGGCGGGAAAACCTTAGAGAAGAAACTCAGCAATCTACCTCTGTGTAAGGCATTTTTTGTTCGCTATGCGGAAACCGTCGAGGAGTATCAGGTAAGGCGCTTAGCATGTATATTTGCCAGCCTGTTAAGAACCAACCAATGGCTGACTCCGATCCATGAAATTGAACGAAGTGCCGGGCTCGATCAGGAAAAGTGTCGCAAGGCTGGCCGAGAGATCCTGGAACAGAACATCCCCGCCTGGCAGTTTTCTGAATCGATTCCCCTCCGATTCCGCTCTCCAACATGCTGATGGTCTTTGGCTGCGAAAATGGTTATTTCTTAAAAGCCGTCCGTTCATAAATGTGCAGTTTGAAGGGCATAAACAAAGCTCGGTTCCGGCCGAGCTAATTCCAATGCTCGTGGTGGGAAGCAAGTATGACAATAAGACGAGAATCCGCAGCTCTAAGAGTCAGCACTCTTCGTTCTACATTGCAGATGAGCCAGAGGCTTTCTCTTCAAAGGCCGGAACAAATTGGTTCCAGTTTCGTACTGGCTCGGGATACAGCGTTCGAGTTCGTCAGATAGAGTTCGCCCGCTGTTTATTTTTGAACAATTTCCACCTGACTAGAACCGCGTTCAGACACGATGGATTATCGGGTTTAGCGCAGGTGTCTGAGTCTGATGAGGCAACCGTCATTAAGCTGTCGGCAATGGCGGACTTCCCTCCGAACAATCTGCGTAACAAAGCAGCGCTTCAACACCTTTCTTGGATGATTCTGGACGAGAAAGCACGCAAAAGTTTTGGATCGATTTTAGGTTGTTGGATGGAAGCGGACCGTGAACCCTGGGCGTTTTCGTTCCATCCCCCCTCAGTAAAAGGCTGGAGAATATCTGGGTTTGGCTTTTATGGTGAGGGTGAAGAGGAAGGCATTTTTACGATTGATGAAATTGCGCGCCTTCACAACCCGGTTTTTATGCATCCGAAAAGGATTGTTGTCGATCACCCTAGATTTGAAATTGCCCTTAGTAAAAGTCCAGAAAGTGGTATCAGGCCAAAGATTCCTCGGACTGTAGAGGAGGATCCGGAGCTTATCCTCGATATGGAACCGGAGCTTGGTAATCAGTTAGATGAGGAAAATGACACGGCATTTGAGTTCTCATTTGAGGAAAACCTGGATATAGAAGTACAGGTGAATGGAAGGCGGTATCGGGTAAAACCCAGAGTGGACGGGGAGCTTTCAAAACCGCGTGAATATACCAGTCCTGGGCATGCGGGGGAGCACGGATTTGGCCGTGAGCTGAATTATGGAATTAATAGGGCAGGAGATTGTGCAACCTTAACAGAAGAAGCACTCATCGAGGTTGAATCGGTCAGTAGGTTTGAGAATTTTGAAAAGGTCGTCAATCGCTTGAGTGAACGACCGGATTTTTATTTGGAAAAGAAAACCTGCTTCCAGCTGCCTTGGCCGGGTGACGTCAATACGACCAGTACTAATACGGTTACCGGGAAACCGGTTCAATGCTATGTCGCTGAGATGAGATACTGCAACACTCACGTCACGATTTTTGAAATTGACGTTGAGAGCTTGCTCAAGGAGCACACTATTAGCAATTTGGTCGTGGTGTTCAAAGATGATGTTCCAAGGTGCATTAGGCGGGTACTTCAAAATTGTTCATCGAAGGGCGTCAAATGGGACCTCAAGCAAATCGAACGATTATCTTCCGCCTATGGCACTTGCAGCCACCCCAAAAGAATGGACAGGAGAAATGGTGTGTCCGTTGAAGTTCCAGCTCACCGTTACCAGGAAAGGTGGGTAGCTGCATTAGAACGTGAAATTAGTGGTGTGGTCAGAGACTTGAACAAGCTGAATGGATAATCAGATAGTTCATTTTAGTACTGGTGCCAAGTCCATCCTGCAGGGGCGGTCATGATCAGAGAGCAATCCCAATAAGATTGACTGCAAAACTTGGATTCCAAGGAGTCTGTTCTTTAGGTCGTCACCACGAAGCGTTACAGCAACCCGCTGCTTGAGATCGGATTGAATGGTCGGCGGGATTTTCGGCACCAAAACAATCATTTGATAAAGCTACTGGAGGCCTAGAAGCACTTGGGCAAGTTTGTCGAGTGGAAGATACAATGGCACCCCAGTGTAGGAAATTAGAGCGTCAGGCATGGCTCTCTTTTCATGGAAAACCGTGCTCAAGGAGCCTGTAAATAAATCTGTGTAACTGCCCACCCCATTACAGGTGGCCGTCCAGGCGGTCACCGAATTCGATAATAAAGCGATTCAATGCCGGCTTCCAATCACGGATCGGCATGGTCCATTTCTTTGAGGCCTGTTGGATCGCCAGGAAGGCCACTTTCAGGGCCGAGTCATCACTTGGGAACAGCTTCCGGCGCTTGGTCGCTTTGCGGATCACGCTGTTCAGCGACTCAATGGCATTGGTGGTGTAGATCACTTTCCGGATCGCCGGCGGGTACTCGAAGATGGTGATCAGGTTATCCCAGTGGCTTTGCCAGGAACGAGAGATCTGTGGGTATTGGCTGTCCCAGCGCTCTCCAAAGGCCTCCAGTGCCTGCCGGGCTTCATGTTCCGTGGCGGACTGATAGATCTGCTTCAGATCGGCCGTCACGGCCTTGTAGTCCTTCCAGGATACATAGCGCAGCGAGTTGCGAACCATGTGCACGATGCATAGCTGCACTTTGGTTTGCGGGTACTCAGCGGCAATAGCATCCGGGAAGCCCTTGAGGCCATCCACACAGGCGATCAGGATGTCCTCCAGGCCCCGATTCTTGAGTTCTGTCAGTACCGACAGCCAGAACCTTGCACCTTCAGTTTCGGCAAGCCACAGGCCCAGCAGCTCCTTCTGGCCTTCCATGTTGATGCCCAGGGCCAGATATAGGGACTTGTTGATCACTCTCTTGTCCTGACGAATTTTCAGAACGATGCAGTCCAGATAGACGATGGGGTAGACCGGATCAACAGGGCGATTCTGCCACTCGTGAACCTGATCGATCACACGTTCCGTCACTTTGGACACCAGCGTGGCCGAGATGTCGGCGTCATACATCTCCTTGAAGGCGTCCACAATATCCCGGGTGCTCAGGCCCTTGGCGTAAAGCGCCAAGATCTGGTCATCCATCTGGG
>MRWF01007834.1_pt1 | contig 24234 bp, 17 predicted proteins | sample 1013331 | NCBI WGS metagenome assembly MRWF01 (sample SAMN06117577, study PRJNA244670) | biofilm metagenome | biome: Water; feature: Cathode Biofilm; material: Biofilm; isolation source: microbial consortium enriched at the cathode of a solar microbial fuel cell | place: USA: District of Columbia ... | reverse complement strand
CATCGGCGCGCTGCTGCGCGGCATCGACCGTGAAGGCGTTGAGCGCGGCCAGGTTCTGTGCGCGCCGAAATCGGTGAAGCCGCACACCAAGTTCGAAGCCGAAGCCTATATCCTGACCAAGGAAGAAGGCGGCCGCCACACCCCGTTCTTCGCGAACTACCGTCCGCAGTTCTACTTCCGCACCACCGACGTGACCGGCACCGTGACCCTGCCGGAAGGCACCGAGATGGTGATGCCGGGCGACAACCTGAAGTTCGGCGTTGAGCTGATCGCGCCGATCGCGATGGAAGACGGCCTGCGCTTCGCCATCCGCGAAGGCGGCCGCACCGTCGGCGCTGGCGTTGTTTCCAAAATCATCGAGTGATTTTGGAAACGGTGGCGGCAGGCGGTTTTCCGCAGGAAAACCGCTGAGAGCCACACGGTTCTGATCTAAGAGAGGGCCGCCTTCGGGCGGCCCTTTTCTTTTGGAATAACGCCTGAACAGGGCAGGGACCGGCCTGGGGCCGGAGGCCGTCCTGCAAAAGCTTCGGTGGAGCTTTTGAGGCCGCAGGGAGCGCCAGCTCCGGGTGCAATGCAATCGCGCCCGCCCATCTTTCTAAAGGCAGGCCTCCGGTTCGGCGCACGCCGGGCGCGGCCCGAACGCGCGGCGTCCGGGCGGGGGCCTGCAAGCGGCCTACTTCCCTCTTAACGCTCTCATGAACATCAGCCTTGCGGGAATTTCCAGCAGGCTGTGATTGGTGTTTTCCGGAGTCGCCTCAATCCGGTATCTTCCGGTGGCCAGCCGGGCCGAAGCAACTTCCAGCCCGAATTCTTCGTTGAGAATCATATGAACACTTGGCCTCAGGTTCGATTGCTCAAAGACCAGTTCATCCCGACCGCTGCTCCATTCATAGATTTTCACGGTGAAGCTGAGAAGGTTGGGATCATCCGTTGTCTGATTGGGCGGGCTGACATCGTACCCGTTTCTGGTAAGCTCCGAATAAAGATCCGGGTTCTTCTGCAGCATTAGATACAAGCCGTATTCATTCGGCCAGAGAACCTTTGCCTCCAGTGAAACTGTGTTGCGGGACCCGAGATCGATTTCCGCCTCCGCCCGGGCCTCGCTGCAGATCAGGAAAGCGGCAGAAATGGCGCAGAACGCTGTGGCGCGCAGAAGGCGCAGGGTGATGGACTGCAACTTGACCTGTGGAAATTCAAATTGAAGAAATGAACGCTGGTTCCAGCCAGCGTTTCGCATCTTTTGGTTGAATGCAATCTGGTGTGGTCTTTTCCAGATCAAAAACCAGCGAATTTCTGGCAGACGATCTGCGTGCTCGCGAGGTGCATTGTGTTCGTAGGGTGGGCACTCAGCCCGCCGCAAACGCCCGCTCAGCCCGCCTTCGTCTTTGGATCCTCACTGCCGCGCCCCGCCGACGCATCCGCGGCATCGGTAATAGCATCCAGCGATGCCTCCAGGCTCAGCCGCAATGTTTCCACCTCATCTTCGCCGAGCTTCTTCGGCACCTCATCGGTCCATTCCCGGCACAACAGTACGCCGCGGGAAAACGGCAGCGGCAGCATCTGCCGGTCCCAGGTTGGCAGCTTCATCACCTTCTTTTCGGCAAAGGCGACGGTGAAAACCCGGCAGCCGGTCATCCGGGCCCAGACCACCGGCACGGTGGAAGAGACCCGTGCAGGCCCGCGCGGACCGTCGGCGGCAATGCCGATGGAACAGCCGTCTTTGGTGCGGCGCAGCACCTCGCGCGACAGGGCGACGTGGCGCTTGTGGCTCGACATCGGGACGGTCTCAAACCCCAGCCGCACCAGGATCTGCCCGGCCAGCCGCCCGGCCCGCGCAGACGAGGTCAGCGCGCAGATGCGGCCCAGCGAGGTGTCGAACAGATAGGGCGCCATGATCAGCCGCTGGTGCCACAGCACAAAGATCACCGGCTCGCCGCGGCGGACGCAGGCGTCCATCTCCTCAAAGCCGCTCCGCTGCCAACGCGAGGTGCGGAAGGCGAATCGCACATAGGCGGCAAACAGCCCTTCGATGGCGCGGTTAACCCGGGGGCTGTCGGCGAATTTCTTTCTCAGGCTCACGGTTTCAGGCTCGTTTCCAAGGGATTGGCGGGCCACGCTGCCCGTATTCCGGCCCGTCTTAGCGCATGGGCGGGTCCGGGCAAAGCCCGCGGCCCGCAAACCGCCGCACGGCACGCAGAAAATCGGATTTCCCTCTTGCCACCGCGGCGCGGCTGCCTTAGGACATGCCGCACCACAGGGGTATAGCTCAGTTGGTAGAGCGACGGTCTCCAAAACCGTAGGTCGCGGGTTCGAACCCTGCTGCCCCTGCCAGTCTCCCGAAAATCCGAAAGCTCAGGCCGCCCACGGCGGGTGGACGGCGCTTGTGCGTTACCCCTGAGGCGCCTGCGTGCCGGAGAGTGTCAGGTGGCTGGGGGAAACACCTCGCAAAAACTGGTCATAAGCCGCGTCATAAGCGCTCTCGATCTGCCTGGCGCACCGCGCGGCTGAGAACAGGGGGGCGTCCTGCTGCCGCTCACGGAGCTTGCGTTTAATAGCAGCACAGGCCTCCGGATCCGCGGCCAGTGCCGCAGCTTTTGCCTCATAGTCTTCCGCGCTGTCTGCGATCAGCTCCGGCATTCCGGCGGCTTGCAGCAGGCTTGCTCCAGTGCGGGCGGCAAACTGCTGGCCGGGCAGGGTGAGCACCGGCACCCCGGCGGCCAGCGCATCGCGGGCGGCAGCGCTGGCATTGACGGTGAAGGTGTCGAGGCACAGGCCGGCCAGCGTCAGCCGGGCAAGATGCTCCGTGCGCTCTGCAGGCCGGGCAAAGACCAGCCTGTCCGGGTCGACACCGCGGGCGGCCGCGGCGCGGCGCAGGTTCGAGACGGCGTGCGCGCCGTGGTCCAGCAGCCACAGCACGCTGTCCGGGGTGCTGCACAGCAGGCGCATCCAGATACCGAATTCCTGCGGCGTGATCTGGCTGGCCGGGGCAAAGCTGCAGAAGACAAAGCCCGTGTCCGGCAAACCGCAATCCGCCCGCTCCGCGCCGCTGGCGGCTACCGCCGCGGTCACCGCCAGGCAGCTGTCCGGCAGGCGCAGCAGATGTTCGTTGTGGTACCGCTCGCTGCCGGGCGGGCAGGTGGTGCTGTCGCTGAGCAGATAGTCAAAGGCCGCGGTTCCCATGGTGCCGGGGTATCCGGGCCAGGCGATATGCAAGGGCGCCAGCCTGGCGCTGAACAGGCCGCTCCGGTTGCCGCCGCAATAGCCTGACAGGTCAACGGCGATGTCTAGCCCGTCGGCCTTGACGGCGGCGGCCCCGCCTGAGGTTCCGTCCAGTATGCGCAAGCAAGAGACAGAGCTGCGGAGCGTAGCGGCGGTTTCCTCCGCAAGCCCCGGGCCTGTGGCATAGGCAAAGACTTCGAACCGGCTGCGGTCGTGTGCGGCGAAAATTGCCGCATGATGGCTCAGCACGTCTTCGGCGTCGCGGGCAGAGAAGACATACCCGGCCTTCAGCCGTTCCGGCCGCTGCGGCGCGGGCGGGGCGGTTTGCGGCTCCACCTCGGGGAACACCTCGCTGGCATAGGCCTGCGCCCGCACCCGCAGCAGGTCCGGGTTGTCCTCCATCACCATCAGCGCGCTGGGATCGCAGCCGCTGCTGCGCAGCCCCAGAAGGCGGCGGTACTCCTCGTACTCCTGCACCCAGCGCCAGTCGCAAAGCTCTGCCAGGACATGCAGCCGCTGCGTGCGGGCGCGGTCGTCGGACGGGGAGGCCCGGAGGATTTTGTCAAAGCACGGCAGCGCATCCGCAGGACGGCCCCCGGCCTTCAGCAGAAGGCCCAGCTGGAACTGCGCCTCGGCCAGTTCCGGCTGCAGAGCCACGGCGCGGGTGTAGTGGTCCTCGGCCTCTTCCACAGCGCCGAGCTTCTGCAGCAGGCCGGCCAGGGTGAGGTGCAGCGCGGCATCGCCGGGGGCCAGCGCAACCGCCCGGTGCAGCGCTGCGGCAGCCTCTGAGCTGCGCCCCTGAAGCGGCAGCGCCTCGGCCAGGCTGCGCAGCGCCAGCAGGCAATCGGCATCCAGCGCCAGCGCCTTGCGGTACAGTGCCACGGCATTCTCCAGCTGCCCGCGCGCCATGTGAACCTGACCCATCGCGGCATAGGTGCCCGCTTCCTTGGCGTCGATGCCGCAGGCCTTGTTCAGACAGGTGGCCGCATTGTCGAGATGGCCGGCGGCCAGGTGGCAGCGGCCAAGGAAGTCCCACAGGAAATGCGACTCGCGGAAGGTCTTTAGCAGGGCGCCGCAGCTGTCGGCAGCCTCAAACGGCCGCCCGGCCGCCAGCGCCGCCTCCAGCTCCGCCTTGGTGTCTGCGGATGGCTCGCGCTGCTCCCGCAGGCGGCCGCGCAGCGAATCCAGGGCCTGCAGGGCGCGGGCATTCTTCGGGTTGCGGGCGAGAATTCCGGCGTAGGCGAGCACGGCATCTTCGAACTTGGCATCACGTTCAAACTGCTCGGCCTGGGAGAGGGTATGTGCGGGTGTCATGGCATCCTGTCTCACTGAAACACACGGGAGGGCGCCTGCGCGGCACGCGTCACGCACCGGGGCTTCTGAGGACAGTTTTGCGCGAAGTGGATTAAAAATGGATTGACCGGGGCCGATCCGCTGCAGCGGTGCCGGGCACAGGGCTTGAATTCAGCGGCAGCACCGGTTAAATCGCCTGCACTGCTAGCAGAGAGACTCCCCCAGCATGGCGACTATCAACCCAGTTCAGTTCATCCAGCAGGTGCGTGCCGAAGTGTCCAAGGTCGTTTGGCCGACCCGGCGCGAGGTGCTGCTGACCACAGTCATGGTGTTTATCATGGCGGCCCTGACAGCGCTGTTCTTCGCGCTGGTCGACCTGCTGATCCGCTATGGCCTGCAGGGCCTTCTGGGGATGTTCGGCTAAGCCTGCAGCGGTATGACGGCTCCGGGGCCGCGGCTGCTGCGCTGCACTTGATCTTGGCGGCAATGGGCGGTACCTGAGCAGGAACTATTGAGGCGGGCGTGCAGCGATTCGGTTTGCACGCCGCTTTTTGTTGGAGAGCGCAGCTTCCGGGCTGCAACGGAATGATTACGCAGCGGCGCGGCACCGGCCCGCCCTGCAGAACAAGGACAACGGTTCATGGCGAAACGGTGGTACTCGGTCAGCGTTCTTTCGAACTTCGAAAAGAAAATCGCAGAGCAGATCCGCACCGCGGTCGCCGAGCAGGGGCTCGAGGACGAAATTGACGAGGTGCTGGTCCCGACCGAAGAGGTGATCGAGATCCGCCGCGGCAAGAAGGTCTCGACCGAGCGCCGCTTCATGCCCGGCTACGTGCTGGTGCATATGGAAATGTCCGACCGCGGCTATCACCTGATTTCCTCGATCAACCGCGTCACCGGCTTCCTGGGCCCGCAGGGCCGCCCGATGCCGATGCGCGACGCAGAGGTGCAGGGCATCCTGGGCCGTGTCGAGGAAGGCGTCGAGGCGCCGCGCACCCTGATCCACTTCGAGATCGGCGAGAAGGTCAAGGTCAACGACGGCCCGTTCGAGGATTTCGACGGCATGGTCGAAGAGGTCGACGAGGACAACCAGAAGCTCAAGGTCACCGTGTCGATCTTCGGCCGCGAAACCCCGGTCGAGCTGGACTTTGCCCAGGTGACCAAGCAGGGGTGATTGGCGGCTGGCGGATTGCTCGCGCCACGGAATTCGAGGCGCCGCGTTGGGTTCAACGCGGCGTTTTTTGTTTGGCAGGGATGTTTCTGATGCTGTTTCAGTCTGATAGAGTGCTTGCCAAGTCTGCGCGCAGCCGTTTTTTTACTTAAGCCAGCCAGACCGGGGAATGAAGTTCTCATGCCCGGTGTTGGGCAGATTGGAATTCCATCTGATGCGCCCGCTGCGGCGGTCAAGCGATCCGATGATCAATCCAAGGGCAGTCGGCACTGCCTGGCACAAAAGAACAGCCCCCATCAAAATACCAATAACGAATGCGATGTCGCTCCAAGATCCGATGCCCGCAGCCACGTCGCTAAAGATGGTTCGCGATACGTCTGATGCACTCAAAGCGCTTAGAAGGGCGACCCAGAGAACTGCCCGACCGAAATGGCGTATGATCAAGCTGCTCTTTACTCCCTGTTGAGCGAGCCCCCTGAAGAACCTGAAGTTCGCTCGCGGATTAAGTGACAGGGTGGCGATTTGCAGAAGGGGGCCGATGCCTGGTGTTTTCTGAAAATCTTGCAAGACCCCCGATGGAGGTCCTAAGGAAATGCGTTTGCTTGCCTCTACAAACCTCTCAATACTCGCTTGCTCTGCAACCGCCGATGCTTCCTCTGATACATTTCTATTTTGCTTGCCGGAAAGGGACGCAAAGCTTGTGCCAGAAGGCCAAGCCTTCACTTCTACCATGTCTTCATGGTTTTTTGGGGAGTGCGGAGTGGACAGAATTCCTTTGTTAGTCTGCCATAACTGCCGAGTAGCACTTTGGTCACCGTCGCTCTGAAACTCAAAAAGGTAGAAGCACCAGCACACCCCCTTTTTCTGCAGTTGCTTCACTTGCTCAAATGCGAAACTTTTGTTGAAGGCCTTATCTGCTTTGGCAGCAGAAAGCGTCTTACGGTAGGTATCGGATTGGGTCAAAAGGCTGATCCAATAGCTGATGGCCTCCTTTTGAGGCAGGAGTTGAATGCCATAAGATTTGATCGCAGCGGGCCCTATCATGTTGAGCGGGATCTCATTGGCTGCAGCGGCCATGCGGAGGTGGAGTTTATCCAGTTCAGGCTGAAGCTCTCCCAAGCTTTCCATTGATAAGTCTGGGTGCTCAGTCTTATTTTGAGAAACGCTGGCCACCAGATCCACATAGTTCTGAAACACGTTTGCCGCTTGGTCAAACCCCATCCGGCGGAAACTCTCAGCCCTTTGGCGGTTCCAGACAACATCGTCAGCTTCATGGCCCGATCTCAGATCTTTTGCTGCATAAGCAAAGGTCATCAGGTCCTGCAGAAGGTATTCTTCATGGATGTCTTCCGCCAGGCTGAGCTCTTCTAGAAAGGCTTTGATTTTGTCACATTTGACAAAGCGGTCATTTATGTCGGCTAGACTGCCGAGATGAGATTTTAGAGTTTTGAAAGAATTTTGGGAGCTGTTCGGCACCACGATTTTCGTATCAATCACTTCAAAGCTCCGTACATGAAGTCTGTTAGGTTTGAATGCGCCGCAAATCTCACATATGAGGGGGCGGAGTCCAAGCTTGCAGCTTTCTGTCCCTGTTGGCTTGCCAACGCCCGCATTCCCCTATACATGCCGCTCCTATCGTCTTCGGGCGAGATTCTCTCGTGGGAGATCAAGGGATCGCGATCCTGACATCCGACCACGCAACATTCTCCGGGCAGGACGCGTCCTGTCCTCGTTGAAAGGAAAACCAAATGGCTAAGAAGCTTGTTGGTTCGATGAAGCTGCAGGTTCCTGCAGGTCAGGCAAACCCCTCTCCGCCGGTCGGCCCGGCCCTGGGTCAGCGCGGCATCAACATCATGGAATTCTGCAAGGCGTTCAACGCCAAGACCGCAGACATGGAGCCCGGTGCGCCGTGCCCGACCGTGATCACCTACTATCAGGACAAGTCCTTCACCATGGACATCAAGACGCCGCCCGCGTCTTACTACCTGAAGAAGGCGGCCAAGGTGAAATCCGGCGCGAACAACCCTTCGCGTGAAACCGTCGGCACCGTGACCGTGGCCCAGGTGAAAGAGATCGCCGAAGCCAAGATGAAAGATCTGAACGCCAACGACATCGAAGGCGCAATGCAGATCATCCTGGGCTCTGCCCGCTCCATGGGCATCGAGGTGAAGTAAGATGGCAAAGCTCGGTAAACGTACCCGCGCCGCGCGCGAAGCCTTCGCCGGCAAGGAAAACCTGTCGGTCGAGGAGGCCGTTGCCCTGATCAAGGCCAACGCCTCTGCCAAATTCGACGAAACCGTCGAGATCGCCATGAACCTCGGCGTTGACACCCGCCACGCAGACCAGATGGTCCGCGGCGTGGTCGGCCTGCCGAACGGCACCGGCAAAGACATGCGCGTTGCAGTCTTCGCCCGCGGCGCCAAGGCGGACGAAGCCACCGCGGCCGGCGCTGACATCGTTGGCGCAGAGGACCTGATGGAAGCGATCCAGGGCGGCAAGATCGACTTTGACCGCTGCATCGCGACCCCGGACATGATGCCCGTCGTCGGCCGTCTGGGTAAGATCCTCGGCCCGCGCAACCTGATGCCGAACCCGAAAGTCGGCACTGTGACCATGGATGTGAAAGCGGCCGTGGAAGCAGCCAAGGGCGGCGAAGTGCAGTTCAAGGCGGAAAAAGGCGGCGTCGTGCACGCAGGCGTCGGCAAAGCGTCCTTTGACGAAGCCAAGCTGGTCGAGAACGTCCGTGCCTTCGTTTCGGCTGTGGCCAAAGCCAAGCCGTCGGGCGCAAAGGGCGCCTACATGAAAAAGATCAACCTGTCCTCGACCATGGGTCCGGGCATCACGGTTGACGTGGACAACGCTGTCACCGAATAATCGGGCGCACAGCTGATGCCAGAAGGGCGGCTCCGCAAGGGCCGCCCTTTTTCTGTCCCGGCGGACCCCCGCGCGCAGGCGCATTTTCCAAATTCGCTCTTGGAAATCCCCGCCAATGGGGCTAACTACGGCCTTGAGATAAAGCGTGCGATTCGTCGTGCGCTTTATTTCATTTCGTCCAAGATGGTGGGTGGCCTCCGATCGGGCCTTAATTTCCCTCCTGAGACGGGTACAGACCAAGAAGATCGGGGGTTTTCAATCCCTCGGGCGGATTTGGCTCATCCCGTAAAACGGACCTGAACGCCGGTTCATCTGGGCCGGCAAATATGAGCCGGGATGCGCAAGCATCCCTAACTTGGAGAGAACTGTGGATAGAGCCCAGAAAGAGAAAGTGGTCGAGGAACTCGGCCAGATCTTCGAAAGCTCTGGCGTCGTGGTGGTTGCTCACTACGCCGGTCTGACAGTTGCTGAGATGCAGGATCTGCGCGCACGTGCCCGTGACGCGAACAGCTCCGTGCGTGTTGCCAAGAACAGGCTCGCCAAAATCGCCCTCGAGGGTAAGCCGTGTGAAAGCATGGCCGGCCTGCTGACAGGGATGACCGTTCTGACCTACTCCGAAGATCCCGTGTCCGCCGCCAAGGTGGCCGAGGATTTCGCCAAGGATAACAAAAAGTTTGAGATCCTCGGCGGTGCAATGGGTGAGAACGCTCTGGACCGTGCCGGTGTCGAAGCCGTGTCGAAAATGCCGTCCCGCGACGAGCTTATTGCTCAGATCGCAAGCTGCATTGGCGCACCTGCTTCCAACATCGCCGGCGCGATTGGCGCACCTGCAAGCAACATCGCAAGCATCCTTTCGACCATCGAAGAGAAGGCGGAAGCTGCGTAAGCGGTTGGCACTGAATGGCTGGCGTGTGGCACAAGCCCGCACGTTGGAACACACATACTGTAAACGGAAAGAGCTGATACAATGGCTGATCTGAAAGCACTCGCAGAAAGCATCGTGGGTCTGACCCTGCTGGAAGCACAAGAACTGAAAACCATCCTGAAAGACGAATACGGCATCGAGCCCGCAGCAGGCGGCGCAGTTGTCATGGCAGCTGGCGGCGACGCTGGCGGTGCAGCTGAAGAAGAAAAGACCGAATTCGACGTCGTTCTGAAGAACGCCGGCGCTTCCAAGATCAACGTGATCAAAGAAGTTCGCGGCATCACCGGCCTGGGCCTGAAAGAAGCCAAGGAACTGGTTGAAGCCGGCGGCAAAATCAAAGAAGGCGTGTCCAAGGACGAAGCAGAAGACATCAAAGGCAAGCTGGAAGCAGCTGGCGCCGAAGTCGAGCTGGCCTAAGACCTGCATCTGGTGCATTCCTGATGCATCGGAAATTTGGCTGGGTCCGGAGTTTTCCGGGCCCAGCCGAACCTGTCTTAAAAAGGGCCTCAGGCAAGAGGCGCTTTTTCAGGCGAGGTTCAAGGGATCGGGAGGCTGCCTTCGGGACGGTGGCCATGAATTGATCCGAACGCGCTGTCTCGTATGGGCAAGGTGCCGGGGCCCGGCGGCAACCTTGACCGGTGAGAACTCGGAAAGGTGACATCTGACATGGCTCAATCGTTCCTTGGCCAGAAACGTCTACGTAAATACTACGGCAAAATCCGCGAAGTGCTGGAAATGCCGAACCTCATTGAGGTGCAGAAATCTTCCTACGATCTGTTCCTGCGCTCCGGCGATGCAGCAGAGCCGCTTGACGGCGAAGGCATCAAAGGTGTGTTCCAGTCGGTCTTCCCGATCAAGGACTTCAACGAAACCTCCGTTTTGGAGTTCGTGAAGTACTCTTTCGAGAAGCCGAAATACGACGTCGAAGAATGCATGCAGCGCGACATGACCTACAGCGCGCCGCTGAAGGTGACCCTGCGCCTGATCGTCTTTGATGTCGACGAGGACACCGGCGCCAAGTCCGTGAAGGACATCAAGGAGCAGGACGTCTTCATGGGCGACATGCCCCTGATGACCCCGAACGGCACCTTCATCGTGAACGGCACCGAGCGCGTGATCGTGTCCCAGATGCACCGCTCGCCGGGCGTGTTCTTCGACCACGACAAGGGCAAGACCCACTCCTCGGGCAAGCTGCTGTTTGCCTGCCGCATCATCCCGTACCGCGGCTCCTGGCTCGACTTCGAATTCGACGCCAAGGACATCGTCTTTGCCCGTATCGACCGCCGCCGCAAGCTGCCGGTGACCACGCTGCTGTATGCCCTGGGCCTGGACCAGGAAGGCATCATGGATGCCTACTACAACACCGTCAACTTCAAGCTTGAAAAGTCCCGCGGCTGGGTCACCCCCTTCTTCCCCGAGCGCGTGCGCGGCACCCGCCCGACCTATGACCTGGTGGACGCTGCCACCGGCGAAATCATCTGCGAAGCGGGCAAGAAAGTTACCCCGCGCGCCGTCAAGAAGATGATCGAAGAAGGCACCATCACCGAGCTGCTGGTGCCCTTCGAGCACATCGTCGGCAAGTTCGTCGCCAAGGACATCATCAACGAAGACAACGGCGCCATCTACGTCGAAGCCGGCGATGAGCTGACCCTGGAGTACGACAAGGATGGCGACCTGATCGGCGGCTCCCTGAAAGAGCTGCTGGATGCGGGCATCACCGACATTCCGGTGCTGGACATCGACAACGTCAACGTCGGCCCGTACATGCGCAACACCATGGCGCAGGACAAGAACCGGACCCGCGAAAGCGCGCTCATGGACATCTACCGTGTGATGCGCCCGGGCGAGCCGCCCACCGTCGAGGCCGCGTCGGCCCTGTTCGACACCCTGTTCTTCGACTCTGAGCGTTACGACCTGTCCGCTGTCGGCCGCGTGAAGATGAACATGCGCCTGGCGCTCGACGCCGAGGACACCCAGCGCACCCTGCGCAAGGAAGACATCGTCGCCTGTGTCAAGGCGCTGGTTGACCTGCGCGACGGCCGCGGCGATATCGACGACATCGACCACCTGGGCAACCGCCGCGTGCGGTCCGTCGGCGAGCTGATGGAAAACCAGTACCGCGTCGGCCTCCTGCGCATGGAGCGTGCGATCAAGGAGCGGATGTCCTCCGTCGAGATCGACACCGTGATGCCGCAGGACCTGATCAACGCGAAACCGGCAGCAGCCGCGGTGCGCGAATTCTTCGGCTCCTCGCAGCTGTCGCAGTTCATGGACCAGACCAACCCGCTGTCGGAAGTCACCCACAAACGCCGCCTGTCGGCGCTTGGCCCGGGCGGCCTGACCCGCGAGCGCGCGGGCTTTGAGGTCCGCGACGTTCACCCGACCCACTATGGCCGGATGTGCCCGATTGAGACCCCGGAAGGCCCGAACATCGGTCTGATCAACTCGCTGGCAACCTTTGCCCGGGTGAACAAGTACGGCTTCATCGAAACGCCCTACCGCGTGGTGAAAGAAGGACAGGTGACCGACGAGGTTCACTACATGTCCGCCACCGAGGAAATGCGTCACACCGTGGCGCAGGCAAACGCCTCGCTGGATGAAAACGGCAAGTTCATCAACGACCTGGTGTCGACCCGCCAGTCGGGTGACTACACCCTGGCGCCAAACGAAAGCGTTGACCTGATCGACGTGAGCCCCAAGCAGCTGGTCTCGGTTGCGGCCTCGCTGATCCCGTTCCTGGAAAACGACGACGCCAACCGCGCTCTGATGGGCTCGAACATGCAGCGTCAGGCGGTTCCGCTGCTGCGCGCAGAGGCGCCGCTGGTCGGCACCGGCATCGAGGAAAAGGTTGCGATCGACTCCGGTGCGGCCATCCAGGCGAAACGCGCGGGCATCATCGACCAGGTCGATGCGCAGCGTATCGTGATCCGGGCCACCGAAGACCTGGAGCTGGGCGATGCGGGCGTCGACATCTACCGCATGCGCAAATTCCAGCGCTCGAACCAGAACACCTGTATCAACCAGCGTCCGCTGGTGAAGGTGGGCGACACCGTGACCAAGGGCGAAGTCATCGCCGACGGTCCGTCGACCGATATGGGCGAACTGGCTCTGGGCAAGAACGTGGTCGTCGCGTTTATGCCGTGGAACGGCTACAACTACGAAGACTCCATCCTGATCTCCGAGCGCATCGCGCGTGACGACGTCTTCACCTCGGTTCACATCGAGGAATTCGAAGTCGCCGCCCGTGACACCAAGCTCGGGCCGGAAGAAATCACCCGCGACATCCCCAACGTCGGCGAGGAGGCCCTGCGCAACCTCGACGAAGCGGGCATCGTCTACATCGGCGCCGATGTGGAGCCGGGCGACATTCTGGTCGGGAAGATCACTCCGAAGGGCGAAAGCCCGATGACCCCGGAAGAGAAGCTCTTGCGCGCCATCTTCGGCGAGAAGGCTTCCGACGTGCGCGACACCTCGCTGCGCGTGAAACCGGGCGACTACGGCACTGTGGTCGAGGTCCGCGTCTTCAACCGCCACGGCGTGGAGAAAGACGAGCGTGCGCTGCAGATCGAGCGTGAGGAAGTCGAGCGTCTGGCCCGTGACCGGGACGACGAGTTGGCGATCCTGGACCGCAACATCTATGCCCGCCTGCGCGGCATGATCCTGGGCAAAGTGGCTGTCAAAGGCCCGAAAGGCGTGCGTGCCGGCACCGAAATCACCGAGGATCTGCTGGACTCCCTGTCCCGCGGCCAGTGGTGGATGCTGGCGCTGGAAGACGAGCAGGACGCCCAGGTGGTCGAGGCCCTGAACGAGCAGTACGAGGCGCAGAAGCGCGCCCTGGACGCACGTTTCGAGGACAAGGTCGAGAAGGTCCGCCGCGGCGACGACCTGCCGCCGGGTGTGATGAAGATGGTCAAGGTCTTTATCGCGGTGAAGCGCAAGCTGCAGCCGGGCGACAAGATGGCCGGCCGTCACGGCAACAAGGGTGTGATCTCGAAAGTGGTGCCGATGGAGGACATGCCGTTCCTCGCCGACGGTACCCCGGTCGACTTCTGCCTCAACCCGCTGGGCGTGCCGTCGCGTATGAACGTCGGCCAGATCCTGGAGACCCACATGGGCTGGGCCGCGCGCGGCCTCGGCATCAAGGTGGATGACGCGCTGCAGGAATACCGCCGCTCGGGCGACCTGACCCCGGTCCGTGAAGCGATGCACCATGCCTATGGCGACGACGTCTATGACGAAGGCATCGCCGGCATGTCCGAGGACGCGCTGATCGATGCTGCAAGAAACGTCACCCGCGGTGTGCCGATTGCGACTCCGGTCTTTGACGGCGCCAAGGAAGACGACGTCAACGACGCGCTGGTGCGTGCGGGCTTTGACCAATCCGGCCAGTCGGTCCTGTTCGACGGCCGCACCGGCGAGCAGTTCGCGCGCCCGGTCACCGTCGGCATCAAGTACCTGCTGAAGCTGCACCACCTGGTGGACGACAAGATCCACGCGCGTTCCACCGGCCCGTACTCGCTGGTTACCCAGCAGCCGCTGGGCGGTAAGGCGCAGTTCGGCGGTCAGCGCTTCGGTGAGATGGAAGTCTGGGCTCTGGAAGCCTATGGCGCCGCCTACACCCTGCAGGAGATGCTCACCGTGAAATCGGATGACGTCGCCGGCCGGACCAAGGTCTATGAGTCGATCGTCAAGGGCGAGGATAACTTCGAGGCGGGCGTGCCGGAATCGTTCAACGTTCTGGTGAAAGAAGTCCGCGGCCTCGGCCTGAACATGGAACTCCTGGATGCGGAGGTTGAGGAGTAAGGGCCCCGCGCCCTTCTCCCGTTCCCCCCTTCCGCAAGATTTGAGGTATCAAAATGAACCAGGAAATCACCAACAACCCGTTCAACCCGCTGACCCCGCCGAAGGTCTTTGATGAAATCAAAGTCTCGCTGGCCAGCCCGGAACGGATCCTGTCTTGGTCCTATGGCGAAATCAAAAAGCCCGAGACCATCAACTACCGGACCTTCAAGCCGGAGCGCGACGGCCTGTTCTGCGCCCGCATCTTCGGCCCGATCAAGGACTACGAATGCCTGTGCGGCAAATATAAGCGGATGAAGTACCGCGGCGTCGTCTGTGAAAAATGCGGCGTCGAAGTCACCCTGCAGAAAGTGCGCCGCGAGCGCATGGGCCACATCGAGCTGGCCGCACCTGTCGCGCACATCTGGTTCCTGAAGTCGCTGCCCAGCCGCATCGGCCTGATGCTGGACATGACCCTGCGCGACCTGGAACGTGTTCTGTACTTTGAAAACTACGTCGTCATCGAGCCGGGCCTGACTGACCTGAGCTATGGTCAGATGATGACCGAAGAAGAGTTCATGGACGCCCAGGACGCCTATGGCATGGACGCCTTCACCGCCAACATCGGCGCTGAAGCGATCCGTGACATGCTGGCCCAGATCGACCTGGAATCGGAAGCCGAAACGCTGCGCGCCGAACTGGCCGAAGCGACCGGCGAACTGAAGCCCAAGAAGATCATCAAGCGTCTGAAAGTCGTAGAATCCTTCCTGGAATCGGGCAACCGCCCGGAATGGATGATCATGACCGTGATCCCGGTCATCCCGCCGGAACTGCGCCCGCTGGTTCCGCTGGACGGCGGCCGCTTTGCGACCTCCGACCTCAATGACCTGTACCGCCGCGTGATCAACCGGAACAACCGCTTGAAGCGGCTGATCGAACTGCGCGCGCCGGACATCATCGTCCGCAACGAAAAGCGGATGCTGCAGGAATCCGTGGACGCGCTTTTCGACAACGGCCGTCGCGGCCGCGTCATCACCGGCGCCAACAAGCGCCCGCTGAAGTCGCTCTCCGACATGCTGAAAGGCAAGCAGGGCCGCTTCCGTCAGAACCTTCTGGGGAAACGCGTCGACTTCTCCGGCCGTTCGGTGATCGTGACCGGTCCCGAGCTGAAGCTGCACCAGTGCGGCCTGCCCAAGAAGATGGCGCTCGAGCTGTTCAAGCCCTTCATCTATTCGCGTCTGGAGGCCAAGGGCCTGTCCTCGACCGTGAAGCAGGCGAAGAAGCTGGTCGAGAAAGAGCGCCCGGAAGTCTGGGATATCCTCGATGAGGTGATCCGCGAGCACCCGGTGATGCTGAACCGCGCACCGACGCTGCACCGTCTGGGTATCCAAGCGTTCGAACCCACGCTGATCGAAGGTAAAGCCATCCAGCTTCACCCGCTGGTCTGCTCGGCGTTCAACGCGGACTTCGATGGCGACCAGATGGCTGTGCACGTCCCGCTGAGCCTTGAGGCCCAGCTGGAAGCGCGCGTCCTGATGATGTCGACCAACAACGTTCTGTCGCCCGCCAACGGCGCGCCGATCATCGTTCCCTCGCAGGATATGATCCTGGGTCTCTACTATGTGACCCTGGAACGCGAAGGCATGCCCGGCGAAGGCAAGATCTTTGGCACCATCGACGAGGTTCAGCACGCGCTGGACGCCGGCGAAGTGCACCTGCACACCAAGATCACCGCGCGGATCACTCAGATCGACGAGGAAGGCAACGAGGTTCTCAAGCGTTTTGAGACCACCCCGGGCCGTGTCCGTCTGGGCGCGCTGCTGCCGAAAAACGCCAAGGCGCCGTTTGAACTGGTCAACCGTCTTCTGCGGAAGAAAGAGGTTCAGCAGGTCATCGACACCGTCTACCGCTACTGCGGCCAGAAAGAGTCGGTCATCTTCTGCGACCAGATCATGACCATGGGCTTCCGCGAGGCGTTCAAGGCCGGCATTTCGTTCGGTAAGGACGACATGGTGATCCCGGACACCAAGTGGACCATCGTCGACGACACCCGCGAGCAGGTGAAAGACTTCGAACAGCAGTACATGGACGGCCTGATCACTCAGGGCGAAAAGTACAACAAGGTTGTCGATGCCTGGTCGAAGTGTAACGACAAGGTCACCGAAGCGATGATGGGCACCATCTCCGCTGACAAGCGGGACGAGAACGGCGCCGTGATGGAACCGAACTCGGTTTACATGATGGCCCACTCCGGTGCGCGTGGCTCGGTTACTCAGATGAAGCAGCTGGGCGGTATGCGCGGCCTGATGGCCAAGCCGAACGGCGACATCATCGAGACCCCGATTATCTCGAACTTTAAGGAAGGCCTGACCGTTCTCGAGTACTTCAACTCGACTCACGGTGCCCGTAAGGGGCTGTCGGATACCGCGCTGAAGACGGCGAACTCGGGTTACCTGACCCGCCGTCTGGTGGACGTGGCGCAGGACTGCATCGTGCGCGAGCTCGACTGCGGCACCGAACGCGCGATCACCGCAGAAGCGGCTGTGAACGACGGCGAGGTCGTGGCGTCTCTGGGCGAGCGCATCCTGGGCCGTGTGGCTGCGGATGACATCCTGCGCCCCGGCACCGAGGAAGTCATCGTGGCCGCAGGCCAGCTGATCGACGAGCGGATGGCGGACGCAGTGGAAGAGGCCGGCGTGCAGTCGACCCGTATCCGCTCGCCGCTGACCTGCGAAAGCGAAGAGGGCGTCTGCGCCATGTGCTACGGCCGTGACCTGGCCCGCGGCACCCGCGTGAACACCGGCGAGGCTGTCGGCATCATCGCGGCGCAGTCGATCGGTGAACCCGGCACCCAGCTGACCATGCGGACCTTCCACATCGGCGGCGTTGCCCAGGGCGGCCAGCAGTCGTTCCTGGAAGCCAGCCAGGAAGGCAAGATCGTCTTCGAAATGCCGCAGACCCTGGAGAACGCCAACGGCGAAACTCTGGTTGTCGGCCGCAACATGAAGCTGATCATCCAGGACGAGCACGGCGAAGAGCGCGCCAGCCACAAGCTGGGCTACGGCTCCAAGCTGTTCGTCAAGGAAGGCCAGCAGGTCAAACGCGGCGACAAGCTGTTCGAATGGGACCCCTACACCCTGCCGATCATCGCCGAGAAGCCGGGTACTGCGAAGTATGTCGACCTGGTCTCGGGCCTGGCTGTCCGCGACGAGACCGACGAAGCCACCGGCATGACCCAGAAGATCGTGATCGACTGGCGTGCGGCTCCGAAGGGCTCCGAACTGAAGCCGGAGATCATTCTGGTCGACGAGGGCGGCGAACCGGTGCGCAGCGATGCGGGCAACCCGCTGACCTACCCGATGTCCGTGGACGCCATCCTGTCGGTCGAAGACGGCCAGCAGATCATGGCAGGCGACGTTGTTGCGCGTATTCCGCGTGAAGGCGCCAAGACCAAGGACATTACCGGTGGTCTGCCGCGCGTTGCGGAACTGTTCGAAGCCCGCCGTCCGAAGGATCACGCGATCATCGCCGAAATCGATGGTTACGTGCGCTTCGGCCGCGACTACAAGAACAAGCGCCGCATCTCGATCGAGCCCAGCGACGAGTCGATGGAGCCCGTCGAATACATGGTGCCCAAGGGCAAGCACATTCCGGTTCAGGAAGGTGATTTTGTCCAGAAGGGCGACTACATCATGGACGGCAACCCGGCGCCGCATGACATCCTGTCCATCATGGGTGTCGAGGCACTGGCGAACTACATGATCGACGAGGTCCAGGACGTCTACCGCCTGCAGGGTGTGAAGATCAACGACAAGCACATCGAGGTGATCGTCCGCCAGATGCTGCAGAAGTGGGAGATCTCCGACTCCGGCGACACCACGCTGCTGAAAGGCGAGCACGTGGACAAGCAGGAGTTCGACACCGCCAACGAGAAGGCGATTGCCCGCGGCAAGCGCCCGGCGCAAGGCGAACCGATCCTGCTCGGCATCACCAAGGCGTCGCTGCAGACCCGCTCCTTCATCTCGGCGGCCTCCTTCCAGGAGACCACCCGGGTTCTCACCGAGGCCTCGGTGCAGGGCAAGAGGGACAAGCTGGTCGGCCTCAAGGAGAACGTCATCGTGGGCCGCCTGATCCCGGCCGGCACCGGCGGCGCCACCCAGCGGGTGCGCCAGATCGCCCAGGGTCGCGACAACGTGGTGCTGGAAGCCCGCCGCGAGGAAGCCGAAGCCGCTGCAGCCCTGGCCGCACCGGTGATGGACGAGGACGCGATGGGCGGCGACGACCTGGATATCCTGGTCGAAACCCCGGAAAGCCGCGACTAAGCCGCGTCATCAGACAAACTGAAAAGCCCCCGCATCCCCGATGCGGGGGCTTTTTCCTGTTCGCGTCCGGGGGTATCTGTTGCCGGGGCAGGGAGGGCGCAGCAATGGACAGCACGCGGCAGGCAACGTTTAAGGCGCGGCAATGACCCCCAATCAGACCGGGGCGCTGCTGATGACCGCGGCGATGGCGGCCTATACTTTCAACGACGCGCTGATAAAGCTGACGGGCGGGGCGCTGCCGCTGCCGCAGATCCTGACCATCCGCGGCATTGCCGCCAGTGCTCTGATCTATCTCCTGGCCCTGCGGCTGGGCGGTCTCCGCCTGCGGCTGCCGGGCCGGGCCTGGGGCATGATCGGCTTGCGCTGCGCCTCCGAGGTGGCGGCCACCTATCTGTTCCTGACCGCGCTGATGGTGATGCCGATTGCCAATGTCACGGCGGTTTTGCAGGTGCTGCCGCTGACCGTGACCCTAGGCGCCGCGCTGGTCCTGGCAGAGCCGGTGGGCTGGCGCCGGCTGGCGGCGATTGCCGCGGGCTTTGCAGGCATGCTGCTGATCGTGCGCCCGGGGCCGGACGGGTTCAGCGAGGGCAGCCTTTATGCGCTGGCGTCGGTCGCCTGCATCACCGCCCGCGACCTCGTCACCCGCCGGATGCCGCCCGAGGTGCCGTCGATGACCGTGACCCTCTCCGCTTCGCTGGCGGTGCTGGCCTTCGGGCTGGCGTCCTCCGCAGCGGTGGACTGGCAGCCGATGGGCAGCCGTGAATGGCTGGCCCTGCTGGGCGCGGCGCTGTTCATCTTTGCCGGATACCTGTGCTCGGTGATGACCATGCGGGTGGGCGAGATCGCGGCAATTGCGCCGTTCCGCTACAGCGGGCTTCTCTGGGCGCTGATCCTGGGCTGGCTGGTGTTCGGCGAATGGCCCGATCTGCTGACAATCGCCGGGGCCTCCATCGTGGCCGCAGCCGGCATCTTCACGCTCTACCGGGAACGCCGGCAGGCCCGCCGGCTGCGCGGCTGAGGCGGCTCAGCCGCTGCCAAAGACGTCCTTGACCCGGGCCTCCCGGATCGCAAAACGGGCTTCGAAGGCGCCCGCCAGCTCTGGCGTCAGCGGCTCCAGCGCCGGGCCGCCTGCCATATCGCGCGAGTCGTTGAACCGGTTGCGGGTGCGCACGAACATCGGCGCGTCGGTCACCGTGACAGTCGGCATGAAGCGGTTGATCTTGTGGTGAGCGAAATTCATGATCGTCAGCGGGCAGCCGCCGCGCACATGCATGCCCAGGGCGGGGACCACATAAGGAAAAACGCCCTCCGCCGCACAAATCCCCTCCGCCCCGGCCTCCGCCAGGTAGCCGCGGTTGAAGTCGAACGCCACGCTGCGGTTTTTGCTCAGCAGCCCCTGGCAATCTCCGGCTGCCGCGCGCAGCCGTTCGACAAAATCCACCGACACGGCATCGTCGTCATCGTGGCGGAACTGCAGGCAGGGCTGGTCCGGATCCCGGCGGGCGCTGTTGAGGATCTCTTTCATCACCTCGCGGTGGCGGCGCGGCGGCTCGGCGCGGATCTGCACCTGCGGCATGTCCGCGGTCAGGTCGTGCAGCCGGTCGCGGTCTCCGCGCGGCAGGCTGTCGCCGGTGACCACGATCAGGGTGAAATCCTGGTCGGTCTGTTCCCGCAGGCAGGGCAGGGCGATGGTTTCCAGCAGCCGGAACCGCTCCTCCATCCGCTCGGCGTCATACAGATAGGCGATGCGCTCTTCGATTGTTTCATGTTCCACCTGAAACCCGCCGATCGCCGGGTAGGAGAACCGGCACAGCCCGATAACCTGCATTCTGAAATCCGTTTCGTGACAATGGCGCTGGCGGCAACTATGGGGGTCGCGCGGGACCCTGGCAAGCGTCCGCGCGGCAGCCCGCCCGCTGCGGGCAGGCCGGGACAGGCCGGGGCAGGGGCTGCCAGACCGGCTGCTGTTGACAACCTGCGCGACTCCCCATATATGCCCGGCTATCCGGCACCCGGAGCATGTCTCCACAAGCCGAATTCAAAATTGCAGTGGCTCAAGGCCTGGGCACTTTTATCACCCTGGCCCTCTGTAAACTCACCGCGTCGTCTCACCTCGGTACGGGAGCGATTGCGGTTTTTGCGCTTGTGGACGCATAAGTGCAGCGAAATCACCCGCACGCGCCGGCGTGCATGACAAGTTGCTAAACGGGGAATACCTGAATGCCAACGATCCAGCAGCTGATCCGCAAGCCGCGTCAGCCGAAACGCAAAGTTTCGAAGTCCCAGCACCTCGAGCAGTGCCCGCAGAAGCGCGGCGTCTGCACCCGCGTGTACACCACCACTCCGAAGAAGCCGAACTCCGCGATGCGGAAAGTTGCGAAGGTGCGCCTGACCAACGGTTTCGAAGTGATCTCCTACATCCCCGGTGAAAGCCACAACCTTCAGGAACACTCCGTGGTTCTGATCCGCGGCGGCCGGGTAAAAGACCTTCCGGGTGTCCGTTACCACATCCTGCGCGGTGTTCTGGATACCCAGGGCGTCAAAGACCGTAAGCAGCGCCGCTCGAAGTACGGCGCGAAGCGTCCTAAGTAAGAAGGAGAGAGCGAGATGTCCCGTCGTCACGCCGCAGAGAAGCGCGAAGTCCTGCCCGACGCCAAGTTCGGCGACCGCGTTCTGACCAAATTCATGAACAACCTGATGATCGACGGCAAGAAGTCGGTCGCAGAGCGTATTGTCTACAACGCGTTTGACCGCGTTGAGAGCAAGATCAAGCGCGCTCCGGTTGAAGTCTTCCACGAAGCTCTGGACAACATCAAACCGTCCGTCGAGGTCCGCTCCCGCCGTGTGGGCGGTGCGACCTACCAGGTTCCGGTTGAAGTCCGCCCCGAGCGCCGCGAAGCGCTGGCCATCCGCTGGCTGATCGCTGCCGCACGCAACCGCAACGAAAACACCATGGAAGAGCGCCTCGCAGGCGAGCTGATGGACGCTGTCCAGTCCCGTGGCACCGCGGTGAAGAAGCGCGAAGACACCCACAAGATGGCAGAGGCCAACAAAGCCTTCTCCCATTATCGCTGGTAAGCTAGAGGACATAGACCTATGGCACGCGAATATCCCCTCGACCTGTACCGTAACTTCGGTATCATGGCGCACATCGACGCAGGTAAAACCACCTGCTCCGAGCGCATCCTGTATTACACCGGCAAATCCCACAACATCGGTGAGGTGCACGACGGTGCAGCCACCATGGACTGGATGGAGCAGGAGCAGGAACGCGGCATCACCATCACTTCGGCTGCGACCACCACCTTCTGGGAGCGCACCGAGGACGGCAAGACCGCTGACACCCCGAAGCACCGCCTGAACATCATCGACACCCCCGGCCACGTTGACTTCACCATCGAAGTCGAGCGTTCGCTGGCGGTTCTCGACGGTGCCGTTTGCGTTCTCGACGCCAACGCCGGTGTTGAGCCGCAGACCGAAACCGTGTGGCGTCAGGCTGACCGCTACAAGGTTCCGCGCATGGTGTTCGTCAACAAGATGGACAAGATCGGCGCGGACTTCTTCAACTGCGTCCGCATGATCGAAGACCGCACCGGCGCCCGCGCGGTTCCGGTTGGCATTCCGATCGGCGCAGAAACCGAGCTGGAAGGCCTGATCGACCTGGTCACCATGAAAGAGTGGCTGTGGCAGGGTGAAGACCTGGGCGCCTCCTGGGTCCACGCCGAGATCCGCGACGAGCTCAAGGACATGGCCGAAGAGTGGCGCGGCAAGATGATCGAGGCCGCCGTCGAAGAAGACGACGACGCCATGGAAGCCTACCTGGAAGGCGAAGAGCCCGACGTGCCGACCCTGCGCAAGCTGCTGCGCAAGGGCACCCTGGCGCTGCACTTCGTTCCGGTTCTGGGCGGTTCCGCGTTCAAGAACAAAGGTGTGCAGCCGCTGCTGAACGCCGTGATCGACTATCTGCCCAGCCCGCTGGACGTTGTCGACTACATGGGCTTCAAGCCGGGCGACGAGACCGAAGAGCGTAACATCGCCCGCCGCGCGGACGACAACATGCCCTTCGCAGGCCTGGCGTTCAAAATCATGAACGACCCGTTCGTCGGCTCCCTGACCTTCACCCGGATCTACTCCGGCGTGATGAACAAGGGCGACACCCTGCTGAACTCGACCAAGGGAAAGAAAGAGCGCGTTGGCCGGATGATGATGATGCACTCGAACAACCGTGAGGAAATCACGGAAGCGTTCGCAGGCGACATTATCGCGCTGGCAGGCCTGAAGGACACCACCACCGGTGACACCCTCTGCGCCGTCAACGACCCGGTTGTTCTGGAAACCATGACCTTCCCCGATCCGGTGATCGAGATCGCGGTTGAGCCGAAAACCAAGGCCGACCAGGAGAAGATGTCCCAGGGTCTGGCCCGTCTGGCCGCCGAAGACCCGTCCTTCCGCGTCGAGACCGACATCGAGTCCGGTCAGACCATCATGAAGGGCATGGGCGAACTTCACCTGGACATCCTGGTGGACCGCCTCAAGCGCGAGTTCAAGGTTGAGGCGAACATCGGTGCGCCGCAGGTGGCCTACCGCGAGACCATCTCCAAAGAGGTCGAGCATTCCTACACCCACAAGAAACAGTCGGGTGGTTCGGGCCAGTTCGCCGAGGTGAAACTGATCATCTCCCCGACAGAGCCGGGCGAAGGCTACTCCTTCGAATCCCGTATCGTCGGCGGTGCGGTTCCGAAGGAATACATCCCGGGCGTCGAAAAAGGCATCCAGTCGGTCATGGACTCCGGTCCGCTGGCAGGCTTCCCGGTGATCGACTTCAAGGTTGCCCTGATCGACGGTAAGTTCCACGACGTGGACTCCTCGGTTCTGGCCTTTGAAATCGCCGCCCGCATGGGCATGCGCGAAGGCATGCGCAAGGCTGGCGCGAAACTGCTCGAGCCGGTGATGAAGGTTGAAGTGATCACCCCGGAAGAATACACCGGCGGCATCATCGGCGACCTGACCTCCCGCCGCGGCCAGGTGTCCGGCCAGGAGAACCGCGGCAACGCCATCGCCATCGACGCTTTCGTGCCGCTGGCCAACATGTTCGGCTACATCAACACCCTGCGTTCGATGAGCTCGGGCCGCGCCCAGTTCACCATGCAGTTCGATCACTACGATCCGGTGCCGCAGAACATCTCGGAAGAGATCCAGGCGAAATACGCGTAAGCGTCAGAAAATAAGGGGGCTCGCAGGTGGTGCGGGCCTCCCTCGAAGCAAAAGGAGGCCATCATGGCTAAGGAAAAGTTTGAACGTAATAAACCGCACGTCAACATCGGCACCATCGGCCACGTTGACCACGGCAAGACCACGCTGACCGCAGCGATCACCAAATACTTTGGTGACTTCAAAGCCTACGACCAGATCGACGGCGCACCGGAAGAAAAAGCCCGCGGCATCACCATCTCGACCGCGCACGTCGAGTATGAGACCGAAGCGCGCCACTATGCGCACGTCGACTGCCCCGGCCACGCCGACTACGTCAAGAACATGATCACCGGCGCGGCCCAGATGGACGGCGCGATCCTGGTTGTGAACGCAGCCGACGGCCCGATGCCGCAGACCCGCGAGCACATCCTGCTGGGCCGCCAGGTTGGCATCCCGAA
>MRWF01018712.1_pt1 | contig 24502 bp, 24 predicted proteins | sample 1013331 | NCBI WGS metagenome assembly MRWF01 (sample SAMN06117577, study PRJNA244670) | biofilm metagenome | biome: Water; feature: Cathode Biofilm; material: Biofilm; isolation source: microbial consortium enriched at the cathode of a solar microbial fuel cell | place: USA: District of Columbia ... | reverse complement strand
AGTTCCAAAGCTCAAATAAAAAACGACACACGAGGAAGGCAGGGTTAGCCGACTAAGGATTAGCCCTCCCTTCCTCGCTCTTTGATCTGGGTGGTAACAACATGTCTGATCTGAGTTCCTTTGGCTTTGTTTTGCCGCACTGGTTCTACTGGGGCTGGCTTGCGGTAATGCCATTGCTCATGATGGCTTGGGATAAGTGGAGCAGTAAGCACGGCGGAGATGACGCCGAGCCCGAGAAAACGGTTTCCGAGCTGCAGTCTGAAGAAGATGATCCTCTTGCTCACTTTGAGTACGAGGGTAACTGGTTTACGAAAATCGTTGACTGGATGTGCGAGAAGTCAGGTCTTTTCGTTGCGTTCTGGACCATCAACGCCGTGCTTTTCTATTTCTTTGAAGTGGTGATGCGATACATCTTTAACATGCCAACGATCTGGGTGCATGAGGCCAGCTTCCTGATCTTCGGTATGCAGTACATCCTTGCCGGTGCCTTTGCGCTGTTGCACGGAGCGCACGTTCGGGTAGACGTCGTCTACAACTTCCTGCCGGTTCGCGGGCGCGTGGGCATGGATATTTTCACCTCCATGTTCTTCTTCATATTTGCAGCCGTTCTGGCCACCACATCCTGGACCTTCTTCCAGGACTCCCTGATGATGCAAGAGACCACTGTCGAGACCTGGGGTATCCAGTATTACCCCGTGAAAGGCGTGATGTTTGTGGGCGCAATCCTGTTGCTGCTCGCCGGCTTTTCGAAGCTGCTTAAAGACATCGTACTGTTCATCCGTCTCGGTCAGGAGCGCACATCATGAGTACAACAACTGCAGCGCCCAGCAGCGGCATGGCCGGAAAACTGGGTACATGGTTAATGATCATCGCCACCGTGGGTCTGGCGTTTGTCATCTGTGTTGAACTGATCAACATTCTCTTTTATGACCCATGGAGTGATGACAAATTCCTCTTCAAGCTCTCGGGTAGCTTGTCCGGCGTCGAAATCGGGCCGTTGACCTACCTGATGTTTGGATCTCTGGCTGTCGCCCTGATGATGGGGCTGCCGCTTGCTTTCGTGACCGGTGGTCTTGGTGTCATGTTCATCTACCTGGTGGGTGACGCCATGATGTTGAACATTGTCCCCGGCCGGATCTTCCCGTTGATGGCAAACCCCGACATTGCTGCGATCCCTCTGTTCATCTTCATGGCGTCGATGCTTGAACGCGCGGGCCTGATCGAAGAAATGTTCAGCGTGGTTTACAAGTGGATGGGCGGCATCAGTGGCGGCCTTGCTGCTGCAACCATTGTCGCCTCTACGATTCTGGCTGCGATGGTCGGTGTTATCGGTGCCGCCGTTGTCACCATGGGCATTATCGCACTGCCGGCCATGTTGAAACGTCATTACGACCACAAGATTGCCATCGGCTCCATCATGGCGGGTGGAACCCTGGGTATCCTCATTCCGCCTTCGATTCTGGCCATTCTGTATGCCGTTGTTGCACAGCAGTCTGTGGGCGAGCTTTATCTGGGCTCTCTGTTGCCCGGTCTGATGCTCTCCGGTCTGTACCTGACTTATGTTCTGGTGCGCAGCTGGCTGAATCCGAAGCTGGGCCCGCCCATTCCGGTGGAAGACCGGATCAGTCTGAAAGAAAAGCTCAAGCTTCTGGGCAACCTGATTGCACCCCTTGCACTGGTTGGTCTGGTTCTGGGCCTGCTTTTCGGTGGTATTGCCACGCCGGTTGAAGCGGCTGGTATCGGTTCGTTCGGTGCCATTATCGTTGCGATGATGCACAAGAAGTTCTCGATTGCCGGCCTTCGCGAAGCCTCCGTGACCACGGCCAAGGCGTCTGCCATGGTTCTGTGGATCATGTTCGGTGCATCGGTATTCGTCGGTTTCTACATCCTCCAGGGTGGTCAGCAGTTTGTCACCGACGCCATACTTGGAACCGGCATGTCGGCGTACGGGATCCTGCTCCTGCTGATGGTCTTGCTGGTGGTTCTGGGTATGTTCCTTGACTGGGTTGGTATCCTGCTGCTGGCAGTGCCCATCTTCATTCCGATTGTGAAGGCGCTGGAATTCCCTGGCTTGTTCGGCTTCCCGCCGGTAGCCGGTGACGACGTGGTGCTCTGGTTCGGTGTGTTGTACCTGGTGAACATGCAGATGTCTTTCCTGAGTCCGCCGTTTGGTTACGCACTGTTTTACATCCGCGGCGTTTGTCCTCCGGAAATCTCCATGGGTACCATCTTCAAGTCTTCCCTGGTGTTCCTGGCGATTCAGGCGTTCGGACTGTTCATGTGTGTCCTGATCCCCGGCATCGTAACCTGGCTGCCAGGGCTGGTTTACGGTTAATCAAATCAAGGAGTAAAGCTTTATGTTGACGATCAAACGACTGGACCTTGCCGAGGCGCGCATCCTCATTGAGGGCGCGGCTGAAAAGGCCCGTGAAATCGGTGTGCCCATGTGCATCGCTGTGGTGGACGAATCCGGCAATCTGGTGGCCTTCGAGCGCATGGACGGCGGCAAGATCACCAGTGTGACCATTGCCCAGGACAAGGCCTTCACGGCGGCTGCGGCCAAGAAAGCCACCCATGACTACAACAAGGTGAACGTGCCCGGCAGTCTCGCTTTCGGTATCCACACCGAAGTTGGCGGGCGCATCAGCTCTGTTGGCGGTGGTCTGCCGGTGATCGTCGACGGCGAAGTGGTGGGTGGTATCGGAATCAGTTCCGGTACCCCCCAGCAGGATATGGACTGTGCCCAGGCCGGTCTTGACCACTTTGAAACAAAACGCGGTTGATGACTGTCACACTGACGTAATTCGAACCCAGAGAGTGCTATGACTACCAAGCCGAAAGTCAGCAAAGCCGAGCTGGCGGAGCAGTTCCGGGCGTTTATCGACCCGGACTACGTCATCACCGATGACGAAACCATGAAGCCCTACGAATGCGACGGCATGTCGATGTATTGCGAAATGCCGTTGCTGGTGGTGCTGCCGGAAACCGTTGAACAGGTGCAGCGGGTGATGCGCATCTGTAACGAGAACGCGGTACCTGTGGTGGCCCGTGGAGCCGGAACGGGACTCAGTGCCGGTGCCATGCCCAACAAGGAGGGCGTGGTACTGTCGCTGGCCAAGTTCAATCGCATCGTGGAGATTGATCCGCTGGCCCGAACGGCAAGACTGCAGCCCGGGGTGCGAAACCTCGCCATCAGCGAAGAAGCGGCCCAGTACGGTCTGTATTACGGGCCAGATCCTTCCTCGCAGATCGCCTGCACCATTGGCGGTAACGTGGCCGAGAACTCGGGCGGCGTGCATTGCCTCAAGTACGGTCTGACCGTTCACAACATCCTGAGCGTGGAAATGGTCACCGCCGAGGGTGATGTCGTGACCGTGGGCAGTGATGGTCTGGACGGCTGTGGGATGGACCTGCTTGCGCTGATGACCGGCTCCGAGGGGCTGCTGGGTGTGGTGACGGAAGTCAAAGTGAAGCTGTTGCCGAAACCCGAAGTAGCCCAGGTTGTCATGGCCGGGTTTGATGACGTGCAGAAAGGTGGTGACGCCGTGGGCGGGATTATCTCCCACGGCATTATCCCTGGTGGCCTTGAAATGATGGATGGCCACGCCATCATCGCAGCGGATGACTTCGCCCAGGCCGGCTACCCGCGGGACGCCAAGGCGTTGTTGCTCTGTGAAGTGGACGGCACCGAGGAGGAAGTTCACGAACACATTGCCCAGGCCGAAGAAGTCTTCCGAAAGCTGGGTGCCACTTCGGTTCGGACCTCTCAGAGCGAGGAAGAGCGAGCCCTGCTGTGGAAAGGCCGTAAGTCTGCGTTCCCGGCCGTGGGCCGGATTTCACCGGACTACTACTGCATGGACGGTACCATTCCCCGTCGTGAGATCGCCTATTTTCTGACGGAAATGGAGAAGATGTCCGAGGAGTTTGGTCTGCGCGTCGCCAACGTGTTCCATGCCGGCGATGGCAACCTGCACCCGCTGATCCTGTTTGATGCGAATGTGCCCGGCGAATTCGAGCGCACGGAGGCCTTCGGTTCACGCATCCTGGAAATGTGTGTGGAGGTAGGTGGCTGCATTACCGGTGAACACGGCGTTGGCGTTGAAAAGATTCGCCAGATGGCAGTGCAGTTCAACGATGAGGAGCTCCAGCAGTTCCACGACGTAAAGGCCGCGTTTGATCCCGCCGGTATCCTGAACCCGGGCAAGGGCGTACCGGCCCTTCGGTTCTGCCAGGAATACCGCTCCCTTGAGCACAAACAACACACGCACGAACATACGGAAGCCGCCCATGGCTGATATTTCCCAACAGTTGAAGGAGCAGGTGCTCCAGGCCCGGGAGAGCGGGCACAAACTCAATATTGTCGGCGGTGGCACCAAGGCCTTTATGGGCCGGGAAGCCGACACCGATGCCGGAACCCTCAACGTGGGCGAGCATACCGGTATCGTTGACTATCACCCGGTGGAGCTTGTTTTGACCGTCCGTGCCGGTACGCCGCTGAGCGAAATCGAGGCGACTCTGGCTGAAGAAGGTCAGTGCCTGCATTTTGAGCCACCCCATTTTGGTGCCGCCTCCACCATCGGCGGCACCCTGGCCTGTAACCTTTCCGGTCCGGGACGCCCCTGGGCCGGCTCGGTGCGTGACCAGGTGCTGGGTATCCGGCTGCTCAATGGCAAGGGCGAACATCTTCGCTTTGGTGGTCAGGTCATGAAAAACGTGGCCGGCTATGACGTATCACGTCTTCAGGCCGGTGCCCTGGGAACTCTGGGCGTAATCACTGAAATCAGCATGAAAGTGATGCCGAAACCGGCCGCTTCCCTGACCCTGGTTCAGGAAATGGGCATGGACGAGGTGGTTCACTATATGAACAGCCGGGCGGCCGAGCCCAAGCCCATCACCGCCGCCTGCTGGGTGGACGGCAAGGTTTACCTGCGCCTGGCCGGTGCGAAATCCGGTGTGGAAGCCACCGCTGAAAAGTGGTCCGGCGAAGTGATGGAAGAGGGCGACCACTTCTGGCGACAGGTGCAGGATATGCGTCACGAATTTTTTGCCGGTAACGACGTGCCTTTATGGCGCTTCTCCGTTGGTTCGACAGCTGCCACACCGAAACTGGAAGGTAACTGGTTTATCGACTGGGCCGGTTCCCAGCGCTGGTTCCGTGGCGCCGGTGAGCTGAAAGATCTGGAGCCTGCGGCCCGAGCTGCCGGTGGCCAGGTCAGCCTGTTCCGTGGTGGCGATCGCACCGGTGAGGTGATGCATCACCAGCCGGAGGCCCTGAAGGGCATTCAGCGCCGCATCAAGAATGCCTTTGATCCGGACAATATCTTCAATCCCGGACGTTTATACAGCTGGTTGTAATTATGCAGACGAATCTGGTTCAACAATTTGCTAACACCAAGGAAGGCCAGGAAGCCGAGTCGATCCTGAGGGCCTGTGTGCATTGTGGCTTTTGCACCGCGACCTGCCCGACCTATCAGGAACTGAACGACGAGCGTGATGGTCCTCGTGGCCGGATCTACCTGATGAAGATGTTCCTGGAAGGGGCGGAAGTTACCGAGAAAACCCGCGAGCACCTGGACCGCTGCCTGACTTGCCGCAGCTGTGAGACCACCTGTCCGTCCGGTGTCCAGTATGGGCGTCTGGTGGACATCAGCCGCGGTCTGATGGAAAAGGAGATGCCCAGGGAGCCGAAAGACAAGTGGCTGCGCTGGGCCCTGGCGCGGGTGATTCCCAACCGCCAGTTGTTCGGTGTTCTGCTTCGTCTGGGGCAGGTTTTCCGCCCGGTATTACCGGAAAAACTGCGCACCAAGGTGCCGCCCAGAAAGCAGGCCAGCCCCTGGCCTGCAGCCAGTCACAGCCGTATTGTGCTGGCACTGGCCGGTTGCGTGCAGCCTTCGGCCACTCCGAATACCAATGCAGCCGCCGCCCGGGTTCTGGATCGGCTCGGCATTACCATGGTGGAAGCCCCGGAGGCTGGCTGCTGTGGTGCCGTGAATTATCACCTTTCCGAGCACGAGAAAGGCCTGGAAAGAATGCGCCAGAACATTGATGCCTGGTGGCCCGCTATCGAGGCGGGTGCTGAGGCAATCATCATGACGGCTTCCGGTTGCGGGGCGATGGTTCAGGATTACGGTCATCTGTTGAAGGACGATCCGGTCTATGCCGCCAAGGCCCAGAAGGTGAGCGAACTGTGCACCGATCTCGGCGCCTTTTTGCTGAAACAGGATCTGGAAAAGCTCAAGGTCCGGCAGGACCCGGGCAAGGTGGCATTCCATTGTCCCTGCACCCTGCAGCACGCAATGAAGCAGAACGGTGTGGTGGAGCAGGTGCTGACACGGGCGGGTGTTAACCTGGCTGCGACCAAGGACAAGCACCTTTGCTGTGGGTCTGCGGGCACCTATTCGGTGACCCAGCCGGAGATGAGCCAGAAGCTGCTTGGTAACAAACTGAAGGCTTTGACCGTCGACAATCCGGACCGCATCGTGACCGCCAATATCGGTTGCCAGATGCACCTGGAAACCAAGTCGCCGGTGCCGGTGCAGCACTGGATCGAGCTTCTCGACCAGTAAAACCGAAATCGGGGTCGGATGAGGTGTTCATCTGGCCCCTAGCCTATCTGCCCCCAAGCCCGGGGCTTTTTTCGCTATACTGCCCCACCAAATTACCGAACCACAGGGAGTGGAACCGTATGCCAAGGATGATGGCTGGTCTTGTTTTGTCTTTATTTCTCACTTCAGCAGTCAGTGCCGAGGTATACACCTGGATAGACAGCCGGGGCGTAGCGCATTTTTCCGATTACCCGCCGGGAGAAATTCCCCATAAGCAGCTTGACGTGCAGGCGCCTGTCACGGTGCCGATGTCCGAGAATCTCGGGCAAGGCAAACGCGTGTCAGGAATCCGCAAAGAGGTTGAAGGCCTGCTTGCCTCCGGTCGCCCGACGGGCTCCGGAGCAACGGCAAAAGAAAAGGCCGATGCCGAGCTGGAGAAGACCTGCGCAACCTATAGAAGCAAACTGGAGCGGATCCAGTCTAAACTGCGGGCGGGCTATAGCAACGACCGGGGGAACAGTCTCCGGCAGCAGCGCAGGACGCTCAGCCAAAAGCTGAGCCGCGAGTGCATCCTGCGCTGATTCAGGCTGATATCAGGCGCGCTTGAAGCTGGCCAGGGCGACAGCGGCGGTCACAAACAGGCCGCCAAATACGCGGTTCATCTGCCGCTGGCGCCGGGCTGTGGTCATAAACCGGAACAGCTGGCTTGCCAGCAGGGCGTAGCCGAGCATTACCAGGCAATCCACCAGAATCAGTGTGATGCCCATGGTGAGCAACTGCGGGCCATGGGGTGCGCCTGCTACCAGAAACTGTGGAAACAGGGCCACCAGAAAGACCGTGGCCTTGGGGTTGGTGAGGTTCACGAACACGGCATTCCAGAACCGCTTGTACCCGCTAACGGGCTGACGGTCATCGTCCATGGATTCCATCACAGGCTCTCGCCATTTAGAAATGCCCAGCCAGATCAGGTAGGCAACACCCAGCCATTTGATAACCGACAGGGCGATGTTGGAGGACGCGATGATGGCGCCGAGGCCGGCACCCACCAGCAGAATCTGGATGCCAAAACCAAGCTGCAGCCCCATGATTGCCGGCAGCGATCGGCGAACGCCGTAACGCATACCATTACTCATGGTATTGATCGCCCCTGCACCCGGGGACACACTGATCAGAACGGCTGCAACAAGGAAGGTCAGCCAGGCTGCAAGTGACATGATTTACGCTCCCGAAAAAGCCAACAGATACACGGTATAAGCCACGAAGGCAAGTAGCAGGGCGCTCCCTTCAAACCGGTTGACACGTCCGGGCCCGCGGAAGCCATAGCACATGGCAAACAGAACCAGGGTGAGGGCAGCCATTACCGGGAAGTCACGGGTGAGCACTTCTGGCGCCACCGGCATGGGGGCAATCAGTCCTGCAATCCCCACGACGGCAAGGGTGTTAAACAGGTTGGAACCCAGAATGTTGCCCAGGGCCAGATCATGCTCTCCTTTGCGGGCGGCAATGATGGATGAGGCAAGTTCCGGAAGTGATGTACCAACGGCCACGATGGTCAGGCCGATAACCAGATCGCTGATGCCAAAGGTGGTCGCCAGATCAACCGCACCCCACACCAGTATGCGGGAGCTGATAATCAACAGCAGCAGTCCGACCACCAGCCATAAAATGGCTTTGCGCACTGGCATTGCGTTCACTTCTTCGGTCATCTCTGTAGCGAGAGCATCGTCTGGTTGCCGAAGGCCCTGGTAGATGCTCCAGCCAATCAGTACAACGAAAGCCAGCATCAGACCGATGGCATCCATCCGGCTCAGATCTCCGTCCCACAGTTGCCAGCCGGCAAAGGCGGTGACCAGAATGAGTATGGGTAGCTCCTTTCGCATGACCTGGGAGTGAACGGCGATCGGCGCCAGCAGGGCTGTGATGCCCAGAATCAACGCAATGTTGGTGATATTTGAGCCATAGGCGTTGCCCAGAGCCAGACCGGGATTACCCTGCGAGGCCGCCAGTGCAGACACGGCCATCTCTGGCGCAGACGTGCCGAAACCCACCACAACCATACCGATGAGCAGTGGTGGCGTACCGAAGTGGCTGGCTGTGGTAGCCGAGCCTTCCACAAATTTGTCCGCACTCCACACCAGCAGAATCAGGCCTGCAATGATCGCCCCAATGGCCATCAGCATTTCAATCACTCCTTGTCATCAATTGCCGTCTCGGCAGCGCAAGGATTAATGGTGCCACAGGTTCCGGCAATAGGTACAAATGCGCTTCGACCATAAAACCGATCCCGCTGTAATTGATTTCAATCAACCCTCGTATGGCCGCAGCAATGTTAGTTTGGTTAAACATTGATCAGGAAAGGAGTTGATGACATGGCAAATGGAAATCAAAGCATCGTAGTCGCGTGTGACGGTTCGGAGCATTCATCACACGCCGCCAAAATGGCAGCAGAGTTTGCCAAAGCGACGAGCCAGCCACTCAAACTGCTTGCCGTCTTCCCCGGTACCAAGCTCGAGAGACTGATCGTAAGTGGCATACCGCAGAGTGACATTGACGAACAAGCCAGCGAATACGGACGCAAGGCATTTGATGCCGCGAAGCAGGCGGTAAGCGGGATTGTTGAGCCGGCGGAAGAAGTCCTGCTAAAGGGTGATCCGGCCAAGGAAATCGTCGAGTACCTCGATGAACATCCCGGCTCCCATATGTTTCTGGGGCGCCGCGGCGACTCTACGTTGAGAAGCCTCACTCTTGGCAGTGTGAGCGAGAAGGTCGTCAGGCATGCCCATCGTCCGGTGACGGTGGTTAGTGAGTAACCGGCAAAACTTGGTAGACTCTCCAAAGCCCGCATGAAGCGGGCTTTTTCATTTCTGATCCTCAATGCACTCCATGTTTCGCCACAATTCATGCGAAAAACAACCGAGATAGCTCTGTGGCAGAGACTTTATGCTGACCGGGTAAATTCAACGAAACGAGGTGGCTATGAAGACTGCAGAGTTGATTGAGAAGTGGCTTGATAAGTGCGACCTGGCGAGACTGGCCCAGGAGCGCTACAAAGAAGATCCGAGCCCCACCAATTACTCGGAACTGAAAAGGGCCATGTGTGAGCGACGGTTGATGGAAGAGCGCATTGATCCCAGGACTAGCAATGCCCAAAGAATCCCAGCATGAGTCGGCTTTCTAGGGCGTCAGAAACAACAAAACCCGCACAAGGCGGGTTCTGTCTGAATTCTTAATGGTGCCCGGAGGCGGCACCATTTTCATGTCTCATCTTGCCGCAAGAAGTCTCTAACTGTTTGATCTGTATTATTAAATATTCCTGATTGCTCAAATTTCAGTATCGTTTTGTCTCATCGGACTGCGCTCAATCGCACGGTTAATGATGGGACAGATGATGGGGCATTGAGATTCGGGAGGTTAGAGAATGCCTAAAATTGCACCAGAACTGGGGGCTCTCCAGGTCAAGCGGCTGGCTCACGGGACAGTCAAAAAGGCGAAGAACGGAATAAATGTCGGCGATCCATGCCCAGCGCTTCATGCAGTGGGTGGTGTCTCTGGGCTCTATTTGTATTGCCGGCCACCAACGGGATCAAATAAAGCTGCTGCACGTTCATGGATACTAAGAACGGTAGTTGGCTCTAAACGGATTGACTTGGGATTGGGGCCTTATCCTGAGGTTTCTTTGGCTAAGGCGCGAGAGAAAGCCGGAGAGCTCAAATATCGAATTCGTTTCGAGGGCCATGATCCAATCGCGGCAAAAAAAGCAGCAAAATCGAACCTGATAGCTGAGCAAGCGAAACAGAGAACGTTTGCGGATGTGGCGTGGCAGTACTACGACAAAAAACGCATCGAATTTCAGGGGCGTGAACCGGAAAAACAGGCGCGTAGACTTGAACAGCACCTTGAAGACTATTGCCTACCGACTCTTGGCCAAATCCTGATTTCTGATCTTGAAACCCGACATGTGGTGCAAGCCCTCAGTGAAATCTGGATGGAAAAGACCCCGACGGCCGACCGTGTGCGGATCACTATACAAAATGTGTGCGAAATGGTTCGGAACGATGGCGTGCTCCGAAATGGATTGAACCCTGCGCACTGGCGTGGAAACCTTGAACATTTCCTAGCCTCACCTGCAGCTATTCACGACGAGGAACACCAACCAACCTTGGGCTATGAAGCACTGCCGAAGTTCTGGGGGTTACTGCAGAATCGGGACACTGTCCCTGCGAGGGCGTTGGAGTTTCAGATACTCACAGCGGCTCGTCCGGGAGAAGTTAGATTTGCTGAATGGGATGAAATCGATTTCAAGGCAAGGGTCTGGACAGTCCCGGGATGGAAAGTTAAAGGTCGTAGAGACAAGAAAAAACCTCATAAAGTCCCGCTAACAAAGCGGGCAATTGAGATTCTTAAAATGATGCCGCGAGATGAGGGAAGCTATATTTTTCCAGGATACCGCGGTAAAGAAATAATGAGTGAAAACGCTCTGAATAATACTGTTAAGGAAGTCCATGAGCTAGATGTAAAGGCTGGCGGAATAGGGTTTGCGGATCCTGAGTCCAGAAAAACGGCAACTGCTCACGGAATGCGATCGGCCTTTAAGGACTGGGCTACTGAAAAGGGAAACACCCAGGATTATGTTTCTGAGCTTGCTCTCTCTCATATCGACACAGCATCTACCCGGGCGGCATACCAGCGAGGACACTTGCTTGAAAAGCGTTTAAAGCTAATGAATGCTTTTGAAAAATATGTTTACTCGCGCTCTGGGAAGGAAAGAAATAATTCAGTAAACGCGTCTAATTGATCAAAAGGAGCAATTAGGCGCACCAACTGCATCTCTGTCCCCAGTAATTTATTTCTTTCACGTCCACCTTTCTCGGAGAATTCTATGAAAATCGATCCTGATCAAACCACTAACGTTCACCGTGTTCGGAACGGTGTTGCCTATGAGATTCCTGTGGGAACAATGGTTTTTGCAACCGTCGCTCAACAATACTACGAGATGAAATGCCGGACGTTTGCAGGACGCTGCCCGGAGAAGCAAGCGTTGAGGCTGCAGGTGACTCTGGAAAAGTACTGCTTTCCTTCGCTTGCTAATGTTTCGATGTCTGAGTTCAATTCAAATGATGTTGTACGAGCACTGAAACCGACCTGGGGAGTAAACCCGACGGTTGCAGAGCGGGCAAGAGCAACTATCGCAAAGGTCTTCGAAATGGCGCAGGCTCTTGGCATTTGCCAAGAAGGTCCAAACCCGGCTGCCTGGTCGAATAATTTGGAACACTTTCTGCCACGGCCTTCAGCGATCTGCCAGCCAGCGTATCCGCCCGCAATCAATTATCGAGACCTCCCCCGGTTTTTTCGTGTGTCGCGGAGTTTGGATTCAACCCAAATACGAGCGCTGGAGGTTATGGTGCTCACGGCTGCACGAGCGGACGAAGTCCGTACTGCGCTCTGGAGTGAGTTTGATATCAGGAAAAGGTTATGGACAATTCCAGCGTCGAAAATCAGGTACCAGCGTAATGGCTGGGACCACATGGTACCTATCCCCGAGCGAGTGATTGAGATTCTGGAATCCCTGCCGGGGAGTGAGACTGACGCTGTATTCCCCGGGCTCAGGGGGCGGAGATTCTTGGGGGAAAACGCTCTAAACAATGCCATAAAGAGGGTGCATGAAGTGGATCTGGAAAACGGCGGGTCAGGATTTCTTGACCCGGAAACCGGGAGAGTTGCTACTGCTTCTGGTATGCGCCGTGCTTTCAAAGCGTTTGCTGTAGGGGAAGCAGGAGCTTCAGAGCACCTCGTAAAGCTCGCGCTGTCCCAGTTGGATAGGGCAACTGTTAACCGATCGCCTATTTTGGTTCAGGCGGTTTCAAAGCGGCGGGTGCTCATGGAACAGTTCGCGAAGTACGTCTTGCCCCTTGATAATAACAGCCGCGAATAAAATGTAGGCTGGTACTCAGTGGCCGGTTGCTAGCTCAGGGCAATGGGCCACTGACCAATTCCCGGCACATCCTGGTTCCAGACCACGTTTTCATCCAAGACCGCTCTGATCGGCCGACATAAAAATCTTTGAAATTAATGCCTTAAGGCATTCGATCGCAAGAATCTCGATTTTCCCGCCAATCGCGCTGCTTACCACTGTCGCCGCGCTCGGTACATTTGTCGGTGTCCATCACGGACAGCCAATAAACCGAGTAGAGGACATTCCCATGAGTAAGAAAGTATCCCCAAAGCCCATGACCAAATCCGATGCAGCTCGCATCCAGAGCGCCACCGCCCAACAAAATGGTGGTCAGGTACCTGCAAACTCGTTTGGTGCCAGAGCTCAGCGGGCATCGGCTCGGAACGCTGGTAAGAAGTAACGGCGAGAAGCGGGCCTTGTGCCCGCTTCCTCATTAGGGGAGAGTTTAATGAAACGGATCAGCAGCAACAAAGACGTAAACAAACTTGTCCATAGACTTCGCCGGGAGGGGTGGGTGTATCAGTCAGGGAAGAAACATGGGAAAGCGGAGCTACCCGGCATCGGCAAGGTAATCATTCCGAAAAGTCCCAGCGACCGGAAGGCCCTTCTCAACCTCACCCGGGACATCCGGCATCTAGAGCAGCAGAGGTGCTGGAACAATGCCTGAAAACAAGTCTCCTTACCCAAATCATTTGGAAATCGTGCGGGCACTTTCCCGAGCTCTGGACCTCAAGTTCGAGAGCCAATTCCTGGATGATCAGGTAGCCAATCCGGATTTCGATTTCCGGTTTGTCGGGCTGGCGGTGAAACGGGGGCTGCGCGAGCCTTTGGAGCACCATGTTGATGCGCAATTTGCGAACGACATAGTCCGGTGGCTTGAACATTTCTTTGAACAGTACAGTTCGTTCGTAGCCAAACTAAGCCTTGAGGGGTTGTCGCGTGAGAAAGCGGAACAGTTATTGGCGGCCCACCTATTCAGCTTTTATGGAGCCTTCGTGCTCAAGGAGTTATGCAGACGGCGCCAAGGGCCGGCTGCTGAAACGCTGTTGAATGATCAAAAGCAAGCGATTGCGATTACTGCTTCGTGGGCTTCAGTGAAGATTCGACCATGGCCTGGCTACGTGTCGACTTGGAGCAAGCAACAAGCCGATAAATTCCGAAGGTGGCAGTCAGGAATTGAGTTGCCGTCGCTATCGTCACTGAAGACTCTTTTCCGTTCGCCAGAAGCAAGGAGTATGTTGGGGCAAGCTGATTCGATGCGGCTCTATACTCTATTTGTAATTGCTCGCGCTGTAGATTGGTTTCGACGTCAGACATTTGGGCAAATTTCACTGACCCATGGTTTAGGCAGCCTCCGCACCGGCAAACACCATAAGCCCATCGGCTATGTGCTGGCGGAAGCGCATTCTGCTGAAACGATGGATACTCAGCGCCTGCATGCAGATATTGACTTTCTGGCAGAGGGCCTGAATCCCTTTAGGCCTAAGCAACCAGCTGATTGCGAACTGCTTCGAAGTAGGCTGACCGATTTCAGCCAAAAAAGGCAGGTTCTTGATCCTATCAGCACGACTGTTTTCTGGGAGCATTGGTTTGAAGCCCGGTTACACATGCTGTCGGGCTCCTTAGAGCTGGCGGCCAACGATTACAAAAAGGCCTTTGAACATGCCTATTTCCGGGCAGGGCGGAACCAGGAAACCATTATTCTGGAAGCTCTGGTAGTAACGGCGATGCTGGACCGCCCAGACAAAAATTTTCTGAAGAAGCTTCGTAACGCCCAGGTATTGCTTGGTATGGAGTTGCCACTGAAACCTGAGCAGCAGGACTTCAGGTCCAAATACGATGACCACGTGGAGCCGTGGTTCATTGATTTATATCGGGGACATTTCAGGAAAAGGTTTCCAGAATCTGGAGCGTTTCCGGGAGTAAAGTATCCACGACGCGATCAGGCACTGGTCGGGCCGATCCTGGTTACAGATGAGTTGGGGCAAAAGAAACCAGATCTTAGGCATCCTGACAGGAGAATCGCCACTGGAGACGGCCCGAGTAAAAAGTGGCCGCAATTGGTCTATTACACTTGGTTGGGAGATCGGGATGGGGTTTCCGCTTTGCTTAAAGCCGGAGCGGATCCTAATAAGCTCTCTCAATCCGGCGAGTCGGCTCTACTGCTCTCCATTCTGGCCCTTGATGTTACCGAGCTCAGCAATCAAGACTTTGATCTCGGTTTTTTTAAAGCCATCACTCAGGCCAAGCATAACCATCAAACACTGAACTGCCGCACTCAGAAGAAGAGACTCGCACCCCTGCATGCGGTGCTTAATACGAATCAGATTGAGGTACTAGAAACCTTGCTGGACATGGGATGTGAGCCCGACTTTCGAGCCGGGGTCGAAATGAGTACCCCCCTATACCATTGTCTGGAAAAAATCGGCTTGCTGACAGGCAAAGCGTCTCCGCTGAAGCAACTTCAGAATGCGCCTAATGACCAAATGCTGTTGGATACTATTCGCCGTTATTCCGGGGGACGGGAGGGACTGACGCTTGAACAGGTGCAGAAAAAGCTCCGCCAGCAATACAACGATCCTCGATATCAGTCTCTTCTCGCTACGGTTCAGGATTTGCTCGTAGGAGAGGTGAAAAATCGCCTCGATCTGGATGAACTTCGGGCAATGGCTCGATTGTTGGTTCAGAAAGGGGCAGATCCGAATGCTGTGCACACCTATCCTGTTAAAGGCTATACGCCAATGATGCTTGCTGTCGAAAATGATGAGGACGATCTCGTTGAGTTCATGCGTGAACACGGTGGTGGATCATTGGCGACCACCTATCGGCATGACAGAACAGGCAGAGAAATCGGTTGCCGGCAAATTGCGTCATATTTCCAGGCGACCAAGGTGTTGAAGCGCTTTTTTAGCACAACGGGTAAAGATTAGTGGAAAACCTGGCTTATCTCCGCCTAATTACGAGAATCGGTTAATTTAACGAGTCTACAGGAGCTTCAATCTCGCTAATGTATCTGTATCCATCAACAGTGAGGAGTTCACAGATATGTACATGAGAGATGAAGATGTGGCGAGAAGGTTCGGGGTAGCTCGGTCGACCATTTGGCGTTGGGTTCAGCTGGGCCTTTTCCCGAAACCCTACCGACTTGGTCCATCTACGACACGCTGGCACGAAAAGGATATCATCGCTTTTGAAGCGAATGCCGCAGGGCGCTGAAGACTTGCTTGGTTCAAGCCTTGGTTTATAGCCGGGAAGCTGGTGACTGATGGATTTCAGGCCCATCAGTCACCAGCTTTGTTCTTCAGTGCTCTGCCGTTTAAGTCGGTTAATGAGTCTCTTGGTGTGCGGGGACATTACGCTAGAGATTTCCCGGATGCTTTGATTAGTAGCGATTAGTAAAAAATTCTACTAATGGCTTTTTCGCGTCAATCGAAGAGCCCGCTTGAGTATTATGTACATTCTGACCGACTATCGGTACAGGCGCTGCCAATAGGCAGACACGTGTCTACTCGATAACTAACCAATGATGTTTGTAGGCGATTCTTGGACGCCTATTGCCCTGAATTTTAACAACTGCGTTTACCTGAATCTGCGAGTCCCCCCCCTTTGATATTGCGCTTCAGCGGTGCTCGGCTGCCAATCTATTCCCAGTCGGTCGAGGGCTTCTTTGGCTACTTGCTCGAATCCACCAGGGGTGTCGAGCATTGGCTGATGTGTGATTGTGTTGGTTCTGATTCTGGCAAGAAGCCCTTCACCAATGGGTGCTGGAACGTTGGTGAGGTTAGCAAGGACTTGCTCTACTTCGCTCGCGTTGCCCAAGTCAGAAAAGTCCTCAGGCAAAAATACGTAGCGCCCTCTGGAGATGATTCGTTCTCGTATTGCATCAATTGACCCTACCCCAGAATTTAGGTCCATTTAAAACTGGAAAATCCGGCATGATAGAACCCTGAGCAGGAGATCATGCCATGAAGCGATCCCGTTACACCGAAGAGCAGATAGCCTTTGCCCTGAAGCAGGCCGAGCTGGGTACCCCGATCCTGGAAGTCTGTCGCAAGATGGGCGTCTCGGACGCCACCTTCTACAACTGGCGCGAGAAGTACGGCGGCCTGGGGCCATCCGAGCTGAAGCGACTCAAGCAGCTGGAGGAGGAGAATCATCGCCTCAAGAAGCTGGTAGCGGACCTGAGCCTGGACAAGGCCATGCTTCAGGACGTGGTGGCAAAAAGGCTCTGAGACCGCCTCGTAAACGCCAACTGGTGGCTGACTTACAAGCACGGTACGGAGTCAGCGAGCGCCAGGCGTGTGCGGTCTTGCAGTTTTCTCGGGCGTCTTGTCGATACCAATCGGTGGCGAGGGATTCATCGGCATTGTCGATGAGGATCCGCGAGATTACTCTCACGCGGCTTCACTACGGTTACCGGCGTGTGCATGTCCAACTCCAACGAGAGGGCTGGCGTGATAACCACAAGCGGGTTTGCCGGCTTTATCGGGACCAGGGATTGTCGCTTCGCCTCAAGCGTCCCAGGCGCAACAAGGCAGCCAAGAACCGTCAGCCACTTCAACAAGCCAATCATCCCAATCACATCTGGGGTATGGATTTTGTCTCGGATGCGCTGTTTGATGGCCGCAGGCTACGCCTGCTGACGATCATCGACCTATTCACCCGGGAGTGCCTTGGCATTGTGGTTGGACAGAGCCTGAAGGGCCACGATGTTCAAGAAGCCCTGACGGCGATTGCACGGTTTCGAGGTAACCCGGAGGTTCTCAAGACCGACAACGGTTCTGAGTTTGCCGACAAGGTCATGGACCGCTGGGCCTATGAGAGAAACATCGAAATCGACTTCTCGCGACCAGGCAAGCCTACCGACAACGCAACGGTAGAATCGTTCAATGGACGACTCCGGCAGGAATGTCTGAATGAAAATTGGTTCTTGTCACTGGCCGACGCCAGGGAGAAAATCGAAGCGTGGAGGACGTTCTATAACCAAGTCAGGCCCCATTCCGCATTGGAGTGGTCCACGCCCTCGGACTACGCCAGGAAACATGCGGTTTCACGAAGAAAACAGAAGCAATTGGAGCCGGATTTTTCCAACTCTGGGTGGACCTAATACGGGGTCAGGGTCAATGATGAACATTACTAAGATCACGATGGATTAGAAAGTTGGGTGCAGGTCAATATAAACTAAAACTTTACGAGGAAGCTCCATGGATCAAAGGCTAGGAGTGGCTACTGTAACGGGATAAGTCCAGTCCGTGTCGTCGCCAGGCTTGTTGAGTGTCTCTGTAACTGTGGCAGTGCTGCCGAAACAAGACAGGTTCAGTGACGCGGTGTCACCCTATTGAATTAGATTTTTGACCCGTCTAATTCCACAATACACGAACTCGCAGTTTGACCAAGCGATTGCACAGAAGAGCGCACTTAGCAGGGATTTTGGATGTCGGTCAGGATAGAAGAGCAGTGGCTGGGGTATTGATATGAGTGAAGAGCGAGTCATAGCGGAACTGCGTATTCCGGCGAACGTGACCGGTCATTCCGGGGATCGTGACCGATTTGCACACGGCCATCACGCTGGAGTCGATTTTGTACTCTGAGCGGTCACGATGGGTCAACCGATTCCGTCTTTTGTATTTTCGCTTTTCGCAGTGATTCCCCCTTCAGATTGAGCCGGTGAGCACCGTGCAGGAGCCGGTCCAGGATGGCGTCGGCGAGCGTGGCGGAGCCGATGCAATCGTGCCAATGCTCCGTTGGTAACTGGCTGGCAATGAGCGTTGAGCCACGGCCGTGGCGGTCCTCGATCACCTCCATCAGGTCCTGGCGCTGTTGCGCGGTTACCTTCTGCATGCCCCAGTCGTCCAGGATTAGCAGGTCGGTTTTTAGCAACTGGTTCATCAGTCGGGCATAGCTGCCATCGCCATGAGCGATGCGCAGTTGTTCGAACAGGCGCGGTACCCGCAGGTAGCGAACCGAGAGGCCTTGCCGGCAGGCCTGGTTGCCCAGGGCGCACGCCAGCCAGGTCTTACCGCAACCGGTCGGCCCGGTAATGCACAGGTTCAGGGACTGACGGATCCAGTCACAACTGGCCAACCCGGCCATACGGGAGCGTTCCAGTCCTCGTGGGTGGCGGTAATCAATGTCTTCCACGCAGGCTGGCACCCGCAGCCGGGCTGCTTTGAGCAACCTCTCCAGCCGGCGGTTTTCCCGGTGTAGTACCTCCCGGTCGATCAGTAGCGCCAGGCGCTCCTCGAACGCCAGGTCGTGGGTGTCGGGCTGTGCCCGCTGTTGTTCCAGGGCATCGCACATGCCAGTCAGCTTGAGCTGGCGCAAGGTATCGAGGGTGTTATGAGTCAACATCGATTTCTCCGGGATCAGTGGTAGTAGCGGGGACCGCGAACGTTGGTGTGAACAGGCAAATCGGCCAGTTCCGGCTCTTCCTCGTTCAGTGGCAGAGGCAACTGATCCAGACCCTGCTTCAGGATCGAGCTGATGCTCTGGTAGCTGGCCGAGTTGATGGCCAGCGCTCGACTACAGGCCTGCTCCAAGCGGTCACGGCTGTAGCGGCGACTGAGATTCAGTAGACCCAGGCATGACCGGTAACCATGCTCCGGATGAGGGCGATCCTTGAGCTGTCGCTGCACCACGTCCAGCGTGGCGGGGCCGATGTCACTGGCCCAGTTCAGGAACCTGCCCGGTGACCAGTTCTGATGGGCCTGATGGGACTTGGGCATGTGCTCGGTCAGGGTGACGAAGCGGCCCTTGCCATGCCGTGGATGCAGAGCCACGCGCTGGCCTTTGTGCATGACCTCAACAGATGTATCGGTAACCCGAACATCCAGTTTCACGCCCACCAGGGCGTGAGGCACGCTGTACAGCCGCTTGTCGATCTCGATGTGGTAGTCGATGCCCGGTCGCGCCTTGCGCCACTCGGCGTAGACGTAGGGCGTTGTCGGCAGTGGCTTCAGCGCAGGTCGATCCAGTGCTTCGAACAGGCTCTGGCGGCTCTCTGAGCGCCCCTGGAACGGGCGCTGGTTGAGTGCCGGTAGCAACTCTGCGATGGCCGAGTTCAGTTCGGCCAGTGAGAAGAACGTCCGGTGTCGCAACCGGGCCAGGATCCAGCGTTCAACCAGCAGCACAGCGGCTTCGGCCTTCGCTTTGTCCTTGGGCTTGTAGGGGCGTGCCGGTAATACCGCCGTTTGGTAATGGGCCGCCAGTTCCGCGTAGGTCTCGTTGATCTGGGGCGTGTATCGGTCTGCCTTGGTGACCGCTGCCTTGAGGTTGTCCGGAACCAGAAGTTCCGGCACGCCACCATAGAACGCCAGCATCCGCTGGTGGGAGGCGATCCAGTCCGGCAGGCTTTGGCTCCAGGTGGCCTCGGCGAAGGTGTAGCTGGACGCGCCCAGCACGGCCACAAAGACCTGAGCCTTGCGCATTTCGCCGGTGCTGCGATCCACCACGGGAACCGTGGGGCCGCAGTAGTCGATAAAGATCTTCTCACCCGCCCGATGGACTTGACGCATGCTGCGCCGCTGCCGACCACGCCAGAGCCGGTAGTGATGACAGAACTGACTGTACCGGCGAGCATTGTCGCCGTGGCGCTCCACGTACTCAGCCCACAGCAGTTGTAGGGTTACGCCCTTGGTCTTCAGCTCCTGATGGACCTGAAAGTAGTCGGGCTCCGCAAAGCGTGCAGGCGGCGTCTTGGCCGGGAACAGCTGGGCCTCCAGCCGCGCTTCGTCCGTGCCTTCCGGCAACGGCCAGGTGATGCCCTGTGCGGTGGCCAGGCTGACGTACTTGCCCACCACGCCCTTGGAGAGGCCGCAGGCACGGGCAATGCGTTCGTGGCTCAGGCCCGCTTCGTACTTGAGGCGCAAGACCTCAATGATTTGTCGCATGGAAATCCTCGCTGCCGGCATCCGCCCTTCCTCGTGATGAAAAAGAAACGGGTATGCCGGATAAAGTTGAAGAATTCCAGCGCGTTGGCAGTGATTCCGGAGGAACGTGACCGATGATTCCGGCATCGTGACCGGCGATTCCGGAAAAGTACCCGAAATCGGTCACGATAAAACGGAATGAGCGGTCACGATCGCCCGGAACAGGCGGTCACGTTCAAACGGAATGGCCGGTCACGATGGGCCGGAATATGCAGGAACTGAGGAAGCAGGTCTATCGTGGGGTTCTTGAGCTGCACGAGGGCGATAAAGCGACTGCTGAACTGTGGCTGTCATCTCCGATTCGGGCTTTGGGCGATCAAGCCCCGGTCGCGCTGATGGGCACTGAGGTGGGGGTCCTGAAAGTTCGAAATTTGATTAGAAAGTGGGAGGAGGGCGCTGTCTCATAGAATATGACCATTCGAGACTTTTGAGCAGTCAAAAAGTTCGGCTTTAAACAAAAGCGAACATTCGCCGCACCCCCAATTCCTGGCTTTTATGCCCCTTAAACGGGTAAGAAATAGCCCATCAAGAACTTGGCAAACGATCAAAAGGGCTGACCGTTCCAGCACGTCGATCGCCAATGATATGCGTGTAGATTTCGGTCGTTCGAATGTCGCTATGCCCGAGAATTTCCTGAACCGTCCTGATATCGCTACCCGATCTCAATAACTCTGTCGCAAAGGCATGCCGAAAGGTATGAGCGGTCACACGCTTGGTGATTCCCGTGGCCAGAACGGCCTGCCTCAATCGCCGCGAGTACGATGAATGATGAAGATGGTGGCGGCACACATAACCAGCGATGGGATGAACGCATTTTGTTGCGGATGGGAACAGGTACTGCCAACCAAAGTCCTTCATGGCCGGTCCATACTTCTTGTGAAGAGACGTCGGCACTGACGTAAGCCCGAATCCTTCGGCCAGGTCGGACTCATGTACTGTCCTGACATGGGCGAATTGCCGCTCGATTTTTTCTCTAAGATTGCCTGGAATCAGTGTGTATCGATCTTTCCGCCCCTTACCGTTGAATACGAGCAAGTTGCGGCTTTTGAGGTCGATGTCTTTCACGCGAAGCGAGAGGGCTTCATTGATTCTCAAACCGCATCCATAAAGAAGCGCGGTAATGAGCCAATACTCCGCTTCCATGTTGCGGAGAATAGAAGCGACTTCTTCGGGGCTCAGAACGGTCGGCATGCGCCGAGGCGTTTTCGTCATCTTGTAGTGTAGGTTTTCAATTTCACGTTTCAGCACATGTTTGTAGACAAAAATAATCGCACATAGCGCCTGATTTTGAGTGCCCGGACTGACTCGCCGATTGACGGCGAGGTGATTCAAGAAGCGCTCGATTTCGTGATTGCCCATGACTTTTGGGTGCTTCTTGTCATTGAAAAGGATGAACTGGCGAACCCAGTAAAGATAGGATTTTTCGGTTCGGTAGCTGTACTGCTTCGTCCTGATCTCTGTGCGGACCGATTGCAAAAACGGTGATTTGGACACGATTGCCCTCCTTGGCTGATAGCTGTACATCCATACAGTTATAATGAAAAACCTCCCAAAACGCCAAAATTCTTGCGGTTTAATTTGCGCGGTTCTGCACGTTTTTCACAAAGAGGCTCTGTAGCTTACTGTTTCAAAGGAGGAAATTTCCGGCCTTCCGTGTTTAACTTGCACAAACGCGCACGGATAACCCGAGTGCAAACTTGTCACAGTATCGGCAGCGCGATAGCGGGCTCTGACCCAGAGATAAAGCTTTGAAAAGTCGTTGTTATTTAGGATGTGAATCAGGTTTGGACGGGGAGGTGGCGTTGGGGTTTAATAAGAATACAAACTAATATGCTGTTAGCTGGTAGTGCCCTGGTCTTTTTTGGTGGTTGGGTGCTGTTGGCCTTGGCCGAAACCGGGTAACAAAGCCTGAATCAATGGCGTTCTGCCAAGGCCGTCAAAGTCCGTCGTCTTGCTGGTAGCTCATCAGAGTTTGGTGTTGGTATAAAGGGGGGCGTTTGCGTTGCGGGGCCGTCCGCCGAAACCCGGTTCCTTGCTTACCTGCTACTCTGAAGTTCAGGTTCATCCGCGCATCAAAGGCGGTGGTTTTAATCACGGTGCATCGGCGTGTGGCGGTGCCAGGGCAACGGAGCATTCGGCCATGTTGGCCGGCAGAGATCAGGTTTCTGTGGCAACTTCAGCTAACAAGTCGCTCAAGTTCGTTCCCGGCCTGACGGCCGTCCACCGGACGCCCTTGTCAGGGCGCCGCTTAGCTTCGCGTTATGCAGGTACTGAGATCTAACCAAGGAGGGTGAGGTGAAGGAAGTCCTTGATACCATTGATTCGGCGATAAAACGCCTTGTTTCGCCAACTGCAATGCTGGTGGCAGCAGCGCTTCTCACTCGTGGGCTTGATAAGCCAGGCAGCAACACCTTCGTTATCCATGGACTGATCTTTCTCTTGGTGGTTTATGCCTTTGGTTACCTTGCGTTTTCTGCGGCAGTTGCGATCAAGGAATTTGATGAATTGGGGCTTCGGTTTTGGCAAAAAGGCGTATTCGGATTGTCTTTTATGTTGCTGTACTTGGTGCTTTTTGTCGCAGCCATCTACTTCGGGCTCGGCAAAATTGCATAACCAGTAGTTGTAGTTCGTTCCGGGCCTCCGGCCCTACACCGGACGCCCATTTCGCTGCGCTGCATGTGCGCCGCTAAACAAAAGCGTTATACATGAGAGGGAACTCAGGTGAGCCTGAAAGATCACTTTGAATTGCTGTCCATATACAACCAATGGATGAATTCCAGAATTTACGAGTCTGCAAGTTCGCTCTCTGCAACAGACTTAACTCAGGATCGCGGGGCTTTTTTCGGCTCTATTCTTGGAACTCTGAATCACATCGTCGTTGGTGACACGATCTGGCTGAAGCGGTTTGCCCACCATCCATCCTGCGTGGGCTCGTTGCAGGAGGTCGCCAACCTTCCAAATCCGACAAGCCTAAGCCAGATAGTGTTTGACGATATTGGTAGCTTATTCGAACATCGGACTTGGCTTGACCGGCAGATTATTAGCTGGATAGCCGGGTTAACCCAAAGCGATCTGGATTTCGTTCTCAGCTACCACAACACCAAAGGGATTCCGGCCAATAAGCGATATTCGAGTCTTGTCCTTCATTTTTTTAACCATCAGGCTCATCATCGAGGGCAAGTTTCCGCTCTATTATCACAGGCAGGTGCGGACGTTGGGGTTACTGACCTATTGGCTCTGATTCCGGAGGAAACTCACGTATAACCAGTCGCTGTAGTGCGTTCCCGGCCCGAGGGCCGTCCACCGGACGCCACTGTCGTGGCGCCGCTAAGCTCAGCGTGTGTGCCGGGCATGGCACAGAACTAGGGAGGTGAAAGTCCTCCTGCCAGGTGTTCGCAGAGCCGAAGGCTAGGAGAAGGGCAAGGGCGTCATCGCGAGGTGGGGTCTGAAGGAAGCCCAATCCAAAGCGGCGGGACGACGAACAGGAACCCGATACGAGGTGTGGTACATCCGGGGCGAGCGGGCACGTGACCGCGAAGCCCTCCTTCTGCGACTGGGGTGTACTTTATAAATCGGGCGTTCACGTCGTGAAAGCTCTGTGCCTTACCCCGGGAGGTCTGCCACGTGTGGACGGACCCACTGAGAGACGAGCGATCGTCTCTGATCGCGTGGCAGAAATCAGCAGAGGGCATAGTAGGTTCGCCCGTGAACCGAAGGCCCGAACAGAGACAGGAGTCGAGAGTCCGTGCAGGGAAACGGGATGGCATCCGCAAAGCAGCTAGCGCTGCCCCTGGAGTCTCCAGGGGATGAACCCGTTGCCGGAAACCGGGAAGGCTCGCACTCCGTTCAACCCTCACCGTGGATGGCGCGTGTGTTGAGCAGGGACAACCTCAATCGCGCCCTGAAACAGGTTCGACGTAACAAGGGAGCGCCGGGCATCGACGGCATGACCGTGGATGAGTTGCCGGATTATCTGCGCCAACACTGGCCCGAGATCCGGCAGCAACTGCTCCAGCAGACCTACCGACCAAAACCGGTCCGGCGGGTTACCATCCCCAAAGCCAACGGCGGTTCCC
>MRWF01002000.1_pt1 | contig 25280 bp, 22 predicted proteins | sample 1013331 | NCBI WGS metagenome assembly MRWF01 (sample SAMN06117577, study PRJNA244670) | biofilm metagenome | biome: Water; feature: Cathode Biofilm; material: Biofilm; isolation source: microbial consortium enriched at the cathode of a solar microbial fuel cell | place: USA: District of Columbia ... | reverse complement strand
CACCGCAGATGAGGCCGCTGCGCGGCTTCGGTGATGGCAAAAGCATCGTTGCGGTCGTTCTTATTGCCTTTAACGAAGGGCTTAACGTGCTGGGGTGGGATCAGCCGAACGTCCATGCCATGCCTCTGAAGGGTGCGTCCCCAGTAGTTGGAGCCGCTGCAGGCCTCCATGGCGACGATGGCTTTTGGGTATTCCAAGAGCAGCGCCAGCAGTCGCTGGCGCTTCACCTGCCGGTTAAAGACCGGCTTGCCAGCTTGATTCACGGCACAGACTTGGAAGACGGACTTTGCGAGATCAATCCCGATCAAGGTAACGTTCATGTGGGCACCTCTTGTAGTCGATTGGTTTTGGTAACTCAATCTTGGCGCATCGTGACGCCGTATTGGCAAGAGGTGTCCATCTCATCATCCCTGTAAGCTCGACCGCAGCGGCGGACCGTTTTGGCCATCCCTGGCCAAAGACGGTCCTGGACGGGCACACCCGATCCCGGTGCTCCTTGGAAGATTCGCCGCCACAAACCCCACTTCGTAGAAAGGTCCGAGAGGTTTTTCTGACCCGTGGCGGTTCCGCTGCAAAGTGAGCGGTGCAATGGTGGTGCCTGGAGGGACCTATTTGGCCATGGATGGCCAAATGAGAGCGGCCAGGGATGGCTTGAGCGATCCCGGAAGGCACCACCATTGCACCGCGTCCCGGATACGGAGCACCGAACACCGGAACAATAAAAGTCTCTGGCATCCCGCCGGGTGGCTAAAAGCCACCCTTTCGCGGGCGGGGCCCGCTCGCACAGGGCTATTACTCCGCCATGTTCGTGGTCGGCCCGGCGCGGAGCTTGGGTTTGACGCTCATCAGCAGCGCCGGCAGCAGGGTCAGGTTGCTGAGCAGCGCCACCAGCATGGCCAGGCCGGTGAGCAGGCCGAAGTAGACGCTGGGGTTGAAGTTGGACAGCGACAGAATCGAGAAGCCGGCGATGATCACGAGGGAGGTATAGTACATCGCCTTGCCGATGGAGCCGTGGCAGCGGCGCACGGTGGCGCGGTAGTCGCCGTCGCGGGGCAGCTCCTCGTGGAAGCGGTGCACGTAGTGGATGGTGTCGTCCACGGCGATGCCGATGGTGATGGCGGTGATGGTGATGGTCATCAAGTCCAGCGGCAGGCCGATCCAGCCCATCAGGCCGAGCACCGAAGCGGCGCTCACCAGGCTCGGCACCATGCTGATCAGCGCCACCGGCAGGGACCGGAACAGCACCAGCAGCATCAGCATGATCGCCGCGAACACATAGCCCAGGGTTTTGATCTGCGAGTCGAACAGGCTCTGCAGCATGTTGTTGTAGAGCACCATGGCGCCGGTGAGGTGCAGTTGCTCCGGCTGCAGGTCGAATTTTTCCAGCATGTCGGCGCGGATCTGTTCCAGCAGCTGGTTGCGGTTCAGGCCCTTGTAAGAGTCCACCACGCGCACGCTGATGCGGATCTGGCGGCCGTCGTCGGACAGGTAGGGGCTCACCAGCTGGGAGCGCAGGTCGTCGGGAATGAAGCTGGCGAGCAGCATCAGCTGCACATAGCTGAGCGGGCCTTCGTTGATTTTCTTGGCCACTTCGTAGGTGGTGGCGATGGACAGCACCTTGCCGGTTTCCGGCAGGGATTCCAGGTAGCGCTCCATTTCGATAATGCGGTCCAGCCGCTGGGGCGTGTACCAGTAGGCGCCTTTCAGGTTGGGGCCGTCGCTGGCGCGGGCCTGGCCGGAGGTGCCGCTATCGGCGAAGGGATCGTCGCCGGCGGGTTCGCCGAAACCGTCGTCACCGCTCGACGCGAAGGGGTCGTCCTCCACCGCGCCGAAGCCGTCATCGCCGTTGGCACCGGCGCCGCCGCCGTCGTCGGCGAAGGGATCCGCTTCCACCGCCTCGAAGCCGTCGGCGCTTTGTGCTGTGTCGCCGCTGTTTTGTTGCGTGGCGCGCGGGGTGTTGTCGGCCTGTTCTTCCGGGGCGTCGATGACGATATCCAGCGGCGTGGTGCCGCCCAGCTTGCGGTCGATCTGCAGCATGCCCTGGTAGATTTCGGTGTCTTCCTGGAAGTAGTCGATAAAGCGGGTTTCCACCGTCAGCCGGGTCATGCCCCACACCGCGGCGATCAGCGCCAGCCCGGTGAGCAGCAGCAACGGTAACCGGCCGCGGTCGGCGAAGCCGGCGAAGGCGAGGGTGATGCTTCGCGTCAGGTCACGACCCTGGCGCGGCCGGCCCGGCGACAGCGGCGCCAGCAGGGCGGGGAACAGCACGAAGCAGGTCACCAGAGCCACGCCGATGCCGATGGTCATCATCCAGCCGAAGTCGATCACCGGGCGGATGTCGCTGATCACCAGCGAGGAGAAGCCGACCATGGTGGTGAGCACCATGTAGATGCTCGGGCGCATCATGTGGGCGGCGGTTTCCTTGAGCAGCCAGGCCTGGTCGGCGTCCGGGTTTTCCTCATGGAGTTCCCGATAGCGCACCGTCAGATGGATGGTGATCGACATGGTGATGATCAGCAGCAGCGACAGATAGTTGCTGCTGATCACGGTGACTTTCCAGTCCATCCAGCCGAGCCAGCCGGTCACCGCCAGGGCGGTCACCGCGCAGCAGGCCAGCGGTACCACCACCCAGCGCGGGCGACGGAAGATCAGGAACAGGGTGAGCACCAGGAAGATCAGCACGCCGAGGCCGAACACCTTCAGGTCGGACTCGATAAAGCGGATCATGTCCGAGGCGATCATCGGCACGCCGCCCAGGAACAGCTGCGCCTGGTCCCGGTAGCCGTCCATGATGCTGCGAATTTCGCTGACTTCCTGCTGGGTGCGGGCCTGCACCTGGCTGTGGTAGTCGCTGAACTCGGCGGCGACCTGTTCCAGCTGCTCCGCTTCCTGATCGCTCAGCTCGCCGGCGCGCTCGCTCTCGCGCAGGGCGTTACGCCGGTTGAGCAGCTCATAATAGCGTTCGTCCCGCTCGAAGGTGAGCAGCAGGGCGGTGGTGCCGCCGTCCTCGCTGACCAGCAGGTCCTCGTAGAGCGGGTTCTCTTCGGTGAACTCCTGCTTGGCCAGGCCCAGGTCCACGCCCGGGTCGCGCAGCGTGCGGTAGCCGTCGGACAGGTCGGTGAACGCCACCTTGGGGCTGAACAGCAACGGCACGTCGAGGAAACTGTACACCGAGCCGACCCGGTCCACGCCTTTCAGTTCGTCCTGCAGCGCCTGAATATGGCGCAGGGTGTCCTGCTGGAACAGCGGCCGGTCCTTGGGGGTGTAGGTGACCACCACGAAGTCGCTGCCGCCGTATTGCTTGGCGATCTCCCGGTAGTATTCCAGCGCCTTATCGTTTTCCAGCGTCAGGGATTCCGCCGACGCATCCAGTTTGAAGTCGGTGGCCTGCCAGGCCGCCACCGCGCACAGCGCGCCCACGGCGGCGAGCCAGAACAGGGGATGGCGAAGAACCAGCCGGCAATAGGCGCGAAACAATCGAGACGTCATCAAGAATCCCTAGAACATGGCGGCGAATTCGCGGGCGAAGCGCTGATCGAAGCGATGGATCAAGCGGCCCGCGGGCAGCGTCAGCAGGGTCATCAGCCCTTCGGACCACTCCTCCTGATGGACCCGGCAGCCACCCTCACCATCGTCGATAAAGGTGAAACGGTGCGTGATGCTGGCCATGGGCAGCTCCAGCCCCCAGGCGATGGATTCGTTTTCGCGGTATTCCTGGATGCGCACCACCACCGGCGCCGGCGGCAGACGGGGCAGGTCGGCCACGAACAGCAGCGCGGCGCCTTCGCGCCACTCACCGCCGAACAGGCGCGCATGGCGAACCACGGAACACCAGTCCGCCCAGCCGTTCACCTGGCTGAACAGGGAAAAGGCCTGGCGCCGTGACGCCCGGGTCTCGGTGACTTCGTCGATGAAGTAACGTTTCAGCATGCGGTCCTCGTGACGGGCGTATTCGTGACGGGGGTAAGAGTACCCATCATGGGGCCGCGCCACCAGTTTCGGCGCGGGTTGAATCGGGCCATTCGCCTTTGGTCTGCTTGACCGCCGGCACGCCTCTGCCTAGCGTCGACAAAAAAATAACAAAAGGAACCCTCATGGTGGATCAACCGCTGCCGGCGGGCACGGCCCCCGGTTTGCTTGATATCGTCTTGCGTGGCCGCCCGGATCGGGCGACTCTGTTCCAGCAGGCCGGGTTGGACGCGGATACCGTCGCCGGCGGCGACGGCCACCTGACCTCCGCGCAACTGGACGCGCTGCTCGGCACCGCCTTTACGCAAGCCGGGGACCCGTTGTTCGGGCTGCGCGTGGGGCGCGCCAACCACTACCGCGACCTGGGGCCGCTGGGCGCCTTGATGGCGGCCTCCGAGACCCTGGAGCAGGCCCTGCTGGTATTGCTGCGTTACCGGGAACTGATGCTGCCCTATCTGGCGCTGGCGCTGCATCGCGGGGAACACCAGTGCACCCTCACGGTGAGCGGCGGCGAAGCGCTCGCCGTTACCCACACCCGCGCCCATAACGATCTGCTGCTCGCCACCCTGGTGGCCCTGGGCCACTCGCTGCTGGGTGGGCGCATGCCGATTCAGCGGGTGGCGTTCCGCCATCCTTGCCCGCCCGATCAGGAGCTGGATGAGTACCGGTCGTTTTTCCGTTGCGCGCTGCAGTTCGACCAGCCGGCCAACGCCCTGGTGTTTTCCCCGGCGTTGCTGGGGCACAGCCTGCCCGCCGCCGATACCGCGCGGCGGCGGGACCTGGAACGGACCGCGGACGAAAAGCTACAGGCACTGCGGCGGGTCGGCGGCGTGACCGGCCAGGTGATCGAGCAGCTGCACGCCGGCCTCGGCGAGCGGCCCCTGACCGTGCATCTGGTCGCCGACCGGTTGCAGATGACCGCGCGCACCCTGCAGCGCCGGCTGCACCACGAAGGCGCGCAGTTCGCCCGCCTGCGCGATCAGGTGCGCATGGAGTACGCCTGCCGGCGGTTGCGCCGCGGTGACTGCGACATGCCGGAGCTGGCCCGCCGTCTGGGTTTTTCCGACATCGCCAATTTCTACCATGCGTTCCGGCGCTGGACCGGTTGCGCGCCCGGCGCCTACCGCAAAAATCAGGTGCGCCGCCGCTGAACCCTTACGGTTTTCGCGCCGCCCCGGCTCTCTTACCATAGCGCCATGATAACCAGTGAACGGATCCAGGCGGCCCTGGCGGACCGCCACGGCCTGCCGGTGCGGCATTGCCGGGTGGACGCCCTGGGCGGCGGCGACACCGGTGCCACCTTCCAGGTCGATTTGAACGGCCGACCGGCGTTTCTTAAATGGCTGCCCGACGGCGATGCCCTGGACGCGGAGGCGGACGGGCTGGCGGCGCTGGCCAAGGCGATCCGGGTGCCCGAGGTACTGGACCACGACGACCTGGCCGGAGGGCGGGCGTTATTGCTGGAGTGGCTGCCGCTGGCGGCACCCGGCGAGCCGTTCTGGCCCGCGCTCGGCCGTGCCCTGGCCGCCTTGCACGGCGTGGAGGGTGAACGCTTCGGCCATCACCGGGACAACTGGATCGGCGCCAACCCGCAATACAACAGGCCGGACACTGACTGGCCGCGCTTTTTCGTTGAACAACGGCTGCTGCCGCAACTGCGCTGGGCCCGTGACCGGGGCCTGGAGGCCGCGGTGGGCGAGCGGCTGGAGCGAGTCATGGCGCGGGTGCCGGCCTGGCTGGCGGGCCTGAGCGTTCGTCCGGCGCTGGTGCACGGCGATCTCTGGCGGGGCAATGTGGGCACCCTGGCGGGCGACCGCCCGGTGGTGTTCGATCCGGCGGTGTACTACGGCCACGCCGAGGTGGACCTGGCCATGCTGTCGTTGTTCGGCCGGGTACCGGAGGCGTTTTACCGGGCCTACGGGCAAAACCCCCGGGCGGCGGATTTTCAGCATCGCGTCCGGCTTTACAACCTGTATCATTTGCTCAACCACTTCAATCTGTTCGGCGGTGGCTATGCCGGCGCCGTAGCCGACAGCGCCACCGCCTTGCTGCGTGACTGAGATAGCCGATGCACATCGTCGCCGACGAAAACATGCCCGCCCTGGATGACTTTGAGCGCTTGGGGCGGGTGACCCGCGTGGACGGGCGAAGTCTGACGCGGGCCGACCTGCGCGACGCGGACATCCTGCTGGTGCGCTCGGTGACGCCGGTCACGGAAGCCTTGCTGGCCGATACACCGGTGCGGTTCGTGGGGTCCGCTACCATCGGCACCGACCATGTGGATCTGGACGCCCTGGACCGGCTGGGCATCGCCTTTGCCTGCGCGCCCGGCTGCAACGCCCGGGCGGTGGCGGAATACGTGCTGCAGGCCTTGCTGATGGCCAGCCAGCACCACGGGCGCCCGCTGCGGGGCAGCACCGTGGGCGTGATCGGCCTGGGCAATGTGGGCGGCCTGGTGGCGGCCTGGCTGCGCGCGCTGGATGTGAAGGTGCTGGGGTGCGACCCGCCGCTGGCGCGCGCCGGCCGGGTGGCCCCGGTGTCGCTGGAGGAAGCGCTGGCGGCGGACGCCGTCACCCTGCATGTGCCGCTGATCAAAGGCGGCGACGAGGCTACCCGGCATTTGCTGGACAAGACCCGGCTGCGGGCGCTCAACCACGAGCAAACGCTGATCAATACCTGCCGGGGTCCGGTGGTCGATAACCAGGCCCTGAGCCGGCGTCTGGCGCGCGGCGACGGGCCTTTGACCTTTCTCGATGTGTGGGAAGGGGAGCCACGGCTGAACCCGGCGTTGCTGGAGCAGGTGTTCAACGGCTCCCCCCATGTCGCCGGTTACAGCGTGGAGGGCAAGCGCCTGGGCAGTGCGATGCTCTACGAGGCCTGGTGTCGCTGGATGGGGGAACCGGCGCCGGCGGCGCCGGCCGTGGCGGAGCGCCGCACGCTGGCTCTGGATGTGGAGGACGAAAGCCAGCTATTGGCGCTGCTGCGTTACGCCCACCGGCTGCCGGAAGACGACCAGCGGCTGCGGCGCAGCCTGCGTGAGAGCGACCCCGGCACCGCCTTCGACCGGCTGCGCAAGCAATACCCGCCCCGCCACGAACTGCATCACTGGCGCCACCAGGGCAAGGTGGCGCCGTCGCTGCGGGCGCTGGTCAGCCTGCTTTTCGAGTCGAACGCTTCGGGTAGCGCCAGGCCTGTTCCAGCTCTTCACAGGCCCGCAGGATCATCGCCTCGGTGATGGGAATCTCGCGGCCCTGATCGTCGAGGACGGCGGCGCCGTGGAAGTCCGCGCCACGGGGCGTTTGTGAATAGGACAGGCAGCTCATGCTAAGGTCTCCGGCGTTGCGTCCCGGCCATTGTTATAAAGAGACATGATCGTTTTATGACAGACATCGAGAATCGCCTGGTCCTGGGCGTGCTGGTCAACCCGTTCGCCGGCGTCGGCGGCGCCGTGGGCCTCAAGGGCAGTGACGGCAGCGACACCCGCGAGGAAGCGCTGCGGCGCGGCGCCACGCCCATGGCGGTGGACCGCATGACCCGCGCCCTGGCCGGTCTGGCCGCGCGCACCAGTGGTCTGGAGGTGCTCACCTGGGGCGGCGCCATGGGCGAGGACAGTTGCCGGGCGGCCGGGCTGCCGGCGCGTTCGCTCGGCGAGCCGCCGTCGCCCAGCGAAGCCGATGACACCCGCCGCGCCGCGCGCGCCCTGGTCGATGCCGGCGCGCAGCTGCTGCTGTTCGCCGGCGGTGACGGCACCGCCCGGGATCTGGTCGACGCACTCGGCGAGGACGACGTGCCGGTGCTGGGCGTGCCGGCGGGCTGCAAGATGCACTCCGCCGTCTATGCGATCAACCCGGAAGCCGCCGGCGAGTTGCTGGCGGAGCTGGTGGACGGCGGCCTGGTGGCGCTGCACGAGGCCGAGGTGCGCGACATCGACGAAGAGGCCTTCCGCGCCGGGCGCGTCCAGGCGCGCCACTACGGCGACCTGAACGTGCCCGCCGAGGCCCGCTACCTGCAGCAGGTGAAGTGCGGCGGGCGCGAGGTGGAGGACCTGGTGGTCACCGAGATCGCCGCCTGGGTGATCGACACCCTGGAGCCGGACACCTATTACCTGGTGGGCTCCGGGTCCACGGTGGCGGTGGTGATGGAACAGCTGGGTCTGCCCAACACCCTGTTGGGCGTGGACATTATCCGCAATGAGGAAGTGGTGGCCGCCGACGTGGGCGCCGACCGGATACTCGAGGTGATCGGCGACGCCCCGGCCCGGGCGTTACTGACCGTGATCGGCGGCCAGGGCCATCTGTTCGGGCGCGGCAACCAGCAGTTCAGCCCGGCGGTGATCCGGCGCCTGGGGAAGGGCCGCATCGACATTCTCGCCAGCCGCACCAAGCTGGGCACCCTGGAAGGGCGCCCGCTGGTGGTGGACACCGGCGACGCCGCGCTGGACCGCGCCCTGTGCGGGCTCTGGCCGGTGATCAGTGGCTATGAGGACACTTTGCTGTATCGCGTCGCCACCGACGCGGGTTAGTCGCTCCGTACCGGCGATCTTTCCTCCATCCGGGGACGCGGGTTATCGCTAGCGCCGAACCTTTCTACGAAGCCGGAGTTTTGTGGGAGCTTGCTTTGCAAGCGAAAGGGTGGCTTATAGCCACCCGGCAGGATTCCAGAGGGCTTTCTATTACGCTTCTAGAGATGTCTCTGGCATCCTGCCGGCCGGCTTTGCCGGCCTTTCGCGGGCGGGGCCCGCTCGCACCAGACTTACCCGTAGCGCTTTTCGGTGAGCGCCTGGATGCGGTCGTCCAGCGGCGGGTGCGAGCGGAACAGGGCGGCCAGGCCGTGGCGCACGCCGCTGTTGATGCCGAAGGCGACCAACGAATCCGGCATCTGGTTGGGCACCTCGTACTCCGCTTTCAGGCGCTGCAGGGCGCTGACCATGTCACGACGGTCGGCCAGTTGCGCGCCGGCCACGTCGGCGCGGTATTCCCGGCGCCGCGAGAACCACATGACGATGGTGCTGGCGGCGATGCCGAAGATGATCTCGGCGATGAACACCACGATGTAGTAGCCGAAGCCCAGGCCGCCTTCGCCGTCGCGGCGCAGGAAGCTGTCCACCACCGAGCCGACCACGCGGGCGGCGAAGATCACGAAGGTGTTCACCACGCCCTGGATCAGGCTCAGGGTGACCATGTCGCCGTTGGCCACGTGGCCGATTTCATGGGCCAGCACGGCGCGCACTTCTTCCGGGCGGAAGCGCTGCAGCATGCCCTGGGAGACCGCCACCAGGGCGGCGTTCTTGTTCCAGCCGGTGGCGAAGGCGTTGGACTGCTGGGCGGGGAACACGCCCACTTCCGGCATGCCGATGCCGGCTTTCTCGGACAGCTCGCGGACCGTGTCCAGCAGCCATTTTTCGCCGCTGTTGGAGGGCTGCTTGATGATCTGCGCCCGGGTCGACCACTTGGCCATGGGCTTGGATATCAGCAGTGAAATGAACGAACCGGCGAAGCCGAACACGGCGCTGAAGATCAGCAGGTTGCCCAGATCCAGTCCGGTGCCGCTTTGCGCCAGATAGGAATTCACGCCCAGCAGGCTGAGCGTGATGCTGGCCACCACGATGACCGCCAGGTTGGTAAGCAAGAACAGCGCGATGCGCATCATTGAGGTCGATCTCCAAAACCAAAAGGACGTTGTCAAACCGATCGTTAAATGGGGGCGGCGCGGTTGTCTTCAAGCGCCCCGGCGGCGATACTCGCCGGTTTCCATCGGTCCTTGATGCGCATGCCTTCCCCCGATTCGATAGACCTGCTCAACCCCTTTCTGGTTCCCCCGAGCGACGCTCGCCACCGGCTTTTTCACGGCCGTGGCAAGACGCTGCCCGGCTGGGAAGGGCTCACCCTGGACCGGTTCCCGCCGGTGCTGGTGGCGACCCTGTTCGACGACTACCCTCCGGCCACGCTGGCGGCGCTGGAGCAGCGCCTAGGCGAGGCCCTGCCGGGGCTGGGTTGCGACACCCTGGTGTTCCAGCACCGCCACCGCCGGCCGGCGGTCACCGAGGTGCGGCGCGGCGCTCTGCCGGAGACCGCCTGGGCGGAGGAGGGCGGCCTGCGCTACCGGCTCGATTTCCAGCGTGGCCAGAACCTGGGGTTCTTCGCGGACATGGCGCCGGGGCGGGCCTGGCTGCGGGAGCGCGCCGAGGGCAAGCGGGTGCTCAACCTGTTCAGCTTTACCTGTGCGTTCTCCGTGGCGGCGCTGGCCGGCGGCGCCCACTCGGTGGTCAACATCGACCTGTCCCGGCCGGCGCTGGCGCTGGGCCGGGAAAACCAGAACGCCAACGGTTTCGCCGACGCCCGGGTGCATTATCTGCCGCATAACGTGTTTCGCAGTTGGAAGAAGCTGCACGCCCTGGGCCGTTACGATCTGATCGTGGCGGACCCGCCCAGCGCCCAGAAGGGCAGCTTTCTGGTGGAACGGGACTACCCCAAGGTGCTGGCCCGGCTGAGCAAGCTGCTGGCACCGGAGGCGGAACTGCTGCTGTGCCTGAACGCCCCCTGGCTGCCGGCGGACTGGTTGCGGGAGCAGGCGGCGGAGCGGCTGCCCGGCGCCACCTTCGAAGGCCGGCTGCCGGGCGCGGCCGGTTTCGACGAGGCCGCTGAACCGGCGCTCAAGGCGCTGGCGTACCGCTATCGGCGGCCGGCGCCTTAAGCGGTTTCAGGGGGTTGCCGAAGCGCGCCCGGAACGCCTGGCCGATTTCCTGGGCGCCGATGTAATTGAGATGGCTCTCGTCGCGGTAGAGCGGGATGCCGTCCAGCACCGTCTGGCAACGCTCTGCGTCGCACAGCACGCGGCTCGGGTCGATCCAGTTCACGCTCGGGAAGCGTGCCTGCACGTCGCGCTGGAAGCGGTTGAAGTCACGCCGCTGGTCGGCCGCGTCGGCGGCGTCGATGCTGCAGTCTTCCAGGCCCTTCAAGCGGCACTGCGCGTGCGCGTCGGAGGGCAGCTCCGGCACCCCTTCAAGCACCACCACCCGGTGGCCCTGGTCGAGTAGCCAGTCGATGGTGGCCACGAAGTAGTCGTGGAAGTCCGTCGACCGCAGGTAGGAGTTCCACCAGGCCGAGATAAACACCGTCATCGGCTCCTGCTTGAGGTACTCGGTGAGGGCCCGGTTGCGCACGATCTTCTCTTCGTCGCCGGGGAACGCCTGCTCCGTCAGCTCACCGGGAATAAACGGCGTGGAGGCCTGCGTGACCATCAACAGGGACAGGTCGGTGCTCTCCAGGAAGACTTCCATGAAGCCGATCAGCGCGATGGCGTGGGAATCGCCGATCAGCACGCTGTCCGGCCGCTCACCCTCGGCCAGCGGCTGGCCGAAAAGGCAGGCTTGGTCGCGCACGAAATCCCGGGTGGGGCCTTTGAAGCACGGCTCGTGCACGTCGGCGCTGTCGTTCTGCACGATGATCTTGTAGAGGTCGCGGCGTTCCTCGGGGATGCGGAAACTGAGGTCGTCGGCGATGCGGATGGTGGACTGGATCGCCCAGATGATCAGCAGCGGCACCAACACCAGAATCTTGAAGGCCCGCTTGAAGTTCCAGGGGCGGCGCCGCAGCGGGTTTTCCACCAGCTTGTAACCCAGCCACGACGCCAGCAGTACCGCCGCCAGCAGGCCCAGACGAATCGGCCAGGTCAGCTCGATCAGCTGGTAGTGCAACAGCGCCACCGGCGGCCAGTGCCACAGGTACAAGGAGTAGGAGAGCCCGCCCAGGAACACCATCACCGGCAGGCTGAGCAGGCGGGCGGTGACCGTGCCCGGCTGCACCAGCCCGGCCTGGATCACCATGGCCGTGCCCAGCGTCGGCCACAGGGCGTTGAAGCCGGGGAAGGGATCGTTGCTGGTCAGGAATACGGCGGTGGCGAGAATCATCGCCACGCCGGCCACCGCCAGCGCCTCCGCCTGCCTGGGCCCCAGCGCCGGCAGGCGGTGGCCGTACAGGGCCACGCCGGCCCCCAGCATGAATTCGAACAGCCGCGCCGGCGGCAGATAAAACGCCGCCTTGGGGTGGGTATGGGCGAGGTAGACGGAGAGCAGCAGGGCGGCGATCAACAGGGCCAGGAACACCAGCGGCGAGCGGGTCAGCCGCCCGCTGCGCCAGGCCCACAATGTCGCCGCCGGCCACAGCAGGTAGAACTGCTCTTCTACCGCCAGCGACCAGGTGTGCAGCAGTGACAGGCTGCGGGTTTCCGGCGCGAAATACTGGCTCAGTTCAGTGAAATAGTAGAGGTTGCTGATCCCCATCAGCGACGCCAGCCAGCTCTTGGCGAAGATGTAGTAATCGTCGCCGATATAGAACGGCGAAATAATCAAAAAGGTGACGGTGGAGACCAGCAGAAAGGCCGGCACCAGGCGGCGGATACGGCGCGCATAGAAGTCGCCGAAGCGGAAGCCGCCCTGGTCCATCTGACGGGTCAGCAAACCGGTGATCACGAAACCGGAGATCACGAAAAACACGTCGACGCCGATAAAGCCGCCGCTGATACCCGGAAACTCAAAGTGGTACACGATGACCAGTAAAACGGCGAGCGCCCTCAGACCCTCGATGTCCGGGCGGTATCGTAAAGCTGTCATTGTTTCCCCAAGTCCCGCTATAGCGCGGGTCCCATGAAAACCGTCCTTGGGTGAAGTGGACGTTCAGGCGGTGGCGCGGGCCAGGAAATGGCGCACCAGCGCTGAGATTCGCGTGGAATCCCGGGCGGCCAGGGCGGTGCGGAACTGCTCCGCCAGGGTGGCGCGCTCCAGTTGTACGCTGACGGGCAGGTCCGGGTCCGCTTGCGGGTCCGGATCGCCGGTGGCGGTGAGCAGGGTGAAGGCGCGGTTGCTGAGCACCGCCTGTTCAATGCCCTCTTGGTAGAGGGTGCTCTGGTAACGCAGGTAACCCTCTTCAGCCAGCCACAGCATTGCCCCCAGACAGGCCATGTGCCTCTTGCCGTGCAGCCCCGCCTCGTCCAGTTGGTCAGGGCCGCTGATGTCTTCCACATAGACGGCCTGGGGGCGCGGAAAGTTCATATACAGCTGCAACAGTATGCGCGCCACGTCCTGGCTGAAGTCGTCGATGTGCAGATGCATGGGATTACTTCTTTCTGATCCGGTCCAGATAGTTGGCGATGCGGCCGATGGAATCCTCCAGATCGTCCATGCGCGGCAGGAACACCACCCGGAAATGGTCCGGGTCGGGCCAGTTGAACGCGGTGCCCTGGACGATCAGCACTTTTTCCTGGCGCAGCAGGTCCAGCGCGAAGGCCTCGTCGTCCTGGAACGGAAACACCTTGGGATCCAGACGCGGAAACAGGTAGAGCGCGGACTTGGGTTTGACGCAGCTGACACCGGGGATCGAGCTGAGCATGTCCCAGGCCTTGTCGCGCTGGCGGCCCAGGCGTCCGGTGGGCAGCACCAGGTCGCCGATGCTCTGGTAACCGCCCAGCGCGGTCTGGATCGCGTGCTGGCTGGGCACGTTGGCGCACAGCCGCATGCTGGCCAGCATGTCCAGGCCCTCGATGTAATTCTCGGCACGGTACTTGGCGCCGGAGATCACCATCCAACCGGCGCGGAAGCCGGCGGCGCGATAGTTCTTGGACAGCCCGTTGAAGGTGATGAACAGCAGGTCGTCGGCCATCGACGCGATCGAGTGGTGCTCCTCGCCGTCATAGAGAATCTTGTCGTAGATCTCGTCGGCGAACACGATCAGGTCGTGCTCGCGGGCGATCTCCAGCATTTCCTGCAGCAGCGCCTTGTCGTAGTTGGCGCCGGTGGGGTTGTTGGGGTTGATGATCACCATCGCGCGGGTGCGGTCGGTGATTTTGGAACGCAGATCGTCCAGCGCCGGTTGCCAGTCCTGCTTTTCATCGCACAGGTAATGCACCGGGTTGCCGCCGGACAAACGCACGGCGGCGGTCCACAGCGGGTAGTCCGGCGCCGGCAGCAGCACCTCGTCGCCATAGTTGAGCAACGCCTGCATCGCCATCACGATCAGTTCCGAGACGCCGTTGCCGATGATGATGTCGTCGACCGTGACGTTTTCGATGCCCTTGGTCTGGGTATACTGCATCACCGCCTTGCGGGCCGGGAACAGGCCCTTGGAATGGCAGTAGCCGGTGGAATCCGGCAGGTTGTGAATCACGTCCTGCAGCAGCTCTTCGGGCGCTTCGAAGCCGAACGGCGCCGGGTTGCCGATGTTGAGCTTGATCACCCGGTGGCCTTCGTCCTCCAGGCGGTGCGCTTCACGCAGCACCGGGCCACGGATGTCGTAGCAGACGCCTTTGAGTTTGTCGGATTTGTTGATCGTGGTTTGATGACCGCTCATGAATACTGCCCGTCCTGATCCGGCGTTAGGCTAAAGACCGGATTCTACAATGGCGGGAAAACACTGTATACGAAGCAGCCGGGAGCATTTGATGATCGAGTTCAAGGACCTGCTGGCCCTGGCGGTGAACCGCAAGGGCGGCCTCAAGCCGGTGGAAGCGCAACTGCCGGCGGTGAAGAGCGCCGCCCAGCTGCGCCGCCCGGACGACGCCTTTTATTTTTCCGCGCTCACGCGGCGCGTGTTCCGGGCCGGGCTCAAGCACTCTCTGGTGGACGCCAAATGGCCGGCGTTCGAAGAGGCGTTCTTCGGTTTCGATCCGGACAAGCTGGTGCTGATGCCGGACAGCATGCTCGAGGAGCGCATGCAGGACACCCGGCTGATCCGCCATTGGGGCAAGATCAAGGCGATCCGCCATAATGCCCAGCTGGTGCTCGACCTGCGCCGCGAATACGGCAGCATGGGCCGTTGGCTGGCGGACTGGCCGGCGGAGGACACCGTCGGTATGTGGATCCTGCTGAAAAAGCGCGGCAAGCAGCTCGGCGGCAATTCCGGCGCCGCCTTCCTGCGCATGGTGGGGCGCGACACCTGGTACCCCACCGACGATGTGATCAGCGTGCTCCGCGCCCACCGCATCATCGACAAAAACCTGTCGAGCCAGCGCGATCAGCGCGCGGCGCAGGCGGCGTTCAACCAGTGGCAGAGCGAATCCGGCCGTCCGCAGGCCCACATCAGCAAGGTACTGGCGCTCACGGTTGGGTAAAACCCTTTGACACAGCGGGTCTGGGAAGGGAACATAAATAAGAATTATTCACTTTTAGACGCTGGAATCCGGATCCATGGTTCTCATCGAGCGGCGCCCCCTGGGCGTTTTTTTGTTGCTGTGCTTTTTCATGCTGACCGCCACCGCCCGGGCGGCGGACCAGACCGCCCTGGTACAGCTGGTGGAGTACGTCGGCGCGGACTACGTTAACGCGGTGCAGGACGGCGAGATCGCCAGCGAGGCGGAATACGCCGAAATGGACGAGTTCACCCGCCTGTTGAGCGAGGGCATCGCCACCCTGGACGACGTGGAAGGCAAGCAGCGGCTGGCCGATCAGGCGCAACAGCTGGAAGCCGCCGTCGACGACAAGGCGCCGGAGGCGCGCATTCAGGAACTGGCGCAGAAAATCCGCGGCACCCTGGTGACGGTGTACGGCCTGCCGGTGATTCCCAAAACCGCGCCGGATATGGAGAAGGCCGCGCAGCTGTACCAGACCCACTGCGCCGCCTGCCACGGTGACGAAGGGCGTGGCGACGGCCCCGCCGGCGCGGCGCTGGAGCCGGCGCCCACCGATTTCCATGAGCGCGCCCGCTACATGGGCCGCTCCATGCTGGGGCTCTACACCACTATCACCGGCGGTGTGGACGGCACCGGCATGGCCGCCTACGACGACCAGCTCAGCGACGCGGAGCGCTGGGCGCTGGCGTTCTACGTGGGCGGCAAGGCGGTGTCCGATCAGGAGGCCGACGCCGGCGAGCAGGCCCTGCGCGGCACGCCGGGCCTGAAAGCGGATATGACCCTGGACACGGTGATCGGCAAGGCCCCCGCGGACGTGCGCGACGAGATCGGCAAGCCGGCGGTCCAGGCCATGGGCTATCTGCGCCGTAATCCGGAAGCGCTGTTCAGCCAGAACCGCTTTATCGAAATCAGTGACGCCAAGCTGGACGAGGCGGCCGGCCTGTACGCCGACGGCGACCGGGCGGCGGCCCGCGCCGCGGCGCTGTCGGCCTATCTGGACGGCTTCGAGATGATTGAGCAGCAGCTCTCGGCGGTGGATAGCGACCTGATGCGCGCCACCGAGCGCCGTTTCATGGCGGTGCGCCAGGCGATCGAACAGGGCGAAGAGCCCGCCATGGTGGACGCCAGAGTGGCCGAGGCCCGCGACAGCCTGGCCGCCGCCGAGGACGCGCTCGGCGGCGACGGCCTGAGCGCCGCCGCCACCTTCTCGGCGAGTTTCTTCATCCTGTTCCGTGAGGGGCTGGAGGCGCTGCTGATCGTTGCCGCCTTGCTCACCTTCACCCGTAAAGCGGGCGCCCGCTCGGCCAGCCGTCATATCCACTTCGGCTGGGTGGCGGCGCTGATCGCCGGCGTGGCCACCTGGTTCGCCGCCTCCACGGTGATCAGCTTCAGCGGTGCCTCGCGGGAGCTGACCGAGGGCGTGGCCGGCCTGGCGGCGGCGGTGATCCTGTTCTACGTGGGCTTCTGGATGCACAGCAACAGCAACAGCCAGAAGTGGATGGGCTACATCAAGAGCAAGGTGGATAACGCCCTCGGCGCCGGCACCGTCTGGACCCTGACCCTGGTGGCGTTCATCTCCGTGTACCGGGAGATGTTCGAAACCATCCTGTTCTATCAGGCGCTCTGGACCCAGGTCACCGAAGCCACCCAGCCGTACCTGCTGTACGGGTTGCTGGCGGCCCTGGCGGCGCTGGCGGTGGTCTGCGTGCTGATCTTCCGCCTCGGTATGCGCCTGCCGCTGGGCCTGTTCTTCAAGGCCACCAGCCTGGTGCTGCTGGTGCTGTCGGTGATCCTGCTCGGCAAGGGCATCGCCGCCCTGCAGGAAGCCGGCCTCATCAATGCCACCTACATCGGCCTGCCGACGCTGGAGTGGATCGGTTTCTTCCCCACCCTGCAGGGCGCGCTCGCCCAGGCCGCCGCCGTGGTCCTGGCGGTGCTGGCCTGGTGGCGCGGTAACCGCGCCACTAAAGCAGGTTGAGAGCGCGCGGCAACCGCGCCACCAAGTAGGTCCTTCCCCGCACACCGTTCCACCCGGGTCGCTCAGGCCCGGGTTTGCGTTTGTGCGCGAACCTCCCGGATACTCCGTGGTCTTTCCCTACCTGTAGATGACGATAGAGAGTTCTGATTAATGCGAAGTTGGGGTGGCAAACTCATTGTCGGCCTGTTGGGCATGTTGATCGGCGGGCCCATCGGCCTGGCGATCGGCGTGCTGATCGGCCACTTCCTGGACCGTGGCGTGGAGCGGGTGCAGTCCTTCAACCCGTTCCGGCCCTACCGGCCCGGCGAACGGGAGGAAGTCCAGGAGGCCCTGTTCTCGGCGGTGTTTTCGATCATGGGCCATCTGGCCAAGGCGGACGGCCGGGTCAGCGAGCAGGAGATCGGCCAGGCCGAAGCGATCATGAGCCGCATGCAGCTCAACGACGAGCAGCGCCGCCGGGCCCAGGAGGCCTTCCGCCAGGGCAAGGACGATGATTTCCCCCTCGACCGGACCGTGGCCGAATTCCGCCAGCGCATCCGCCGGCGCCGCCATCTGGTGGTGGTGTTCCTTGAGCTGCTGCTGCAAACCGCCCTGGCGGACGGCGAGCTGCACGCCGAGGAGGAGCGCATCCTGTTCCGTGTCGCCGCCGGGCTGGGCGTGCCGGAAAGCCAGTTCCGGCAGATTCTCAACATGGTGCTGGCCCAGGCGCGCTTCGGCGGCGCCGGTGCGGCCGGCGCGGCCGGCCCGTCACGGCCGTCGCTGGGCGAGGCGTATCAGGTGCTGGGGGTGAACGAGGACGCCTCCGATCAGGAGGTCAAAAAGGCCTACCGGCGGCTGATGAGCGAGCATCACCCGGACAAACTGGCGGCCCGTGGCGTGCCGGAAGAGATGATTCGCGTGTCCACCGAGAAGACCGCCGAGATCAGCAAAGCCTACGATATGATCAAGGAAGCCCGGGGAATGCGTTGAGTCGCCACCGGGAGGATGACAAGTACCCGGCGGCGGTAGTAGCTTGAAGAGGATTACCCGCCCGAGCACCGCCCCGGTGCCCGGGCCCCTTCAGCGGAGGACCTGTCAGCTATGCTCGGTGAACCCCATAGTATCCACCACGAATTCCCCCAGCACCGCGAACGCATTGACGCCCTGGCCAAGGAACACCCGGAGTTCCGCGCCAAGGTGGAGGAGCACGACCGGTTGGACAAAACCATTCGTGGGCTGGAGATGCGCGAGAACCCGATCGCGGACCGCGATATGGAGACCATGAAAGTGGAGCGTATGCACCTCAAGGACGAGATTTATCGTCGCTTGAACGGGGGTTAGCCGACGCGACCTTTAAAAACGCGGTCACAGGCCCAACCGTAAGAAGACGCGTAAACGGACGCGTTTTGGCTCGGGAGGCCTGATGACTGCCTATTCCATTCTTGATCTGAGTCCCATCCTGCGTGGCGGCGACGCCGCCCAGGCCCTGGGCAATTCCCTTGATCTGGCGCGCCACGCCGAACAGTGGGGCTACACCCGCTACTGGGTGGCCGAGCACCACAACATGCCCGGCGTGGCGAGCGCCGCCACCAGCGTGGTGATCGGCCATATCGCCGCCGGCACCCAGCGTATCCGGGTCGGCTCCGGCGGCGTGATGCTGCCCAACCACGCGCCCCTGGTGATCGCCGAACAGTTCGGCACCCTGGCGGCCCTGCACCCGGGGCGCATCGACCTGGGCCTGGGCCGGGCGCCGGGCACCGACATGGAAACCGCGCGGGCGCTGCGCCGCGACCTCAACAGCAACGCCATGGAGTTCCCGCGCGACGTGGACGAGCTGCAGGCTTACCTGGGTGATCCGACCCCGGATCAGCGCGTGCGGGCGGTGCCCGGCGCCGGCAGCAAGGTGCCCATCTGGCTGCTCGGCTCCAGCCTGTTCAGCGCCCGGCTGGCGGCCCAAAAGGGCCTGCCGTTCGCGTTCGCCTCGCATTTCGCCCCGGAGGCCCTGCTCGATGCGTTGCAGGTCTACCGTGACAACTTTCAGCCGTCGGCACAGCTGGAGCGGCCCTACGCCATGGCGGGGGTGAGCGTGTTCGCCGCCGACAGCGACGAGGAGGGCGCCTTCCTGGCCACCTCCATGCAGCAGCAGTTCGTCAATCTGCGGCGCGGGCGGCCCGGACCGCTGCCGCCGCCGGTGGAGAGCATGGACGGCATTTGGTCGCCGCTGGAAGCGGAGGGCGTGCGCCAGGCGATGAAATACGCCATGGTCGGATCAGCGGAAACGGTCCGTGACGGGCTGCGTGCCTTCCGTGACCTGACCGGGGTGGATGAGCTGATGATCACCGGCGGGATTTTCGACCACGACAAGCGGCTGCAATCGTTCCGCATGGCCGCCGATATCTGCCGCGAACTCTAATCCCTAGGCCACGTTGGCCGGCCGTTTTTGCGGCCGGCCGGTGCCCTTGTTCAGGCACCAGCTGTCGCGGTCGCCGTCGATGGCGATGCCGCCCACCCAGCGCCGTTTGGGGTGGGTGTCGAGCCAGTTGTTGTGGCCGCTGAGCACCGCGTGGCCGTGGGAGGTGATGTGCAGCGACCGGTCCTGCCACGGGGTTTCCTCGCCGTGGTCGCTGGCCAGCAGCGGGCGTTCGCCGCCCATCAGCGGCTGCATCATCCACCAGAACATGGTGTCGCCCAGATAGGGCAGCGGCTCGCGCTCGCGCATCAGATCCCGGAACACCTCGCCGACGGTGATCGGGCCGCGCTCGGCCACCAGCTGCACCGCCAGTTGCTCGCTCAGGCCCAGGCCAGTGTCTTCATCCGGTAACTCCAGCAGGTGCCGGCGCAGGGCGCGGCCCAGCATCGGCAACTCCGGGGTCAGGGTCCGTGACAGGTCGTCCAGCCGTTGCGGCGTATCGGCGGTCACCGCCCGCCAGGCGCGGCGCCCCAGGGTGATAAGCGCATCGTCCACCGGGCGGCGCTGCTGCCAGAGCCAGCCGAGCACCTCCGGCGCCAGTTGCCCCAGGCCGATAAACCGTTGCACGCCGGGAATGCCGTCCGTGGCCACCAGTTCCAGCCGGGTGGGGCGGCGCTGATGGGCCAGATGATTGAGGATGTAGGCCAGAATCAGCTGGTCGTAGCTGTCGTGTTCGAACCACAGCACCACCCGCTCGCTGTCCATGGCCTGGTCCAGGCCGTCGTACTCATGCTGCTGCCGCCGGCGGGTTTCGTTTTCGTCGCCACCGAAGGCGTCGCAGAGAAAGCGGGTGCGCTCGTCCATGAACGCCTGCCGTTCCAGGCTGTGCAGCGGGCCGATGCAGAAGGGGTCGCTGAAGGTGTGAAAGTGGCCGTGCAAACCGGTGGCGGGGAGGGCGTCGCGCAGATCCGACCCGCAGCGGATGTGCACCGTGTCCAGGTCGTCGTCCAGTGTCCCGTTGGCCCGCTCGGCGGCGGTGTCCAGGGCGGCCACGTGCCGCTGGAAATGATCCCAGCCCTGGAACCCCATTTCCCGCGACACGGTGTGCAGGGCATCGCGGAGCCCGGGCTTTTCGCTCACCGGGGTGAGGCGGTGTACGGCGATGCGAGCCAGGCAGCGACGGTCGCCGGACAGGGCCGCGTCCAGTAACCGCTCGGCATCCTCACGGGGGTCGTCGAGACGGAAGCGTCCGTGCTGTTTCGGAGTACTGCTGCCGGCGGGCATCGATGTCATAAACGGGGCCTTCTCCACAGCGCGGTGTGTGAGTCAAAAAATGGACTTACACAGTTGGCGAAGCAGGCCTTTGAGTCAATGCAAAGAGAGGCTTCAATGGCTTGAAAAGCCTAAGCTTTATAAAGGTTTTACCGGGGATACAAAGGAAGGCAAGAAATTGTCGTGACCTTCACGCCCGTTTCGACGGAAAAGGAATGGTGCCGGAAAGAGGAATCGAACCTCCGACCTACTGATTACGAATCAGTTGCTCTACCGACTGAGCTATTCCGGCACGGCCCGCCCGGGGGCGAGCGGGCGCTAGTTTAGCAGGAACCCCACGGCTGGCAAGACCGCCGACGGCTTACGCCTGTTTGATGCCGGCCAGCTTGCGGGCGTGCCATTTCTTGGACTCCACGTCCATGCCGCGCAGGATCTGAATACGCTGGGCCTGGGGGCTGCCGGCGCCGTGCATGGACTCGGTCAGGTAGCCCACCGCGTTGCGGCCCAGGGTCATGTTTTCGATCAGGCGCAGGATGCGCATGCGGTCCTCGGTGGGGATGTCGTCGCGGCCCTTCAGGAAGCGGCGGATGATGGCGCCGGCTTCTTCGTTGTCCAGATCCTTTTCGCTGGGCATGGTGGCGACGATGCCGCCGGCCAGGTCCTGGGCGAGGCGGGCGATCTCATAGGGGAAGCGGGTGACGTTGTGCTTGCACACATTGGAGAGCATGGCGTCGTTCATGTAGATGCCGCTGGCCAGGGGTTTGGCTTCGTGGGAGCTGGCGATGCCGGACGAGAAAATGGTCTCGTTGAGGTGCACCATTTCCACCAGCTTGTCCTTGATGTGGCTGACCTTGTCGACGCCGTTGTAGTCGGCGATGGTGGCGGCGGCGCCGGTCATCACATCGCCGAGGCCGGTTTTGCACACATAGCTGGCGCGGTGGTAGGCGGTGAAGCGCGCCACCATGTCCTGGGCGAATTCGTATTCGCCGTCCATGAGCACGTGCTCGTGGGGAATGAAGACGTCGTCGAAATAGACCCACACTTCCTGGCCGCCGTATTCGGCGTTGCCCTGGTCGATGCTGCCGCCTTCCATGGAGCGGGTGTCGCTGCTCTGGCGACCGTAGATGTAGGTGATGCCCTCGGCGTCGCCGGGAATCATGCCCACCACGGCGTAGTCCTTGTCGTGCTCGCTCAGGTTCATGGTCGGCATCACGCAGATCCAGTGCTGGTTCCAGCCGCCGGTCATGTGCGCTTTGACGCCGCGCACGAAGATGCCGTCGTCGTTGCGTCCGGACACATGCAGGAACATGTCCTGGTCGCTCTGCTCGAACGGCCGCTTGCTGCGGTCGCCCTTGGGGTCGGTCATGCCGGCGGCGATCAACACGTTATGGCGCTGCGCTTCCTTGAGGAAAGCCAGATAGCGCTGGTGGTAGCCGGTGCCGTGCTTTTCGTCGATGTCCCAGGTGATCGAGTGCAGCACGCTGAGTGTGTCCAGGCCGGTGCAGCGCTGGAAGCAGGTGCCGGTGAGCTGGCCCAGGCGCCGCTGCATGCGGTTTTTCATCACCAGGTCCTGGGGTGACTCCGGCATGTGCAGAAAGCGGTTCACCGGGGCGTCAATCAGCGGCGAATGGGCGGTGGCCAATTCCGGGTCGTCGATGGCCAGGTCGTAGGTGGCGCGCAGGGCGTTGATGCTGGGGCGGATCATCGGGTGGTCGGCGGGTTCGTCGATCAGTTCGCCGAACAGAAACAGACGGGTGCCGCGGCCTTTAAGGCTGCTGATGTAGTCGTCACCGGTGCGGATCACCGGCATCCGTGACCAGCGTTCACTGGCGCTGTCGTGGCGGCGTGATGCCAGAGGGGAAACGGCGTTCATGGGGCACTCCTTGCGGGCTGAGCCGGCTGGCCGAGGTGCGTGTTATTGGACGTTTTCCCCAATAGTAGACACTGTGTCTCGGCTGGCAATGCGGGAGTGGCCGCTTGTTACCCAGGGTCAAGCAGTGGGTTGCTCCCGGGTCGGGCGGGGCCGGCCCGGGGCGATCGGCAGGGGCGTGCTAGTGGGGCTGTGGCTCGAACACCAGGGACGCGGAGTTGAGGCAGTAGCGCTGGCCGGTGGGCGGCGGTCCGTCGGGAAACACATGGCCGAGGTGTCCGTCGCAGCGCGCGCAGCGGATCTCCACGCGCACCATGCCGTGGCTGCTGTCCTCCAGCTCGCGCACGTGGTCCGCGTCCACCGGCTCGAAGAAGCTGGGCCAGCCGGTGCCGGACTCGAACTTGCTGTCGGCGTGAAACAGCGGCAGGTGACACAGCTTGCAGGCGTAGGTACCGCTTTCCTTATTGTCCAGCAAACCGCCGCAGAACGGCGGCTCGGTGCCCTGATTCAGCAGGATGCGGCGCTCCTCGGCGGTGAGGCCGGCGGCGCGCTGCTGCTTTTCGGCGTCGGTGAGCGGCGTCAGATCGAAGCCGCTGGCGGAAACAGTCATGGCTACCTCTCAGGTTTTAAGCATTTCCGGGAAGGCGGCGTGCAGCTTTTCCAGTTTCGGCTTCGCCACATGGGTGATGTACGGCTGGTTGGGATTGCGGCGGGCGAAATCCTGGTGGTAGTCCTCCGCCGGATGGAACGGGTGGCCCGGCTCCAGGGTGGTGACGATGGGCGCGGTGAAGGCGCCGGCGTTGTTCAACTGCTGGATGTAGTCCTCGGCGACTTTCCGCTGCGCCTCGTCCACCGGGAAGATGGCGGAACGGTACTGCGGCCCACGGTCGTTGCCCTGGCGGTCTTTCTGGGTGGGGTCGTGGGCCACCGCGAAAAACAGTTTAAGCAGAGCGCCGAAGCTGATCCGACGCGGGTCGTAGCGCACTTCCACCACTTCCGCGTGGCCGGTGCGGCCGCTGCAGACCGCTTCGTAATTGGCGCTGGCCGCGTCGCCGCCGGCGTAGCCGGACACCACCGACTGCACGCCGTCGAGAGGTTGATAGACCGCTTCCACGCACCAGAAGCAGCCGCCGGCGAGCACAGCGCGGCCGGCGTCCTGATCGGTGGGAACGTCTTCCACCGGATCGGGGAACCGGTCCGGGTGTATCGCCAGGGATGTGCCGGGGATCACTGCTTTCATACAACCTCCGTGACTGGACGACGACCATGACAGCCGCCGGGAAACCGTACCGTGAAGACAGTGGGGGCGGGGCCGGCGACTCTCAACCCGGGTCAGGGCAGCAGGCGCGCCTGCCGCAGGGTGTCGCGCAGGGCCAGGCACTGGCTTTTGGCGATGGCGCTCTGATCATTGGCTTCGTGGGTGCGGGCCATGCCGTGCCACAGGTTGGTGCCGGCGCCGTCGAGCAGGTCGGCGGGGAACATCTGCTCCACATCCGCCGGCGGCGCGTCCTTGATGCGCTCGCCGTCCAGGCCCACGCGCCAGGTGGGGCGCACTTCGTTGTCCTGGTTGATCGGGTTGAGCTCCTGGCGGTCGCGCATGTGCGGCGCCGACATCAGCAGGCGGGTCAGATCGACCAGCAGAATGCGGTCCACCGGGTGGTCGCCGGCCCATTCGACCAGCGCCTTGCGGCCCCGCTCGTACCACAGCGGTACCTCCTGGTGGCTGAGCAGCACGGTCAGGCCGGCGCGCTCGAAGATCGGCCGGCAGGTCAGTTCCCAGGTCTCGCGGGTGTCGCCTTCCGGGCTTTGCGCCACCAGCAGCAGGGTTTCCGCCGGCGGCGGCGGGGTGTCGGTGACCGTGCGCGTGGTCACTTCCGTGGTGCTGGCGCACCCGCTCAAAAACAGAACCGCCAGTAACAGGGCCCTCATGGCACTCTCCACAACACTACTTCCGGATGAACAAGCACCCAGTGTAGCAGGGGCCGACCACGGAGAAACCCGATAACGACGCGGTTTTACGTCATTCTGTGACGCCGCTCAGGGACGCCCGCTCAGGGACGCCCGGTCAGGGACGCCCGGTCAGGGGAACGCCGGCGAGATAAGCGCGGGCGCGTTCGCGCCGGCCCTCACCTCCAACTGGAAACGGCCCTCGTCGGCAACCGGGGGGTGATACCAGCGCACTTCGTAGAGGCCCTGTCCCTCGACGTCGTCGTCGATCAGCCGCAGGCGCATGTCGCCGCTTTCATCGTCCACCAGCGTGCCCCGGTTGTCGCTGCGCAGAATCCGCAGCAGCGGTTGGTGCAGGCGCAGGTCCCCGGGCGGTTCGCCGACAAAACGCCAGGACCAGTAGGGGCCGCTGTCCTCTTCGCCACGGTGGAAGGTGGCCGGCCGGCGCCAGCTCCGCGACCAGGTGCGGTCCGGGTCGCCGTCCGGCCAGTAGTGATGGCTGAGCAGCTCGAAACGGCTTTCCCTGGGATAGTCGTCGACGCCACCGGTGCGCATCAGGTCCTCGCTCAGCCGTGCGCTTTGCGCGGCGAGAAAGTCCAGCGTATGCGGGCCGTAAAGGGTGTGGCCGCCCTCGTAGTACTGGGCGCCGTACTCGGCCTCGCTCACCGCGTAGCCGAAAAAGCCGTTGGCCAGGCTGGAGATCTCCACCCGCCAGTCGGTACCGGCGGGCAGGG